>Ga0315274_10013861_pt1 | contig 11461 bp, 7 predicted proteins | sample YL17G02_20_MG_FD_203700 | JGI IMG/M metagenome (GOLD analysis project Ga0315274, IMG submission 203700) | Sediment microbial communities from Yellowstone Lake, YNP, Wyoming, USA - YL17G02_20 | ecosystem: Environmental > Aquatic > Freshwater > Lake > Sediment | place: USA: Wyoming | collected...
AAATCCATTATTGTAGTCCTTTCTGAATACATTTATAGTATTTATTGACTACAATGTCAAACTGTCAGATCCTCCATCCCTTACTAAAATTTTACACTATCGATCCTCCACTTTCTCACATTGGCGCTTTATGATATAATCGTTTAATGAAAAAATCAATGAATTACAGTAAGGAGTACTGATGGTTACCAGAAAAAAATTCGGGCGTACCTGGTGGGGAAATGCCTGGATAGAAGCAATGGCACGAATTGATCACGACACCAACCGCTTGCCCAGGGGCAGAAGTTATGCCAACGGTGGCAGAGTACAAGAGATTCAGATTTGTAACGGCGTTGCGAAAGCAAAAGTAAAAGGTAGACAACCAAAACCTTATCAAGTAACCATTTACTTGCAAAAATTTACCCCGGAACAATTCGCGAAAATACAATCCTGTATCGCCAAAGATCCGGCCTTAGCCTCTGAACTGTCTTTAGGAAAACTACCGCAAGAGATGCTGGATCGGCTTGCTCAGGAAAAGATCTTTCTTTTACCGACTACCTGGCAAGAGCTTAACGCAAACTGCTCCTGTCCCGACTGGGCCAACCCCTGCAAGCACCTCGCTGCAGTCTACTATCTTATTGCTAATGAAGTGGATAAAAATCCCTTTATTTTGTTTCACCTACGAGGTGTGGAAACCAACACCCTAATGCAGGCCGCCGGTTTTGCAGAACCTGCCCCGGCTGCTGAAAACGAAGAAACTTTTATCCCTTATACACAAATAAAAGTTCCCGCCAAAAGCAATAAAGTTGAAGCTGAGTTTTCATCAATTTTAAGTTCTCTCTCTCAAGAAAAGGATAGTGCTGCCATTTTTGCCCTGCTGGAAGAATCCCCTTTATTTTACCCTGAGGGTAATTTTAAACAGATCCTCTTTAAAGCTTATCGCAATATAACAAACCATATCAAACAATTACAGCTACTGGAAGATTTCCCCAGTTGGTTAAAGTCAAATATTTGCCTGCTCGATCCGGGAACTAAGGTCCGTCAGCCTTTATCTGAAACTTCTTTTTTTATCTTTCTCCCCAAAAAAATCCCGAAAGCTTTGGAAGGTCCATCAAAAATAATCACCGTTCTGCCTGTGCGTGAACCTGTCTGCCGTCTGCCTGTGCGTGCTTGCACGCAGACAGTTCCCGAAGCCGTGGACGGGAAGGTGGTTCTAAAAAGAAAAAAAGGGATGCTATTGCCCGCAGCAACCCTAATCGATTACTTTATAATATCACCTCTGCAGCTTTCTTCTGAAGAGAGTTCCCCTGAGGTAAAATTAATCAGCATCGCAACTACTATAGCCCTGGCCCTGGCCCGGGAATCAGTATTTGTGCCACAGATTAGGAATGACCAAAAAGGTAACTTTTTTGTATGTTATAAGCCCCTTAACCAGCTGAAAGTCACTGAAAAAGCCCTGGACTTTCTGGCCGACCTCATCCCGGTAACCTTTCTTTATCGAAAAGAAGAAAAATCTCTTCTTATAAGGCGAGATGCCGCCAGTTCTCTTTTATCACTTATCCTGACCTATATTGTGCATCGCTTTGCCGGGATCAAAGAAAGTAATAAGCTTTGTAACACCTTTTTTAATGGGGAATATTACCCGGTTCAGGACTTTACCGAAAGGCAGACCGCCAGGGTAATTACCAACTGGCTAAGCATATTAAACTTAAGTGGGAATGAAATTTCCCCGGCAATTAGGATAGAAATACCTCAGGGTAAAAAAACTCTTTTTCAGTTACAGGTGGAGATAGAAAACAAAAAAGATCCCCTCTCCCCACTTCTCCCTTTAGCGGATGTATTTACGACAAAAAAAACTATTTTCTCACATCCCATTGAAATGGTGCGCTTTACCGTAGCCCACCAAATTTCTACAGCCTCTACTTATTTCCCGCCTCTAAAAACGGTTCTCAGCAGTAAAGGAAAGGAGTCACCCCTTATCGACCCCCTGGAAGTGGCCAGATTGATCCAAAATGGCCAACATATCTTTAATATGCTTGGCATACGCGTGATTGTGCCCAAAGAATTAAAAATACTTAGCTCACCTCAGCTGTCTCTGGCAGCTAAGCTTAAAGCCGGCGAGAAGCAAAACATTTCTTATTTTAACCTGGAAGAAATGTTAACCTTCTCCTGGGAAGTGGCTCTGGGTGATCTTAAACTAACGCGAAAAGAATTTCTTCAGCTGGTCAAATCTGCAGCAGGGGTAGTAAAATTCAAAGAGCACTATCTGTTACTTCAGCCTGAAGAAGTAGCGCGAATAGTTAAAAAGCTAAACCAGCCCTTGCCTAAACTATCTTCTGCAGAAATAATGCAAGCATCACTAACCGGACAGACCGCCAATATTTTTTTTCATTCTGATGATAAACTCCGCAAAATGATAGATGAGATTACCAAGTTCAAAATGGTCAAACTCCCAAAAAGCCTAAAAGCAGTGCTTCGACCCTACCAGAAGCGAGGTTTTCAGTGGCTTTACTCTAACGCTGACAAAGGGCTCGGTTCCTGCCTGGCCGATGATATGGGATTGGGTAAAACCATCCAGGCGATTGCCCTTATTTTAAAGCTCAAAGAAGAGAAAAAACTGGACCATCCTGCACTGGTAATTTGCCCGACTACCCTGGTCGGTAACTGGCTGAAGGAATGCAACAAATTTGCCCCATCCTTAAAAGTTTTGACCTATCACGGACTAGAACGTCAACTTATTACCGCTCTGCCTGTGCGTGCCTGCACGCAGACAGGTGTCGGCACAGGTAGGCGCACGCAGACAGGTCACGCCGATTTAATCATTACCACATATGGGCTATTGCGCCGTGAAGTTGAAATATTTAAAAAAATAAACTGGGATCTTATTATTATTGATGAAGCTCAAAATATAAAAAATGCAGATAGTAAGCAGACCAAAGCGGTTAAAGTATTAAAAGCCAAGGGCACTATCGCCTTAAGCGGAACGCCGGTAGAAAATCGCCTGAGTGAGCTCTGGAGTATTTTTGATTATTTAAACCCAGACTACCTGGGAACCCGGCAGAATTTTATGCGTCGTTTTGCTATGCCCATCGAAAAGTACCGTGACCAGAGAAAAATCGCTTTATTACAAAAAGCCACCGCTCCTTTTATTATGCGCCGCATGAAGACAGATCGTTCCATCATACAGGATTTACCGGATAAGACAGTAAAAAATGAATACTGTTACCTGAGCAAAGAACAGACTGCTATCTACCAGCGTGTTGTAGATACCAATATACAGGAAATTTCCAACAGTGAAGGAATCGCGCGCCGGGGACTTGTTTTCAAGTTAATGACCTCTCTAAAACAGATCTGTAACCACCCGGTTCACTATACCAAAAAAGGAACTGTGGTCAAGGAGCACTCGGGTAAAGCAGAGATGACCATTTCTCTACTGAAAAAGATTATATCCGCCAGGGAAAAAGTGCTCTTGTTCACCCAATACAAAGTGATGGGGAATCTACTGGTACAACTAATCCAGACAGAACTTCAGATAGTACCTCTCTTTTTTCACGGCAGCCTCACCCGGAAAAAACGAGAAATGATGATCGAGGATTTCCAGAACGGCAATTGCTCCCCAATTATGATCATCTCACTGAAAGCAGGAGGCACCGGACTTAACCTGACCGCCGCAACCAACGTCATCCACTACGACCTTTGGTGGAACCCTGCCGTAGAAGCACAGGCAACCGACCGAACTCACCGTATCGGCCAAAGCAGGAAGGTATTTGTACACCGGCTTATTACTATCGGTACATTTGAAGAAAAAATTGATGAAATGATCAGCGCCAAAAAAGAGTTGGCTGAGTTAACTGTTTCTACCGGTGAAAAATGGCTCAGCGAACTCTCTAACCAGGAACTGAAAGAAATATTTAAGCTACGCTAATTCTTCTCCCAGTATTTTTCCGCATAATTCTAGAATTGTTTTATGCTGCTGGCCATCAACTGATCGATATCCCATTGAAAAATAGGGACACCTATTTTTTCTATGGTTAAGCTTCCTCTTTTATGAAGTCTTCCTTTAGAACGTCTATCTATAATAATACCTAAAGCTTCGACCATCTAACCAAGAAACTCCTCAGATCCTATCGGTTTTCCGCTAAAAGTTACCAAATCATTGAACCAGTACAACCGTTGTCGAAATTCATGTTTCCCAGAAGAAATATTCTTTTTGTCTATTTTTTTATCTCAAATAAATAGGTGTCTGTCCCTATTATCCCTTCACTCCCCATTTCTTGAGGAATAATTAAATATTTACCTGCTTTTAGACGAACAATTATTTTTCGCTTTACTAACTCACTTAATAAATCTGTAATAGCATTATAACTTTTTCCTAAAATTCTTTGGGCATGATTAATTTTAAAAATAGGTCTATTTTCATCGTATAATTTTCTAACAAGTTTAGCACTAATTTTTCCTAAAGTTTTTTCATTTTCCATAATATCTACCTTCTATGTAATAAATACAGGTTTTCATCCTATATTATATACATTATTAGCCGATATTTCAACCTAATATCATAGCCAAACAACATTTTTAATATTTTTCTATTATATGATATATGAGATCTTCCTTTAGGACGTCCATCTATAGTAATACCTAAAGTTTCAATCCTCTGGTTAAAAAACTTTTCAGATCCTATAGCTCTTCCACTAAAAGTTACTGAATTATTAACCTGACACTTCTTTCCTATTTATCTAATTTTAAAACAAAATATTAATTGTCTAAGAAAATGGCCTGTCTACCGTGTTCGGCACAGGCAGGTGCATGCAGACAGGCAGAGATGTGTCCAATCTATTTTCTTTTAGTCATATACCTATTATGAATATAGGTGTCTGTCCCCATTATCATCAAGATTATTAGCTCATCATAAACCTAAAAAGTTAGCGATAATTGCTTCTATGAGAAAGATACTCTTAATAGCACATGCTATGTATAGAGATAAGACAGAATATATGGCTGTCTAGATTCTTTAAAATATTTACAATAAAATACAGTGTCTAAGGGAGAGTTTGCGGATTGACTTTTAACACAGTATCTATTTTATTTAATAAATCTATTAGGTTTCAAGTATTCTGTTAATTTCCTCAAACATTTTTTTCATAGTATCTATGTGCTCATTTTTTAGTTCTCCAAATTTATCACAAATTGCAGTTTTTTTACTTCCTCTCTTTTCCCTCACATCTTCAGTAGGTATTTTAAAAAATTTATAATCTTTGAACTGTTTGCATAAATTATTATAGATTTTTTGTGTTTTATTATCTGTATCTAAAATGCCCACTACTTTTTTATAACCTAAATCCTGTAATATTTTAGCAATTTGTTCCATCTTATTAGCTCCTCCAACCCCCCATCCAAAGAAATCTCCTTTTAAAAATATTCCTAATTTATTTTGCATTTTTTCGTAACAATATACATCATCTTGCCCTTCTACAAGAATAACTCTATCCTCTAAAAAGAAAACTTCCTTAGCATTTAAACCTAAAACATGTGGATTATTTATATCATTTTCATAATTTTTAATACTTTTTATAGCTTCTGTGCTTAACTGATATATTTTAATCAGGTTATTTTCTTTTACTGTCCTAAATAACTTTGCACCATTTGTCAAAAAGTCGAAATTAATAAAATATGGAGAATGGGTCGCTATGACGATTTGTCGGTCTTTAGCATATTCTGCTAATAACTTTAATACCCTTTTTTGTAAAGATGGATGTAATGATAATTCGGGTTCATCAATTACTATTGTTTGTTGAATTCCTGAATCATATAAAGCATCAACAATAAAGAAAATATTAATTATGCCGTCACCTAAACCATCACTAGAATGAACACTACCGTTATAATCAAATTTTAAATAATTTTGCCCACTTGGATATTGTTCTATACTCCAATTGGGCAAAGTATCTAAAATTTTTTCAAGATCAAAATTAAATCTTTTTATGTTTCTTTGCCATTCAAAAATCCTAACTTGAAAACGATCTATTTCTCTCCCCCGAATACCTGGAAACTGTGAATTAGAAATATATAGTTCTCTATCTTCTTTTGCTGAGTGAAAATTATGGTCTATTAGTGGATTAAACATTCTTCTTGAAGGTAGCACATAAATTAGGAATGAATTTGATTTATCATCTGTTTCTACCCATTCGGTCTCACTTCCTCCATCATTTTTAGTCTTAAGTTCTTTTACTCTTCCATTCATACGTTTAATTTTAAATAATAATTTATTGTTAGTATTTTTATTTCTTTGTAATTCATTAAAACTTGGGGCTATTTTTTTACTAAGTGCTTGAAAACCTTCAATAATAGTTGATTTTCCAGAATTATTTGGTCCAGCGATGATAGTTAAGCCACTACCTGATTTACCATTGGGTTTTGCTAAATCAATATGTATTTTTACACCAAATCCTCTATATCCTTCAATTTCAAACCAATCAATTTCATTTCTACCAACAATTAATTTACATTTAACAATCGTTTCTTGCATATTATGTCCCCTCTCTAATTTATAAAATATTTATAAGACTTTGAACACAATTTCAATATTTTATTATCTAATTCTAATGATAATATTTTTTATTAAATTCCTAAGTGTTTTATTAAACTAAAAAGACAAAGTAAAAAAATAATTATATTACTCTCTCGCTCTGTCTTTTTACCTGAAAGATTCGTCCTATGTGTGATTAGGAAATAGGTCTTTTAGTAAATTCTGTATAGCTTTTCCTAAAGATTAAGAATTGCCCCGTCGGTGCTTTTTTTATAAAGCTCTCCAGAGTTCTGTCCGCTAACAGTCCTTTGGCCTGAAAGTTTGAATACATTTTAATATCTTACCTCTTCGGCTCCTTTTCTTCTTAAAATAAAAGAAAAGGTCTCTCCTGTTACCTTCATATAGATTACAATATTAAATTTAATAAAGTTTTATATAAAATCCTTTTTATTATTTTTTTAATTTTAAACATGAACATTAATTTAGACTATCTTTATTTATTATATACTACTTGTTTTAAAAACCCTTCTTTTTTATAAAAAGAACCTTCCCCTGTCACACAAGGTGTAATTTTCAAGAGAATCCCAGAGTTTGAGATATTTTTCAACTTCTGTTTGTGATGGTTTATTTAAATCTAAATTCTTTCTCATAATTAAATATTACCATCTATTTCTTTCATAATTCTATTAGTTTCCGCTAGCGCTACAATTATTTTCTGATAGTGCTCGATGTCCGTATTGGTCAAAGCACGCCCCTTGCGGTCTTTCAGCCACTTCTGTGCTGGTTGATAACCACCGATATAAAAATTCCATGCTACTTCGGGAACATTGCCGAAGTATTGCTCGGCGTTGATAAATACTTTTCCGTTTTTATAAGTTATTTTTTCAACAGTATCAGAACCAGCGATGGGATAAGTGGTTATGAATTGATTTACCTTTGGCGATTCGAGGAGATGTAAAGAGCGCAATTCTGCTCCAAAGGCGACCAGTTCTTTGAAACTCTTTGCATCTTTCGGATACGGAACTCGTGGAAAATCAATTTTTAAAAATTCTTTGTATTTTTCACGGTAGCTTGGCGAATGGAGAGCTGCATAGATGTAATCAAAAATATTTTCGGGTGAAACTTTGCCAACGACTTTTTCAATCTCAGCAACTATTTCTTTTTTTAGATTCGGGATACGTGAGCTGTTTACAAGATATAAATAAAGAGGAAAAATGTAATCTGCTCCTTGTACACCGGGTCTAGAATAAAATCTTCTATCTATGGGATGAGAAGCAACAAGGGCTGGCGCAGAATCGAAATCCTGCCCAATTTTTGTTACCAAAGCAATATTGGGACGTATGAGGTGTTTCATAACTTCTGGCCTTGGTCTCTGTAAAACACCCTCGCTATTTGGAGAATACAGCATATAACGCAAGTCAAACGGCCTATACAAAAAAGGTGTATACTCCTCAATGACATTGGGCAAATCCTTTTTAACCGATTTTACTTTTTGTATACTCACATTATATTTGTTCGCTATTTCTTCCTCGGAAAATCTATCGAAAGATTCGAAAACCTTTTTTGCCTCTCCAATAGTAAATTGAACGACTAAATTATCCTGGCCGGTTGCAATTCCTGATGCCCATTTATTAAACAATTCATCCACCTTAAATCCTTTTTTATACTCGTCATTCCCTTTGAAGTCTTTCGGAACAAAAAAGTAATAGGGCTCGGAAATATCGATATTCTTCCATTTCATTGTTTCCAATTCACATTCACTAAGTGTTTTGAATTTATCTTCCCTTTTACCATAGATTTCGGCGTGATGAACTATGCCAAGATCCTTCTTTTTGTCTGTTTTGCGTACGAATATAGAAATCGCTACGCCTTGCTGAATGTCAAAAACGTTTTCATCTTTGCCACCGTCCGGTGCTTTTTCTTTTTTCTTAGAATTGCCATGAAGATCGAGGATATAAATCTTGTCAAAGGTTTCAAGCAGGTGCTTGCGCATTTGCCTATGTATTCTTCCGTCTAAGAATGAATTATTGGTGATCATCGCCACAATACCGTTCCTATTTTTCTCTATGAAATGCTCGGCGAAACGGATGAATTTGATATAGTCATCCGAAAGAGGTTGAATGTTTTTTTCTATAAGCCCCGTTTTGTAATCTTTGATTAGATTTTGTATCCACTTGCCTTTATTTGATGAACTAACGCTATATGGCGGATTTCCTATAACCACCATAATAGGTGTTTCGCTTTTAATTTTATCCGCTTCCTTGGCTTCCTCGGCAATACTTTCGGCAAAGCCAAAGGACAAAAGATTTTGTTGCGCTTCACTCTGTTCAAGAGAGTTGGTGAGGTAAATACCTAATCGTCTATGAAATTTCCAAAATCCGGTTTGTTTGAAAGCCAAGCTCAACTTGAGATGTGCGATAGTATATGGTGCCATCATTAACTCGAAGCCGTGCAAGCGCGGTAAAAGATCATTATGTACATAGGATGGCCATCGCCCCTCTTGTCCCTGCTTTTTAAGGCGTTCGTATATAGTACGGATGATGGCACTAATAAATGTACCTGTTCCTACAGCAGGATCTAAAATTTGAACGCGATGCTTATTATTGGGCAGTTTCGAAGTATCCGCAAGTCCGTTGGGGAGGTTAAATTCTTTTTGTAAAATATAATCAACAGAACGGATGATAAATTTCACTACAGGGAGGGGCGTGTAGTAGGCACCCATTTTCTTGCGTAATGCCGGGTCATATTCCTTTAAAAAATCCTCGTAAAAATGAATTACCGGATCGGCATCGCCCATATATTCTTCAATAAGTTTTTTGGTATCGGCATGCTGGAAAACCAAGCAAAGCTCATCAACAATATAGCTTAAGCGTTTATCAAAATTGGGTCCGGCAATGTGATCAAAAAAGTGCTGAAGGAAAGGGTTAGATGCAGGCACCAGATCGCGAGATTCTTGACGACTAAATGTATCTGGCGAATCATCGTAGTAGCGGGCAACAAATAAGCCATAAACCAAGGTCTGTGCGTACATGTCCGAAAAAGTATCTATAGTAAGATCATGCACCAGCATTTTCTTAATCGCCTCATAAACACGAACCAGTTCTATATTTTGTACTGAATCAGAGATCAGGAAATGTCTTAGGTTGTCTCTGATTCTTTGCGCTTTTCCTCCCATAATCTTAGAGAGATGTTTACCTGATTTTATGGGTTCCTTTTGTGACTGGGTAAAATCGAGCAGTGCTTTTGCTGCCTGCTCATAATTTTGTGAAAGTGGAGTAATGATTCGATTTTTTAAATCATAACTTGCTATTTTAATTGGCTGCTCATACGGAAGGCCATTTCTGTAAAATCGAAATTCTAGATAGTCGGTAAGCACTAAATTGGTATAACCAAAATATCGTGCCATTTGCTCCGATTTTTCAACTTTATCTAGAGATACTCCAATGTCTTTTGCTTCTATATACAAAATAGGCACATCTTTATTTAGTACAATAAAATCCGGTTTGTTTCCCTGTTTGGCTTTGGCGTCATGATCTACGCGTTTGACCTTGATTGATTCAAAAATACCTTTTAGTAAAATTTCAAAATCGGCACGGTAACCCATTTCACTTGTTTCCAGGTGAGAAAATTTAGAAGAAATCGATTGGATATAATGATCAAAAATATTTTGCATAGTTTATTGAATCCAGCGGTTTAACATTTTGTATTGTATTTCATTTCCCCTTATAAATAAATTGTTTTCAGAGCGATAGCGGAGAAAACAACTTGTGTTATCTCTTTATAGATTCTTAGGTTTATCATAAACTTATTTTATTAATTCCACAAATAATGATTAAAGAAATAGGAAAAAAGAAAAATACTAATGTAATAAGTATATAACTAATAGACCAATAACTTCCATAATTTCATTTATCGCTCCCAGTATATCTCCGCTTATACCACCAATTCTTTTCTGGGAATATTTTAAGATTAATAATACTATCCCTACCCCTATAATTACTAAAGGAATTAAGTATAACCTAAATAATGGAATGCCTATAACGACCATAGTTAAACTGGCGAAGATAACCTCTCTCCAGCTAACATAATCCATAAATAATTTACCCATACTATTTTTTAAGCGCGCTGGCTTACCTAAAAAAGCGGCTATCACCATACTCCAACGTCCTATAACGGGAACAAAGAATAAAACAACATCTTTTATATATAAGGGCATCTCTACGAGAAGGGCAAATTTTAAAAGTAAAAGAGAAATTAAAGCCACTACCCCTTTAGCCCCAGTAGAACTATCCTTCATAATATTTAGTATTTCTTCTTTATTGTGTCCTCCCAAAAATCCATCTACACTATCGGCAAAACCATCTAAATGTAACCCTCCGCTAAGCCAGATCCAGACAATTAGAACTAAAGTATCACCTACCAATGAAGAAACAGGGAGGTAATAAAATAATCTTCTTAAAAGTACCAGTAATACCCCCATTAACATTCCTACCAGCGGAAAGAAAGCCATAGAATTAGCCAAATTTTCTGCTAATGCCTCTTCATTTTGATTAGTATTGTTGGAAGAGGGAAACGAAATTATGGGGAGAATAGTTAAAAAACGTATAGCTAAAGATAAATCTCTTAAAATTTTCATTGTTTTATTAACCCTTTATCTTTAATGGTATCCCGGAAATCATCATAAAAACCTCATCAGCTTTATTGGCAATTATGCTATTTGCTCTTCCCAAAATATCCCGATAAACTCTTCCCAAGGGATTATCTGGAACTAAACCCATACCAACTTCGTTAGAGACAATTATTATTTGAGCAGGAACTTGATAAGAAATCTCAGTTAGTTTTTCAATTTCTAATAAAATCTTTTCCTCCCCTTGAGGATTTTCTGCTTTATTCTTTTCCCTTAATAAGAGATTAGAGACTAACAAAGTCAAACAATCTATCAGTATGACCTCTTTT
>Ga0315274_10013862_pt1 | contig 11461 bp, 7 predicted proteins | sample YL17G02_20_MG_FD_203700 | JGI IMG/M metagenome (GOLD analysis project Ga0315274, IMG submission 203700) | Sediment microbial communities from Yellowstone Lake, YNP, Wyoming, USA - YL17G02_20 | ecosystem: Environmental > Aquatic > Freshwater > Lake > Sediment | place: USA: Wyoming | collected...
CTGCGGTCTCCGCGTTGAGATCCGTGCCGTTGTCGTCTCCGTCCCAATAGACATTACTTTTACAGGATTCGCCCGCGGAGTCCCGGCCCGCCGCGTGTTTCGGCCACATTCAATCGCCCCTGCGGGGCTCACCGGAAAGAGAAAAAGAAGAGGAGGGGCTGGGGGACCGGCCTACCCCGGGCTCGCGCCGCGGGGCTACTATCAGGCGCCCCGGTCGGGGCTGCATGTGGTTGGACGGCGCTGTTGTTTTTCGCCTGTGCGCAATCTGCGTAATCCCTGGCCCGCCATAGCCTCCGGCGACGGCGGCTGCGGATGATTTGCTGTTGCCTCTCCGTTCAATCCACAATCCACAATCCGCAATCTCTCCTGTCCGTTCCCTTTGTCCCTTCGTTCCTCCGTCCCTTCGTGCCTTCGTCCCTTCGTCCCTCTGTGACTTCGTCACCCAGTCACCCTGAGAAGGCTTGAGGCTTGCGGCGTGAGTCTAGAAGCCTACCATATATGGTAGTCGCGCCCCCCTCGAACCACTACTAATGGTATCCCTTGATGCCTGGCACCTGATTATTTTTTGGGCTCTCGGAGGGCAAAACGCACGTAAGTGTTTTTGCAAAAATGGCACTTACGTCAATTTGGGCCTGTTAAAGAAACTGAAAAAACCGTTCAAAACCGTCAAAAAACTGTAAAAACCGTGTCAAACCCGTTCAAACCCGCGCGAAAAACGTCTTGCCCATCTTAACATTTGAGTGGTCGAACCCCTCTGGCGCTAGCGCCAGGGCCGTTTTGGGGTCCAAAAACGCGTTTTTTTGCCCTTTCGGAGGTCGAAATTGACGTAAGTGTTTTTGCAAAAATGGCACTTACGTTCGTCCGAGTTTGGCCGCTGCCGCGCGGACTGGTCTCTCGCCCCGTTACCGGATCTTGTACGAGACCGTCATTCCGTCATTCTTCTCCATCGAGGCCCGGATGGTGGCGGTGTCGAGGTCGGGGCTCGTCTGGACGAAGTCGAGGAAATCCTTCATCGCGTTTGCCGACCTGATGACGTTGTCGGCGCAGACAACCGCGCCCGCCTTGAGTCTCGGGGCGATGAGTTGATAGTACTTCAGGTAGTCTTCCTTCTTCGCGTCTATGAAGACGAAGTCAAACTCGCCCTCAAGGGTCGCCAGGACCTTCAGGGCATCCCCCTCGATGCAGGTGACGGTCTTGTCGAGGGAAGTCTTCTGGAGGTTCTCGCGGCAGACCTTGACGGCGGCCGGGTCGATTTCGAGGGTAATCAGTTTGCCGCCGGTCCGCTCGAAGGCGATGCCCATGTTGATGGCGCCGTAACCGTGGTATGAGCCGACCTCGACGCCGCGCTTCGCCCCGCGGGTCTCGACGAGGATCCTGAGGAGCATGGCGTCGCCGGCGGTGGTGCTCAGGCCGCCGCGCTTGAGGTCCTTCAGGAACTCGGCCCGCATCTCCTCGATGGTGCGCGGCTTCTCGGGCGTCTTGGCCTCTGCGGCCGCGGGCTTCTCCTCCGCCGCCAGTTTGGCCGCCATTGCCGAGAACATGCCGGCGACCGCTGCCCCGGCCACAAAGTCACGCCTCGAAATCGGATCGCTCATGCCGCGTCTCCCGTCTCAATGTGCCCGTGTCGCGCCCTGTCGCCCAGAAGATGGCGGATGATTATCCATCCCCCGGATGAGCCGGGCAAGTCTTATTCGTCCACATCCACCGGTCCGGAAACGGCGGCGGCGTGTTTCAGGGCGCAGGAGCGTATCGCACCGAACCTTAAGAAGATTGAGGGATGTGGAAGCACGAGAACACGATCGGCACGCTTTCATGGCCCATTCCGGCCGCCCTGGCCGCTGCTGCCCTCTGGGCAACCGCCGCTCTGGCGGCGGCGCCCGCGAGCGGCCCCGAATGGAACCAGTGGCGCGGCAGCCCGAGCCGCGATGCCATCTCCACCGACACCGGGCTCCTCAAGGCATGGCCCGAGGGCGGTCCCCCGCTTCTCTGGAAAGTGACCGACCTGGGCGGCGGATTCAGCGGCGTCTCGTTTTCGGGCAACCGCATCTTCACGATGGGCGATGTGGGCAACGACTGCTCCATCCTCGCCCTCAACCTGGCCGACGGCAAGACGCTCTGGGCCGCCAAGGTCGGCAAGACCGGCGGCGGCGGCGGATACCCGGGGCCGCGCTGCACCCCCGCCACCGACGGCACGCTCGCCTGGGCGCTCGGACAGTACGGCGACCTCGTCTGCGTCGAGGCCGCCACGGGCAAAGAGCGCTGGCGCAAGAACCTGCCATCCGACTTCGGCGGCAAGATGATGTCGGGCTGGGGCTACTCGGAATCGCCGCTCCTCGACGGCGACCGCATCGTCTGCTCGCCCGGCGGGTCGCGGGGCACGGTCGTCGCCCTCAACAAGGAGACCGGCGCCGTCGTCTGGCAATCGAAGGAACTGGCCGAGCCGGCGTCGTACTCATCGCTCGCCACGGCCGAGATCGGCGGCGCGCGACAGTACATCGTGCTGACGTCGGAGAGCGTTTCCGCCGTCGCCGCGGCCGACGGCAAACTCCTCTGGCACGCGCCGCGGACAGGCAAGACCGCCGTCATCCCGACCCCCAACTACCGCGACAACCTGGTCTTCGTGACCTCCGGCTACGGCATCGGCTGCAACGCCTTCCGGATTACGGCCGGCGGCGGCACGTTCAAGGCCGAGCCGGCCTACTCAGACTCGAAACTCGCCAACCACCACGGCGGCGTGCTCCTCGTGGGCGACCACCTTTATACAATCGTCGATGCCGGCGCCCTCACGTGCATCGACTTCAAGACCGGCAAGGTCGCATGGCAGAACCCGGGCGTCGGCAAGGGGTCCATCGCCTACGCCGACGGCCGCCTCATCATCCGCAGCGAGAAGGCAAAGGGCACGATCGCCCTCGTCGAGGCGACCCCCGCGGGATACAAGGAGGCCGGCCGCTTCAACCAGCCCGACCGCAGCGACAAGAACAGTTGGCCGCACCCGGTCATCTTTCAGGGACGCATGTACATCCGTGACCAGGGCGTCCTGCTCTGCTACGACCTGAAGGCGAAGCAGCGGCCGTCGGAGGGCCATTCCGGCCTTCAGTAACGCCCTCCCTTGTCCGGGGCCGCCTGCCGGCTGAACATCTCGCCGGCCTTCGCCTTCGAGTTCGGGCCGAAGAAGATGTTCTTCCACGCGGCCTTGGCGGCGGGGTCCTCGTACATCACGCCGCCCTTGCGGAAGTGGTCGAACTCGACGCCATCGACCACCACGCCGCGCGCCAGGAAACAGTCGATGCCGCGCGGCAGGGCGTCGAACCACTTGAACCGCTGGGCGGCATCGGGCGACCGCTCAAGTTCGCGTTTCTCCCCCTCGGAGCCGGGCATCGGCCTCAGGTAGAGGGCCTCGCGGTCGCCCACGCCGTCGGGCTGGACCGAGAAGACCAGGCGGGCCCGCGTCACATCCTGCGCGTAGGAGCGCAGCGTGCTTCCGGCGCTGACCACCAGGGAGGGAACGCGCGGGTACGTCTCCGCCCCGCCGCCGTGGCCGGAGCGCGATCCGCCGCCGGCGTACGATGCGGCCGAGTGGTTCTTCATGCCGAGGCCGAAGACGGCGCTGCGCGTAAGCGGCCGCTCGGGCAATCCGCCCTGGATCGTGCCGCCGGCGACGGTCATGTCGGGCGAGCCAAAATTATTGACCCAACTACCGAAGTAAGCGCCGTCCATGATTGCCAGGACGCCGCCGCGGTCGATGGTCGGCGACGCTGCGCGCCCCGGCTGTAGGCGGCTGTCGGGGCCGACGATGACCGTGCATCCGAAGACGCGAAACTCATCGAGCACCGTCACGTGGCCGCGGAACTCGACCGACTTGCCCCTGTCCTTATTGAAGGTGAAGTACTGTGAGACCATGAGTCCTCCGCCGCGATTGCCCGGCAGGTTGGCGTTTCGCGTGCCGGCCTCGCCGGGAGCGGTCATGACGTTGTCGTTCCGGAAGAAGGTGTGTCGTGCGCCGAGGAAGCCGGTGGCCCCCTGCGAATCGGACTGCCCGCCGCGCTTGATCCAGACGTTGCCGTAGATCTTGCGTCCGCGTCCGTCGCCGCCGCCGACGAAGCCCGCGCCGGGCTCGATGGTGACGTGGCGGCAGACCTCCAGGATGTCGGTGCCGCGGAAGCCGACGCTGTAGCGGGTCTCGCAGGCGGGAAAGAGGAGGTCGGTGTTCTCGTCGAGGACGAGTTCCTCGGCGGGCTTGCCGTCCTGGAGCCAGTTCTTCGGGTCGGTGACGTCAATCGCGCCCCGCCCTGACTTACTGGCGGGCGTGCCGCCGCTCTTGCCGGGGTTCGCCCAGACGTACAGGCGCGTCTTCGGCCAGGTCTCGCCGAGGAAGTACTCCTTGCCCGTGAGGTTCGGCCAGAGGGCCTTGTCACTGAACATCGGGTTGTGGGCCGAGGCCTTCGCGTAGTTCGGCGAGTCCTGCGGCGCGGGCGCGGCAGGAAGCGCCGCGGTCATAACCACAATCAATCCCGCGAAGGATCCCCACGAAACCCCGAAACGGCGATGACTCACGCGCAGCCTCCCTCGCAGTAACCACTCCGTCATCCTGCGGATGCTGAACCGGGAGCGACGGATTATATTGCATCGAGCCACGCACGCAAGGCCGCGGCGTCGCGGACCATCTGCCGCGGTTCGTCGCCGATGACGAACTCAAGGTGGGCGAACATATCGCCCGCCCCGGCCGCCGCCGACAGGTACCGTTTCCACGCGGTCTCCCCCGCGGCCAGGGGCAACCTGCCCTCCGGCGTCCAGTGGAACACGTGAAGGCCCGCGAGGCGCGGCAGCGCGGCCTGGAGGTCACGCAGGCAGGCGTCGGGCGGAAGGTTGGAGCGCGGCTGCCAGTAGGTGCGAAATGCGGGGTGGCCGACCGCAGCGAAGAGCGCGGTTGCCGACGCCGCCGTGTCCGTAAGGGTATTGCCGTGCCACTCGGTGGCGATGCGGAGTCCCTTCTCGCCGGCCATCTCGGAGAGGCGGCGGCCGTCTTCGGCCACGAGCCCGCGGAACGCCGCATCGGCCTTGTCGGACGCCATGCGGCCGGCCCAGACGCGGATGATCGGCGCACCGAGCGATAGCGCCGTCTCCAGCACCCGCGCGAAGAGGTCCGGCGGTTCCTGCCCCAGACGGTAATACGAGCCGTAGGACGCGACCACAAGACCCGCAGAGCGCGTGAGGTCCGCCGCACGCCGCGCGGCCGCAAGGTCGCCGGGCGGGACATGGATGTCGCCGCCCCACTCGATGCCCGCAACTCGGGCCTCGGCCGCCCAGCGGACAATCTCCTCGGGCGCGAGGCGGCGGAACGTCACAGAGGTCAGCCCCGGGCGGATCACGCGCCGTCACCCCTTCTTCAGCATGGCCTCGCCGAGCAAGGCAAATGCGTGCATGAGTTTGGCGCTGCGGAAGTAGAAATCCGGAAACGGGTCGCCGGCAGCCGTCGCGAGGGGCGTGCCGCGCGCGAGGGCCTTCGGCAGCGGGCAGGTGTCGTCGCAGAAGTCGCCGTATGCGCCCCGGGCCATGGTCTGGGCGGCCTCCAGGTAGGCCACGTTTCCGTACTGGCGGTAGGCCTTCACCCAACGGATGATCTCGTCGGCGTACTGGCCTGAGAACCGCTGCTTCGGCAGGTTAGCCGCCCGCGCCGGGGGGGCAGGGGCGGCGATCGGCGGCGCTGACGACTTCTGCGGCCCGCCGCAGACCTCCGACAGCCGCCGCAGGCGGGCCGCGATCTGCGGGGCGGCCTGCGCGAGTTGATCGGCCACCTCCGCGGCATGGCGCGACAGGCGCACCGACTCCTCCGGCGCCTGTTTGCCCGGGTCCATGCCCGCAAGTTCCGGCGCGAACGTGAACGGGAAGAATCCGTACTTCTCGGACCGAGATATGGCCATATCGAGAACTTTGCCAAACACCCCCTCCACCTGCTTCTTGAAGTCGGGGCGCTCGGAAGCCAGGTACGCCGCCGCCCAGACCCGCATGTACGCGCCCAGGTGGCCCGCCAAGGCGGGATCGCTCCCCTTGCGGTCGTCCTTGCCGGTGTAGTCGCCGTGGCGGCAGTAGTACGCCCGGTCCTTGTCCCAGAAATGCGCGTTCCAGATACCCAGGGCGTACCGCTCAAGGGGCGTCGGGTCGCCGGCCCTTGCGGCCGGGATCCGGGCGAGGATGTCGAGGAACGGCACGTTGTCCTCGATCTCGTGGTAGCACGCCGCATAGAGATATTGCGATGGGCCGTCGAAGTAGGTCGGGCAATCGTACTGGAAGTCCCAGCCCAGGTGCTCGCCCCACGGATACAGCCCGGCCGGCCCCTGCGTGTTGCGGAACCACCACTGGAGGGCCTTCTCGGCTTCCGCGCGATAGACGGGGATGCCCGTGATGCGCGTCAGGTCGAATAGCATCTCGTACAGTTCGCGGTCCTCGTAGGGGTCGCAGCCATAGACGGTGACCTTGTGCGGCCCCTCGGCGCCCAGGCCGGGCGGGTAGTTGGTGCAGGCGTTGAAGTTGAACATCCTGAAGGGCGTGGTCATGTAATCGGCCGTGCGGGTCGGCTCGGCGAAGAGCGGATACGGGGTGATTGTCGGTTCGCGCTCGCGCGTGAGCGAGTTCGCGATGAGCGGGCTCTGGACCTTGCCGTACCGGTCGCGGCCGTACTTGATCATGCAATCGGCGAAGTCCCTGGCGATCTTCAGGTAGTCGAGGGCGGTTGCGCCCGGGGCATCGGCCGCCGGCGCCGCGCGGGCCGCCAGGAGGAACGCCGCGGCCGCAGCGCCGCACAGAACCATCCATCGCAGGCGCTTCATGGCACGGTTTCTCACTACCGCGGCTCCACTCGGCGCTTCTGGTCCGGGTCGAGGATCTGCTGATAAACCACCTTGTAGGCCTCAACGTCCTCGACGCTGCGTTCGGGCGTGTTGTTGATCCTGGCGTAGGCCTCGCCCCTGGAGGCACAGAGGTCGCGGATTTTCTGCCGCTGCTCGGCCGTCAGGGTCGAGGCGATGGGCGCCAGGCGGTCGAAGATGTACTTGCCGAGTCTGGCGGCGCCGAACCCGGCCTTGGCTTCGGTCGGAATCATTGAGATGAGTTCGTCAATCTTTTCGCGCTTGTACTTCTCGAGTTCCTTTTTCTTTTCGGCGGCCTTGCCCTTGTACTCGCCGTAGAGGGGTTTCTCGGCCTCGATCGTGGTGTGCTTGAACTTCATGCGCAGGCTATCGTACTGCTGGAACTCGGCCGCCATCTGGAGGACCTTGACCTCGACGGCGGGCGCCTCCTCGGCATACTTCCTGCCGATGGGGGCAAGTTGCTCCGCCGTCATCCGCGCACCCGACGCAACCAGCGCGAAGGCCTCGGCGTACGTCAGGTCGCCGGGGTTTTCGACCGTCACGATGACCGGCTTCGGCTTCCTCGCGGTAAGCGGGCCGGGGACATCGCCCTCCCATGCCTTGCCCGTGAGGGCCTTATACACCGTGGCGGCGATGACGGTGGCGCCCTCGGTGTTCGGATGCAGGCCGTCGGGAAACAGCGGTTTCTTTCCCGCCAGCGGCGCGTAGAGGTCCAGCATGCCGCAGCCCATGTCCTTTGTGATCTCGCCGATGGTCTCGATGACGGGCTTGTAGTTGGCCTCGCGCTCGGCCCCGGCGGCCCACGGCGGCGTGCATAGGAAGATGCGCGGCTTGCTGGGGAGTTTCTGGTACTCCGACACGAGGTCGCGGTAATCGCGGGCGAACTCCGCTGCCTGGTTCTCCTTGGCGACGGCGGCGGCATCGTTCGTGCCGAGCACGATCACAACCACATCCGGGCAGAACGCGCGGGAGGTCTTGAACTCCGGGAATCCCCAGTAAGGGCGGCGGGCGCTCTTCAGGGCCTGGGCGTAACTCTTGCCGAAGTTGCGAGCGTCCCACTTGTCGTCGAGCAAGCGGTCGAGTTGGTCGGCCCAGGCCCAGCCGCCGGGCGCGCCGACGCCCTCGGTGATGCTGTCGCCGATGCAGGCGACGCGGATGGGGGGCTTATAGTCCGCCAGGCTGATGGGTGCGTTTGCATCGGCGGCCAGCGCGGCAGCGGCTATCATCGCCAGGACGGGCAACGCCAGAAGTGTGCGGCGATGGGTCATTGATGGTTTTCCTCCGAGAGAATCTTTTCGCAGGGGCCTACTTGTCGCTGGTTGCGCCCGGCCGCTCCTTGTTCGGGTTGAGTTTCGGCGTCTCGTCGATTGCGGCCGGGGCCGCGCCGTCGGTGATACCCAGCCGCTTCCTGTCTTCCTCGAGGCGTTTCTTCTGGACCTCGGGGTCGAAGTCGTAACGGTACGGCACCTGTTGGCCGATGGGGATCTTGAGGTTCTTGTGGATGGCGCCGTGTGCGATGGCCAGCAGGGCCTGGGCGCCGTCGTTGGTGTTCCGCATCGGCTCGCCGAACATTTCGTCCCAGGCCATCTTGGCCCAGCCGACCTGGTTGTCGCCGTAACCGTCGTATGCGGGCAGGAACGGCGCCTCGGAGGGCTTGGAGTCATCGTCGGTGGGCTTCCCGTCGCGGACCCAGCACCAGGTGCGTCCCTTGTTCTCGGCCCAGTCGAGCCAGAGGCGGCGGGAGCAGAGGATAATGGCCTTCTTGGCGATGGCCTTCTCGGACTCGGGCAGTTTGTTCCACTTGTAGAAGATGGAGTTTGGGCTGTTCGGGTCGCTCTCCCGGTGATAGCGGAAGAGGGAGTTGATGATGGAGAGTCCGTCCCACGTCCCGTGGAGCGACGGCTGGCTGCGCCAACCGATGAAGAGGCCGCCGGTGTAAAGGATGCGGCCGTCCTTGACGATGCGGATGTCAGATTCCGTGCCGCCGTACTGCTTGCCGATGCCTTCCAGGTAGTCGGCGTCGGGCGGGGCGAGGTACCGGTCCTCGGCACAGATGACCCACGGCAGCGTCAGGATCGAGACGATGAGGTCCTGGGCACGCTCAATAGTATAGATATTGTCAACTTTAAGCCCGATTGCGCCGAACTTGGTGCGGAGGAAGTGGAACACGCAGGCCATGTCGGCCTTGTTGCCCCGGTACTCAAGCATCCCCACGGGGTTGATGGTGCTTATGACCGTCTTCTCGGCCGCGCGCTTCCACTCCTCGTTCACGAGCGCCTGCTTGACGGCCGGGTCGATATCCGGGTCGCTATCCACGAGCCGCTTGAAGGTGCCGAGCCAGGCGATTATGCGGTGGCCCTGGTTCGACGGAGAAGTCCCTTCGAACACGGGCGTCTTGGTGGTGCTCCAGACTTTGTCGTCCGAGAAGTACCCCATCCACCACTTCTCGAAGTTTTGCGGGTCGCTGCCGATGGCGTAGTACCACTGGGCGAAGTCGGCGAACTTGCCGTCCTTGCCGACGATGGGGAACGCCTTGGGCTTCTTGGGGTCCGCCCGCAGGATGGCCTGCGACCGCTTCGGGTTGAACCCGCCCGGGGGATACAGGCTGTACTTGAACTCGTAGTTCGGGATCCGCGGGTCCATCGCCATCGCCGCCGCGCACTGGACGGCAACCAGCACCAGCGCTAGACCCATGAGCCTCAGCGAACTGCACGTCATATCGACCTCCTGCAATGGGAGTCGCGTAGGCCGGGGCGCGCCCCGGCCTACATGATCGGACTCGTCCGGCCGTGGCACACCCGGTGGCATGACGCTAAGTGCACTGCATGGTCAACGGCTATTTCATCGCCAGTGGCCCGGCCTCGGCCTCCGAGACCACGCGGAACCCGACGTTGAAGACCCGCTCCCACGACGGATAACTCAGGCGGAACGCCGAGCGTGCCCGCTCGGGCCGGTCGTAGAACGACCCGCCGCGCACCACCTTGCGGCCGTCGGGGCCGCCGGCATCGCGGCCGTCGGCGGCGTTGTACGGATACGGCCTGTACGTGCTGAGGGTCCACTCCCCTACGTTTCCGTGCATATCAAAGAGGCCCCATGCGTTGGCCTGGTACTTGCCGACGTTTTCGGTGACGATTGCGCCGTCGTTGAAGATGCGGATGCTGGGAATCCAGCGCGGCGAGTTGCCGCGGCAGAGGCTGTTCACGCGTTCATCGGCCAGGTTGGCGAACCTGCCGAAGTCGGCGCTCGTCGGGCCGAAGAAGAGCGGCGTGGCCGCGCCCGCGCGGCAGGCGTATTCCCACTGGGCCTCGGTCGGAAGGGTGAACTTGCGGCCGGTCTTGGCGGAGAGCCAGCGGCAGAACTCCATCGCCTGCTGCCAAGAGATGCGGATGACGGGCTGGCGCGGACGGTTGGCTATCTCGCCACGGTTGCTCTGGTCCTTGTTGAACACGCTGATGAACCCGCTGTCGTGCGTCGGGTCGAATATGGCGAACTGGTCATTGGTGATCTCGAACCGCCCCATCCAGAACGGCCGGTCCACGCGGACGCGGGTCTGCGGGGCCTCGTCGGCCCAGCCCGCGGGATCGCCCATGACGAACTCTCCCGCCGGGATGAGGACGAGTTCCAGTTTCACGCCGCCGCCCAAGTCAATCGCCGTCTCGGGCTTCTGCGCCTGAGTGCCGACCGGCCGCAGGGTGCCCGACTGCCGCCGCGCGGCCTCTTCGGGACCGAACGGCCAGCCGGGGATCGTGATGGCCGCCGCGGGGGGAGGCAGCGGCTGCGGCGGAACCGGCACGACCGCCACTGGCGGCATGGCCGGATAGACCTCCGGGTCGAAGTCAAGGCCGGCGTACTGCCTGAGGAGGTCCACGCGGCGCTGCTGGCCGGCGCCGGAAATCTGCCGGTGCTCGCTCCACGTGCCGTGGTCCGGGACATTGAGGTCAATCCATGTGATGAGGCGGTCCCATGCCTCGCGGTCGAGTTTCACGCCGCTGTGGCCCTTCATGAGCCGCTGAACAAGTTCGCTCGTGTCGGCGTGCCACTCGTACGGGGCCGGCAGGTGGTAATCGCTCTCCGGGCCGGGCCGCCGGACGAACGGGTGGAGGGCCACGTACGAGCCGGTGAAACCGAGGCTCCCCTGGACGACTTTGAGTTCGCCGTTGGGCTGATCGCGGCGGAAGTTCGGGATGGTCCTGCCGTCGGGCCGGGCCTGGCCGTTATGGCACGACACGCAGTACTTGTCGAGGACCGGCTGCACCTCGCGGGCGAAACTGAACGGCCGCGCGGGGCCGTACCACGGCTCGATCTCGACCGGCCCGGCCTTCGTGGCCATCGTGAGTCGCGCCGGAGGCGGCCCGGCGGACTGCGGCTCGTGGCAGCCGACGCACGCGGCAAACTCGCCCGGCATCGCCGTGTACCAACTCCGCATGACCTGAACGGCCTTCCCCTCGGCGTCCAGCGGCTGGACGACGATCGGCATGTTCGCGGGAACCTTGAACATGGCCGACCCGTCCTCGTACACCGGCACGGTGCCGAGGATCCGCTTGGCGTCCCACGGGCCGTCGATGCCGATGTGGCTGTGCCCGCCCATGCCGCGG
>Ga0315274_10013863_pt1 | contig 11461 bp, 9 predicted proteins | sample YL17G02_20_MG_FD_203700 | JGI IMG/M metagenome (GOLD analysis project Ga0315274, IMG submission 203700) | Sediment microbial communities from Yellowstone Lake, YNP, Wyoming, USA - YL17G02_20 | ecosystem: Environmental > Aquatic > Freshwater > Lake > Sediment | place: USA: Wyoming | collected...
ATTGCCAGCAGCATCATCTACTCTTGAAAAAGAAATAGCTAACGGATTATCCGCAAGCGAGTCAAATTCAAAACTCCAGTAAATCCAAGTACCGCCCGTTAAGAAAGGTATGTAGTCGTTGTAGTATTCTTGTTCAACATTGTCTCCAAGGGTTGGATATAACAGTTTACTTGTTGCTTCTGGTGCATATGCCCAAAAACCAAAACGATATCTTACCCCGTTTTCTACAGGAAGGTCGCCTCTTGAAAATCCCGCAACGGTATAAGGGGGGAGTTTCATCGAAGCTGTTCCCCCTTTTCCAGTACCAGTGTCTATTGCCGCATCATTAAATAAACTCCAGCCCGTATCCCCATTTTCAAAATCACCGTTTACAATTAAATTTACTTCCGGTGCTATGTAAAAATCCTTTAATAGCCTGTTAATGATGCGCTGTGTCATTTTCCCTCCTGCATTTATCGGGGGTTATAAAATTAACCTTTTATACACTATTTTATAAACTCTTTAACAATACTTACTATGGATATCACCAAACCAGCACCGGCAATGATGTACGCCCACGTAACCTGTGAAGAACTGGCTTTCGTGTCCAGCGTGAGTTTGAAATCCTGCAAGGCACGCAGTTCTATCTCGGTGGCTTTCGTGTAGGCTTCATGTTCGGCTTTGGTAAAGAACCTTACTTGATTGTCCCGCAACGCTTCCCGAAACTCATTCATACCAGCCAGTCTTGTTTCCACCGCCTTGAATGCCAAGTTACGAGCCTCTTCGATTGTCTTGAATGCCAAGCTACGAGCCTCTTCGATACCGCAAAACCGCGCGTCAATTTGCTTGCACCTTTCGTCAATCAGGACTTCAATATTCTTCAACCACAAGGTGAAGTATTCACGCAATCCTATAGAACCATTGGGGGTTGATTTACATGGTGTTTCAGGGGTCATATTTATATCACCTCCTCTTATCTCGTATCGAAGTACCAAGTCAAGTCGCCCAATGTAATCACGTCTGCATTGTTGGAAGAAGTACAATATAAATCGAACACATCGTTCAACTGTGAGTCTTCAATATAGGCGTTGAAAGAGAAGTTGTACTTTCTGTTTTGGGAGGTTGCATATAAACTCATGTTGGATATCAGGTTACCGGTTGTGCCGCCCGTGGCTGTACCGTTGCCGGTTGCCAGATAAGTGAACGTCTTAAGTCCGGTCACGGCGATGACGTACACGCCGTTCCAGACACCCGTGCCGCCTGTCCAAGTGAGCATCTGCACGCTTTGACCGCTGGTAAGATTGTGGTTACCAGTTGACGTAACCGTGATGGTTGTGCCGTTCCCCGTTACACTGGTGATTGGTATGCCTTTTCTGATGCAGAAGGACATTGTATGTGCAGCACTGTCCACGGAAGCACTGCCTGAGCACCACATGATGCCGTCCCGTGCGAGACCGCTCAAATAGGTCATTCTGCCGTCCGCAATGGTCATTTTATTCGCATAGGTGTATCCGTTGGTAAACGCCACTTTGTACCAAACATCAGCAGTGGTCACCGTTGTGGTGGTAACGTTGGCAACCGTATTGATTTTAGCGTGAGGTTTCTTGTCTTCCTCACCGATGTTACCTGTTACTTGAATATCGGAATCTCTTGCGATGGTAAAGTCAAAGCCGGTCATGAACGCGCCGATATCATTATACATACAGCCCGTGATGGTCTGTATACCTGCGGTAGCGTCCAGCACATAGTTACCCGCACCGCCCGTGTAGACAATGCCCACATCGGTGGTCAGGCTGTTCAAGAACTCCAAGTTGGTAAGCGTGAAGCTGGCAGAAGTTGCCTTTAAAAGCTGTATGCCGATAGGGCAAGCTACAAAGTTACCCACTTCAACATCCAAGAACGTATCCACTGCCGTGGTGTGGTTCTGTGAGATGCCCACACCGCAAGAAGTGAATACAAAGTTGAACACGAACAGGTTGACACCCTTGAGGTCGGCTATGGCGATTTTGAAGTTTTTCATGGTCAGGTCTGTTATCTCGCAGTAAATGCTGGCGGTGGTGTTGAACGTAATGCCGTTCTCACCCGCGAGCGTACCATAGCTTGCCAGAGTAGAGCCATCGCAACACATCTTGTTAATGTCGCAGGTGGTTTTGATGTTGAACATCGGCTTGTTAGCCAAGCCCGTTGCTGCCTCAAGATGACTGACCGCAGAACCCAAACCGCGAATCTGTAAGTCATAACTTGAGTTGTTTACCGTAATCGTATCGGCAATGACGTGGATACCTGCGTCAAGCAGGATTTCCGTATCGGAAGCAGCGCTGGCGTTGAACCAGTCGGTTGCCTCTTTCAGTGTGGCATAATCGCCGTTCGTACCGATATAAATCCTGTTCAGCAGTTTACCGCTGCCAGCCGCACCTGTATCGCCGTGCGTACCTGCCGTGCCCGTGTCGCCCTTAGCACCCGTTGTGCCGGTGTCACCTTTTACCGTACTTGCTGCTCCAGTATCACCTTTAGCACCAGTCGTACCGGTGTCACCTTTAGCGCCTGTTGTACCGGTGTCGCCTTTAGCACCGCCAGTACCAGTATCACCTTTTAGTCCTGTATCTCCTTGAATGCCGGTATCGCCTTTAGCGCCGGTATCGCCTTTAGCACCACCTGCACCCGTATCACCCTTGAGACCTGTGTCTCCCTGAATGCCGGTGTCGCCCTTTGCGCCCGTATCGCCTTTAGCACCGGTATCGCCCTTTGTTCCGGTGTCGCCCTTCGTACCCGTGTCTCCGACTGCGCCCGTATCACCTTTAACCGTGCTTGCTGCACCCGTATCGCCTTTAGCGCCGGTGTCGCCTTGTGCGCCCGTGTCGCCCTTTACTGTGCTGGCTGCACCGGTATCGCCTTTAGTACCTGCGCCGGTGTCGCCTTGTGTGCCCGTGTCGCCCTTTACTGTACTGGCTGCACCGGTATCGCCTTTAGTACCTGCACCCGTGTCGCCTTTTGTGCCGGTATCACCAACTGCGCCGGTGTCACCTTTTACCGTGCTGGCTGCACCCGTGTCGCCTTTTGTGGCAACTCCTGTATCGCCTTTTGCGCCTGTATCACCTTGTACCGTGCTGGCTGCACCTGTGTCGCCTTTAAGACCTGTGCCGGTATCGCCCTGCGTACCCGTATCGCCGCGTATGCCTGTATCACCTTTTATCGTGCTGGCTGCGCCTGTGTCGCCTTTAAGACCAGAACCACCGGCAGTGCCTGTATCACCTTGAATACCAGTATCACCCTGACGAGCAGGAAATGTTACACCCATTGCGCACCTCCTAGCTCAAATAGATAAAGTTGACACCATCCGTACCGTTGTCAACATCGATATAGAATTTTTTAAGATTTAGCTTGTATCCCAAGGGTGCGTCAATGACAACCCCTGCACTGGTCGTGGTGATGGTGATTTCTTTTTGAGTGGTCTTGTCAACACCCGAATCCCCAAAATAGACATTCCCAACGTTCCCCACTTTTGGCACTATGGTCGCGGACATGCAGTACGTGTTCGAACCGACCAGCGGCTCAGCCGTGCCGGGTGTGCCGATGGATTTGGTAGCATAAACGGGTGCAATCTCAATCGACTCGGTTATGTTCTGGTCGATGTGTACCGCACCGATATCAACGCTGCCGTTGAAAGAGATGGGCAACGCATAATCCTCAAGGGTGAGGTCGTCCTTAACTATCTTCCAAATGGAAGTGTCCGTGTAATATACAATCGCACCTTTTATAACCACGCCGGGGATTGTACCGCCCAATCCAACATCCGAACTCAACGCCAGATAGTTGGGTACATTCATTTTGCCAATATAAGTTACTGCCATTTTTGTCCTCCTTGCCCTCTACGGGAAAAACATAAGAGGAACTATGTTATAGTGCCTCGTTAATAAAAACCCCCTTACGGGGGTCTATTTTGTAAACTGCGGATATTTTATTTTCCGCCATTCAGGAACTTTTTCACGTATCCTGTTAAAACCTAGTTTTTTATCATCTATGGAACTTTCGTAAACAAAGTAAAGGTCTTCGAACCAGCGCTGATAGTCCCATTTCACGTTATCCATCAGGAACTTCTCTGCGCGCTTGCGTATCCCTGCCGGGTCTAGCTTGCTGGCATTACGTGCTCCGAATACGAAATCATCCATAGTGTTGCATTTGAAACCATCCACACCATCCAGAAAGGTATCGCTTGTGCCGTAGACACCAAAATTGGTTGTAAGTACAGGCGTACCCGAGAGAAGTGCTTCGACATGTGAACCTCCAAAACATTCCAGATATTCGGTAGGGCTGAAAAACGCCGTGGCATGTGCCATCAGTGGTTTTCTTTCTTCAATGCCCTTGAAACCAAGATATTCCCAATTGCCGTCATTGGGGATGTTGAACTCCCCCGCATACTGGCTGACCAGACTGCCGTCCGGCTCTATCCTGCCGCCCTGCCCAACGATGAGCAGTTTAGCTCCAATCGTCTTGCAGGTAAGGTAGGCTTCCATGATACCCTTGCGCCTGATAAGACGGGCGCAGAACAGGTAATAAGGTTCTTTCTTGTCCGAGTATTCCACATCATCGGGGTCAAAGTAGTTCGGGATGATGCGGTCATAGAAAGCGCCGTTGACACTGGCATAGGGTTTCTCTGAGCCATAAGTGAAGTTCTCGATATAAGCGCTTTCAAAAGCCCTGTGCCAGCCTTGAGTCGAGCCTCGGTAGCCAATGCCGGATTCGGCTATCAGGTGGTAGGCAATCCCGGCTGCATCGACAATCGGCTTGTGAAAATGTCCCTGCGTGCAAAGTAGAAAATCATCCGGCTTCTTGAGCCTGTTGATGTTCTCTATGCAACTGGAATAGAACTTCTTGGTAGCCACTGTCTTTTCCCCATCAAGGTCATGCCTATAATCAGTTTTATACCAATCATATCCTATTTCGAAGCGGTTATCCCCATTCCCCCAAGAATTGCAGATATCCGCAAGAGTATGGGTCTGTATGAAATGCAGTTTATCAGAATTGCAGTATTCTTCCACATCGCTGCCTTCCGCGCCGTAGAAAAAAACTTCGTGCCCCAAGGAAACAAGCATCTTAGCCATCTTGCGATTCTTCTGTGTGAAGGCGCAGGAAGCGTAAGTCTTGCTTTGGGGTAGATGTGATAAGGAGAGCAGGTGAAAACGAAATTTATTCATTGAAACGTGCTCCTTTGAAGATTCCATAATACGCGATGCCGTCACAGCCAGACTCATGAAGTAGTTCTTCCTTGCCGTTTCCGCCCAACCATTCGTTGAGCAGTTCAGTGGTAAGGACGTGAATATGCCCGATGCTCTTGCTCACGTGCAGCCACTCGAAAATCCTCACTTCCTTGGAAACTGCCAAGGCGTTCTTGATTATCTTCTCGGGATTTTCGGTATGCTGTAAAACATTATAGATAAGCACGAGGTCATACCTCTTGGTTATATCCATATCCTCGGCTTTTTGTACGATATATTTTATCCCTGCTTCCTTGTATCTCTGATGTACCCACATAGGATAAGAACAGGGGTCGATAACTGTGCCTTTCTTAAAACCAACAGCTTTAAGCAGTACAGAGCACGGGCCGCCGCCGATATCCAACACCTTGTCTGCTTCAATCTTTTGAGCAAAGGTGTGTCCGGTGTTATTAAACGATTCAAAACCCATCTTCTTCATGTACACGGTTTGTTTCAATTCTTCCCCGAAGGTGTTGAAACAACCTGCCCACCATTCAGATTCCCATTTTGTAGCGGTGTTCCATTCTTCTGACATTTTCTCTCCTGAAAGTTTTATATTCCACTCGTTTTCGCTCAGAACAGACCGGATGGTACGCGCAATCAAGGAACTGCTCTTTCCGACAAAGGCAGGTGTTATGTTGTCGAAAAAGCCTCCCAAGCGGTTGCTCACCCCCGCAAAGAGGTGAATAACCCGTACTTTAGGGTCTAGATTTATATTCAAGTCTTCTTTATAAAGTTGCCCTATCTCGTCTCCGGCGTAGCCGCCACACACCCTGAACTCGGGTATGAAGATATCCTTTTCATGTTTGAAGACAACTTCACTGATAAGGATTGGGCCTGTCAACCCCCATGGAAAATCTTCGGGTTTTCTGTTGAGCCTTGCGGTGGCTGTTGCCAGCGCTTCCGCCAGCAGAGGACTGTCTCTTTTACCCAACAGGATAGCCCCATTATAGTGGTAGCGAAAATCTTCCGGTTTTCTGGCATCTGTTGGCACGACCAGTTCTTTATCTCCGAGGAGCATTGTCACATCGGAAAGGCAGAAGGTGTCCAAGTCCAGATAAAGCCCACCATTCTCATAGAGATTTTTATAATTAAGATAATCCTTCATGTGGGCTTTTATAAAATGTTCCGGCTGTCCAGCAAGGGCGGGGAACTCCGGGCAGTCTATTTTTTTCAACTGCACTCTGTTTTTTAAAAGTTCCAGATAAAATGTGTTTTTTATGTCTTTTGCAGCCCATATTGTCACACTGGACGCATTTTGCGTTTTCAGTGCAGACATGACAGACAGATAGTAAAAATAACCAAACTCTTCGCCGGTGACAATAAAATGTACTGGCATCTTGGTTTTATATTTTATCCAAGAGTTGCCAATATCTGAGTATACTTTGTCCGGCTGTCCCAACTTGGCGAGCACCGCTTTTTTAATACCCGAGAAGTAATCACAAAAATCATGTCCACCGATTGCCCCACCGGGCTTTATCTTTGGAAGCCAAGCATCAATCTGGCGCAACATCTCCGCCTCGGTATGCAGGGCATCTATATAGACAAAATCAAGAGTTTCATCGTGGAACATGCTAATAACTTCGTAGTCAAAGGCTTTTATCTTTTTTATATTCGGAATTGTTTTAATACGCTCATCAAAAGCCTGTTCGACTTCGGGTATCATTTCAAGATATTCAGGAGAACCAGCCCCGTCTGCAAGTGACATGCCGACCAACCAAGGGTCGATAGCATAGACCTGTGCGCAATACTGCGCAAAGATTTCGGCTGATTCTCCCGCGTAAACTCCCACCTCGACCATCGTCTTATTTTTAAGTTTAAGGTCTTCGCAGAGTTCTCTTAATGCTTTTTTTGATTCATCGCCCCGCATCAGGGGTATAGTCATAATATTATCCTTTACGTGATATTAGGTATTTTTTGTGCTTCTTCGATTGGTGCTATGGATATAACGCCTTTTGCATCAGGGGAATTTTTTGAATCCCAAACCTGTGCTTCTATCATTTCAGAAAGTAAATCATCGTCAAACTTTATCTTCTTATCGCTGAGCATCTTTTTGGCAATTTCCACGGCGTGTGTTTTCCTATCAAAAGCTTTGCTTGTATCTGCCTTGTATTGCTGCTCAGAGGATTCTACGGCGATTTTTACGACAATCTTTATTTTTTCCCAAGTGCTCTCGGTTATGCTCAAACTTTGCAGCTTTATCTTTTGTATCAGCACAGCCGCAAGCGCGCCCGCGAGGGGCACGATGGAGACAATGCCTATCTGGTAAAGAAGTTGCCAAATGTAATCAGGCATATTATTTCTTCTTTAGATATTCAGAGAATACCCAACCGGACAAATCGGTTAATCTTACATAGCCGTTGGTCAAACTGGAAGCCAATGCGTGCACAACCGGTTCGGTGGAACGCCAGATGGTACGCACCAAAGCAGCGTTTCCGCTAGGCATTGTACGCACGTTCAGACCGTTCACCATCACGTAGTATTCATCATTCGCAGGAGGAACTACTACAGACAAATCACGAATAGAAAGTTTTGCAATAATAGCGCCGCCCACAGGATTGCTATCTATAGAGCACTGCGCCCACGCCTGTTCAAAGACAGAGATGGGTACAGCGACATTGGTTTTTCCGTCCGTCCTGTACGGGTCGTTGATATAAACATAATCCAAATCAATACCTGTAATAACGATAAAATGAGCACCCCTGAAACCTGTTTTCTGAGTTACGCCAGCATCAACCAGCGGCGCATAGTGAATAAGCGCAAGCATTGGTTTTCTGCTTCGCATGTAATAGAAGATGGTTTCGGGAGTATTGCTGACCTTCCATTCGGTAGCAAGACCAAAGGAAAGCATTTTTGCCATCAAGGAACTGACGTTTAAAGCTATGTCGCCCGAAGGATAAATTGAATTGTAAAACTGGTCTACAGTGGTTGTTTTGGCTAAATTGTATGTTCCCAACATCATCAGGGAACTTGCTGAACCACAATCGTTGTTGTGCTCTAATGCACCGTTCATCAACTGAGACACATAATAAATAGGTAATGTATTTGTCATCTATCCTCCTTTTTTCTTTATCAGGTCAATGCGAAATCAAACGCCAATTTAAGATTATTGGTCAGTAAAAAAATACAGACGTAACCGGTATCCATATGTTTTAGCATTACCATTGGAACACCGGTATCCCCCATGTAAAAGCAGCCAAAAGAGTAAGTGGTTGTTCCAATAGAACACGTTTTTCCGTATAAACTCTTATTTAGCATTTCAAAGTAATTTGTACTCATTTTTTGCTCCATTTCGTATATCCTTATCATATATTATAAACAAATCTCTATTTCGCCCTTTTTTACTCGTTGGCTTTTTTCCACTTGGCTTTTCTTTCTTTTTCCAATAATCTGGCACAGTTCTTACAATATTTTTGTTTATTGTTGTTTTTTATTATTTCTCTTCCGCAATTACCACAATAGCTGAACACGGTTTGTTTGCCAAAGAAGAGTTCATAATATTCCAGCGTTTTATCCAAGTTGTCTATGATAATCCCGTTGCTAGAATCTTTATCGGCATAGTCTATCCGTATCAGTTCTTTTTCCACATTGTAGAAGGTCAGGTGTTCCTTGTGCCTGTTAAACACATTGGCTAAATCAATTTCGCCAATGTTCTTTATCCCTGAAAGTCGGACGATATCCAGAAAATTATTATAATGGATATAATAATTATCAGAAGTTTTATAGGTTGTCTTGGCGTGTCTTGTGCTTCTCTTTTTTAGAGCCTTGGATAGAATCAGGGACATAAAGAGAAGTTTCCTGTCTTTTATACCGTCAATTGACTTTAAAAAATCAATTTCCTTTTGAGAGATGGTAACGCTTTCTATCTTGCGTAAATCATAGTTCATGGCTGAGCGCACCCATTTTTTGATGGCTTTTGCGTCTATGACCGGGTTAAAGTTCTTATCCTGCGCAATACAGAATTTTATCACTTCCCGCTCAAGTTTCACCGCGCCGCAACCAAGACTGTTACGAAAGTATTTAGCCACAAGGTACATTTGAGTATAATCTATCAAGCCGTTGGGAAAACCGTTGGTGATGATTTCTACGGCAAAAGAGAATACCTTTTTATTGCGCATCGTATACTTCCTCCAATGGGAATTCTTTTATCGTGTACCTGCTCCAGAGATAATTTATCTCGCCATCATCGCTCTGTATTGGAAACCTGATGATTCCAGAAGAATTCTGCATGATGTTGTACAACATGCCCTGCGGAAACATGCGCCAAGCAAATTCAACCATTGAGACTTCTCCACCATAGGTTGCATCGATGGCGTAGTTGGCGAGTTCGGATTCATTGGTACTGATATTGAAAGCACACTGTTTGCGGAGGTAAGCCACAAAAGCGTCCAGATTTTCATAGGAAGTTCTCAAGTCGTTCCTGAGTCCTCTTTTGAAGGCTTTATACTCCTGTAAATAAGATTTCATTTGAGAAAGCCCATAAGCGTTTGGTTCATGGTCATTACTTTTCAAAACACTATAATCAAAGTCCTGTGATGTTTTGGTGGAATATTTTCCGATAAGTCCCAAGTTGGCGCGCATATAACGGCTTATTTTGTTGACCACAGAGTTGTTGTCAAGAAAGAAGGAACGTTCTGTATATTTTTTTACAAGTTCGTCTTCTTCGGGCGTTCTGTTCTTCCTGTGGCAAAGTTCATCAAACGATGTGTTGAATAAAAGGTGGCTGTACAGGTTATACTTTTTTAGTTCCTTATTATACCTGCTCATGTAGTGGGGGTAGAGAAAGCGAAAGAAAGAAGGGCGTATTTCGCATAGTATGCGGTTATTGAATTCCCACTTCTCTTTTTCTGCGGGGGTCATGTCTTCGGTGATTTTTTTCCATTTTGTCCAGTGATTACGAAAAGGAGGTATGTTCAACCCTTTCACCCCGTCAATGATTTCTCCTTGTATTACCCTGCCAATCTTCAAGCGTTTCAGGATGGTTTCGTGCTCAGGGCTGCCCTTTGGAAATTCCTCCAGCATACAATACAGAGAACTGGAGATGTTGGTTGCAAAACCAACTTTACTGTTATAACCTTTTAATTGCCCTTCGACCTGCTTTTTATCATCTCTGGCATCCACAACAACTTTTTCGGTTTGCTGGCTCTCGTAGATAATCGGGATGCCTTTTACCTTGCCTTTTATCATGGTCGGGTTGTTGATGGTGCAAACAAGGTCGCCATCAAAATCACTGCCGCCGTGAATGGCACAGTCCATGCCCACCCCGTTGGCTGGAAAGACAATACCGCTATGGATGTGCTGAAACCATTTTCTCAAGTCCTTTCTATCCTGCAGGTTGAGGATGTTGAACTCGGAGTGATGTACAATCGGGCTTCTTATTGCCCCCACCTTTTTAACGTTTTGCTTTAACCAGTATTCGGAATAGTATTCCCCGTCCTTCAAGAGAGGCTTTCCGCTCAAACCGAACATATGGCAAGCCTGATAGTAGGGGTCGCCCACCATGAACTGGTAGTTGGAGTTTATCAGCAGACTACCCATGTAGGCTTCTTTTTTCTTTTTCTTAATGGTCTTGATGAACTTTTCCTGTATGTATCTATCTCTTGAAAGACCGGGGTTAAGCAAGATGGCTTTTACCGTGGTGTCCATTTTATTAAAATCTTCGGGTTGGAAGCCGGTCTCTCCGGTAGCATAGATAACCATGTCATCGGCGCTCATACCGCTGATATTCCTACACCAGTCAACGGTTGGTTCACACAGGTTGGCAATATCAATATCGTTCAGTTTCAATACTTGCAAGAACTGGTAGCTCGTGCGCGAGTGGGAGTTCTCTTTTTTTGGATTTACTTTGGCAATCGAGAAGCCAAGCCCGTTCTTCTGGCAGTTGTGGATATATTCTTCCGTGCTGGTGTAGGAAGACAGCAGCTTGAACATGGACTCGGAAATGATAAGGTCAATGTTGCGTATATCCTGCTCGTTGCCGTAAACATCTTTGAAGATATAGTTTTTTGCAATCTCGCTGGCGAAGGATTGCAAATCGAAAACCGAAATCAAGCCTTTCAAAAAAGGAGCACGGATTATAGCACAACTGAAAGTATAATCCAGTTCCAGTTCAGCGCTCCATTGCTCGGCAAGTTTCGGGGTTATCAAGCCTTGTCCATCCCAAGCGTTCACCTTCATAGGGTAGTCTACTTGGGTAACATCATCGTCTTCGTCAATGCCTTTATATT
>Ga0315274_10013864_pt1 | contig 11460 bp, 13 predicted proteins | sample YL17G02_20_MG_FD_203700 | JGI IMG/M metagenome (GOLD analysis project Ga0315274, IMG submission 203700) | Sediment microbial communities from Yellowstone Lake, YNP, Wyoming, USA - YL17G02_20 | ecosystem: Environmental > Aquatic > Freshwater > Lake > Sediment | place: USA: Wyoming | collected...
GAGTTTTTCCCATTCGTTCGCTTCCACGAACTGCACCTAGCATAACAGTCTTCGTGCAAGTTATTAACATATTTGAATTTGAGAATAGGATGTTAAATAAGAAGCCCAACCTAAAAGGTGAACAGTGAGCTGGAAAGATTTGGACAGCGGAGAAAAAGCTGACTCTGGTGCGGAAGAGTTAAGCAAGAAGCTGGACCAGATAATCCGCAGACTTGACCTTCTGGAGCAGTTGATTCTTGACAAACCCGAATATGGAAGCTTAGCGGCTTCGTTGCGCCTGACGAAGATGGGTGTTGGCTTGTATGGCGAGCCGTTGAAGATCGTCTCTCGCCTGAAAAATGCTGAGAGATATCTACGTCAAAAGCCAATTGCGCAAGACGAAATTTCAAGATGCATCGTGCAGGCATTGGCTGTGAAAGGGACTCTGAACATTTCCGCCATTACACGACAAGTGGCTGTAATGAGGGGGAAATCCAGCAGACGCATTGTAAGAGACAGGGTGAAAAGGCTTGTGGACCAAGGGGTCCTGCTGAAAATAGATGGTCGTGTTCCGACCTATGAGTTGGCTGAAAAAGGTGATCAATGACTGGTCACTTTTGCGCAGAACACCTAACTACAGTGACCAGTATAATATGTGTCTCAGGTGAAAAAACATGAAGTATGGACACACGAAACCTGGATTGAAAAAGAATGACATCTCGATTTCGTTTACAGCGCTCAATTCAAATTCATCCAGCTCAGTTGCACAAGTTACGCCGCATCGGAATGAAGAAACCAATAGAGACCAAGTGAGCCCTGAGGTTGCTTGGGCACGCTTACGGTTCGCAATGAACATCTTATGAAAATCGGGGAGGTGAAAAAATGGTTGACGATGAAAAAAAGCATGAAAGGACTCATGAGAGGGAAAGCCCAGAGGATATCAAAGAAATTCTCAATGTTGTCTCTTCAGAAGTGCCTTCACTGATCAAGAACCTATTGGCATCAGTTTTCTCTGAAGAAGCTGGAAGAAACATGGGCAAGGCTGCAGCGGCATACTATAAGGAATTGAAACAAGGCGGGCTGCCTGAACAGGTCGCTGTAAAGTTGACAGAAGACTATATGCGAACCTTCTCAAGCATAGGAGACATGCTCAGAAGCGGTTCTAAAGGGGACGACATAGGCAAGGAAGTTGAAAGAAAAATCCGCATGAAAATGGCTGAAAAAGGACATGAGAACGCAGAAGAGGCGGAGGAAGATGAATAATCTTTCCCACTTTCCCCTATTGATGAGGCGGCAGAAATGAGCACAGCATCATTGGTTACGGCGCTGATCAAAGAGTCTCCTTACATGGCCCGAATGTCTTTCGACCTTTTGTACATGTATTTGACTTTGAGCAGTCGAGTGAAGAAAACCAGAAGAGCTTTTGAGAAGCAACTAATGCTGGCAGGGATGGCGAAAGATGATGCTATGCGACTGAGTGCTTGCTTTGAACAGCTTAAGAATAGCATAACTGGCATGTTGAAAGAGGGAATTTTGCGTACTGGAAACCGTCGGTAAGAAACCGAATCTGTTCATATTTGGTGTCGTTATGGTTATTTCACTGTCACGGATTTGGCCAAGTTTCTTGGTTTATCGGGGTTGCAGCCTCTTTCAATAGCCATGTAGTAGGCGAACAGTTGCAGAGGGACGACGTAGGGAATTGGTGATAACACTTCGGGAATGCCTTTTGGGACTTCAATGTAATCGTCGGCTAGCTTCTTGATTTCCTCGTCTCCCTCTTCCAGTAAAGCGATTATTGAGGCGCCTCTGGCTTTCATTTCCATTATGTTGCCGATTAACGTTTTATGGGTGTCATCTTTTGCGCAAATGAAAACTACCGGAAAGCCTGGTTCTATGAGGCTTATTGGTCCATGTTTGCTTTCTCCGGCTGGAAAGGCAATTGCCGGCACGTATGCTATCTCCATTAGTTTGAGTCTGCCCTCGTAAGCTGTGGCGGTGCTGATCCCACGTCCGAGGAAGAAGAAAGTTTTTGCGTCTTTGTACTTCTTCGCGATTTGTTTTGTCTTTTCTTCTTGCTTTTGGATTATTTCTTCAACGATGTCAGGAAGTTTCATCAGTTTTTCAGCAAGATAATCCATCTCATCTTGGGAAACCTTGCCTCTTTTCTTTGCAAGCCGGAGGGCCATTTGGGCCATAACTGACAGTTGCGAGGTGAAGGTCTTAGTCGCTGCTACGCCTATTTCTGGGCCAGACTGCTGCCCAATATAGACTCTTGAAACTCTCGTCAGAGTCGATCCAATTGCGTTAGTCAGTCCGAGAATCGTTGCGGCTCTTTGACGGGCAACATTGACGGATGCCAAGGTATCCGCGGTCTCACCGGATTGGCTTACTGCTAATATAGTGCTGTCAATGTTCACTGACTTTCCGGATTGTTCAATGAATTCGGACGCTATGATAGGGTATGTGGGGAGAAATGCCAGTTTGGAAAACATATAGGATGCTGCTAAACATGCGTGGTAGGATGTTCCGCATGCTACTAGGTAAACGTCTTTGGCGCGATCAAGAAAAGTGGACATCAGTTCGACATAATGTTCTTGCGCTCTAAGCGTGTTCCGCAGGCATTTAGGTTGTTCGTGAATCTCCTTGATCATGAAGTGTGGGTAACCTTGCTTGACGGCCATTTCGGGTGACCATTCGATTATCTTGGGTTCACGAGCGACGATTTTGCCATCTGCTATCTTCTTGATTTCAACTTCTCCGAATGAAATTGTAACGAGCTCGCCGTCGTCGACTATGACTGCCTTGTTGGTCAGCGGCAAGAACGCTGGGATGTCTGAGGCGAAGAAGGTGTCCTTTTCGTTTATTCCGACCACAAGGGGGCTTTCGTTTCGGGCGCATACTATCTTGTCAGGTTCTTTCGAAGAGATGACCGCGATGGCATACGATCCTTGGAGTTTCTTCACAGCTTCCAAAACCGCGTCCTTTAGGCTCAGGGAATGATTGTTCTTGAGAATCTCCTCTATTAGGTGCGGAATGACTTCGGTGTCAGTTTTCGACTTGAATATGTGCCCGTGATTCTCAAGGTCGGTTCGAAGTTCGTCGAAATTTTCTATTATTCCATTGTGAACAACAGCTATTTCTCCGGTGCAGTCAAGGTGAGGGTGGGCATTTATCTCCAGTGGTGCGCCGTGGGTTGCCCATCTTGTGTGTCCAATGCCGATGTTGCCGGGCATGTCGTCTAGGTTGCGCATTCTGTGGACGTCGTCTATTTTTCCCTGGTCTTTCTTGATGAAAAGTTTTCCTTCGTCTATCGTTGCTTCTCCAACTGAGTCATAGCCTCGGTATTCGAGTCTTTTCAAAGCTGCGTGTATTACTGGAGCTGCCTTCCCTTCTCTTAAGACACATCCGAATATTCCGCACATGTAAGAGCCTCGTATGTTTAAGGTGAGCTTTTTCTGAAGCGTCTTTGTGCTAATAAGCATTGTTAATAAGTAACTCTGAGCGCTAAAACGGATTTTTGATTCCTATTTCGTTTTTCAGCATGGCTTGGTCCATGAACCACCATCGTTTATGTGTGAGTATTAATAAAAATCTTATAAGGGTGCGTTTTCACTACTTCACGGGAGAATTATGGACAAGAAACTGCTGCTGAAGGAAGATGGGAAAACCCAGAAAGTGAAGGAAATCGCGATCGTGGATGATCCACAGAAGCTGAAGATGATTTTGAACAAGTTGAGCTGGAAGATTCTGATGATGATTTCTGAGAAGGAGATGTATCCTCTGGAGATAGCGAAAGCTCTGAATATTCATGCGCAGAAGGTGTACTATCATATCAAAAAACTGGAAAAAGCCGGCGCGATAATAGTCGTAAGAGAACAGAAGAAAAAGGGCGCCATGGCGAAATATTTCAAGGCAATTTCTCCTGCTTTTGGAATCGAGTTTCCCCAGCAGTACAGGCCGATCAGGAAGCTTTCCCTATTGGGAATGGAAGAGCACATTCAGAATTTCTTCGGAGAATTCATAAGACCCGACAGCACTTTTGAAGGGAAAATAGTCGTGGGAAGTCCAATGGCTCACGGACCCTTCAAGACGAGTGCAAGGGACGGTCATTATGCTTCTCATTTGGCCTTCTTCCTAGGGCAGTTTGTCAAGATGCCTGATGAATTTGCGATAAAGCTCGATGTTGATGTCAAAGCTGAGAAGGAAGAGAAAAACAACCTGATACTCGTAGGCGGACCTGGCACAAATCTGTTGACGCAAGAAATCAACGAGTACCTGCCGATCAGGTTTGACATGCGTGCCTCTTCGGAGGGTTTCTTGTTCGGGGGTCTGGCTTCCAGGAGGACTTCAGCGGTATACACTGCTGACAATGTAGGATTGGTCGCTAAGATCGTAAACCCATGGGACAACAGCAAGCGTGTGATTGTCTTGGCTGGAAATAAGGCTGTGGGCACAAAAGCTTGCGTGCTGGCTTTGACGAATTTTTGGGAAAAAACTTTGAGAAACTACAAGAACGATGAAGCTTCTTTCGCCAAGGTCATACAGGGTTTTGATCTCGACGGCGATGGTAAAGTTGACTCCATAGAGGTTCTGGAATAACTTGGATCATGCTCAATGTAGCGAAGTGATCTTGGCACACGGGCACATCAATGTTTTGGCTCTGCATAAAGGCACGATAGAATTCACAAAAGAGCCCTATCTTTCAAGAAGCGGAGATTGCATAATCGCCGTAGATGCAGACAAAGGAATGGATGAGTTGAGTCTTGAATTCAAAAAGAATTTGCGCAAGGATGACGCTAAGGTTACCATCACAGTCCTAGTTGGCGAAGTTGCGGAAACCATACATGCCTCTGGAAACTCGAGATTAATCCTCGCACATCCGACCGACTTTGTCATCAGAAAGAGTGGTTACATATGCGCGCGAACGTTGGCAATCCACGCGGACAAATCCGCGGCTGAATTGTCGCGTGAACTAGTCAGGTTCCTGAGCAAACCAGAAGAAAAAGTGAAGATAACGCTGACCGTCAACTCTCAATGAACATGCGCGTCCAAGGCAGCCTGCCACTCGTGGGGAGAAGTCTCACGGACCTTTCTTTGGGATAAGACTTCGTCGACTGTCCTCCCTGCTTTTTCAACTTCTTTCACAAAATTGCGCTGCATGTCTTCCAACGATTGCGAAGCTCCAACAAACCCGTAGAAGTGAACTATGCCGCCCTGCGGTTTCAGCGCGTGACATGCAGCGTCGAGAAAATCTATTGCTTTTTCAGGCAGGTTCATTATGACCCGATCAGCGATGCCTGCAACCTTTTTGTTAACTATCAGTCTTGCGTCTCCCTGCAAAGGGTACACTTTGCCGATGACTCTGTTCAGCCTGATGTTTGTGTTCAGATAGTTCACGGAATCTGGGTTTGCATCTATTGCGTAGACTCTGACGACCTCGTGCGTCTTAGCTATTAGTATGGCAAAAGGGCCGACTCCTGCAAACAAGTCTGCCACGGTCTCATTTTCCTGAACCAGCGAAGCTACTCTCTTGTGCTCAGTCGAAAGCCTGGGCGAGAAATAAGTTTTTGACACATCTACTTGATATTGACACCCATTTTCTTTATGAATGGTTTCAGTTTTTTGTTCTCCAGCTACAAAGTTGAATTGCCTCAGTCTGTAGGCTCCACTGATGGCACCTGCTTTGGCTAGAACTGTATGTATGTTTTTGTTCGATTTCAGCACTGCGCCACCAATAATGCCCTTGTATCTTTCAAGTTCCGCTGGGATTTCGATTATCGCTATGTCGCCAATTAGGTCCATTGCCCGTGGAATCTTCTTTAACAGCAGTGGAGGCAGTCGTCCCTTAAGAATCTCGACTAATGATGCTGTCCCCTTTATTCTCAGCTTGAATGAACTGATCATTATCTCGAAAGTGGCTTCTTTGTGGAGCATTTTCAGGTCCTGATCTGATGGCTGGCGAACGAGCGGGATGTACAGGAAATTGTCATCCTTCTTGATCACATGTTCCATGTCGATGAGTTCCAGTCTCTTGGATATCTCTAGCGCAATTTGACCTTGTTTTTTGGATACTTTGATGCATCTGATATCATTTGGCATGATTTTCACTTGGATCTGATTTTCTTGATTGCTGTTATCATCGTGTAGTATTGGGTCAGCTCTGTGCCTGTCACGTCGTATTGTTTCCTTGTTTCCTGATCGACATTCTGGATGAATTTGTGGAGTTCCTGCGGTTTAACGCCGAAGTAGTTTCCCTTATCTTCGATCAATGATTTGTATTGTTTTCTGTACGCGATGATCTTCGATCTGGAAACCTGTAACCCGTGGCTCTCAAACAACTTTTTCATTTCTGACGCTTTGTAGTATCTAGAATGTGCTTTGGAAATCTTTCCTTCCATTGTTTCGAAGAATCCTTTTTGATCCGATTCGTGCGGTGAAAGGTCTCCATAAACGAAAATGCCTCCTTCTTTGAGAAGATGTGCGAATTCTCTCAAGACTTTTTCCTGGTCCAAGAAATAGTGCATTGTGCTCATACATAGTATTGCATCGAAGGATCTGTTCGCAAATGGAAGATGCTCAGCGTCGCCTAAGATCAGGTCAATTTGCTGTCTGTGAGCACGCATTTTGTTCTTTGCGGCGCGAAGCATTTCCTTGGTAAGATCAAGTCCAACAAGATAATTCATAAATTCTAACAAGAGTTTCGCGTTTCTTCCAGTTCCAACTCCGACTTCCAAAATGGTTTTGTTTCCAAACCCGTTGAACGCGTTCAAAAGCTCATCCACAACTTCAGTTCCGAAGCCTTTTTCAGATCTCCATGTCCTGCTTTTCTGTCTGTCGTAATCTTTGGACCTAGCAGAATAGTATGTTTGAATGATTTTTCTTCTGTCAGTATCATTCATCTACTGTTTTCACTTGATTTCTCAGTTTTTCTCTATTCTGTAGAGTCTGCCTGTTTTTTCGATCTTGAAACTTGTTCCCAAGATTTCTTCGGCGAGCCAAATATTTGTTTCCAAGTGCTCTGAGATGGTTCGAGTCAAGAAGACTGATTTTCCTTGAGCTAATGCTACGTATGGAATAAGTAAGTCAGCGAGATGCAGGTCCACTGTTGGCTCGTACCTGATTTCTTCAAGTAATTTCTGAGCTGCTTCATCACCGACCTTTTCACTTGCTTTCTTGAGTTCACCAATTGCGTCGGCTCCTATGATCGCACCGGTGTCTGTTTCTGCCCACAAGGCAATTGAACTGCCTTTTTGTAAAGGGTTTGATTTGTCGTTCACTACCCGAATGTCTGCTGCGCAGTCTTCTTCTTTCAAACGTTGATTTGCTGCTTTTGCCTGCCTTTCGGCAACTTTTCTGTCATCCAAGAATGTGCATACTGACATTCCTTTGATTGTTCTTATGTTCCCGAATTCCTCCAGTCGTACCGGTTTCAACTTCTCTGTTGGTTCAATTGCCAGAGTAATCTCGCCATTTCCTTTCGGATAATAGCCGTATTTCTGAACTTCCATTGTCGCGTTTAAACCCATTCGTCTGAGGATTGGCAGTGCCACGAAACGCATGTAATTGATCGTGGGGGAATGTGAGACGTCGGTTCCGCCTTTTGAAACGTGCACGTAGACCGCACTTTGAGCGTGAGCACATATTGGCAGTATTGTCATCAGAAGCATCGGAATGCTTCCAGCTGTGCCGATTTCAGCCTCGAATCGGCCGCCATTGATTTCTTTTGGCTTGAACCACAGTTCGCGTGAGTTGGCTCTTGCACCTTCTAGGTCGGCACTGCAAAGCTTTGCAGCGGTTAGAACTGCTTCTAAATGTTGAGGTTTGAGGCCTGGTTGTGGTCGATTTTGTCTGATGTTGAAGATGTGAAGCGGTTGCTTGGTTATTGCTGAGAGGGCTACAGCTACCCTCAGAATTGTTCCACTTCCTCCTTTCTTGCTCCCATCGATATCGATCAAGTATGATGATTCTCCAAATTTTGGGCTTTTTAGAAGTGTTAGAAACAATTAATAATTGGCTGAAGTATTAAGGATTTAGAAGGAAGAAGGATCATGAGCACAGATAGGGCAAAGATGGACAACCTGGTCAAGAGAGTTGACGAATTAGTCGTGATCCTGACAGGTATCCAAGAGGATTTGAGACAAGTGTCTGCGTCGCTGAAGTCTATGGCGGTTCAACAGATCACTCAACCCGTTCCTGCTCCACCGCCATTGTCGCTTTCACAGCCAACAACCGTAGCCGGAGCGCCACGTGTTCCTGAAAGGTCAAAAGCGTTAGAGGATGCGAAGACAATGTTTCCTGACGAGCTTGAAAACCTGTTGAGCTTTGAAGAGAAGGACGATTACATAATCATCAAACCAAGACAGTTCTTGGGCTCTGACAACTTTTCCAAAATCGCATCCGCCGTGCGTCAAGCTGGCGGAGAATACGTCAGCGCTGGAAAGGGATCGCATTTCAGAATCCCCAAGAAAAACACTTGACAAGTCTTTGCTTTTCCAGAATTTCATCAATATCTAGTTTCGAAACTCGTGAAAACACCTGAATAGGGTTCATACGAAACGACGGTTTCTTTCACCTCAGCGGCTGGAGGGCCTCTCCTGCAGAATTCTACGAGCTTTTTCACGTCGTCTTCTTCGCCTTCAAAAACGCATTCGAGTCGATCATCCGGGAGATTACGGACCCAACCGACTACATGATGTATTCTAGCTTCATATCTTGTTTCTGATCTGAAGAACACACCTTGCACTCTGCCGGTCACGAAAACGTGCGCTCTGACCTTCATCATTCCTTACGTTCCTGAGCGTTCACTTAAACTCGACTCTCCACCGTGCAATTATGTTGTTTCGGCATTCGTTTTAAAAGATGCGCGTTCGAACGTGTCACCTGTGAAGTCTATGCTGGATAACTGTAATGGAAAACTGTTCGTTTATGCTTCCAGTTTTGTGTCCCGCGGAAAACGGTTTGAGCCTGTTAAGGTCGCCGCAGAGAAAATGGCTAGACATTTGAAGTTAAGTTTCGAAGTCAGAACCTTCAGAAAGAAGTTTGAGCCCATCTATGTATATTACAAGAATGGCGATGACGAGGCTATTCCTATCTGTTGCATAGGCGACAAAGAGTCAAACACCGAGGAGATCTGCACGTCTTTGAGGAATATGATGTTTGTTTTGTCTTTCCACCCTCGACATTCCGCTCTTCGGCAAATAAGAAAGGAGATTATGCAGTTTTCGTAAATCTTAGGCTTTGATTTTCAAGTCTTATCTCGTAGACTTGGTTCACGTCGAAGCCTATGCCTAGGCTTTCATACTCTAGTTCAGTGAGAAACAGAATTATCTTGGGAACCGCGATGTCTACCCTTCCGGAAAATATCGGAATCTGTTGCTGCAACTGTTGAATGACATCTTGCATGACTTTTGCTTCCTCTGTCTGCGGTCTAAGTACCATGTGAGGAACTTGTCGATCTTCGATGAGTTCTACACGTTTGCCGAGGTTGCCGTCCAAGTCTTTGATTGACTCGATTTTTTGCACTCTTACGCGAAACATGATTAGTCATGATTAAAGAAGTCTAGAGAGCCTTTATAGATTTCGGGAAAACTAGCTTTCAGGAATCGTGTGCATTACTCCATTTCGATTGTCGCAGGCGGTTTAGGCGTGACATCGTAGTAGACTGTTGACACGTCTGTGCATTTCTTGACTATTTCGTCGGCTATTTTCTCCAATGTTGACCAAGGTATGTCGGAAACCTTTGCTTCCAGGAAGTTTTTGGTTTCAACTGATCGTATGCCGATGACATATGCCTTCGTTGCCCCAACTTCTTTGACTGCGTAAAAGACTCTTGCAACCTCTGGGTTTTCAGTTATGATTCTTGCATGAAGCGGAATTATGTTTTGAAGAGAGGTAGGATGGAGTTTGCCGTTCATTGTTTCGACTTTTATGCCGACTACTTCTCCATATCGCCTCTTTCCACTTTCGACGCCTGTTGCTCTGCCCTTGAAGACAGTCACGTGAACATTTCTTGATGGAACATTGAGAAGGCGTGCAGTGGTTTCTTGCACTCGAAGTGTTCTTGACGGTTGGGACTCGACCTCATTGTCCATTATGACTGCGAAGTATTGTCCAGGTTTGAATTTTGCAAGTTCACTCTCAGTCGTTGCTGTTGCAGTCCTCAATGTTTCCAGCTTATCCCGGCGTATCTCACCGACAACACGTACTGACAAACCTGGGCCTGGGAAGGGTTGTCTTTCCGAAAACTCGGGAGGCAATCCGAATAGTCTTGCGACCATCCTGACCTGTTCTTTGAACAATGGTACTAGTGGTTCAATGATTTTGAAGCCAAAGCGCTCCATTGGGTTAATACCCACTTGCTCCAAAACGTTGTGTTGAGTCTTGACGCCGCCTACTGTTTCAATTATGTCCGCACGTATGGTGCCTTGCACAAGGATTCTGCATTTTTCCTTCTTGGCCGTGTCGGCTAAAACTTGGTAGAACGTCTCACGGAACATCTTCCGCTTTTCTTCAGCGTCCTTCAGTCCTTTCATTGCCTTCAAAAAACGTTCACGAACATCCACTACCTTTGTCGGGACACTGAAAGGAGGCTTTGAAAGCGTTTCGGCTACAAGTTCAGGCTCGTCTTGCCTCATGAAAGCGTCATCAAGAATTGCGCAGGCAAGGTTTTCGCCGATTGCTTTGTGGGTCAGCACAGCGCATGTTGTGCTGTCAACTCCGCCAGAAACGGCCACGAGCGCTTTTTCACTACCTATGCTCTTTTTCATTTCCGCTACTGCAGTTTCAACAAACTTTTGCGGATCGAAAGTTTCCAACCTCGCACCCTCGCCACTCTTTTAGCAGTCTGCAGTTTTATGATTTGTGCATTTCGGAACGCGCGTCTCCAGCAAAGCTTGACATCATCGCCCTAGTAGACCTAACCTCGGCAGGAAAATGATTTCGTAACTAACAGCGATGCGGTCTGGGAACGCTAGGAAAACCTCTTGACAATACGTGTTCCAGCAAAAGACCTAGGCGGGCGCTCAAAGACTATGTTGAATAGTCCAAAACACACGTGTTGACTCCTACAGAGGGTAAATCGTGATTTCCCATATTGCTGCAATCAAGAACAAGTGCGCACATGCAAATATCCAAAATTTCAAGTTATTTCTAAAAAGAATCAGTCTTGCAGGGGCCAAACACCAATTTTGGGTAGAGAACCAGGCTGGAAAGCTTTTTGGCGTGGCTTTGCATATCATTGGACCAAAGTGCTGTGACAATGAAAAAGGATGATGCGAGAACAGTTGCTTCAGGCTTGAATGATCTGAGCGGGAGCTATATTGAAGTGGCGGAAGCAATCAGAGCAACTGGCGGGGCTGCTCATGGCACTAGGAAGCTTTGGCGTGATGGAAAGCATTCTGTGCTGATCAAAGCCGGGCTGGCATTGATAGCGTTTCCAGATCCAACTGTAAGTGATGTTGTAGGTGGCGCGTTGGTTGCTGT
>Ga0315274_10013865_pt1 | contig 11460 bp, 6 predicted proteins | sample YL17G02_20_MG_FD_203700 | JGI IMG/M metagenome (GOLD analysis project Ga0315274, IMG submission 203700) | Sediment microbial communities from Yellowstone Lake, YNP, Wyoming, USA - YL17G02_20 | ecosystem: Environmental > Aquatic > Freshwater > Lake > Sediment | place: USA: Wyoming | collected...
CGTCCACCAGCGCCAGCAACTTGATCAGCGTATGACCCTCCGCAACCATTTTCAACCTCCGCGTCAGCTTTGTGAAAATTATACCAGATTTCACAAACCAAGGCAAAACATTTATGCCCACCCCTCAGTTAATTAGATGCACGGAGATGGTCCAGCATTTCGATAGCCCGGCCATTCATGGCCGGGAAGGGCGGAAGCGCCCCTCCCGTTGTTGCGGCCCACGCCGCGGCGTGGGCCGCAGCAATGCGGAGAGAGCCCCGGCTCCCCGGCGCTGAAGCGCCGGGCTATCGAAAACGCGGCCTACCGGTCAAATTATTTGGTTGATGACCATAAGCGCCAGGCTATCGAATCCTCAAATTATTTCAGGATCCAGTTAAAAATTTTTTCCGGACAGTAGTGTTTTACAACCGCGCCGCGCTCTGATAACTTTAGGGCATGACGGTTGAGGAGGGAAAAACGATGAAGAGCGTAAAAATTATTCTGGCTGCGGCGTTGCTTTTGGCGTATCCGGTTTTGGCCTTGAGCGAGGAAGAGCCGGTGATCGCACACGGGGATCCGGCCGCGCCCGCGATCAACGGCCCCAGGGTCATAGGCACAACCCCGGGAAAACCTTTCCTGTTCCTAATACCCGCAACCGGCGAAGCTCCCCTGACTTACGCCGCGGAGAATTTGCCGCTTGGTCTCACGCTCGACCCCAAAACCGGGATCATCTCCGGCTCTCTGCTTTACGGCGGGGAATACGACGTAAAAATCACGGTCTCCAACCCCAAAGGTTCGGCCACGCGCAAGCTTAAGATTCTCGGCGGGGTTCACAAGCTGGCGCAGACCCCTCCGTTGGGCTGGAACTCCTGGAACGTCTGGGGCTTGTCGGTGAGCGCGGACAAGGTCAAGGCCGCGGCGGACGCCATGGTCAAGAGCGGGCTGACGGCGCACGGGTTCTCGTACGTGAACATAGACGACGGCTGGGAAAAAGGACACGACACGGCCAAGCGCGCACTTTCAGACATCAATGCCCTTTTCAATGCCGGCTGGGACCACGGCCGGGACCAGGACGGCAACATCCTGACCAACGACAAATTCCCGGACATGAAAGAGCTGGCTGACTACCTCCATTCCAAGGGCCTGAAGCTCGGGATTTATTCTTCGCCGGGCGTGCAGACCTGCGGGAGGTATGAGGGGTCCTACGGCCACGAACTCGAGGACGCCAAGACCTATGCCCAGTGGGGGATCGACTATTTGAAATACGACTGGTGCACCTACACGGTTGACGCCCACGGCATCCGGCTGAATGATTTTCAGGAGCCGTATGTGCACATGCGGAAGCATCTGGACGAGATCGACCGGGACATTGTTTACAGCCTCTGCCAGTACGGGATGAAGAAGGTCTGGACCTGGGGCGCGGAAGTTGGCGGAAACCTCTGGCGCACCACCGGGGACATCACCGACACCTGGAAAAGCCTTTCCACCATCGGGTTCAAGCAGCCGGAGATCGCGCAATATTCCGGGCCGGGCCATTGGAACGACCCGGACATGCTGGTGGTTGGCAAGGTCGGCTGGGGACCAACGCTCCATGAGAGCAAGCTCAACAAGGCCGAGCAACTTACCCACATCACGATCTGGGCGATGGAGGCCGCGCCCCTGCTCATCGGCTGCGACATGACCAACATGGACCAGTTCACCCTTGACCTGCTCACCAATGACGACGTGCTGGCAATTGACCAGGACCCGCTGGGCAAGGCCGCGATTGTGAAGGCCCGCAACGGCCTGACCGAGGTCTGGGCGCGGCCGCTCTTTGACGGCGCCATGGCGGTCGCGCTTTTCAACAAGTCGGACGAGAAAGTGGAAGTGATTGCCAACTGGCAAGACTTGGGGCTTCAGGGCACTCAGCCGGTGCGAGACCTCTGGCAGAGAAAAGACCTTGGGAGCTTCGACGGCTCTTTCAAGGCCGCGGTCCTGCCCCATTGCGCGGTGATGGTCAAGGTGGGGAGCCCGGCGGAGTAGATCGCGGACAGGGGCGAGCCGCCGGCTCGCCCGTACACTACCCTGTAAGGCAAGAGCGTGGCTCCGGCAGCCTACTCCGCCACGCTCTTCCAGCCGCGGCGGCGAACTTGCTCATCAGAACGAATTGGCGGCCGGCTATTTTTCAGGCGGCCTGCCCCGGAGCGGAATTACCTTGGGTTTGGTCTGTTCCTCGGTGGCCGGGACTTCCGCCTCATGCTCCGCCCCTTGCTCAAGCTTTCGCAACGCCTCGAGACCCTTTTCCCCCAGCAGGTCGGCGTAGCGTTCATCCGGGTCCATAAACAATCCATGGAGAGAGCCCCGCCCGAGCCGGTGCAGCCGCTCCGCCAACTCCACCGTATCCGGCCTGTTTTTCTCGCACGCCTCATAATAGACGTCCTCCAGCCGGTCCATGATCTCGAACATATTATCGTCCGTGCAATCAAAGCTGAGCATGGCGTTCTCCATTTCTTCAAGAAAATACTCCGCAAGCTCGATGATTTCCGGCCCTCCGTTGTTTTCGACCGCGCCTTCAAGCAAGCCGATGATGTTATCCAGTTTGCGATAGCAAGCGGAGGCGCCGGGAGAATCGTCCAGCTCCAGGTCGCGGGCAACGCCTTGGATAAAACTTTTGAACAGTTGGACATCCACCTTTCCGTCCGGGCCGACGGCCAGCTTCAGTTCCAGCCGTTTCTGGAACTGGAGGTCGTTGCCGGCCTGCTCCATTATCATTTCAACCAATTGACTTTTTTCCAGCCCCGAAAGATATTCCCTGACCTTGCCGGCCGTATCCTCCGAGGTCGTTTTTGCTCCGTCCTTGTTCCCGGCCAGGAACTCCAGGCCCGCGGCCACGCAATGTTTGCAGAATTCGCCCTCAACTCCGAGCGGACATGAGCACAAATATTCCAGTTGACCGTTTTTCGCCCGCAGCCGGACAGCGTAGTCCTCGGACCCGGACACAATCGCGCTCACATTGCCGTCAAATTCGTTTAATACCAGGACCCGGCCCTGGTCGAAATATTTCAAGCCCCGCTTGAAATACGCCTCTCCCGCAAGGCTGCGGAGCAAACCCCGGTCAAGTATGGACGATAACCCTTTTTGGCCGGAGCTGATTTTTTTTCTTTTATCCGTCATTCCCGCCTCCTTGATCTCGGGCCCCTCGCTCAAACAAAAGCCTGCTTCTTTCCGGCAGCAGCGCATCGGACCTCAACACAAAATCGCCATGCGCCTGCGCGATCGATTCCGCGGCCCGGATAAATTCCCTTTGCCTTCTCCGGAGCCGTCGGTTATCTTCGACAATGTCCTTGGTTGAAGGCCAATGATCTTCCCAGTCATCATCCATCATGAAAAGACCTTTGCCCTGATATTTACTCCGCCACGCTCTTCCAGCCGCGGCGGGAAAGGTCCCAATAGATGAAGCCTCCGGCGGCAAGTCCGAGGATGCCGAGCAGGATCGCGTTGAGATAGTCGGCCATGATCAGCTTTCCGATCCCGAAGAGCAGCGCATAGATGAGCAGGCATCCGGCGATCCAGTCAAAAAACGAGAAAAGCAGGTTGTCGGTGACCTTGACCGAGTCGCCCAGCCGCTTTCTCACCGGGGCCCATCCCGGCCCGGCCGGGCGCGCGCGCTTGAAAAACTCGTCCAGCTTCTCGGGTTTCTCGGCGCTGGTGGCAAAGGTGACCGACACCCAGACCAGGGTGGTCAGGGCCACGGTGATCATCAGTTCATAAGCGAACTCGAGTCCCTGGGGGAAAGCGATGACCCCGGCTGCGCGCAGCGCTTTTATGCCCAGGGATACGACGAGCGCCGCGGTCATTGCCGAGATTTCGGACCAGGCGTTGATCCTCCACCAGAACCAGCGCAGGATGAACACCAGCCCGGTGCCGGCGCCGATGGTTAACAAAAGCTCCCAGCCGCCGACCTGGGACTCCATGATGTACCCGATCAGTCCGCCGGAGAGCATCATAAAGACCGAGATTATCCTGGAGACCCATATGTAATGTTTCTCCGAGGCGTCCTTGCGCAGGAACCGCTGGTAGAAGTCGTGGACCACGTAGGAGGTGCCCCAGTTGATGTGGGTGGCGACCGTTGACATGTAGGCCGCGGCCATGGCCGCGAGCATCAGCCCGAAAACTCCGGGCGGGAGATAGGTGATCATCATCTTGACGTATCCCTCGCGCGGGTTTTCCAGCGCCGGGAACAGCACCACCGCAACCAGCGCGGTGATGATCCAGGGCCAGGGCCGGAGGCAGTAATGCGCCACGTTGAACCAGAGCGTGGCCAAAAGCGAATGTTTCTCGTCCTTGGCGCTGAACATCCGCTGCGCAACGTAGCCCCCGCCCCCGGGCTCCGCGCCCGGATACCACGAGGCCCACCACTGGACCGCTATGTAAGTGAAGAAAAGCATGGGCGCGAGCCAGACTGCCCGGCCCACCGGGGGCAGCACGGAAAGAAAATCATTCACCTTTTCCGGGGAACCGGCGTGGGCGATCAGCTTCTCCCTCAGCCCGCCCATTCCGCCCACCGCGCGCAGTCCGAAAATGGCAAGCAGGATTGAGCCGGCCATGGCCATGATGAACTGGAAAAAGTCGGTCACCACCACTCCCCAGAGCCCGGAAAGGCTGGAGTAGATCACGGTGATGACCAGGCAGATGGCGATCGCGACCCAGCGGTCAATGCCGAGCGAAATGTGGATGATGGTGCCCATGGCCGAATTGACCCAGCCCATGATCACGGAATTAATCAGGATGCCGAGGTAAAGCGCGCGGAACCCTCGGAGGAAAGCCGCGGGCTTGCCGCCGTAACGCAATTCGGTGAATTCAATGTCGGTGAGCACCCCAACCCGGCGCCAGAGACGCGCGTAGAAAAAAACCGTGAGCATGCCGGAGAAGACGAAATTCCACCAGAGCCAGTTGCCGGCCACGCCGTTTTTGTAAACCATCTCGGTGACCGCGAGCGGGGTATCGGAGGAAAAAGTGGTTGCGACCATGGAGGTTCCGGCCAGCCACCAGGTCAGGCGCCGGCCCGCTCCGAAAAATTCCGTGGTGCTGGAACTCGCGCGGCGCGAGTAATAAAGCCCGATGCCGAGCGAGGCCAGAAAATACAAGACCACGATGCCCCAGTCAAGCCAGGATACGCTCACGCCCAAACCTCCCAAATAAAGTTGCAAGTTTGCAAAGTTTCAAAGTTGCAAGGCAGCGATCGATAAATTTTGATGTCCGAACCGTGCTCCATTATATGCCCGCACTATTGAAAATTTAAGGACTCAGGCTGTTACCTCAAAACTCGCGCTGAGCAAATCCGACCCCCGTGAAGACGGGCCGACCGAAACATTATATTCAATTGACTCCACTTCCCAGGCCTTTTTCTCGGTGTTGTAATAGGCGAGGTCCTGGGCGTTGATTTCCATTTCCACGGCCTTGGCTTCGCCGGGTAAAAGCGCCACCCGGGCAAAGGCCTTGAGCTCCTTGATTGGCCGGTCAACCCTGGAGCCTTTATATCCGACGTAGAGCTGGACGATTTCCTCGCCTTGGCGCGTGCCAATGTTCTTGAGGTCCACGCTGGCGACGATTTTGCCGGTCGCGGGAATCTGCTTCTGGTCTAGTTTCAGGTTGCTGTATTTGTATTTGGTGTAGCTGAGTCCGAACCCGAAGGGGAAGGCGGGCTCCAGGCCCTTTTTGTCAAAGAGCCGGTAGCCGTGGTAGTAGCCGTAATAGACTTTTTTGGCTTTAATGTCGAAATCAGGGAGCTGGTCTTCGGATTTGGGAAAAACCATGGGCAGTTTGCCGGAGGGGTTGACGTCTCCGAACAGGACGTCGGCAATGGCGTTGCCGCCTTCCATTCCCGGATACCAGGCCATGAGCATGGCCGGCACATGGTCTTTCCACTTTTCCACGATGATCGCGCCCCCGCCGATCAGCACCACGATGGTCCTCTTGTTCGCGGCCGCGACCGCAAGGATCAACTCCTCTTGCGCCTGCGGCAGCCCCAGTTTGACCCGGTCGCCCCCGAAGTGCCTGATGATCGGCAAAGGTATGTATTCCCCCTCATCCCTCGGGCCCAGACCAACCACCACGATTGCCGCGTCCGCCGGCCTGGCCAGAGCCGCGGCCTCCTCGTGATTGGCGCCGCGGTTGTAAGTCACGGTGATGGATTCTCCGGCCCGGTTGCGAATGCCCGCGAGCGCAGTGACCGCGTAGGGCGGCCGCACCCGGCTGCTGCCCACGTCTCCCAGGTTGGACCTGGTTGCGAGCGGGCCGATCACCGCCAGGGTCTTAAGCTCATCGCGGCCGAGCGGCAGCGCGGAATTTTCGTTCTTCAAAAGCACGATTGATTTCCCGGCAACCTCCAGCGCCAGCGCCGCGTGCTCCTTGCCCGCCACTTTTGACCGGTCATATCCGGCCGGGTCGCCGACTTTGGCAAACCGGGCCTTCTGCCGGAGAATCCGGGTAACCGCCTCGTCAATATTCTGCACCGGCACTTCCCCGGCCCGGACCAGCCTCTTGAGTCTGCGTCCGTAAAATATGGCGACCGGCATCTCGATGTCCAGCCCGGCATTGGCCGCGGATTTGCCGTCCTTAACCCCCCACAAGAAATCCGAGACCACGAACCCCTTAAACCCCCAATCGCCCTTGAGAATCTCCCTCAAAAGCCGGCCGTTGTGCCCGCAGAGCAGGCCGTTGACCTTGTTGTACGCGCTCATGACTCCGGCCACGCCCGCGTCCACGCACTTCTTGAAATGGGGCAGATAAATTTCCCGGAGCGTTCGCTCGTCGACCTGCACGTCCACGAAAAGCCTGGACTTCTCAATGCTGTTGCAGGCGAAATGCTTGGCGCAGGCCATCACGTGCTTTTGCACGCCGCTGACCAGGGCCGCGCCCATCTCGCCCAGGTGATGAGGGTCTTCGCCGTAGGTTTCCTGCGCACGGCCCCAGCCCGGGTGACGCAACAAGTTGATGCAAACCCCGCCGTAAAAATTCGCGCCCTGCGCCCGCGCCTCGTAACCCATGGCCTCGCCCACCCGCTGCTCCAGCGCCGGGTCCCAGGCCGCGCCCCGGGCCATGCTCACCGGAAAGCATGTGGAATGGTTGAGCGCGATCCCGCGCGGGCCGTCCGAAAATTTCATGGCCGGTATGCCGCGCGAATTTTTTCCGCCCGATTCATAGGGCCTCAGGTTGTAGCGGGGGAGCATGACCGCGTGCCAGAACAGGGAGGTTGAGGGGGACATCTGTCCGATTTTTTCGTCCAGGCTCAAGTCGGCCACGAGCTCCTTGATCAAGCTCTCGCGCCGCTCGCCCTCGGCGCCTACCACTTGCAGGAAACTAATGGGCCCGGCCATTTTTACAGTCCTGAGACTTTGAAGCTGTCGCTGAGCAGGTCTTTGGCGCTTGAACACGGACCCGCGTAAACGACGTATTCAATCTCTTCAATCACCCACCCGTTCTTGTCCACGTCCCAGTAAGCCAGATTTTCCGGCTTGACTTCAAGGGAAACGGTTTTGGTTTCGCCCGGCTTGAGCGCGACTTTGGTGAAGCCCTTAAGCTCTTTTACCGGGCGGTCAACCTTGGACCCTTTATAGCCCACATAAAGCTCAACCACTTCCTCACCCGCAACCTTGCCGGTGTTGGCGACATCCACGCCGGCAATCACCTTCCCGCTCTTGCCCACGCTCTTTTTGTCCAGCTTGAGCCCGCTGTATTTGTAGGTGGTGTAGCTCAGGCCGAACCCGAAGGGATATTCCGGGTCCAGGCCTTTTTTATCGAACAGGCGGTAGCCGTGATAGTAATCGGTCTTGAGTACCTTGTCTTTGTTGCCGAAATGCGGGAGCTGGTCCGCGTTCTTGTGAAAAGTAACAGGCAGTTTGCCGCTGGGGTTTACGTCTCCGAAGATGATGTCCGCAAGGGCGTTCCCGCCTTCCATCCCCGGATACCAGGCCATGAGCATGGCCTCGGGCAAATCCTTCCATTCCGAAACCGTGATCGCGGCCCCGCCTTCCATGATCACGATGCAGCGGCTGTTGACCGAGCAAACGTCTTTGATCAGTTGGACCTCGTCCTTGTGCAAACCAAGTTCCAGCCGGTCCCCCAGCCCGTAACCGCCCTCGCCCTCGTCCTTGTAAGTCATGCCGACCACGATGATGGCCGCATCCGCGTTTTTGGCCGCGTCTTTGGCCTCGCCCGGGTTCAGGCCCTGGTTGTAAACGACCATTACGTCCTTTCCGACTTTGTCGGAGATGCCTTGCAGCGGAGTAACGATATAGGGCGAATGCACGTCGCTGGAGCCTCTGTCGCCGATGTTTTTGGCCGATGCCAGCTTCCCGAACACGGCAATGGTCTTGACCCTGGACTTGTCAATGGGCAGCGCGTTGTTGTCGTTCTTCAAGAGCACGGTCCCCTTTTGAGCGGCCTCGCGCGCAAGCGCGGTGTGTTCAGTCCCCGCGACTTTTCCCTTGTCATACCCGGCCTGAAAATCCGGGGTGATGAAGCGGAATTTTTCGCGCAGGATTCGAGCCACCATGTCGTCCAGACGGGACATCGGCACTTTGCCGCTCTTGATCGCCCGCTTGAGCGACATGCCGAGGTGGGCTCCCGAGGGCATTTCCACGTCCATGCCTCCGTTCGCGGCCTTGATTGTGTTGTTGGTGGCGTTGACCCAGTCCGAGACCACAAAACCCTTGAAGCCGAAATCGTTTTTGAGCACGTCCGTGATCAGGTGGTGGTTCTGCCCGGCCTTGTCGCCGTCAAAGTAGTTATACGCGCTCATGATTGAGGCCACCCCCGCGTCCACCGTCATCTTGAAATGGGGAGTGTAAATCTCGCGCAGGGTCCGCTCGTCCATCTTCACGTCCACGGTAAAGCGGTTGCCCTCGGTGTTATTGGCCGCGTAATGCTTGGCGCAGGCCATGACGTGCTGCTGCACCCCGACCACGAAGGCCGAACCCATCACCCCCAGATGATAGGGGTCTTCGCCGTAAGTTTCCTGCGCGCGGCCCCAACTCGGGTGACGAAGGATGTTGATGCAGGGCGCGAGCAGCACGTTCGCGCCCAGGGCCCGAGCCTCGTAGCCCATGGCCTCGCCGATCCGATATTCCAGGTCCTTGTCCCAGCTTGCCCCCCGCGACATGCCCACGGTAAACGCCGTGGTCTTGGCTAGGCCCACGCCCCGAGGACCGTCAATCATGAAAAACTGCGGCACGCCCAGGCGCTTGATGCCGGGACCGTCCCAGGTCTCGTCTCCATTGTTGGTCAAGCCGCGCAAGAGTTTCCAGACCGGCTCCTTGCCCGCGGTCTGAGCAAGCTTCTCATTCAGCGTCATCTGCGACAGAGTGTCCTGAACCCGCTTCTCCAACGCAGGCGTGTACTCATGACTCTCCCCCGCGTAAATGACCGCGCCGATAAAGGCCGCGCAAAATACCGCCCCGCACCAAAGAACAACCTTTTTCATCTTTCCCCCTCCTGAAATTTTGACCGGAACCCAGAAACGAAACTATCTTACGCAATGACCACAATGGATGTCAAGGATGACAGACCCGGGGGGTCTGGCCTTGGGGTCTGGCCTCAACATCTGCTACTCTGCGTAGTCCCGCCTTAACCCCGCCTTGAAGCGGGGGGGACGCTACGTAGCACGAGGAAGTTCGCGCTTCAGCGAAGAGGCCTGACCCCATCCGGCCTGACCCCATGAAACTCGGCCCGCGCCAAGAGCCTCCTGTGGCCCTACCTGGGGTCAAAGCGTGACCTGTGACTTTAGGCTTAGCTTGGTTCAAAGTAGAGCCCTGACCCCAGGATTTCATTCAATAAGTCCCAAGTAGAGCCCAGAATTTCTGGCCCCAGGATTTCACTCAGTCCCAAACAGGCAGAAAAAATTACTTGACAAGCATGTCCGCTTGATGCTTAAATGCTACCTAAGAAGCCGGGTGCAATACATAATCGCGTTTCACAATCTGTGCGAGCATTGCATGTTTTGAGATAGAGAATTGCAAATGCACGCGATAAACTGGCCAAAGCATTTGCTGTCATGCTTCGCGAGACCTTCATCGATGACTTGGCGACAAAATGGCTCGAGTTGCACCTCAAAGAACTTCTGGCGGAGATGGATACACAGGCCAAGGCGATCAACGCCACGAAGTAGGAGGGATACAATGAAGCTAAAAGAATTCCGGGTCCAAAATTACAAGAAGGTCCGAGATACGGGCTGGGTATCCGTGAAGGACCTTACTGTCTTCGTCGGAAAAAATGAAGCCGGCAAGAGCGCAGTATTTCGGGGCCTCTCTAAGCTAAATCCATCAGATGGCGAAAAGTACGACGGCCTGAAGGAGTTTCCACGCAAACTGTATACGGATGAGTTTAAACAGCAGGACTGGCCCGTGGCATCCGGCAAGTTCTTGCTGGAAGAAGCCGAAAAAACGGAACTTGAAGCGATGTGTTCATTCTTGAAAGACGTACGCGAAGTAACCTGCACAAGACATTACTCCTGGAATCTGGAAATAGAATTCGGAAAAGACTTAAATCTCCCGGATATATCAAAAAACTATTTACTGGGAGAACTTGATAAGATCAAGAAATCTGTCGAAGGGCTGACCGGTCCCGAAGGCAAGGGTGATGATCTCAAAAAATTGAAGGATAAAATTGTTGCCCATCTTGAGCAGAAGAAAGATCAAATTCAAAAATCAAATCCAAACTTGGAGCAGCTAAAGCAAATATTTGATGTCGCAATATCCACAGTTAGAAGCAATACAACCGAAGTTTGGCAAAAAGAATTAATTGATTCCTCAATTAGAGGGCTGGAGAAAATCCTCACGGAGATCGAGCAGCACCAAACGCTGGATAAAGCGAAAAAGTGGGCGGAGGATAAGCTTCCGCAATTCATCTATTTCGGTAAGTATGATGTGATAGACTCGGCCGTCTATTTGCCGACTTTTGTCACTGAAGTTGCCACAAGCCAGAAGAAGCCCAGGGTGAGAACCACCTACTGCCTATTCCGCCATGTCGGGTTAGACATTGCAAAGTTCGCGGGGCTTGCCCAACAAAAAAATCCCAATCAAAAAGAAACCGAAGAGCTCAGAAGACAAGTTGATGAGAGGGCAATTCTTGCATCTTCGGCTTCCAATGCAATGACTAATAAGTTCGCCGACTGGTACGAACAGAGGCAACACAAGTTCCGTTACCAGGTTGATGGCGACTACTTCCGTATCTGGGTATCGGATGACCTGGATCCCAGCGAAATCGAACTCGATCAAAGAAGCTTGGGGATGCAATACTTTTTCTCTTTCTTCACTGTGTTCCTAGTTGAAGCCAAAGAAGAGCACAGGGAAAGCATTCTCTTGCTCGATGAGCCAGCCCTCTGTGCCAACATGACTGGGACACTCCCCCTATGTTAAATTAATGTAGATGGGCGGGGGAGGAAAGAAGATGGAAACACTATCAGGAACGACGGGGATCATGGGCAGTTCGGGTGAAACGGAG
>Ga0315274_10013866_pt1 | contig 11460 bp, 8 predicted proteins | sample YL17G02_20_MG_FD_203700 | JGI IMG/M metagenome (GOLD analysis project Ga0315274, IMG submission 203700) | Sediment microbial communities from Yellowstone Lake, YNP, Wyoming, USA - YL17G02_20 | ecosystem: Environmental > Aquatic > Freshwater > Lake > Sediment | place: USA: Wyoming | collected...
GTGGGCTGCCTGCCCTACTACGAAATCTCTCAGCCTATCTGAACTGGTCCGGGGTTGGCTTCGTGGGGCTGGAAGCCCTCCTCGCAATGACAGGAACGTTTTCTTCGGAGCGTTGGATACGTTCCCATCAGCGTGAGTCACCACACCAGATCTCGAATCTGTATTCCCAAGTTCCAAATCGGCAATCTCCAATCGGCAATCGTCAATCGGTGGAACTTGAAGGTGTCTAGCGCAGGACTTAGTATATGCGCCACGGCGCAACGCGCGCCGGAAATACGGTTTCCAGCGGAGGATTCAGGATATGGCGGTCAAGATCGGATTCATCGGAGCGGGCGGCAATGCGAACTGGCACATGGACATGTTGAAGGATGTTCCGGACGCGAAGGTGGCGGCCGTGGCGGACATTGCGGTGGCGAAGGCGAAGGCGGCGGCGGAGAAACACGGGGCACGCGCGTATGCCAGCCACAAGGAGATGCTCGACAAGGAGCAGTTGGACTGCTGCTACGTCTCGATTCCGCCGTATCAGCACGGCGAGCCGGAGATTGATGTCATCCATCGCGGGTTGCCGTTCTTCGTCGAGAAACCTCTCGCCGTAACCATCGACCTTGCCGAGGATATCCTATCGCGCATACAAAAGCGGCGTATCGGCACATGCGTGGGTTACCAGATTCGATATCTCGACACGATGGACCGCGCGAGGGAGATGCTCAAAGGCGTATACATCAACGCCGTCCAGGGTCACTATGTATGCGGCGCCATCGGCGGCTGGTACACCCGCTTGGCCTTGTCCGGCGGCCAGATCACCGAGCAGGCGACGCACATGCTCGACCTCATGCGGTTCATTCTGGGCGACATCGAATGGGTCGGCGCATCGAAGCATCAGGGGGCCGTGGTCACCGAGAAATCGCTCGATGCAACCGTGCTCGGCGCCGGGTCGGTGTCGAGCGAGGCCGCAGGTTTGCAGCTTCATGAGTACAACATCTGGGATGCCACCACGCTATTGATGCAGTTCCGTTCCGGGGTGCCGGCCACTTTCCTTTGCTCGTGCCAGGTCAATTACATGTTCGAGGTGCTTCTCGATATCTTCACGACGGACTTCCGCCTCAAGATCGACTATGACAAGATGGTCATCATCCGAAAGGTCGAGGGCGAGACCCGCACCGAGGTCATCCAGGCCGATACCTCTCCGAAGATTGACGCCACGTTCATCAACGCCGTGAAGACGGGCGACTTCTCAAAGGTCCGCAGCTCCTACGCCGATGCCGTTCAGAGTTTGAAAGTGTCCTTGGCCGCCGTCAAAGCAGCAACGACGGGGGCAATTGTGACTGTTTAGACCTAGGCGGGGAATTCAGGAGTCAGTCCGATCCGTTCGCCCTGGAGGCGTTCCATGTTTCATTCCCGCATACGAGAGGCCTTCCCGTGGAAGGATGTGGAGCGGCTCGTAGCGGAGAGGTGGCGGCAGTTCAACATCCCCCCTGCACCCCTTCAAAAGGGGGAATGCATCCCCCCTATCCCGCTTGAAATGGGGAACTCGGTGAGACTTGAGAGAAAGCGCATTGGCAATCTTCTCTCGTCGGGAGAGTCGTACCGAGTCCGTTGCTCATTACTTGTCAAGGAACGGCCAGTCCACGTCGGGGAACTGCTCGTGAAGCGATCACCTTATGCTGAACTTGAGTATCAGTGGCTCCGCGAAGTGTACCCTCGACTTGCCGGCGGACCTATTCAGGGCACCGTGCCGGAGCCCATCGGGCTGCTGATTTCGGAACGCGTTGTCATCACCGATTTCTTTGGCGGATCGAGGAATTACCAGCAGGCCCTAGTGACAGGGAGCATGCTACGCCTCGTTCCCAAGTTCAACTTGGGAACGAGATGCTTAAGGTTGGGAACGAGGCGCCGCGAGGAGTTGATTCGGATCGCGGGACGGACCGGCTCCTGGCTCGGATCGTTTCACGCTGCAATGTATGATGGAACACGGGACTTGCTTGAGGCGGAATGCCCGGAGGCCACGAAGCGCATCGAGGAAATACCTTTCTTCACGACAGCGGAGAAGAGCCGAATCATGGACGCCATCGTTTCCGCATCGAAACAGCTTGGGCCTGTGCCGGTTGTGGTGAGCCACGGCGATTTCGCGCCGCGGAATGTGCTGTTCCGTGAAGACAGGGTCATGGTAACGGACTGGGAAATGGTCCATGAGCGGAAGAGATCGTTCCTGTTCGATATGATTCATTTCCTGGTTGCGCTTTCCAAGTTCGGCAGTCTTCCCGGGGCGCGCGCAACAGCACGCGCATGTGAAGATGCCTTCGTGAAGGCGTACGAGAGTTCCACACCCTTTCAGGCGGAGATGGCTTCCTGCTTGAGGCCGACGCGCCTCGTGGTGTTGGTGACCGTCTTGAGCCGGCAGTTCCGCAGTGTGCGGCGTCAGCCGGTTCGTGGGTGGGTAACGGGAAAGCGTGGTTTCATGCGGCATCTGGTGGAAGAGATCCGACATGAACTGGGCACTCAGGAGAACAGGAGAGCGTGAAGGACAATAAACAGTTGCTGGCATCGACTGACAGTTCCGTGGCGAAGAGCTTCTGGAGCGGCTTCACGGATTATTATGTGAACGTTACCGAGTTCGATGACCTGCGCGCTCGCGCAACGGTCGAGGCGCTGCTGCATGAGGCCGATGTGAAGGACGGATACTGGGTGTTCGATGCGGGGTGCGGGCACTTGCGCGTGACGTCGGGAATGCTGCGGTTGCGGAAGGATCTTCATCCGTTTGGCGCGGACATCACGTTCGATCTCCTCGCTAAAGGCCGGAAAACCTGTGAAGAAAAGAACAATATAGCGCCCCATCTGTCGTGCGCCGATCTGCGGCATCTTCCATACGAGGACGTGAGCTTCGACGCCGCTGTATGTGCGCGGGTGTTTCAATATATCAGCGAGCCGGTGGACGCGTTGAAGGAGATTCGCCGCGTCCTGAAACCTGGCGCCCGCGTGGCCTTGTCGGTGCCGAATCGGTACAACCCGATCAAACGCGGGTCCTATCCGGGCAAGTTGTATGCGCCGGGAGAACTGAAGGCTTGGCTCGAGGCCGCCGGATTCACCGGCATCCAGGTGCGGAGCATCTGCTTCGTGCCTGGTTTCTTCCGCCGCGGCTGGGAATCCCGCTGGATCTGTTTTGAACGGCTGTCGCGCCTCCCGCTGATCGGATTGATCGGCGGCAATGCACTCGCGAGCGGCCGCGCGTGACGGAGCATTTGGTCAGGCAGTGCCAGGCTAAAGCCTGTACAACAAACATCAGGAAGTCAGCAACGCTCCGAGGCGTACTTTTGCGACGGCGAGACGCGCAAGCAGATCCTTTCGGACTTCCCGGCTCCGCTCGGAGAATGCCGCTTTGTTCTCGAGTAGTCGTTTGGTCTCCTGACAGAGCCGATCAAAGTCCCAATCCTCGGATGTACCGATGGGCTGGAGCCCGAAGGGGCGCATGAAGTTGTCCATCTTACTCCCAGGGCTGATTCCCACCATGGGAACACCGACAATTGACGCGAAGATGAGCATATGCAGGCGGCTGCTCACGGCAACGTCGAGCTTGGAAAGAATCGCCAAGACCTCGGACGGCTCGGAGGTTCCTTCGACGATAACGGCGCGTTCCGGGTGCGCCATCCGGGCACGCATATCGGTCATGAGCGACACATCGACAACGGGGTCCATCGGCAGAAGGACGGCGATGGCCGAGCCGTCAGCCGTCACGTAATCCAGGTATCGGATGAAACCGGGGACATCCTTGAACTTCGGAGCGGACGTGGAAACGCACACGCCAATTTTCTTCACGTCCGCGGTCAGGGCGCCGCGCACGGCTTCGGGCAGGCGCACTTGATCGATCGGGGCGGGCTCGAGCAGGACGGCAGGATCCGCGCCAACGACAATCTCGCGCGTGACGCCGCATTTGAGTACTTCGTCGCGGCTTTCCGGATCTCGCACGATGATCAGATCCGCCGCATCGAGATGCTTGGCGATTTTCCGACGGGTCCTTCGCACTCGCCGCCGTTCCTCGATGGCAATTGCATCCAATAGGTTCAGAGAACACTTGGTCACGAGGGACAGCAGACGTCGGCGCTTGCCCGGCAGCACCTCATACTTGGTGGGATTCAGGCGGCTGCTCATGCCGACGGCCCATAGGATCGTTTTCTTGCCGGCTTCCTGCGCCGCTTGGAGTACATCCAGGGCCTCCTCCGGATAGGCGGAAAGACCCGTCGCGCCACACCAGATGAAAACGTCCTGTTCACGCAGGACTCCAGACAAACGGCTCCGGTCGCAGGAGGAGGTAAACCCGAAGAGTTCACAGGTGTCAACGCCGAGTTTGGAGGCGGTGTTTTTCTCGTCGGCCGTACTAACGGTGATTCGACAGTCCGGGCAGACTTCGCGGATGATCTTCACGGAACATTCGAGTATAGCCTCATCGCCGATGTTATGACAGCCGAACGGTACGGCCCCGAGCATGATCTTCAGTGTCATCCGCCATTCTCTCTCGGTTTGCCGACGACGAGCCAGTCAAGCGCTTTGTTTAGTTTTGCGAGGCCAAGGTTTCTCAGATCCCGGGTATCCTCATAGCGAACCAGATGCAACAGGCGCTGCAACACGAGATAAGCGCCGCCATAGACTATTCCAACGAGAATCACTCCGACAAGGTTGAGGTGCGGCGCTGCCGGAGACATCACCCCGGCCAGCACGCAGACGACGGCGGCAGTGCGCAGGAAAAAGCGCGTGGGAAAATGAATGCCGCCTACGAGCTTCGAAACGACGTAAAGACGGACCGGGATGGTGAGGATCCACGTTCCTGCCACGGCGCCCAGGGCGCCGTACAGTTGAAAGCGCGGGATCAACAGATAGTCGAGAATAAGGTTGACGACGATCTGCAGGACCATAAGGGGCTGGGTGTAAAGTATCTTCTCTTTTGTGACTATGGCCATTGCCAGCGGGGCCGCGATGATGGTCAAGGTGTAATAGATGAAGAAGACCGCGGCAACAAACCCCGCCGGCGCCATATCCTCGCCGTAGAGGATCTCGACCGTACGAGGGCCGAAAGCCAGGCCGAACGCGGATATCGGCACGATGAAAACGATGAGGGCTTTGTAGTAGGACTCGATCAGACCGGCAAGACACTCTTCATCGCGCGAGTAGGCTTGCGCAAAGCCGGAAGTGAACAGCTTCTGAATGGCATTGGGGATGAAGGTCACAATCATCAGGGAGAACCCACAGCCCACGTCATACATGGCGACGACAGCGGGCGTAAAGAAGTAGCCCAGGAAAAAGATCTCGGAATACTTGGCCAGGACCATCAATGACATGGCGTTGAAGAGACTGGGTAGGGCCATGCGCAACGTGCGGCGCCGGCCTATTCCGTGCTGTGGCGACCGCCAGTGGAGGCGCCGGATGCGGCGCATAAGAAGGAGAAGTCCCGCGGCGCCGACCAGGCCTGCCGGGACTGTGTACGCGACAATGGCTGTTGAGACCTCGGGCGCTCGTGGGAGAATCCAGGCAACCAGGGCAAGGGTCACCAGGGCCTGGCAGATCGAGAGGACAGAGGTAACGCGGACCAGTAACAGGCCCACGAAGGCATCGTCAATCAGACCCGCGAATAGGCGGGCGGCAACCAGCAGTACGGCAAACAGCAGGAAGTATTGGAAATCAACGCGAAACCACCGGTCGAAATAGGGCTTGACGACTAACATGACCAAGGCAGCAATGAACACCATTCCCGCTTGAATAATCGCAGTCTTACCGATGAGCCTAAGCAAGCCGGCCCGGTTCTGTGCCAGGCACAACTCCGGGATGAAACGCACAAGGGCGGTGTTCAGCCCGAGTCCGCAAAAAAGGATCAGGAAATCGCCTATGTTCGTGCAGATCGAGAAAAGGCCGTATTTGTCCTGGCCGAGGCTGCGGAACGTGAAGATAGGAATCGCGAAGTAGACAAAGAAGAGGCTGAACTTGCCGAACACGGCCCATGGAACGCCTCGAATCACGTCCGTCGAAAAGAAGGCGCCTTGTGGTCCCTCCGAATCATATTGGGCTCGGGACATGGCCGTTCACCCCTTGCGTTTCACGGTAGGATGAAGCGGCCGTTTTCGAAGCAACATGGCAACTCCTATCCGCATCAAATGATTCTTCGAGCCATACGTTTCCCGCGCGAGGCCCATTTCCGCCACCACGGACGGTAAAGATCGTTGTATGGCTGAGCCATGGGTTCCATGCGGTCGCGGAACAAGGCGAAGCTGTCCGCCTCGACGGCCTCGCGGAAAGCCGGATGGCTCTCGGCCGTCAGCTTCACGCGGAATTCATAGATTTTCCGACGGACGGCGCTCAGGCTGCCGAAGCCGGGCGCCACACGCTTCGGAGGACTCCATACAGCGGCCCGGTCATTCAGGTAGAGGCGGTAGGCGAGGCCTTCCCCACGGTGTCTGTAGTTGGATTCCTGCGATAAGGCCACGTCGTCGGGGTGTACGTGCTCAAGGTTGAGCCGCTGTTGGGCAATCCCCTCTTTGATGATAGCGTCAAGCACCGGATGGCGGACGACCATAATGCTCGTGCCCTTGGGGTCTTGTGTGTAACGGGGCAGCCACGCATCGCCCAAGGAGAGGTCGGCCGTCTCGCCGATCACGTCGTCACAGTAGTCGCAAGCCTGATACTTGAAGTAGCCGTGACCCCACCAAACGCCGTAGAGTCCGTTCTTGGGCTTGACGACGGTTCGAAGGTCCCCGTTGATAAGCCCCGTGAGTTCGACGCCATAGTCGCTGGCCGTGCGGTCCAGCAGCTTCTTGCGGAAATCGATGCCGCGGAGGTCTCCCGGACGGATGCCGACCTGCCAAGCGAAGAGGTCCGCGAAGGCCGTGCTCTTCAAGTGGCCGCAGAACAAGCTTAAGGTAAACGAAATGCGTTCCCTGATTAGGGGGTCCTGTCTCGCAAGCAGCCGCATCGCCTTTACAAAACATGGGACACCCACAAGGGCGTATCGTCCGGTCTTCTGCCGCAACACTTCAAGGACGTCTGACAAATCCACGGGATAGTACCGCGACTTTGCGCCGCGGAGGATATCATCGGTCGAGGTGGAAATGCCGTACTGAAAAAGGCGTCCATCTTCTTTCGACGGGGTACGCGGGTGAACGTTAACCGCGCCGTTCACGAGGCCACGATCGAGAAGTTCACAAAGCATCCAGGAGCACATTCCGCCGGAGGTGCCGCGCCCGCGGTATTCGTTTTCACGAACATGCCCTGCATACGTGCTTCGGAAGAATCCTATCTGCTCGTGATATGCCTGTCCGACGAACAGCTCGGCGGCAATCTGCTGCTCATTCGCGCTGAACGCAGAGAAGGGGCAGACGGAAGCCACGTCGATGGATTCGCAACCGAGCCGGCCTGTTGGTTCCACCGTCGCCTGAAATCGGCCGTATACATCCAAACGATTCTTGAAGGGCGAACCTGGAACAGCCGCGCACGCGCCGCACCCAATGCAATAGCCGCCCTTGACCACGTCCTCCGCTAGGTGCTGCACCTGCTCGTTCATTGCGTTCGCCATCCGAACATGTCTCCTTTGAAGTGCTCACGAACGCGCGGCATACCGGCGAGGAATCGTCAAGATCCGCAAGCCGGCGCCACAAGACGTTTCAGATATTCGCCCAGCAATCCGTTTGCCCCTCGAGCACAACACTTGCTTGAGCAGTAGACTTGCGCTTCGCAGTCTATGATCCTTGTCTAATTGCATGCGCAGATTGGCGAGCCACGCCCTGGCAATGGCGGTCAGCCCGCCGTCCATGTCGCGCATTATGTAGGTCGCGGCCAACATCCCGACGAGAATGTGTATCAGGAAATAGTTGTGGGGGTGCCGGAAACCGTACTCCGTCAGGTTTTGAAGGAAGCTTGCCATCAGCCCCCAGAAGACCGCAACGCCAAAACGCGACACGAGCGCCTGTGACCGCTTGCGAAAGTACTTCCCGGCCATGTGGAACCACTTTGCCCACATCGCATAGAAGAGGATGAAGCCGGGTACGCCGAGTTCTCCAATGGTGAGAGCGGCAAGGTTATGCGCGGGCGGCGCGATCATGTGCTTAAGCTCATTCTCCGAGTATCCTTCCATATTGATAGCCGTGTCCCTGTAGGGAGCGGATGGGCGGTTGATCCGGGGATAGTACTCCTCAGTAACCACATAGGACCAGTTGTTCAGTCCGATGCCGAAAAAGTGATCGCGCACGACCATTGCCGCAAGACGAAGGTACATCCCGCGGCCCCCGCTCTCCTGAAAATACTCGTCCTCAAACGAGGCTTGGCCATAGCGTTTGACGAGGGTGTCCGAGGCGCGATACACAACCCCAAGGGCGACAAGCCCAGCGCACGCCAGCGCCGCAACTTGCTGCCGCGACATACGGAAGCTGATGCACGACGCGAGAACGCCCATCATCACGAGAGCGTACACGACGACTCCGGTTCGGGAAATAGTCAGCACGACGCAAATGCCCAACATTCCGGCGCAACCCGCACATAGCCAGCGGAATGACGCGAACAGATTCGACATGGCGGCCGCGCCCAGAACGGCAGCAATGATGCAGCAGTATTCCGACAGCTCGTTGGGATGCGCAAAGGGACCCGTAATGCGGTGCACACCCCACAGGTAGCGCTGTTCAAGGGCACAGCCGACTACGTAAACGGAGATAGCGCAGAGCGACAAGAGAGCAACTTTGATGGCGCGCGGATTTCGCACGTACGTTGCTACGGCCACGAATACGACCACACCCAGGAAAATCTTGCTGAGCTCGAAAAGTCCGAAGAGCTTCGGTTCGCTCATGGCCACGGATAGGACGCAGTAAAACAAATAGACCAACATGAATCCAAGACTTGCCGGCCAGACCCATCGCCTGTGACTCGACTTCGGAGCGAAGATCGTGCCGCCCAGGAGGATCACAGCCAGAAAATGCAAGAAGGAGATTTGAATGCCGCGCGCGGAACCACGGTAAAGCTCACGGCTGATGAAGTTGTAGTCAAGACGTTCAATAATGACGGTACTGAACACAAGCATGGCGAAGACCGCTTCCCGGATCCGTGAGGATACGGAAGCCGCAACGATCCCGGCAGGCACGCACGTCAGAAGAGCGGCCCAGAAGATGGTCTCCTTCATGTTGCCTCCAGCAGACGGGCTGCCGATGAGGCTAGAGGAAGAGAGGAAGAGAGGCTAGAGGAAGAGAGGCCGAAGGACACATTTCCTTCGAACGTCTCTAGCTCTAGCCTCTCTTCTTTTTTTCCTCTCCTCCTCACTTCCTGTCCTCCTCTAGCCTCTCTTCCTCTCTTCCTCTCTCTTCACGGCTCCTCCGGCTCGCGCGTGGCCTCGGAGACCACAAGGCCATACAGATCGTCCAGGCGGCCGGGCGCGGGATCACAGGGAACACTGCTCATGAATGCAGCGACGGAGGAAGGGTGTTCTGGAGTGTATCCATGCATGGCGGCAAGCGGTTTTTCGCCCATGTAGCTCGGACATAGGAGCACACCGGGGTTGAGCAGGAAGAAAAGTTCGCCATACTTGTGCCCGGGGAAATCACAACCCCATTCGGCTAACTGGGCGTCCGGAACGATCCGACCTTGCGGAATCTCATCGAGCGCCTCGCTTATCAGTTCGCGGGCATTGTCCTTGAGAAACCAGAAACGAGCCATCGTCGAGTCATAGACGGCAGCGTAGTCTACGCCGAACCGGAGGCCGAGAGCCTGGATTCGCGGGATCAGGTCGATCTTCTCAGACACGTCGGTCATACCGTGGTCCGAGAAAATGAAAAGATCAACCGACGAATAACTTGACTGAGCCCTCTCGACCAGTTTGCTGAGCTCACGCTCGTACACGCGCAGATGCTGAGCGACCTCCTCCGCCTGGGTCCCGTAAACGTGCAGCACCGCGTCTAAGCCGCCCAGGAAGAGGAACGCAAACCGAATCCGGCCGCGATCCAACTCGCGAGACAGCTCCGCGCAACGCGCCAATTCCGGCAGCCGCCAATCGGACACGCTCGACGGAACCTGCCGTTCGCGCAGAACGTCGAAAACGGTCCTGGCGCCGCTGTTGATGCCTCCGGGCTGGTAAATATCGCGCCGCTCGGAATAGTCGAAAAGGTGCAGATACTTGAACGGCATGTTGTAGAGCTGAAAGTAGCCGGTATAGCCGTGAAAGCGCCCCATCACACGGCTAAGCCGCGCGCGCACGCGCCCTCTCGAAAGAAACGTCTTGGGCAACAGGTCAAGAACGCGGTAGAACTTGAACGGAGACTCAGGTGGGTTGTAGTAATAAAAGGCGAAGTGCCCGTGTTCCCGAGGCAGTTTGCCGGTAAGAATCGTGGGGTCGCACGTCGAGCTATAGCCAAAGATCGTGCCCAACGGCGACTTGGTCACGAGGACATCATCCATGAAGGGGTAGTGTCTTACGAGCTGCCATCCAAACGCATCAATGAACACGCAGAGCGTCAACAGCTTCTCGCGGCTCACGGCGCTTCCTCTCGTGCTCGTGCTCCTGACGCGGCCAAGCCGCGACTCCATCGCAGGGTGTGTCACAAATTCCCGGTGCAGACCGCTATGGGAAAGAGTTGGACCCGCGCGCTTTCTGGTCTCACGCGGCGGCCTTCCCAACAGAACAATTATGGACAACTAGGCCGCCAAAATGCAACTAATGCCTTTCTCGAATGAAACCCGCATGGGTGGCGGCAAATGGAGTCCGGAAGGGCCATGGCGGGCCTATGAGGCGAGCCCGGCTCCCTGTACGACATGTTGGTAACTCCTGGCAGAGGTTATGGCTGTACCCTCTTCCTCCTTGTGAAGACAAGGGCGACAAGAACCGCAAGTGCGACTTGTCGCGACCTTGCGACACCGTGCTACCAAGGACTTACACAGAGTGAACACGTCCTTTTCGTCCCTTTGGTCCCTTTCGTCTTCAAAGGGGAAAACGACCTGCGGTCTGGGCTTGACCTTCTCAAATACACCTGAACCGCCACTTCGTTAAGAGCGTGCAATTGTGATTCGGTACACCAGAAGACCTTGCAGCGGAGATCATCCGTTCTTGTGGCCGCAGGCGAGCATGCAGTGACCGAATCGCCCGGTCACCATATCGCATGCCGCACCGGGAACGAGCGCCCTTGCCAGACTCTTCAGTGGCCTCGTCGGAACGAACAAAAACGCCGCATCGCGGTTGGAGTGATTCGTAACTCTCGACACGTTCAGCGGAGAAAGCAATTCCTTGAATCCCTTACGCGTCCAGCTTCGGGCGAGGGGGACGCCTCCATGTTCGGCGCCGTCCGACCAACGGTTCTGCAGGTCTTGCCAGCCGTGTTTGAAAAGCTGTCCTCCGATGACTCCATGGCGCAACAATACGTGCATGGAATGAAGAGAGAACGTGTAATAAACCATAATCGCAAAACCAGCGCCTCTCTTCATCACGCGATGAATCTCCCGGACTAT
>Ga0315274_10013870_pt1 | contig 11457 bp, 9 predicted proteins | sample YL17G02_20_MG_FD_203700 | JGI IMG/M metagenome (GOLD analysis project Ga0315274, IMG submission 203700) | Sediment microbial communities from Yellowstone Lake, YNP, Wyoming, USA - YL17G02_20 | ecosystem: Environmental > Aquatic > Freshwater > Lake > Sediment | place: USA: Wyoming | collected...
CAGCACAGGCTGCTGTGCCACGTCAACGTCATCCCCCTCAACCCCACCCAGGGCTATCCCGGCCAGCCGACAACGCGTCAGCGGGCTGAAAAGTTCAAGGAAATCCTGGAGCAGGCCGGGGTCGCGTGCACGATCCGCTTGCGGCGTGGGGTCAAGATTCGGGCCGGGTGTGGGCAATTGGCCGGTTGTGTGGATTAGTAGGTGTAATTTTGGGTTTTTGGTTGTGTGATAGTGGCTATGCGCAGTTATGTCGTTTACCTCCGCGTTCTCCCTGGCCTAGCCCGCCAGGGCAGGCCGCGTGAATCCGCGTCCTATTGGGCGCATTTATTGCTTGCCATAATACCAGGTTTGCATTATAGTCAACCCGCTTGAAACCTCCATCCACCGGGAAAACCATGACCACGACTGAAGAAAAACGTCCCTGGCTCGACCGTTCCCTCTCGAATTATTTCCCCTCCCTGAACATAGAAGTGCTCCTTTTCGTGCTGATCGCCATCCTGGCCGCGGTCAGCCGGTTTTACGATCTCGGCGTGCGGGTGATGAGCCACGACGAGAGCCTGCACACCTATTTTTCTTGGTGGTTCTACCAGGGCAACGGCTACCAGCACAACCCGATGATGCACGGTCCGCTTCAGTTCCACCTGCTGGCCTTGACCTATTTTCTCTTTGGCGCAACCGATTTCACCGCGCGCCTGCCCCACGCCGTCAGCAGTATCCTGACGATCGTCCTGCTCTGGAAGTATCGCCGCTACCTCGGCCGCGCGGGGACGCTGGCCGCGTCGGTCTTGATGCTCATCTCGCCCTACATGCTCTATTACGGACGCTACGCCCGCAACGAAGCCTTCGCCGGTCTTTTCGGCCTGCTTACGCTCTACGCCATGCTGCGTTACCTCGAGACCGGCAAAGCCCGTTACCTCTATTTGCTGACCACCGCGACTGTCCTGCATTTCACTGCCAAAGAAACCGCTTTTATTTACACTGCCCAGGCGCTGCTGCTCTTGGCGATCTATTTCATTGCCCGGGTGACACAAAAGCCGTGGAAAAAGGATAATCGGTTCGTCGCATTCATCATCGCGCTTGCCATCGGCGTTCTCCTGCTCGGATCAACGTTCGGCTATGTGCTCTATAGCCGGGGACAGGCGCCTTTAGACGCAGCCCAGACAGCCACGCCGGCCATTCCGAGCCAGACGGCTTCCGGCCAGCCCGTTTCACCGCTCTCAGCTACGTCGCAGCTCCTTTCGCCTACCAACCTGTTGGCCGGCGCGTCGCTGATCGCCTTCATCCTGGCTGGTTTATTCCTCGTCACTGGCTATGGCTGGAAAGCGATCCGCGCCGAGCGCTCGTTCGATATGTTGATGCTTCTCGGCACATTAGTGCTTCCCTTCTTGACAGCGTTCCCGCTCAGATTTACTGGCGGGCGGTTATTCTACAAAGACCCAGCCAACCCCACCAACATTCTCGTTGATTACAGCTCCGCGAACCTGTGGCACATCGGATTATATTTCCTGGCGCCAATGGTGCTGATTGCCATCCTGGTTGGGTTGTGGTGGAATAAAAGCGTGTGGTTGAAGAATGCAGCCCTGTTCTATGGGATCTTTACCTTTTTCTACACCACCTTCTTCACCAATGGCGTGGGTTTTTTCTCTGGGCTGGTTGGTTCGCTGGATTACTGGGTTGTGCAGCAAGGCGTCAACCGCGGCAGCCAACCCTGGTATTACTATCTCCTCATCCAAATCCCGGTTTATGAATTCCTGCCTGCGCTGGGAATTTTTATCGGTCTTTACTATGGACTGCGACGCCGGTTACCCCTCCCCCTCCCCTTCCCCACCCCATCCTGCGTGCCGGACCCTGAACCGGATACTAAACCTGAACCGGATACTAAAACCGAATCCAATCACACCTTCAGCTTGCTGGCCTGGTGGTCGCTCAGCAGCCTGCTCGCCTACACGATTGCGGGTGAAAAAATGCCCTGGCTGACCTTCCACATTGCCCTGCCAATGATCTTATTGACCGCTTGGGGACTGGGGCAAATCATCGAGCGCACGGATTGGGCGGCCATTCGCCAGAAACGCGGGCTGCTGGTCGTCATCGCGTTGGGCATCTTCCTGATCAGCTTTGCCGGCGCGCTAATCGCGCTGCTTGGCCCGAATCCGCCCTTCCAGGGCAAGGAACTGCTCCAGCTTGCGGCGACCTCATCCTTCCTTTTCGCGCTGCTGGCGGTCATTACCAGTGGCGCGGGTTTGTTCTACTTGCTCAAAGACTGGGAATTCCGCCAATTCGTCCGCCTGGGCACCCTGACGTTTTTCGGCCTGCTGGCAATCCTCACCGCCCGCGCCGCAAGCCGTGCTGCTTATATCAATTATGATTACGCCACCGAATACCTCGTCTATGCCCATGGCGAGACGGGTATCAAGGATGTCATGAACCAGGTCGCGGAAATCTCCAGGCGCACGGCCGGAGGCAACACCCTGGCAGTCGCCTACGATGTCAGCGCGCCGGATACGGGCGTTTCCTGGCCTTTCACCTGGTACCTGCGCGACTATCCAAACCTGAGTCCCTTCGACCAGCCATCGCGGACGCTGCGGGATGCGCCGGTCATTATCGTTGACCAGAAAAACTTCACTACAATCGAGCCGGTCGTCGGCGACGCCTATTATCGCCTTGACTATCTCCGCATGGTGTGGCCCAACCAGGATTATTTCAGCCTGACCTGGGAACGCATTAAGAACGCCATTACGGATCCGAAGATACGCGATGGTATCTTGCAGATCTGGTTGGATCGTGACTATTCAGCTTACGCGGAAGCGACAGGCAGTTCTTACCTAACCCTGCCAACCTGGGAGCCATCGGATAAGATGCGCTTGTATATCCGCAAAGATATTGCTGCACAGATCTGGAGTTACGGCGTCGAGGCGGCAACGCCAGTGGAAGCTGATCCCTATGAAAAGGGGATGGTCGCCCTGTCGGCAGACCTAGTCTTCGGTATGACCGGCCAGGCTGATGGTCAGTTGAACGGTCCGCGTGGCATCGCTATCGCCCCCGACGGCAGTCTGTACGTGGCAGACATGCAGAATGGCCGTATCCAACACTTCGACCAAAACGGGCAAGTTTTACAGGCCTGGGGCAGCACTTCGCCCGGCTGCCTTTATCCAGGCGCCCCTCCGCCGGATGTCCCAATGGATACCTTCTGTCAACCCTGGGACGTAGCCGTTTCGCCGGATGGTCGTTGGGTCTACGTGGCCGATACCTGGAATCACCGCATCATGAAGTTCACCGCTGACGGCACACTGGTCAAGTCCTGGGCGCACGCCTATTACGGCCAGGACGATCCAGAGGGGATCTGGGGGCCACGCGGCATCGCCGTGGATGCGCAGGGACGCGTCTTCGTAGCTGATACCGGCAACAAGCGCATTGTCATCTTCGACGCGGACGGCAATTACCTGGCGCAATTCGGCTCGCCAGGGCTGCTGCCAGGCCAGTTCGACGAACCGGTCGGCCTGGCATTCGATGGGAGCGGCTATCTCTACGTAGCCGACACGTGGAATCAGCGTGTGCAGGTATTCGCGCCCTCTCCAGACGGCCTGACCTTCAGCCCGTCAGCGCAATGGGACCTGTCTGCCTGGTACGGCCAATCGCTGGACAATAAACCTTACCTCGCGGCAGATGGGCAGGGTCACATCTTCATCACCGACCCAGAAGCCTTTCGCATCCTGGAATTCGACGCCCAAGGCGCGTTCGTGCGCGGCTGGGGCGACAACGCCATCGGCGCCGAAAACGTCGGCCTGGTCACCGGCATCGCCATTGACTCCCAGGGACGGGTCTGGGTCAGCGACGCGCGGGACAACCGGCTCATGCGCTTCACGCTGCCCGGCGCGCCTTCGACTACCATCAGCGTCCCTTCTTTATCTCCATCGCTGGTCATTCCGACCCCAACGGAGTGAACGACGTTTGAAAAGGAATTGTGTGGCGCGCCGTTTTAACGCGAATGCCGCGAATTTGCGAATTGCGCGAATAACACCTTTAAAGTATACAAAATTCGCGTCATTTGCCCATTCGCGGAATTCGCGTTGAGGTTATGAGCAAATTTCACATGAGACGTACAAGCCTTGACCCAAGCGGGTGATATAATCCCCCCGCCCGCCGAAGGCCTACTCGGTAGAAATTCTCGCGGAGATAGAACTGCATGAAACTGCACGAATACCAATCCAAACAACTCTTTGCCAGATATGGCATCCCGATCCCGAAGGGACGGGTGGCGGCTACCGCTACCGAGGCGAGACAGATCGCCGAAGAATTAGGTGGCCGCGTTGTGATTAAATCGCAAGTGCTGGTCGGCGGGCGCGGCAAAGCTGGCGGCATCCGCCTGGCAAAGTCGCCCAAAGAAGCCGAAGAGGTCGCCATACAGATTTTAGCCATGGAGATCAAAGGCCTGCCGGTACGTAAGGTGCTGGTGGATGAGGCTGCAAACATCGAGCAGGAGATCTACCTGGGCATCACCAACGACCGCGCCGCCCGCAGGCCGGTCATGATGGCCTCCGCCGCCGGCGGCGTGGAGATCGAGGAGGTGGCCCGCACCACGCCTGAAAAGATCATCAAAGTGCACGTTGACCCGCTGCTCGGATTACGCGACTTCCAAGCGCGCGACGTTGCCCTGGGCATTGACCTGCCGCGCGAGCACTGGAAAACCTTTGGCGGGATTGCGTGCGGGCTGTGGAAAGCCTATTCGGAGAACGACGCCACGCTGGCCGAGATCAACCCGTTGGTCATCACCAAAGAAAAGCAACTGGTCGCGCTGGACTGCAAGATGCTGGTGGATGACAACGCCCTCTTCCGCCACAGCGACCTGGTCGAGATGCGTGACGTGGACGAGGAAGCCGCGGCCGAGACTGAAGCGCGCAAGTATGGTCTCTCTTACATCAAGCTGGACGGGCAGATCGGCTGCATGGTCAACGGCGCGGGCCTGGCGATGACCACCATGGACATCGTCAAGCTGTTCGGCGGTGAACCAGCCAACTTCCTGGATATCGGCGGGGGCGCGGGGGCGGATAAAGTCGCGGCCGCGCTGCGCATCATTTTGTCCGACCCGAATGTCAAGGCCATCCTGTTCAACATCTTCGGCGGCATCACCCGCTGCGACGAGGTCGCCAAGGGCATCCTATCCGCCCTGGCAGAAGTCAAACCGAAGATCCCGATGGTCGTCCGCCTGGTGGGCACCAACTCTAAAGAAGGACGTCAACTGCTGGCCGACGCCAAAATGATCACCGCCGAAACGCTTGCAGACGCCGCCCAAAAAGCCGTCGCTGCCGTAATGTAAAAATCTACGTTCTGCGCTCAACCTCCGCTCAGCGCGGCATGGAGAGCATTCACATGAGTATTTTAGTCAACAAAAAAACTCGCCTGCTGGTGCAAGGCGTGACCGGCAACGAAGGCCTCTTCCACACCCAGCAAATGCTGGCCTATGGCACCAAAGTCGTCGCCGGTATGACACCTGGCAAGGGCGGCGAATGGGTGCTGGATGGCAAAGTCCCGGTCTTTGACTCGGTGCGGGCAGCAGTCGAGGCGACCGGCGCCAATGCCAGCGTCATCTTTGTCCCGGCTCGCTTCGCCCCAGACGCTATGTTCGAGGCCGCCGACGCGGGCATCCCCCTGATCGTCTGCATCACCGAGGGCATCCCCGTCCAGGACATGATGCGGGTGCGGGAATACCTGGATCAAAAAGGGGTGCGGCTGGTCGGGCCGAACTGCCCCGGCCTGCTGACCCCCGGCGAAGCAAAGGTCGGCATCATCCCCGGGGATATCGCCATACCCGGCAACGTGGGCGTGGTCTCGCGCTCCGGTACGCTGACTTACGAAGTACTCTACGCGCTCATGCAAGAAAAAATGGGTGAGACCACCTGCGTGGGCATCGGCGGCGACCCGATCAACGGCACTAACTTCATTGACTGCCTGGGCATGTTCGAGGACGATCCGCGCACCGAGAAAGTGGTCATGATCGGGGAGATCGGCGGAACGGACGAGGAGAAGGCGGCCCAGTTTATTGCCTCCCGCATGACCAAGCCGGTAGTCGCCTTCATCGCTGGACAGACCGCCCCATCGGGTAAGCGCATGGGTCACGCTGGCGCGATCATCGAAGGCGGGGCGGGTACAGCAGCCGATAAGGTCAAGGCCCTGGAGGCCGTCGGTGTGCGCGTTGCGAAGCATCCAGAGGAAATCCCGTCGTTATTGACGTAACAGAAACAGACACCCGGCGTTAGAGAGGCGCCGGGTGTCTGTTAGTCAACACCTATGAAGTTGCCGAGATCGTGGATCAAAAAGATATTACTTCTTATGCGCGTCAATATATTTGACGGCTTCGCCCACGGTGGTGATCTTCTGGGCGTCTTCATCTGAAATCTCGCTGCCAAACTTGTCCTCGAAGGCCATGATCAATTCGACCAGGTCGAGCGAATCAGCCTCCAGGTCTTCGCGGAAGCGGGCGTCCATTGTGACTTTGCTCTCTTCCACACCCAACAAGTCTACTATGAGCGCCTTGATTTCACTATAAGTATCAGCCATTGGTGCCTCCTTGGAGATTTTACTGGCCCAATTGTAACCTTTCTAGCGGGCGTGTCAACCCGCTGCGAGAAGACGAAAGCCAGTATAATTCAAAGACAGGAACACGCTGCCATGCCGAAAGTTACGCCGATTTCCAGGCGAAAAGCCGACCACCTCAGGATCAATCTGGAGGAAAATGTCCGCTCTGGGCTGACCACCGGCCTCGAGCGCTATCGTTTCGTCCACCAGGCCTTACCCGAACTCGATCTGAAACGGGTCAACACGATCTTGAGCCTGTTCGGAAAAACCCTGTCCGCGCCCATCCTAATCTCCTCGATGACCGGCGGCACAGCCGAAGCCGGAAACCTCAACCTGTGCCTGGCCGAGGCCGCGCAAGCGACCGGTGTAGCCATGGGAGTCGGCAGCCAGCGCGCCGCAATAGAGAACCCCGAGCTGGCGAAAACCTTCCAAGTGCGCAAGGTCGCGCCGGACATCCTGCTCTTCGCCAACCTGGGCGCGGTGCAGTTGAACAATGGCATGGACGTGGAAGATTGCCAGGCCGCCGTAGAAATGATCCAGGCTGATGCGCTAATCCTACATCTAAATCCTTTGCAAGAAGCATTGCAGGCTGGCGGGAATACGAACTTCATGGGATTGATAAAAAAGATTGAAGTAGTAAGTAAACAACTAGAAGTACCTATTGTTGTGAAAGAGGTTGGCTGGGGAATATCCGAGAAAGCCGCCAGGATGCTGGCCGAGGCAGGCGTCGCCGCGATTGACGTAGCCGGCGCGGGTGGAACGAGCTGGTCGCAGGTCGAATTGCATCGCGCCGAGGACAAATTCACCCGCCAGTTAGCCACAACCTTCGTAGATTGGGGCATCCCCACCGCCGAGTCAATTATCAATGTCAAGCGAGCCGCGCCCGGCATGACAATCTTCGCCAGCGGCGGACTCAAAGACGGTCTCGATATCGCCAAGTGCATCGCCATGGGAGCGACGCTGGGCGGCTTAGCAGGTCAATTCCTGAAAGCCGCGGCGGATATTAGTAGCAGACCTCAGAGTTCTAATAGACCTGTGAGGTCTGTAAAGTCTCCAGTAGAAAATATTATTGAGATGATAAGGTTAGCGCAAGAACAGATCCAGGTCACGATGTTTGCGGCGGGAGCAGGAACTCTTGATGCCTTGAAGGCTGTAAAGTTGATCGAGTGTTAATATTTTGATTCTTGCAGGAAGGCCACTAATTCCCGGTTGAACGCCTCCGGCTGCTCCACGCTGACGGCGTGACCGGCGTTGGGAATGACCACCTGCCGCGCGCCAGAGATGCCTTCGACGAGCAGCTTCTGGCGCGGCGGAGGCACAGTAGTATCCCGATCGCCGGTGATGACCAATGTAGGAATTCTTACTTCAGCCAAACGCTTCCTCGAATCGAATAAAGCCAATGCGCGCATAGCGGCGCGATAGGCGCGCGGGTCAGATTGCGTAATAGTGGTGATCAACATCTGCCGCAATTCCTCCTGCTCCGCCAGAGCGAAAATTCGCCGCGCCACCACTTTGGCCTGGGCCGGCAATCCCAGTGTGTGGACCATCGCAAACCGGCCGAGAAGATACAACCAACTGCCCACCCTTTCCGGGCGCAAGGCTGTAAATGTATTGACCAGCACGAGTTTGCGAATCCATTGCGGGAAATCGAAAGCGATTTGCTGGGCGATCACGCCCCCCATGGAAATGCCAACGATATGCGCCGGGCCGGTCTGGAGTTCGGCAAGCAGGTCGGCCATTGACTGCGCAACCGTTGCGATGCTCCAGCCCTTACCGTTATAAGGAGACCGGCTGAAACCTGGCGCGTCGGGGGCTATCGGGCGGAATCCGGCCTCGATCAGCGGCGGCAGTTGAAAGGTCCATGAAGCGCTGTTCGCCCCCAGGCCGTGGAGCAAAAGAACAGTAGATCGTCCGGATGGGTTGGGGTCAAGGAAATACATCCTGGTCATTTTGTCCATCCTTATTAAAGAAAAGCTCTCTGCCTGCGGGCAAAGAGCCTGGTTGTCTCCTCTACAGCTTTTATTTCTCTTCCACTGGCGGCGCGCTCTCTTTAGCATTATCCTTATCCGTCTTGTCCTCTGCGCCTTTACCGGAAATGCCATCCCGGAAAGATCGAATGCCTTTTCCCAATTCACCTGCCAGCTTGCCAATGCGCCCGGGGCCAAAGAGCAGGACAACGATCAAAAGGATGAGCAAAAGCTCGGGTAGGCCAAAATCACGTAAAGACATGTCAAACTCCTTTGGGGTGTAGACCGTCGAGACCACAGCGGTCATTCATAAATTTACCACAATCCGCCTGAATTGGCTATACTTTGTCCCTTCCCCAGATCCATCCCTCGAGATGCAGCCACATCCGGCGCAGCAGCGAGCGCAGCCGGGCGAAAAGACGGTAGAAGGCCGGGCGGACTTTGCGCTCCACCAGCAGCGGGCCGCTCCATTGGGCAGCCAGCGCTCCCCAGGTCAGGCCAGCTCCGAAGCCGGTCAGGATGATCTTATCGCCCGCCTTCAGCCTGCCATCCGCGACCGCCTCGCACACGGCGATTGGAATAGAAGCCGTTGAAGTATTGCCGTAGCGGTCAATGTTGACAATGAATTTATCGAGCGGCATTTTCAGATTGCGCGCCGCGGCTTCGATAATGCGCAGGTTGGCCTGGTGCGGGATGATCCAGCGCACATCCTGTAGTTGGAGACCGGCTGAACCGATCACCTCGCGCGTGGCCTGCGCCATCACGCGCGTGGCGAAACGGAAGACTTCGCGCCCATCCATGTGGATGTAGTGCATCCCGCTGCGGATGGTGGCCTCGGTCGCCGGATGCCGGCTGCCTCCGGCGGGCAGCGAAAGTAAATCCCCGCCCGAACCATCCGAATGTAACACCGCCGAAAGCACGCCACCTGGTTCCTGACTGGCTTGCAGTACGAACGCGCCAGCGCCATCGCCGAACAAGATGCAGGTGTTGCGATCCTTCCAGTTGACGAAACGGGAAAGCGTCTCCGCGCCAATCACCAAAGCTGACTTGATCGAGCCGGAGCGGATGGCCTGGGCGGCCATATTGAGAGCGTAGATGAAACCAGTGCAGGCGGCCAGCAGGTCGAAGGCGCCAGCGCGAGTCGCGCCGAGTTTATCCTGCACCAGACAGGCCGTGGCTGGAAAAATATACTCCGGCGTAGAGGTAGCGCAGATGATCAAATCCAGGTCGGTGGGCTTGAGATTGGCAATCCTGAGCGCCTTCCAGGCCGCCTCGACGGCCAACGTGGAAGTCGTCTCGCCGTCTCGGGCGACGCGGCGCTCACGAATTCCGGTCCGCTCGACAATCCACTCGTCGTTGGTCTCGACCGTACGTTCCAGTTCAGCGTTGGTCAAGACACGGTCCGGTACTGCCATCCCCCAGCCCGTAATATGCGCGTAAGGCATATGAATTAATTCTCGAACCGGCTGAAAATAAGCGTAGCGTTGTGGCCGCCAAAACCGAACGAGTTGGACATCACGTGCCGCACGGCCTTCTGTCGCGCCCGGTTGGGCACGTAATCCAGATCACATTCGGGATCGGGCGTTTCGTAATTGATTGTGGGTGGCAAGAGGCCATCCAAGAGAACCTGGACACAGACCGCTGCCTCCAGCGCGCCGGATGCCCCCAACAGGTGTCCGGTCATGGACTTGGTGGACGAGATCGGCACCTTATACGCCTGCGCGCCGAAGACGGTCTTGATGGCGGCGGTCTCGGATTTGTCATTGAGCAGAGTGGAAGTGCCATGCGCGTTAATATAATCAACATCTTCCGTCCCGAGATTGGCGTTCTCCAACGCCAGGTTCATGCACAAAGCCGCGCCCGCGCCGTTCTCAGCCGGCGCGGAAATGTGATAGGCATCGTCGGACGTGCCGTATCCAGTAACCTCGGCCAGGATTCGCGCGCCGCGCCCTTGTGCATATTCGAGCGACTCCAACACCAACACCGCGGCACCCTCGCCTATGACGAATCCATCCCGATTCAGGTCGAAGGGCCGCGAAGCGCGCTGCGGGTCATCGTTACGCGTCGAGAGGGCATTCATCACTCCCAGCCCGGCCAATGCCAGCGGTACGACCGCCGCCTCCGCGCCCCCGGCCAGAATCGCGTCAGCTGAGCCGCGGCGGATCATCTCGGCTGCCTCACCAATCGTGTTCGAGCCGGTCGCGCAGGCAGTGATGACAGCCAGGTTCGGGCCGCGTATGCCTAGTTTGATCGCGACAATGCCCGGAGCCGTATCCGCCAGCATCATCGGCACCAGGAATGGGCTGACGCGATCTGGGCCGCGTTCAGCCAGCACAGTTATCTGCTCGGTCATGGTGGCAACGCCGCCGATGCCCGTGCCGATCAGCGCGCCGACGCGGTCGCGGTTGGCATCGTCAATCTTCAAACCGGAATGTTCAACCGCCTGCAACGCAGCCGCCAGCGCGAATTGGGTAAAGCGATCCATGCGGCGGGCTTCTTTCGAACCGAAAAGCGCGACCGGATCGAAGCCCTTGACTTCAGCAGCAAAGCGGGTCTTGTAACGGCTGGCGTCGAAATGGGTAATCGGCGCGACGCCGGAAATCCCAGCCGCGAGGGCCTTCCAGGTATTCGGCCAGTCATTCGCCAGCGGGCTGAGGCAGCCAAGCCCGGTGACGACAATACGTTTGCGCATGAAGGTCTCTCCTCGTAAAGAAAAACGTCCAGAAGTCTGGACGTTATAACACAACAGGAAAAAATGAGATACGCCCGCTCTGATCTTATCGGATCGCCTCGAAAGCCTGCCTCACATGCAGGCGATCGTGCTCGGCCATAAAGCCCACCAACTCCTGCAAGCTCGTCGGACCGAAGATAGCATGGCGTGCAGGGCGATCCCACTCAGCCTGTAGACCATCCATTA
>Ga0315274_10013871_pt1 | contig 11457 bp, 9 predicted proteins | sample YL17G02_20_MG_FD_203700 | JGI IMG/M metagenome (GOLD analysis project Ga0315274, IMG submission 203700) | Sediment microbial communities from Yellowstone Lake, YNP, Wyoming, USA - YL17G02_20 | ecosystem: Environmental > Aquatic > Freshwater > Lake > Sediment | place: USA: Wyoming | collected...
AAAGGGCCGCCTGCCACCGGCCCGGCTTGGCCGGCCGCTAACTCCTAGTTTACTTGATCTCCCGGTGCACCTGGTGCTTCCGGCAGAAAGGGCAGTACTTCTTGAGCTCCAGCCGCTCACTGCTGCTCTTCTTGTTCTTCGTGCTGCTGTAGTTCCGCCTCTTGCACTCGGTGCACTGGAAGGTGATGATTTCTCGCGGCATGCCCCGTCCCTACTCCAGAATGTCGGTCACCGTGCCGGCGCCCACCGTGCGCCCGCCCTCGCGGATGGCGAAGCGCAGGCCCTTGTCCATGGCCACCGGCGTGATCAGCTCCACCTCCAGGTTCACGTTGTCGCCCGGTATCACCATCTCCACCCCTTCGGGCAGCTTCACCACCCCGGTCACGTCCGTGGTCCGGAAGTAAAACTGCGGCCGGTAGCCCGCAAAGAAGGGCGTGTGCCGCCCCCCTTCCTCCTTGCTCAGCACGTACACCTCGCCCCGGAACCGGTTATGCGGCGTGATCGAGCCCGGCTTGGCCACCACCTGGCCGCGCTCCACCTCTTCCTTGTCGATGCCCCGCAGCAGCAGGCCCACGTTGTCGCCCGCCTCCCCCCGGTCCAGGATCTTCTTGAACATCTCCACGCCCGTGATCACCGTCTTGCGCGTCTCCCGGAAACCCACGATCTCCATCTCGTCGCCCACCTTCACCAGCCCCCGGTCAATGCGCCCGGTCACCACCGTCCCCCGCCCCTGGATCGAGAAAATGTCCTCGATCGGCATCAGAAACGGCTTCTCAATGTCCCGCTTGGGCATCGGCAAGTAGTTGTCTACCGCGTCCAGCAGCTCCATTACCCCCTTCTCCCACTGCGCCTCCCCGTTCAGCGCCCCCAGCGCCGAAACCCGCACCACCGGAATCTCGTCGCCGGGGAACTCGTACTTCGTCAGCAGGTCCCGCACCTCCAGCTCCACCAGGTCCAGCAGCTCCGGGTCGTCCACCGCGTCCACCTTGTTCAGCGCCACCACGACGTAGGGCACCCCCACCTGCCGCGCCAGCAGGATGTGCTCGCGAGTCTGCGGCATCGGCCCGTCGGTGGCCGCCACCACCAGAATCGCCCCGTCCATCTGCGCCGCCCCGGTGATCATGTTCTTGATGTAGTCGGCGTGCCCCGGACAGTCCACGTGCGCGTAGTGCCGCTTGCTGGTCTCGTACTCCACGTGCGCGATGGCTATGGTGATCCCCCGCGCCCTCTCCTCCGGCGCGTTGTCGATGGAGTCGAAACTGCGGAACTTCACCTTGGGGTTGGCCTTGGCCAACACCCGGGTCATGGCCGCCGTCAGCGTGGTCTTGCCGTGATCGATGTGCCCGATCGTCCCCACGTTGATGTGCGGCTTGCTGCGGTCGAACTTCTCCTTAGCCATATGCCAGCAATCTCCTCAAGACTTCGCTTTTCCCGCTACCAAAGAACCTTTCCTTGCACCCGATTGATGATCTCTTCGGCGATCGACGCCGGCACTTCTTCGTACCGGCCGAAATGCATGGTGAAACTGCCCCGCCCCTGGGTGCGGCTGCGCATTTCGGTGGCGTAGCCGAACATCTCCTTGAGCGGCACCCTGGCCCTGATGATCTGGGAGGTGCCGCGCAACTGGATGCCCGCGATGCGGCCGCGCCGGGAGCTCAGGTCGGCGATCACGTCGCCCATGTACTCTTCCGGCATCACCACCTCGAGGCTCATGATGGGCTCCAGCAGCACCGGCTGGGCTTTTTCGGCGGCCGCGCGCAGGGCCATCGAGCCGGCGATCTTGAAAGACAGCTCCGAGGAATCCACCTCGTGGTAACTGCCGTTCAGCAGGGTGACCTTGACGTCCGCCATGGGGTAGCCGGCCAGCACGCCGCCCTCCAGCGCCTCGGCCACGCCGCGCTCGATGGCGGGTATGAACTCCCTGGGGACTGCGCCGCCCGCCACCGCGCTCTCGAAACGGAAGCCTCCGCCCGCCGGCAGGGGCTCCAGCCGGATGGTCACGTCGCCGTACTGCCCGTGGCCGCCCGTCTGGCGCACGTAGCGTCCCTGCGCCTCGGCCACGGCCCGGACCGTCTCGCGGTAGGCCACCTGGGGCTTGCCCACGTTGGCGGTGACCCCGAACTCCCGCTGCATGCGGTCGATGACGACCTCCAGGTGCAGCTCGCCCATGCCCGAGAGAATGGTCTGCCCGGTCTCGGCGTCCGTGAAGATCCGCAGGGTCGGGTCTTCCTGAACCAGCTTGCTGATGGCCAGGCCCAGCTTGTCCTGGTCGGCCTTGGTCCTGGGCTCGACCGCCACCTGGACCACCGGATTGGGGAAGTCGATCGACTCCAGCACGATCGGGTTCCGCTGGTCGCAGATAGTGTCGCCGGTGGAGACCGTCTTCAGGCCCACGGCCGCGGCGATGTCGCCGGCGCAGACGTCCTGAAGCTCTTCCCGCTTGTTGGCGTGCATCCGCACCAGACGCCCGATGCGCTCAGCGCGCCCCTTGGCCACGTTATAGACCGTGTCCCCGCTGGAAAGCGTCCCGGAGTAGACTCGCAGGAAGGCCAACTGGCCCACGTACGGGTCGGTCATGATCTTGAAGATCAGGGCCGCGAAGGGCTCCTCCTCGGAAGCCTGGCGGGAAAGCGTCCGGCTGGGGTCGTCGATGGCCTCGCCCTCCACCGGCGGCACCTCCGCCGGGGAGGGCAGGTAGTCCACCACCGCGTCCAGCAGGTTCTGAACGCCCTTGTTCTTGAAAGCCGCGCCGCACAGGACGGGAAAGACCTTCTGGGCCAGGGTGGCGCGGCGCAGGCCGGCCTTGAGGTCCTCCTCGCCGATGGGCTGGGCGTGCACGTATCTCTCGAAGAGGACGTCGTCGGATTCCGCCACGGCTTCGATCAGCTTCTCGCGATACTCGCGCGCTTGGGCAGCCAGCTCGGCGGGGATCTCGACATCGTCGTACTGGGCGCCCAGCGTCTCCTCGCGCCACAGCCGCGCCCGCATGGACACCAAATCCACCACGCCCTTGAACTCGTCCTCGGCGCCCACCGGTATCTGCACCGGCACGGGCCGGCACTTCAGCCGCCGGACGATGGTTTCCACCGCCCGGAAGAAGTCCGCCCCCACCCGGTCCATTTTGTTGATGAAGCAGATGCGCGGGACGCGGTACTTGTCGGCCTGGCGCCAGACCGCCTCGGTCTGCGGCTGCACGCCGGCCACCGCGTCGAAGATGGCCACCGCGCCGTCCAGCACGCGCAAGCTGCGCTCGACCTCGGCGGTGAAGTCCACGTGGCCGGGCGTGTCGATGATATTGATCTGGCAGTCCTGCCACTCGCAGGTGGTGGCCGCCGAGGTGATGGTTATGCCCCGCTCCTGCTCCTGCGCCATCCAGTCCATCACCGCCGTGCCTTCATCCACCTCCCCCAGCTTGTAGGTGCGTCCGCAGTAATACAGGATGCGTTCGGTGGTAGTGGTCTTGCCGGCATCGATGTGGGCCATGATGCCGATGTTGCGCATCCGTTCGATGGGCACGGGGCGGGGCATGGACTTGCGGTTCGGACCTCCTTACCACCGGTAATGCGCGAAGGCCTTGTTGGCCTCGGCCATGCGGTGCACGTCGTCCTTCTTCTTGATGGCGCCGCCGCGCATGTTGGCCGCGTCGGTCAACTCCGCGGCCAGTCGATCGGGCATGCCCTTCTCGGGGCGCGCGCGGGCGTGGGTGATCAGCCAGCGGATGCCCAGGCTGGTGCGCCGGTTCTGGGGCACCTCCACCGGAACCTGGTAGTTGGCGCCCCCAACGCGCCGGGTCTTGACCTCCAGCACCGGCCGGCAATTCTCGACGGCCTTCTTGAACAGCTTCAAGGGGTCGTCGCCGGAACGTTCCCGCATGGTGTCCAAGGCCCGGTAGAAGATGCCCTGGGCGACGGCCTTCTTGCCGTCCCACATCATCGAGTTGACGAACTTCTCGACCAGGGTGGAGTTGTAGACCGGGTCGGGCAGCACTTCTCGCGGTTCAGGTCTTCGTCTGCGCGGCATGTTCTCCCGTTATGATTTCGGCCGCTTGGCCCCGTATTTGGATCTGCTTTGCTTGCGGTCGGCCACGCCGGCCGTGTCCAGCGTCCCGCGTATCACGTGGTAGCGGACGCCGGGCAGGTCCTTGACGCGACCCCCGCGGATCAGCACGATGGAGTGCTCCTGAAGATTGTGCCCCACCCCGGGGATGTACGTGGTCACTTCGATGCCGTTGGTCAGCCGCACGCGGGCCACCTTGCGCAGGGCCGAGTTGGGCTTCTTGGGCGTGGTGGTGTAGACGCGCGTGCAGACGCCCCGCTTCTGCGGGCACCGCTGGAGAGCCGGGCTAGCGGTCTTGTAACGGGGCGGCCGGCGCCCTTTCCGCACCAGTTGACTAAAGGTCGGCACGAATCTTCCTTCCTCCTCGGCGGCGATGAATTCCGCTCGACAGGCGACGGCGCAGCCGACTCAGGCGGAGGCACAGGCCCCGCCTCCAGCCGTACCGAGTGCCGCTTCCTACTAAGTAGGTGCTTGCTATGGACTAGCCCATGCTCCGGGCGGCTAGACGACCCGCCCGAAACCTCGGGGCCGGCCCCTGGCTCGCTCCGGGATCACCCCCGGCCAGCACAGGAGCAGACATAATCTCACCGAACCTTCTCAGGATAGCGAACCGCGCTCAGCCCTGTCAACTTGGAGATGCTGCTCAAATCTCGCCCGCGGGGAACCGGCTTTTCAGTACAATTGGTCCAGAAAGTTGATCACGCGACGCGCACTGCTGCTGGCTCCGGCCGCCGCCCTGGCCGGCTGCCGGCGCCGCAAGGGCACCGGCTTCGAAGGGTACGCCTTCGTGGCCAACCAGGAGGGCCAGGCGCTGGCGGCGGTGGACCTGACGACCTTCACCCTGGCGCGGCATATCCGCCTGGAGGGGCGTCCGTCCGCGGTGGTGGCCCGCGAACCTGCCGTTTACGCCCTGACCCCGGAAACGGGCACGGTGCACGAGATCAGCGCCCCGGACCTGGCTTTCCGCCGCCGGAGCAAGGTGGCCCGGTCGGCAGTGTCGATGCGGCTGGCGCCCGGGGGCGCGCTGTGGGTGCTGTGCCGGGAGCCCAGGCAACTGGTGCGCCTGCGCCCGGACACCCTCGGCGTCGCCGCGCAGATCCGGCTCCCCCTGGAGCCCGTGGATTTCGACCTTTCCCCGGACGGCGAGTGGGCCGCGGTGAGCTTCGGCGAAAGCGGCGCGGTGGCCCTGGCGCACCTGACCCAGGGCCGCTGCCAGGCGCCGGTCAGCCTGGGACAGCCGCTGGGGGCCGCGCGCTTCCGCTTCGACGGCAAGCTGCTCCTGGTAGCCAACATGGGCGAACGCCGGCTGTCGATACTGGAGGCGCCCACGGGCCGCCTGCTGGTCCACCTGCCACTGGCCGTGCGCCCGGAGAACCTCTGCTTCAAGTCCGACGGCGGCCAGTTGTTCATCACCGGGGCGGGGATGGACGCGGTGGCCATCGTCTACCCCTACAGCACGGAGATTGCCGAGACCGTGCTGGCGGGCAAAACGCCCGGCGCCATGGCCGCCTCCGGCAGCTACCTCTTCGTGGCCAACCCGCCGACCCGTGACGTGACGATCCTGGATATCGAGACCCGGCGCGCCATCGCCGTGGCCGCGGTGGGCGACGACCCCGGCTTCATCACCCTCACTCCGGACGAGCAATACGCCCTGGTGCTCAACCGGCGCTCGGGCGACATGGCCGTGATCCGGCTGGCCACTATCACCGCCACGCGCGCCCGCTCCGCGCCGCTGTTCACCATGATCCCGGTGGGCTCGCAGCCAGTGAGCGCGGCGGTGTGCGGGGTATAGGGGCGCGAGCAGCCAGGAGTCAGAAGCCAGCACTCAGGAGGTAGCCGGATGAAGCGGTCGGCGTGGCTGTTGGGGGTGGCGGCAGCGCTCAGCGCCGCGGCGGCGGCGCGGGCCGCACCCGGTCTGCTGCTCACCCCCGAGGACTTCGCCCGCATCGAGCGCCTGACGCAATCGGCGGCCTGGGCGGCCTCGGTCCGCTCCAGCATCCTGCAAGCCGCCGAGAGCTGGCCGGCAGCCCACAACCAGCGCTATGGCCTGGAGAAGTTCAAGCTGCCTCCCGAGGGCGGCCAATGGACTCTGTGGTACGTCTGCCCCCGACACGGCGTCTATCTTCAGTTCAAGGGACCCGGCCAGCACGTCTGCCCGGTGGACGGGGAGAAGCTGAGCGGCTGGCCCTACGAGCAGGTGATCTACACGCGCCGCCACAGCGAGGCAGCCAGCGCGGCGCGCGACAACGGGCTCGCCTACCGGCTGACCGGCAGGACCGAATTCGCCCAGGCTGCGGCTGAGATCCTGCTGGCTTACGCCGACGTTTACTCGAGCTATCCCATCAAGGACACGAACAACCGGCCTAACGCTACCAGCGGAGCGCGGGTCACCGCGCAGACGCTCGACGAGGCCGGCTGGCTGATCCCCATCGCCTGGGCCTACGACCTGCTTACCGCCAGCGGCGTCCTGGACGACGCCCAGCGCGCCCACGTCGAGCAGGACCTGCTGCGCGCCGCCGCGGCCGTCATCGGCCGCAACAACGCCGGCAAGAGTAACTGGCAGTCCTGGCACAATGCCGCCCTCGGCGCGGTCGGCTTCGCGCTCCAGGACGCCGCGCTCATCTCCAGGGCGCTGGACGACCCCAAGAACGGCTTTCGGTTCCAGATGCGCGAGAGCGTCCAGGGCGACGGCGTCTGGTACGAGGGCGCCTGGGGCTACCATTTCTACGCCCTGGATCCGCTGTGCCAACTGGCGGAAATGGCCGCCCGGGCGGGCATCGACCTGTACGCCGAACGCGCCCTGCGCCGCATGTTCGAGGCGCCGCTGCTGGTGGCCATGCCCGACGGCAGCCTGCCGGCCTTCAGCGACAGCGGCAACGTCAGCCTGTTCTCTTACGACCGTCTCTACGAGATCGCCTACGCGCATTACGCAGACCCGGTCTTTGCCTCCCCGTTGGGCCGGCGCGCTCGGGGCCGCGAGGCCCTCTTCTGGGGGGCGGAAACCCTGCCCAAGGCCGCGCCTCCGGAGTTGGCCAGCAGGTTGTTCGAAGACTCGGGCAACGCCTTACTCCGCGCCGCCTCCAGTGACCACTACCTGGCTCTGAAGTTCGGCCCGCACGGCGGCGGGCACGGTCACTACGACAAGCTGAACTTCGTCTCCTTCGCCCGGGGCGGGGTCATGGCGGTAGACCCGGGCACCCAGTCGTACGCCGCCGCCACGCACAGTAGCTGGGATAAGGTCACGGTGGCGCACAACACCGTAGTCGTGGACGAGCGCAGCCAGGGCGAGGCCACCGGCCGGGCGGAAGCCTTCGTGGGGCTGCCCTCGGTGAGCGCCGTGCGGGCCGAGGCCGGCCCCGCCTACCAGCAGGCGCAACTGGAGCGAGCCATGATCCTGACCCCTGAGTACGCCCTGGACCTCTTCGACGCGCGCTCCACCGACGGGGCCGAGCACCGCTTCGACTGGGTTTACCACAACTTCGGCAAGCTCTCGACCGCCCTACCGCTGGAGGGGTATTCCGGCTTCCCTTCCTCGAACGGCTACCAGCACCTGGCTCAAGCGCGCGCTGCCACCACCGCCGAAGCCTGGCAGGCGGACTTCGACGTGAACGAGGCTCAGAACGCCGCCTACGGCTCGACCTGGGCTAACCTCTCCGAGATCCGCTCCGGCTTCCAGTACTCGCGCGAGCAGGCCGCCACCGGCAACTTCTCCGGGCGCATGAGCTATGATTTCAATGCCGCGCAGGGTTACATCCTCTTCCAAACGCCCGTCTTGAGCGGCCAGCCCGCCGAAGTGCCCGCGCGCCTCTCCGTCATGATCTACGGCGACGGCTCCGGGCACAAGCTGGCGCTGCGGCTCTACGATGCCACCGACGAGCGCTTCGTCTACACCGTCGGCCCCATCAACTGGACCGGCTGGCGCCAGATCCAAACCTCAGAGCCGGCCCGCTGGTCCCACTACCTGGGCAACAACGACGGGGTCTTCGACACCCCGGTGAAAACCGTGGGTGTGGAGGTCACCTACGCGGCGGGCGGCCCGCGGGAGGGCGCGCTGTATGTTGATGACATCACCCTGGACTACGCCGGCGCGGGGCGGCTGGTAGTCGCGGACTTCGAGAAGGTTCTGCGCAGCTTGCGCCTGTGGATGCTGGGGCGGCCGTCCACCACGGTGGTCACGGGTAACGGCCTGGGGCCCGACCTGCTCAAGCCTGTGCCGTTCGTCATGGCCCGCCGCCGGGGCCTGGAAGCTCAGTTCGTGACCCTGCTGGAGCCGTACGGCGTCTCCCCGCGCGTCGCTTCCTTCGGCGAGACCGGGGAGGGCTGGCTGGAAGTCGGCGGCGCAGACTTCCATGACCGGGTGGCCTTTGACGCCGGCGGGGTGCTCCGCTACATCCGGCGCGAAGGCGGCAGGCTGCGGCGGCTGGCCCTGTCTGGCGCGAGCAGGCTGGAAGAGGCCGGGCAGATCCTGCTGGAACTGGAGACGCCGGCGCCGGTCCAGGTGGACTTCTCGGCCGACGCGAGCAGTCTGGCGATCCACGCGCCCGGGGCGCTGGCCGGGTGGCTGCGGGTGCTGGCGCCGGGCGCGCAAACCGTGACACTGAATGGCCTGCCGGCGGACTTCCGCCCGGAAGGCGACTACTGTGTGATCGCCCTGCGGTGAGCGCGGCCAAGCTGCTCAGGCGTTCACGATCTTCTCTTTGGCGCGGTCCCAGCGCAGGTATTTCTGCTGGCGGAAGCTGCGGGTTCCCATCTCGCAGGCCACCACGCCGTAGTAGCCCAGCCGGCAATCGCACTTCAGGGGTTCTCCGGCGCGTATCGCTCGGGTCAGGTTGCGGTGGTGCAAAGTGATGTCCTCGCCGCCAGTCTTCTGGTGGACGATCTCCTTGAGTTCTCCGGCAAACTGCCTCTGGGGCCGTATCACGAAGCCGGTGCTGGTGAACTCGAGCGTGGCCTTGTGGCCGCGCAGGACGTGCTCGATGGGTGTGTCGTTGGCCATCGAGGATACCAGCACCACGGTGGGCCCGCCGGGATAGTCCAGCAGGATGTCGAAGGTGTCGGGGATCTCGGCCGGACTCTGCCGGTAGTACCACTTGCCGCCGCAGGCGGCGCCGCGCTCGGGGAAGGTCAAATCCAGCGCCTTTATGATGCGGGTCACGCGGTGGATGAACAGGTCGCTGGCGATGCCGCTGGAATAGTCCCAATAGCGCCGCCAGTGCTGGAAGCGGTCCGGGTCGAAGGGGCGCTTGGGGGCGGGCCCCAGCCAGGCCTTCCAGTCCAGGTTGACCCCGGGCCGCGCGTCCGGGTCCAGGGGGCCCACCCAGAAATCGCCGGTGTAGTTCCGGGAGTAGTCGATCTGCGCCTGGACGACGGCGCCCAGGGCGCCCGCCTTCACGTATCGGTTCGCCGTTTCGTAGGAGTCGTCGGACATGCCCTGCACGCCGACCTGCATCTTGACGCCGGTCCTGGAGATCCTGGCCACCACCCGCTTGGCCTGTTCGACGGTCTGGGTCATGGGCTTCTCGCAGTAGATGTGCTTGCCGGCATCGGCGGCGTCCAGGATCATCTGGTAGTGCCAATGTTCGGGGGTTGTGATTAAAACATAATCGATGTCTTTGTTTTCCAACAACTTGCGGTGGTCCCGGTAAGGTTTGCCCCCGGTGAGCTGGGCGGCGCTCTCCAGGCGCTTCTCGTAGACATCGCAGACGGCCGCTACCTCCAGGTTGTCGGATTCTCTCATCTTGAGCAGCGCCCCGACGTGGGCGCTTCCCATGCCGCCGCAGCCGATGACTCCGATGCGCAACGGCTCCGCTCCCCCGCGCAGGCGCGTGTAGCTGCGCGCGGGGAGCAGGGAGGCGGTCGCGGCCGCCGTCAGAAAGCTTCTTCGGGAAACAGGGTCCATGGGCTAATTGTACGACACCGCGCGGTCGCGGACGGGCCCTCCACGCTATCCTTCGTTAATCCCAGCGATTAACCCTTAGCTACTTGTCGAACCTCGGGAATACCCCTTATAATCATGGGGCTACCGGAGTGTCGTTTGGTCCATTTACCCGGTGAATCCCGGCCGTGTGGCCGTTTCGGGTAATCGGAGCCATGTATCCTTTAAGCGCCGCCGTGGTGATCGCCGACAGCGACCTGTCGCTGCGGGTACAGGCTTGCCTGCGCGAGGCCCGCGTCCGCCTGGTGCTCCAGCACGGCCGGATCACGCGCTGGCCCGAATTCCTGCTGGAATTGGGACGGGCCGAGCCCGACGCGCTGGTGCTGGATCTGGCCTACACCCGCCTGGAAGAAATCATCCGGAGAATCCGGACGGTGTCGCCGGCGCCCGTCATCGTAATTCACGAAGCCCTGGACCCGGAGACCATCCTGGGCGCGATCCGGGCCGGGGCGAAGGAGTACGTCTACCCGCCGTTCGAGCAGGGTCTCTTGCGGGCTCTGGAGCGCGTCGCGCGGGAACGGTCCGAGCACGAGAGCGCTCGGGGCACCAACGGCAGCATCGTGGGCCTGCTTTCGGTCAAGGGCGGCTGCGGCGCCACTACGATCGCCTGCCATCTGGCAGCCGAGCTTCAGCGACTCACCCAGAAGGAGATCCTGCTGGCCGACCTGGCCATGACGGCCGGCGCAGTTGGCTTCCTGATGGATGCCAAAACGCCGTACTCGATCCTGGACGCCGCCGAGAACATCGACCGCCTGGATCTGAGCTACTGGAAGGCTTTGGTCTCCAACGGCTGCCCACGCCTGGCAGTGATCACCTCCCCGGCCGAGCCGGTCCTGGACGGCCCACTGGATCCGGCGCCTTACCGGGAGATTCTCCGTTTCGTGCGCTCCAACTACGACTGGATCATAGCCGACCTCGGGCGCGGGCTGAACCACTTCTCGCTCAGCCTCATGGAGGACATGGATCAGATCTTCCTGGTGACCCATGCGGAGGTTCCGGCCTTCTACCAGACCAAGAACATTGTCCAGGCGTTGCGGAGTCTGGGACAGCGCGAGGACCGGCTCCATCTGCTGGTGAATCGGGCAGCGAAGGATTCCGAATTCACCATGCAGGAGGTGGAGCGCCTGATCGGCCTGCCGGTGCACAGCAAGCTGCCCAACAGCTACCCCGAGTTGTATCGGGCCTACGCCCAGGGCCGCCTGCTGGCGCCCGACACGCCGCTAGGCAAGCACTTCACGCGGCTGGCCACGGATTTGGCGGGGATCCAGCAAGGCCAGCCCGGGCCAGGCCTCTCGCTGCTGGGCGCCAAGAAAGCCGTTGCCGGAGCCCATTTTCAGTAGTCTCTCTGCGGAGCGCCGCGCGTGTGCGCCGGGCCGCGCAGCACGGCGTTCACGAATAGCAGGCTCATGCCGTCCAGGTAGGCGCGGAAGTTGGGGTCGGCAGCGAAGCCCACGATCAGGCCGCGG
>Ga0315274_10013875_pt1 | contig 11455 bp, 12 predicted proteins | sample YL17G02_20_MG_FD_203700 | JGI IMG/M metagenome (GOLD analysis project Ga0315274, IMG submission 203700) | Sediment microbial communities from Yellowstone Lake, YNP, Wyoming, USA - YL17G02_20 | ecosystem: Environmental > Aquatic > Freshwater > Lake > Sediment | place: USA: Wyoming | collected...
GGGCTGGGCATCTATGCAACCGCCGTAGCCCGTGATATGGGAGCGAAGAAAGTCATTGTCATCGATGGCATTGATGAGCGGCTCGAGCTGGCTAAAGCCTTTGGCGCCGACGAAGTGATAGACATGAAAGAATACAAGGAGCCCTACGAGCGGTCAGGCAGGGTAAAGGAGCTTACCGATGGCTGGGGGGCAGATGTTGTCGCTGAGCTTGTCGGCTTTCCCCAGGTTGTCCCCGAGGGTCTGGACATGTTGGGCAATGGGGGGCGCTATCTGGAGATCGGCAATGTCAGCCCTCTGAAGACCGTTGAGTTAGACCCTGCCATGCTGGTGATTATGGGTAAAAGCATAGTAGGGGTTGCTCTTTATACCGCTGAGGCTCTGAAGAAGTCACTCGACTTTTTGAGCCGGACCAAGGACAAATACCCCTTTGAAAAGATACTTTGCTGTACCTATCCCCTGGAACAGATTGAGCGGGCTTTTAAGGAGCAGGACCAGGGACTCGCCACCCGGACCAGCATCGTTTTCTAGATTTAGCTGAACGCTTTTGTGACCTGTATAGGGGCATCTGCCAAAGGCGGATGCCCCTAACTTTAAGCCCCGCCGATGGCCACAGATAGGAGGAGTTCATCCGCGTTTCTCAGGGTACAATTCAATTCATCGGCATGGATTCTCTGGTTATTGACGAAGAACATGACACGCGCCAATAATGTGCCATTCTTATCGTATAGCAGTCGTTTCAAATCGGGGTATTTCGCCTCCAAGGCATGAAGGCATTCAATAGGGCTGTTCCCTTTTACCTTCACGGACTCTTTATTACCGGTGTACCTGCGCAAAAGCGGGGATACTTTTACCGTAACCATGCTTCACCCCTAGCAAACCGCCGTTTACTTACACTCACAGCAATTCGGGTCTTTCTTTAGTCTCATTTCGGTGAATCTCATACTGAGCCCATCGTAGATCAAGAACCTGTCTGTCAGCAGCTCACCTATGCCCAGGATATACTTTAGCACCTCTGTGGCCTGGATGCATCCGATGACCGCCGGAGTGACCCCGACCACGGGGATTTTGCCTGGCATTACCTCTTGATACAGACACCTCAGACACGATGTCTTACCCGGGATTATGGTGGTAGCTCTGCCTTCAAAGCCGTATATTGCGCCATGGAAGAAAGGAAGATTCTTCCTCAGAGCCGCCCTATTCAGCAGGAACCTTGTGGGCAGGTCATCGACGGCATCGACGATAGCGTAACCCTCCACCAGGTCAAAGACATTATCCTCGGTTATCCTCTCGTGTATGGCTTCCACCTCTATATCCGGATTCAGCGATTCAAGCTTCTCCTTTGCTGAATCGACCTTGGCTCTGCCTATGTCCTTATCCCAGTGCAGTATCTGACGGTTCAGGTTGCCCAGCTCCACCTTGTCGCCATCTATGACCCTCAATTTGCCCACACCTGCGACAGCCAGATAGGTCAGGACAGGCGAGCCCAGGCCTCCCGCGCCTGCAACCACGACCTTAGCCTTCTTCAGCTTCTGCTGCCCCGCCTTTGCCCACTCCGGGATTAGTATCTGCCTTCCGTACCTCGTCAACTCTCGTTTGCTAAGCATCTGTTTCGCCCCCATAGCAACATTTGATTGAAAACAGCATGATATTATCCTATTTGGCGCGTCATTACCAGCTAGGGCTATCCCGACGCCACCATGTGGCGGCTCATGCTGTCCTCGAAGGGGACCTAACCAGACTTCTTGCGCCAGTCTACCTTTCGCAGTAGAATGTCGCAAGAAGTAAATTTTGCTGAAGCGGTTCGTACCGTGGTATTTCTCTTATAATTGTGAAGAGTGATAGGAGTTTAATTTGAAATGAGTGGAACCGCTTGGTTGATTATTATTGTAGTTGTCATCTGCACATTGTCGGCTGTGTATTACTTAAATACAAGGCGTAGGGAGACCCGCCCAACAAAACTAGATGTATTACATACGGCAAAGGAGGCTGATCCCCAAACTACTAATCACGCAAGAGGTACAGATAACGGCATTGCCTCAAAAGAATCGAAAGGCTCGACAGATAAGCAGGTGCAGTCACCCACAACAGAATACGAGGGTGATGAAGCTCCTGATATATACGAACCACCTGAGGCCAGACAGAGCGCTAGAAGAGTTACACCCCACTACTATCGTGATGAAGACGGAACAAAATCGCCTGTTTGCCACAATTATAACAAACGTTTCGAGGATTCAATCGTCTCTCCCTTTATTGACGAATTGAGCCCAGCATCACCTTATCTCCACGAAGCATACCACCTTGAAAACGAAGGGGCCGACCAAAACGAAATAGACCAATTACTACGAAAAGCCGACGAGGTTGATCCGCAAACCACTGGAACGTTTCGTCTACGCTTATCAATCATTAAAAAACGAAAGTTAAAAGAAAAGCAACGCTATCCCAAGCTCGAATGAACACGGCAGTTGTTTGAATTGTGTAAATGGCTGTCCACGAAGGCATAGATTTAGTGCTGGTGGAAACAAAAAAAGGAAAGTATGAAGATATGGCATCGAATCTAATCGATGAATTTATTCAAGCCCTCGATGAAGAGATCAAGGCCTCCGAAAAGGACAAAACCACCAAGGTTTTCCAAGGTCGCTTCCTTCGCGAAATATCTGGACTATTCGTGTATTCATTCAATCTCGAAAATTTCCTAGTGACACTGGAAGATACCCCTGCTAAGATTCTGATTCGAGGTAACGAGTATGGTGGTCATATTTTGTCGACTCACGAACTAGAAGTTGAGATTGGGTTAGAGCATTTCTGCGGACAATTCATACCCGAGGCCGAACTAAAAACCAACCCATCATATCTTCTTGACAAGCTGAAGAAAAAGTTCGAGGAATGTCGAAGCGGTGCTACCAAGGTGGATTTTCATCTTAGTGAGATTCTATTTTCTGGGCAGCAGTCATATCCTAAGTCAAATAGCCAAGCCGAAATTCATTACTCGCTCTCGACAGAACCTCCTAATCAATCTCAAAAACAAGCAATTGAAGTATCTTTTTCTTCCCAACTGTCTATTATTTGGGGGCCACCCGGGACAGGTAAAACTAAGACAGCAGCAATGGCTATTGAGGCTCATCTCAACGCTGGGCGCCGTGTGCTCCTTGTTTCCCATTCCAATAACGCGGTTGATGAAGCCCTCGAAGATGTAGCCGAGCACCTAAAGACAACCTCTTTTTACCATGAAGGAAAGCTCGTTCGACTGGGAAAGCCCCAAGAGGAACATCTGAAAAAGCTCTTGGAAAGGTATCAATTGGTACTCTTAGATAAAATTGCCGCCAGCTTAGGCGAATCACTAAGCCGAGAGAAAAACGAATTGGAGGCAGAGAAGTCCCAGCTAGAGGATAAACTTGCTACCTTTGAAGGTGCCTTTCGTGCTCTGCAAAAACGAGATGCAATATTATCAGAACTGAATGACTTGAGATTATCGCTCTCAGAGTCGGAAAGACGTTCACGTCTCGCCAAAGCCGACCTAGATATGTTGGAAGAATCGCTGAGAAGAAAAAGAGATAGGTTTGTAGAAGCTCAATCATCGGGAAGGCTAAAGCGTCTTTTTAAAGGACTTGACCCACAAAAACTCCAACATGAAATTGACCAGACCACTATATCAGTTGATTCAAAGATGAGGTTATTGAGGGAGATAGATAGGCGTCTAGGCGAACTCAGAATCTCTATTAGCACTAAGGAGAGTGAGGTTAAGACTGCCAAAACCGAGTTAGACGATCTTCTTAAACACTTAAGCATATCTGAGAGCGAACTTGAAAATAAGAAAGATGAGTCTGACCAACGGAAAAACAACATACTGGCAAGAATCGCGGAAATCAATCGACAATTGGATGAAATACAAAGGAAAATCCTTTCTGAAGCACGACTAGTGGCCACAACGCTAACAAAGACCTTTGTTTCAAAGCAATTCCCAGAGGTCCCATTCGATGTTCTCGTTATCGACGAGGCTAGCATGGCCCCGCTGACACATCTTTATTGGGCAGCGGGTCGCTGCCGCGATTCAGTCACGATAATAGGTGACTTCCTTCAACTTCCTCCGATTTGTTTGGCGAGAGACAAGCCTATGGCCCAAAAGTGGCTTGGAAGAAGTATCTTCAATATAATGGGAATTGATAGCGTGGAGAAAGCCTGCAATGACTCTCGTGTCAAATTGCTAGACATACAATATAGGATGGCGCCCGAGATTTCAGTAATTCCTAATCGGTTCTTCTATCAAAACAAACTAAAAAATGATCCAAGGACATTAGACCGTAGTAGATTATATGATGGGATTTCAGAATTGCCTTTGGTACTAGTAGAAACAACGACAATGAACCCGTGGTGCTGTCAGCTTTCTACAGGGAGCCGATTTAATCTATATAATGCTCTAGTTTGTGCCAGTCTCGCCAAGAGAATCATTAAGAATATCCCCGATGTCAGGATTGGGATACTAACACCTTATGGAGCCCAGGCAAGGCTCATTCACAAGATTGCGAAGGATTGGGAACTGCTGGGACGGTTGCGTATCAGCACTGTTCACAGGTTCCAAGGGGGCGAGGAGAAGATTATTATCTTCGATACAACTGAAGGCTTAGGACCAAAAGTTGCTCCAATGTTGGATGAGACCAAGAAGCATGACTCTGACGCTCGCCTTGTCCTAAATGTTGCTTTCACGCGTGCCGAGTACCGAATCTATTTGATTGCACATACCAAAAAATTGTTGACTGAGCTCCATCCTGATTGCGTTTTGTTTCAGATAGTCCGTCACTTCCAGGGAAAGGCAGAGAAGCATGATTCCGAGACTTTTGTGGACAAATACTTTGCTACAGATTTCGAAAAGTGGGCAAAAGCTTTGCTATTGTCGAGAGCCGCTACTACGCCTCCAGTTCCGGGCAGCCCCTACAATGAGAGGGACTTCTGGTACAAGTTCTTTGAAGACCTAACGAATACTAAGGAACAACTTATTATTAATAGCCCTTTCCTTACAGTTAATCGCGCTAACATATTGATGGACTATTTTCACTCAATGATAGAGAGGGGAATTGAAATTACGGTGCATACCTGGCCCAGCAACCAACATCAAGGCAACATGGCAAAACAATCAGAGGATGTCATTGCGGGTCTTCGCAGCATCGGAGTGAAAGTAATCCCAAGATACCAGTCAAAGAAACATTTTAAGACTGCAATAATGGATAATCGGATACTATGGGATGGGAGCCTCAACATACTTAGCCACAGAAACACGGAAGAACATATGTGGCGCTTTGAAGGTTCGTCTGCTATCGACCAGATAGTTAAAGATTTGGAATTAGACGAGGATATGCCGGAGGGTTACCAATGCGGAGAGAGATGCCCTGGATCAGGTTGTGACGGGTTCCTCGTTGTTCGAAGCAAATTTGGGCGGAAGTTTCTAGGCTGCTCAAACTATCCTAAATGTAAATATACAAGACCCCTAAGTCAGGACCGGCGACCACAACACCTAGCAAGAAACGGCAAGAAGTAGAACAACAAGCGCATCCAGTAACCTCACATAGCCTACTTCCAACACCCCGCCCTGCAGTGCTTAATGCTGTGCTTAGCTCAATATCCGGCAGCCTGACCGCTGAGTTTTGTAGTATATTGCAAACAGGCAATCGTAATTGCATTCTGCACACGTCAAGCGCAGTGCGACATTTTCCTCTTGACACTATTAGAATATTTGTGCTAATAGCTCTCTGCGAAAACTCCTTAAATCGGTTGCAACCATGGGTTGGGTGCAGCGTACGGCACCCGTCAATCGAGGAGCGTTTCGCGAGCCGTCTACAACTGAATAGCGAATTTTAAGAATGCCTATCGCATTGGCGACGCAACTGCGGAACGTGAATTCGGGAACGGCATTTTAGCTGAAGCCGAGCCCTCTTTCCTTGAGGCTGATGTAGCGCTGCTGGCCGATGATGAGGTGGTCCAGCACTTCGATGTCGAGCAGCTTGCCTGCTTTCACAATCTGCTCGGTCACCTTGATGTCCTCGGGACTGGGTGTGGGGTCTCCTGAAGGGTGATTGTGCACCACCACCAATGCGGGGCAGTTCTCTCGCACCGCTTCTTTGAAAAGCTCGCCGACCTTTATCAGTGAGGTGTTGACATTGCCTTTATAGACGCGGGGGACGGCAAGCACCTGGTTTTTGGTGTTGAGCAGCACCAGCCGCAGCTCTTCCTGTTCCAGAAAGCTCATCTCTGCCTGCAGCAGGTTGGCGATGTCAGCGGGTGACTTGACTACCAGGCGTTCCTCCGGCTGGGTGGACATTAGCCTGCGTCCCAGTTCCAGGGCAGCTTTGAGCTGGGCTGCCTTTGCCTCTCCCAGGCCGCGCTCCTGACAGAGTTCGCCGAAGCCAGCTTTGGCCAGCCCGGCAAGGCCGCGGAACTTGGTGAGCAATCTCGCTGAGAGGTTGAGCACGCTCTCTGAGGTGACGCCGGTGCGCAGTATGATTGCGACAAGCTCGCTGTTGGATAGGGAGGCAGCACCGTATTGCTTGAGGCGTTCCCTGGGGCGCTCTGTGGCGGGCAGCTCCCTGATGAGAGGGTAATATTCCACTTCCTCAACCCCCTAAGTCCCCCAAGATTGGGGGACTTTAAAAGTTGGGGGACACCCCAGCTTTGCACATAAACCCTCAATTTACACCTACTTTTTGTGCAACTGCCATTCCTGCACAAAAAGTAGCCCCTTGGGAAAGAGCTTTCTTTGTCACTATGCTTGTCTTTGTCTGCGCCAGAAATAGCCCCCCAAAATGCCTATCAAGAAAGACGCAACACCAGTCACAACAATTATGCCCCAATTCTTCCACCAAGTCGCACCTTGGTAATTGATAGTCACAGTGCCATTTGCAATCTGAGAGGCAAAGACCTGAAAGGCGTCAAAGTTCGACGGGATACTGGCTTGGTATTCCTTGGCGACTAACTCCCAGGCATGAGTCGATGGGATACTGGTTTGCAATTCCTTACCCCTACTATATATCACCGCTGTGAGAGATGTATCTTTGATGGTAAGGTCAGCCCTGGTATAGTTTCCGCCCGCGGGGTCTATTCCCTGTTGCAAATCAGTAATTAACTCCGACGACGACAATGACACGTTCTTGCTGCCCGGTGACATCAGGGTGAAGAATACTGCTATCACCACCGCCAGGACGATAAGCCAGATAATTAACCTTCGGGAAATCTTTGGCATCTCCCCACCTCCTTATGTTTAGCTTCCTCTCCCAAGTAGACAAATTAAAATCGCATGTCGTCAAATACTAGCTATGGTTGACTAAAGTTAGCGGGAGATTACTAATTCAAAGAGTGGCTGTACTTTCTGTGCCTGTAAACCTTCCCAGCGGACTGAATCTCCTTGTTGCCTTAGCTGAGCGAAGCCTTCCTGGAACATCTTTCGTGCAAGTTTATTGTTGGCAAGAATATCTGATATAAACGCAATAATGACACAACCAATTACCTTTAGGGTTCCTGGGTCAATGCGGAAGTAAATACCATCGACTATCTGCTCAGTGATCGCCTCTCTACCTTCACCTATTGTCAAAAAGAGGCTATCTCCATCCTCATCATAGGCGATAGACACTCCTTCCCTAAAAAGTCGCTCTGCTAGGTCTATGTTAGCCTTTGCGACCTCATCCCAATCGAGTTCTTTAGGTTTGTCATTCATTGCTTCCCTCCAATTAGAAACGTTGCCCACCTAGCCACTGATACCGATACTCAATGACTCGGAGGTCACCTATACTATCTGTGAAATGGTGGGTTGCTTCTTTACCCTCTGCTCCTTTGTAGTACACAACAACTACTAAATATAAGTTCTCGAAGGGTTTATTTCCAAGACCAAAACGAAAAAGGGATACCGCTCCATTATCTGCCTCGGCAACCAAATCTGGGTCTTGGATTGTTTGCTTTGCAGCTTCTATATATTTCGCAAACTCTTGATGTCGTTTTTCGTGTACCTCGAAAGTTCGCCTTGTCAACCTGACAATGCGACCATGCCAGTCTTTAATCTCGAATATATAAAGCTCTTTAGGTAAGATAGGCATTTTTCTAATATAATACCACAAAGTTGTCCTACCCATTTAGTTGCTAGTTGCAAAAGGTTGGCTCAATGCCTAACTCGTGAAGTGACTGAATCAGGACGCAGATGTTATGACAGAGCACCTTGCAGAGTACCTCATTCACTTGCCCCTCTGTACTCTTGCTTCTAACAGCATCGCCAAACTTGCCCTTAATCATGGAGAACACAGTCTCCACGTTCGACCTCTTATGATAGTGCTGTAGAAAGCTATCACGATTGAACATATAGAAGTGATACATCTTTGCCCACACCGAACCATCTGTGGTCTCTAGCATATTGGTTTTGAAGGGGATATAAGGCGTAGCTCCCAACTGAGCAACAAGGTCAAGGTTCTTGTGGCTGATGTAGGCTTTGTCTGCTGATACTTCCGCTATCTGGAAGTTTTGAGCAGTAGCTTCAACTAGAGGCTGAAAGAATGTTGTATCATTGGCAGCCCATCCACTTATTTCAACAGAGGTCACTATCTTGGTTTTGACACCCGCCATAAGGTGAACCTTTACCCATTCCTGATTGTCCAGTTCACGACCATACTTCTTGTTGAACCAGCGAATGAAGCGGCTAGTGCTGAATCCACTTGAGTCTACAGCGAAGTCACTTTCTATAGCTTTCAACGGAAGGCTGCTGAGGGTGACTAGAGACTTCAAGATGGGAGTAAGTTCAGGATTAGCAAGATAGTTCGAGACAGAGTTAAAATGGGGAGTGCTGGCAATAAGTCCTGTATCGTGAACTTCTCTCATGTCGCTCGTAAAACGCCTTGAAGAAAAGCCAGTATAGACCTTGAAAGCAGAAGCAAAGAGCATATCCGATAGCGGAAGTCTAGGTCTGCCAGTGTTTTGCTCAGGCTGTGGAATGCCCCGGCATAGCTCGGCTAGAAGCACACCAAAGTGAGTCTTTTCCTCGGTTTGCGCCGCATTGTAGGCACTCCAATCCTGACCATAAGTGATTTTTACTGTCTTAGTCTCTGTGACTGTCCCATCGGGCTTTGTCTCTCGCTGCAAGGTGAACTCAGCCGCAAAAATATGCTTACACTTGACTTGCCTAACCTCATGGTCTGGGCAAGTGCATTTCTGATGGGTTAAATCCACGCTGTAGAACGTGCCATCGCCTGTCTGTGAAGGAACCCTCCAGCACCCATCATTGCCCTGCTTAATCCTCTTTGTTGCTGCTATTACCAAGCCTCTTTCTTCTCTCGCATCCATCGCTATATCCTCCCTAATTGGTCTACCAACTAGGTAGAATATAGCACAATCCCTTGACAATGTCAATAGTTTGGGTATACTATTTAGGTAGGCTAAATAATAATGACAGGAGGTGAGGCAATGCCAACAACAATAGGTAGAGTGCGAGTCACTGCACTCAGGTGTGAGCGATGCGGTCACGTCTGGCTGCCACGTATCCACGAACGTCCAGCGCTGTGTCCTAAGTGCAAGAGTCTGCGTTGGGACAAAGCGAGTCTCAAACCAGTCAAAGCAAAGTAAATAAACACAATAGGGGCGAAGCCCGCTTAGCTTGTCGGCAGACGGACACCGCCCCCGAAGGAGAAGTCGAAATGGAGAACCAAAAACAAGTTGTAAGATGGGTAGAAAAGAAACGTCCTGATACCCAAGATAATGGTGGAGAGTTTTTGATAGGGATTGGTATCGGTGTTGTTGGTGTTGGTATCTTGGCTTTGATTCAGAACGCTGCAAAAGATGAGCGTCATCAGCAAGAGCTACGACAAGCGTACTGGTTGGGCATTCGACAAATGCGTGGTGAAATGACAGAGATAGTCTCTGCCAAGGATACCCAAATACATCTTCGAGATACTCAAATACATCGTCAAGCTGAGTTATTGCAGCAGGGAGATTTAGCGTTGAGCAAAAGAGATGCTGAGATTGCTCGTCTAAATACTGTTGTGGAAAAGCACGAGAAGGCACTAGCAAAAGTGCCAATCGCTTGTACATTACCACTACCTCCTCCTGACAACGAGGATGATAATGGTAATGGAAAACATATGAATTAGAGCATGGTCGAGCGGCACTTTTTGTGCAGCCTACTGGCTTTTTGTGCAGACGGGGGTTATTGTGCAAAGCTGGGACACCCCCAAACCCCTGGCAAAGGGGCTACGCCCCTCTGCACTCCCTAGTAAATGAGCTGATAGCCAATGGCTAAATAGAAGGTGTTAGACAAGGGGCTCGAGCCCCTTGTCTAACTTAATGAACGTTGCAAGCGGAGGTTATTTAACCTCGACAGTGGCGCCGGCTGCGGTCAGTTTATCCTTAATAGTGGCTGCCTCGGCTTTGTTCACGCCCTCTTTTACCGTCTTGGGAGCAGCTTCAACCAGCTCCTTGGCTTCCTTCAGGCCCAGCGTTGTTACCTCGCGCACTGTTTTGATTACGCTGATCTTGTTGGCGCCAACTTCTTTGAGTATCACGGTGAATTCAGTCTGTTCCTCGACAGGGGCGGCAGCAGGGGCACCGATGGCACCAGCACCACCAGCAGCGGGGGCAGCAGCCATCATCGGTACGGCAGCGCTGATCCCGAATGTCTCTTCCAGCGCTTTAACCAGCTCTGAAAGCTCAAGTACGGTCATTTCTTTTATGGCGGCAATGACTTCGTCCTTGGTCAGCGTCTTCGTCGTTTCCTTTTTGGCAGCGGGAGTGCGCTTCTTGTGTGCCTTTTCCTCCTCTGTTGCTACGGCACCGGCCTCTTCCTTCTGTGGTTCTACATTCTTCTCGGCGGCTTCGTCATGAGACATTTGCCATTCCTCCCATTTGTTGAATTCTAGCATTTAATAGTGCACCAAGGCCACGTAAGTTGGCGCTGAGTACATTGTGCAGTGAATAGATGGGACCCTGCAGCACCCCGAGCAACCTGCCTCTCAAAACGTCTATCGGAGGCATGGTGGCGAGGCTGTATACTTCCTGTGGTGTGAGCACCCGTACGTCCAGTATGCCGCCCTTAATAGTGAGGGCAGTCTTCGAAGTGCGGGCATAGTTGGACAAGCTCTTCGCCAGTTGGATAGCATCCCCCCGGCAGAAGGCAAGCGCTATCGGGCCCTGGAGGTATTGGGAAAGCCCGGGTTTACCCGCCTTCTCTGCGGCGAATTTAGCCAGGGTGTTTTTGACCACATGAAATTCGGCGTTCACCTCACGAAGCTGACGACGCAGTTGCGACATCTCAGCTACGGATAGCCCCCGGTACTCGGCAGCAATTATGAATTTGTTCTGGGAGAGCAGTTCGGTTAGTTGCTCCACAATCTCGACTTTTTTCTCCGTAGGCATGGTTTCTGTCCTCCATAAAAAGAGAGTCCTTATGCCTGCAACATAAGGACTGCTCGTCTAAGTAAAGTTGCTTCGGCAGGCA
>Ga0315274_10013876_pt1 | contig 11455 bp, 13 predicted proteins | sample YL17G02_20_MG_FD_203700 | JGI IMG/M metagenome (GOLD analysis project Ga0315274, IMG submission 203700) | Sediment microbial communities from Yellowstone Lake, YNP, Wyoming, USA - YL17G02_20 | ecosystem: Environmental > Aquatic > Freshwater > Lake > Sediment | place: USA: Wyoming | collected...
CCACAGTCTGACGCTATGTAAGCGGTACACCCAATATCTTTCCACCAGTCCGTGCGAAAGCGTTATTTTATGTGCTTGGATTCTCAATGTGAGATTTCAAGCCAAACTGCCGGTTTGTCACCAACAGCCCAACCATCATGTCCCGGGGGAATCGCACCCATATCGCCGGGGCTAAATTCCTCTTCTTTTCCGTTATCCATCCTTACATGAAGCCTGCCTGAAATGACATAAATAAGATGGCTTACTTGACAGCTTTCAGTCTTAGCAACAGGTTTAGCGTCTTTTGACCATCGCCATCCAGGCTCTGCGGTGGCGCGTTGAAAATTAAGACCTCCCATCTTAATACCCTCAACCTTCACCCTCCCAGTTTTTTGCGTTTGCTCCGGCTGATTTAGACTCTTTTTCTCGATAGTTGCCATGTCCTGCCTCCTTTACCCGGATCATTTTCACGGTCTCTAATTATTATATAACAATTATATCCAATAGATGCATAAATAATCATAAGATCGGAATGAAATAAGTTACAAAGTTATGCCATTTTATACGGTCAGCCTTTCGTAGAGAAATAGCTACTTAGCAGTGGGGTTGAGCCTGAGCGGAGAGTAGCCGTGAGTATGAAGCCATAGAAAGACTTTTGCGAGGTCCCGCTCAATAGACAAGGCTTTGAAGCTAGATTGCTCACAAGGCAAAGCTATATGTTCACAAGGCAAGGGGGTGTCCCCCAGAGACATTGGTGCTACCTACGCCTGGCAACGAAGATGTCGGCTCGTAGGAAAATCCAGTCCTGCTTGAAAGGTGCCGTTGCTTCCACCAGGCAGCTTGAGCCGAGACGAGCCTCTACCTTATCCGGAAAATGTTGCCTAGCGCATAACGGATACCGGCCACGGCACAGAAGCATAAGATGCCCAGCACTAGGAACAAGTTTCCAACCGCATCGAAGCCACGCTCAGCAGCAAGCGCTATGAGAGAGATTGCGGCCACAAACAACACGATTTGTAGGAAACAACCCGTAGTGCCCCTGAGGAAGTCTTTCATGACAATCTCCTTCTATATATCATATGGGAATTAAGAGGAGTTGTCAATATGGCTACCTACGCTGTTTGACTTCCCGGTATAACCCACTCTATCAGGATAGTACGCTTCTGGAACCCCTGCATAGGTAGCAGGGGTTCAAAGCTAGATTATTCACAAAGCAAGGCTAAAAGTTCACAAGGCAGGGGGTGTCCCTTGGGGACATTGGGGCTACCGAAGCCTGGCCACGAAGATGTTGGCTCGCAGAAACCACTCGTCAAGCCTGAGATTCTGACCACTCTCTTTTTCTGAGACAAACGAATATTATTGGAAGAATCCCGCCAAGGATGACAAACCAAATGAGAAACGAAAAGAGAAACCGACTTGTATCTGGTGTCATAATAAGATCAGTATTGACAGGAATAGTTGGCCTATAATAAAAATTGAAAGCAATAAACAAGTATAAGTCAATAAAAAGGAGGAGAAGGCTTGAAGTGAAGCACAGTTTCCAATATTTTCTCTTAAGACAAAAGACCCCACCAGGAATAACAAATACGGCTGGAATAATGGCGAATAGTATGAAGGAAGCGTAGTTCATACTCCCATCACCCCAACCCAAAAGAACCTCAACAAAAGCAACAAAAGCGCCCGTTATTGTGCCAAGAATTATCATCAGAATACCTGCTGCTATTCTCATTCTTTGTCCTCTTATCTGACACTAACTGCTGAAACCTCAATGGGCTGTGGTACACCGTTAACTATCGCATTCTTGTCTCCAAATCGGCTGGGTGAACTAGCGTCTTTTTCGGGTACTTTTCCTTGCTGGCTTTCTAGCGGTTTTGCTTGGTGGCTTCTTGGCAGTCTTCCTCGCAGGCTTTTTGGCGGTTTTCTTATATCCAACTTTGAGCTTTTGAATTCTGTAACCGACTACCGAACCAAACCAGGGCTCTCGTTCCCTAACTACCCTTATCTTTGTGGCCTTGCCATGACAATTTCTGCAGACCAGGAAACAGTTCTTTTGGCTAATATTGGCTGAGTTATTGTCCTTATGGTCAAAATTATAGGTCCCACTACCCCAAGTTAAAGGTATCCTACATACTCGGCATTTGGAACGAGGCATCTTGGCAGGGACTTTGCCATCTGCAAGATACCTCAGAAGCACCCTCTTCGCGTTGTCTGTTCCTGCTGCCTTCAGCCATTCAACTCTTCTTGTTACTATGCTGAATTCTATTCTATCCATATCTCGATCATATTCCCTCTACTTCCATTATATCGTTAGCGAACCGCTAATGGAAGACATCAACAAATAGAGCAGAGGAAATCACCACACCTCCATTGACGCCCACTACCGCGTGGGCTACCTAAGCCTAGCCACGAAGATATTGGCTCGTAGGAAAGACCCGGTTGGTTTCAAACTCTGGACAGAACAGCGTGCCACCGATGTGTTGAGCTACGTTGAGAGACGTTAAGACGTTACAGTGTTACTGTTGTTGATTTGGACTGGTATTCTGGAGTGGCTGAGGCTAGCCCATCACTCAATCCAAAGGTGCTATCGCTTTTTCTGCTTTTCTGGATTGAATAAGGTTTCTGATTGCCAGTATGAATCCTACTACGGTCATGGCAGCCAAGGGTACAACCAAATACGGGCTTTGCCACCGGTGAAGTACTTGCGTATCCACTAGAACAAATTCTCCAGAGAGCGTGTAGACGTCTCCGCTATGTGTCGCCGACTTAATCGTGTACTGCACGAAGGGGTCGTAGGACATATCTAAGTTATCCACTTTGATATGATGATCCCTTACCCAACGGGAGTCTGACTTTGTTAGCATGGCGTTCACTGTAATCAACACACTTGGGTCGCTTTGCGATGACTGTGGGTTATATTGTTCAGCTAGTTTTGTGTATGCATACTGTACGCTTCCATTGGTTGCAATAGAGGTACTCCAATAGAAGTCTGCCCCATTTTTGTTGATATTCTCTATTCTTAGCCCGAATATTCCATCACTTGTTGAAGAGTTGCCTGCTTCAATCTGACTAGTGATTGTCTCGTTATCAGCACTACTGCTATCAGCAGGGGAAACGTCAAGCATTACTAGTACTGGTAGCATCACCGCTAGGGCAATAAGAAAAGATAGCCTTTTCAATTCAACCTCATCTCAGTTCAATCATAGCACCGGCCAACCTCAAATAGAAGATATGAGTGTTTCTGAAACGAAGGTGCTGTGTCCTCTATCCTAGTGCCTTATTTGAAGGGGGATAGATGGGGACAAGTAAATTGGTACTCAAGCTAGTTTGTGTGGCGAAAGACTTTCAGAGTGAGTTCAGCAATCCCTGCAGCAGCCCAAAAATTGAACCTTGCCGCCCCGCAATGTAAGTAATGTTCATAGTGTTTAAGAAATCCATACCCAATATTGCTTTGATGCCTCGGCTCCTATGATCGACTTCTTCAACTAAGACAGCCTCAATTAACCCTTCAATTCGCGTTGGAGGATTCCCAATGGCTACAAATAAGTCGACTACTTGCATATACTCCTTCTGAGTTCCTCCCATCTTGGTTTTTTTCCTCTGTGGCTGATAAAAACTATCATGAATTATCCTCGCAGCTAGGTGCAATTCATCCAATATCCAATCTTCTTCTATAAGACAACAATTGGATCCTGTGTCAATGACAGCTTTACAGGCAGACGTCAGACTTCTATCAAATCTCCCAGAGATGAAGGCCGGCACTAACAGTTCAGTCTGATACTGCAGATATTCTTTGACATAGTAGCCCAATTACAACTCCCCACTCGACAGCTTAGATGCCCCAGCAAATGTCGCTTCCGTCAGCCAGTGAATTCTTTCATACGGCTGACGAGTCCCCTCGGACGAACAATCCTAATACTTTCTTCCCGCGTTACAAGTGTCGCAAATAAGGGACGATAACCCCATCTCTTGTATGCCTTCTTAAGTACTTGGTCTATGGTGTCATCCACTTCATACTGCGCATTATCTCCTTCATACATAACTGCCATGTACTTTCCTTGAAATTGAGAATACCATTGTTCATCCTTCAACTGCTCGACAAAATAATCCCCTGCCCTTTCGACATGCTGTGGCAACTTCCGAGTTCTCCAGTATTCAAGAGTTTCTGGATGAACTTGGTATGCTTCTTGCATGGTCATCGAGCTCTCTTTCGACTTCTCCCAAGACAATCTAGTCAAAATCTCATCCGCATGTTTGACTGCATTTCCAAATAGTCTTTTGTTCCGACAAGCTCCCAGGGCAGCAGGAAGTTCAAGTTCTTCATGGTCGAAAAGTATCTTTATAACTAGTTGCATTCCGAATTTCGCATAGTCAAAACAGCCACGCTCGGTAATTATCCAGTCAACATCATTTTTACTCAAAAAGCCATTACTCAGCTTTCCGTCTATGTATTCGGACTCTACTGTCAGCTTCTTGTGCCGTTCGTAGAAATCGGAAGGCCAGATCTTATACAGTCCTGCTGCAACGAGGACAGGTACGCCATGTCTATGCGCCTCTTTTGTCAGTTTAACGCTAGGTAAGCTGTTTACTACGTCAATCCTGTCAAACGCTGTCCGGCCTATTACTTTGCAGCCAGTAAGAACTGCGTCAATCTGTCCGCGCTCGCACAACTCTAGGGCTTTTTCTAGCGATACCACCTCAGGCTTGATAGAGGGAATTTCGGAGAGCTCAGACATGACAGTTGCATGCCATAATCGCCGTCTACCCTGAAGTGGCATTTCTGGTATGAACACAGGCAGCTTATCATGAGATCCATTTGCCATACCGATCAATGTCGCGATTCCAGTTTGCGTATATCCTATGAAAAGCACACGCGGTGTTTTTGGCAGTTTGAGAGTTCTTTGTGATTCGGGACTTGATAGTTCCCGATGGACGATATCTTGAATCCGAGATGCTAGCAGCCATTTGCTGATTTTACATGCCGTCAAAACAAATCTAATATGCTTAGGGTTGTCTAAGTTGGATAAAACAAAGTCAACCCATCTCAAGACAGGCAAAGGCCGCATCCGCACTACTGTGCACGCTGAGATAATAAGAAACTTTTGATTCTCATTCAAGATCGAACCGTGCCCACAGGCATACAGCACGATATCTGTAAAATTTACGGACACGTCACCAGTACTCACATTCCCGCCCAAGTTGCATCTGAAGGATTCTATGAAGTCCACTATCTGCTCACCAGTAAGGGTCGTTGCGTCTTCCGGTGGACCCGCCGGACCAAAACAATCCGCCGCGATTTCAGCGACAAATTCCATGGCTTCAGTTATGGCTTTTTCTGTGTCTCGAGGGGAAACAGCCGCTATCTGTTCTAGGGTGGTGACTGATTGATAACCCATGATTTCCTATACAGTTGCTTTCTACCGTGTTATTTTGGCTTTTCCACTATATCTATGTGAAGCCTTACGGGTGCTTACCATTCAAAGATGGATTATTGGCAAATCCAGAACCAATTGTCTGCTTGGTAATAGGTCGGGAGCAGATAATAGACCAAGAATAATAGGTGTAATTGTCCTTGCTCGAATTCCTTTCACTCTTTGCCTAAGTTCTCCGCCTTATCAAGTCAGACAAAGCTAACTACTCATCTCACGAGTTAGTTCTTAGCTCAACTCATCCAATTTTGGGTCATCTTGCGTGTTTTGTCAATAGCCACACCCCGAATTGCGTCGGTTGGGTTAGTTAGTCGGGCGAAAGACATACACGTTTTGTTAAGTTCTGCAATGACCCTGTGGTGGCCGACCACATGGGTAACCCTGGACTACGGATTCTAGCAAATTCCTCTTCAATATCCTCTACGGGGGCAAGATAGCCAACTGATTGGTGTGGATGAGTGAAATCACACTTAATCAGTCAAGATGTTCCCGCTCCAAATCCGCTAGTTGGGCTACTCATCAAGTATTCCTGTCATCGTAATCGTTGTCCTGGCACTTGCTGAGGAATTGCGTACCTTACTTACGTTGCTGGCTACCTCATCATTGGGGATACTGGTATCGGCAACGGATATGTCAGTATCACTTAGGTCAAACAGGACTATCCCTACCAGAGGGACTGCAAGGATGACTCGAGTGACTAGCCTCTTCACTTCAACCGTCTCTTGATTGATTATACCACCAGCCAACCTCAGATAGAACATATGAATGTTTCTGAAGCAAATCCCTTGTGTCCTCTATACTACTGCCTTGTTCGAAGAGGGATAAAGGGGGACCAGTGAAGAGGAACTACCACACCAATTGAAACTACAGTTTAAGGTTCAAACCGAAGAAACACGTTTATAAGTCCATCTTTGTTGATGTCCCAATACTTCGGATACTTAGGTAAAATAGCACCATCTTTAATAGCAAACTCAAACACTATTGATTCAATTTTATGGAGAGTAACTATTTTGCTCCTTGCTATCTCCCGTAACTTGTTCCTTTCAGTTGGAATCCCAGGGTTTAGATGATGATAGTCATCCCTACCCACCCATATTCCCTTAAACAGTTGGTTACAATCAGGCTTTATTTTTCTATTATGGAGTTTTTCAACATTTTCCTTATAGTCGTCTGAAATAGAAGTAAATTTGCTTCTTTTACACATTAAACGAACTATAGCTTCTGCTACTGCTTGGCATAGTGCTATACAAGCTAGAAAGTACCCATCACGATGTAGAAGAATACACTCAGCCGAAACTGAAGCGAAATGAGCATTTGGAGTTATCTTTATAAAATCAAGTTCTTGATAGCGTGATATTCGTTCATCTAGCGTAGCAAGAATATCCTGCTTTAGGCTATCTGCTAATTGCTGGCGTTGGATTGCTTCAGAAATCTCTTCCCTATCCATAGTCACCACCATTTGACTATTTTTACAAAGTAGCTACCTATTGCCCATCTATACTCAAAACTTGGGTGTCAAGGACCTTTTTCATTAGTATAAATGCAAACGTGACCCCTTCCCTTTCCGAGAGAAGGTCTTTTAAGTATATCTTGGTATCGTCCTCATAATGTTTTGGGAAGTGTATGCTTAAATAAGTCATTCTCTTCTTGTTTCCTTCCCAGAACCTATATTTCACAGTCTCTTTGCCCTTGTATTTCTTGACAAACTTGTCAATGAATTGACTATCTTTGTGCCAATTTACCAGTGATTGATTGACCCAAATATCATCCCATTTGTCAAAGAAAGGAAAGTGGATAATTACATTTCTAATAAATTTGAATAATTCCCTAGCGATTTCCGATTCCATTGGCGGTCTGGATATTTTCATATTTTCAAGAACACACCGTAGCGGTTCGTAATTTAATAGTTCAGAATAAACTCCAAATCCGTGCTTCGCTTTGGAAAACCGATACCAAGAATCCTTTTCCCAGAAAGAATCAGCCATAACTTCTGTGAAGATGTCATAGAATCGGTTGTAAGCGAGGGTTAAGAATTGGATTTCTGCTTGGTTTGGTCTTAATTGGTTTTGCATTTCTTCAAATTATACAGCCATTCTACGGTCATGGTATATGGGGCGTGCTCTACATTCTACTGCCTTATTTGAAGAGGTTAGTATGAGAAATAGGGCAAAGGGAAGCACTGCACTGCAATTGACACCCCTACTGCGTGGGGATAGAATTTACTTATGCAAATAGTTGTGTTCGAGTGCGGATAATGGCATTAAGTGACCAAGATAAGAAACTACTAACCGGCATCTTCTCAGCATCTCTCAAATCTCCGAAGGGTATAAACCAAGCACGATTTCGGGCTGATAATGAGCAATTCATACCTGAACTAGACAAGCTTGAAATTCTAGGCTATCTGGAGCGAAGAAATGACTTATATTCTATTAATCCATTAGCACTTGCTTATTTAGCAAAGGAAAACCCTGATGCACAAAGTATAGTGCAAAAATGCGGTCTTGTATTTGCCTCGCTACAAGGCAATTATAGGGACAACCTTGGGGAAAAAATCAGCGTTCCCGACATTGCAAGGAACACTGGCCTATCTGTAGATGATGTTAGGGCAGCTCTCAGGTTTATTATCCAAGCACCAATTTGGGGAAGCTACTCAGGTGAGTTTATTGCACCATCGGAAGGCATTCTCAAATACAAATCATATAAAGACATCTTAAAGGAGCAAGAGGAGTGGGATAAGCGCAGATATGCCCAACCCCCCAAATCCAGAGAGCCTCTTCATATTCGCCCCAAATATCCAGTGGAGCAGGAAACTTTATTATCCGCAACTTCAGGCAAAGCAAACTGGAAAGCCATTGAGAGTGAATTTGGTATCAATAAAAAGAGTTTCGGAATAAGAATAAAATTTGTCACAAACCCTTTTAAAAGAATCATAATATTCCGTGACGTCGAGCAGGCATTTGTCCTAGCATCACTGGGTTTTTCAAAACCAGCTGTGATTTTAGCAGGTAGTGTAATTGAGGAACTACTAAGGCTATATTTGGAGTGTAAGAATATCTCGCCAATATCCGACAACTTTGACGGGTATATCAGAACCTGTGAGCAACATGGACTACTGAAAGATAGCGTCTCTCGTTTATCGCACTCAGTAAGACAGTTTAGGAATCTAGTACATCTTTCCGTAGAAGAGAATAAGAAACACACACTATCGAAAGCAACAGCAATAGGCGCAGTCTCTTCTATTTTCACTATTGCTAACGATTTTTAGTAATAAACCGACAGAGAGTCAATATAGGGTGAGACAGTGCCAAGACAAAGAAGGAAGAAAGTCAGTTTCTTAGCAAAAACGACAGTAAAGAAGACTGTGGCTTTTAGGGCTCGTGGTAAAAAGGTCTCTTTCATGGCTAACGTGCCTGCTACGAGGAGAAAAAGAGTGACTTTCTATACAAAAGGTAAATAGCCTATGATAGAGGCCTACATTGATTCCGACGTAATAGTTGCTTCACGGATTGAGAGTGAACGACATCATCGGGAATCCAAAGAGTTTATGAGATATGTTTTGACAAGTAATAAAGATGACATTGTCTTCTACACGTCTATTTTTACATTTGTAGAATTAGCTTCAGCTATGATTAGACGCACCAAGGACGAAGACAAGGCTTACGCACTTCTTTATAGAATCAGAACCTCGTGGAAGAATTATATCTTGCCTTTACCCCCAATACCGCCAATGCCATCCAAGTTACGGCCTTCTTTTTCAAAAATACTTACGGAAATAGTGGAGACCCTCATTGAAACATCAATCCAGTTTCGCACTCCGTCTGGTGATACGATTCATGCACAGACTGTAGACCTGTACGAAATCTACTACTTAGTCACATGGAATGTCAGGCACTTCTCAGATATGGAGAAACAGAGCAAACATCTCAAAGTAATGACTCCACCACAGGCTTTGTTAGAATTTGGGCACAAAGAAAAAGCGTAAGACAGGTGCTTTGAGTATATCCCAGGTATAAAGAAGAAGAGGGGCACTTTTATGCTTGTCCCTCTTAGTTTAGTCCCTTTCCTTTTCTCTGTAATATTCCCAGATACGGAGACAAATCTACACTATCAAGAAGCATTCTGAAGCTAATTCACGCACTGAAGAGCAACCAAGATGGGCTATTTCGGGCTATTTCTTGGATAGGGGCACCATGAGCTTGGCTTTAGCAGCGTGGCTTTACGTTATCTCTGACCCAGCCCACTATATTATCAAGAGAGGTGCCCGGCAAGAATATTTCCTTGATTCCAAGTTTCTTAAGTTTGGGAATATCTTCTTCAGGAATGATGCCTCCACCGACTACCATCACATCATCCGCGTTGTTGGCTTTTAGCAACTCGAGCACCCGCTTGAATAAGTACATATGAGCCCCCGAGAGAACGCTCAGCCCGATCAGGTCAACATCTTCTTGTAACGCCGCAGCGGCAATTTGCTCCGGCGTCTGATGCAAGCCGGTATATACCACCTCGAACCCGGCATCCCGGTAAGCCCTGGCTATGACCCTCGCTCCCCGGTCATGTCCGTCCAGGCCAGGCTTGGCCACCAAAATCCGTATCCTTCTTCCTGTTTTCACCATATTGTCTTTACCTACAGGCCGTCCCCTTCTACGCGGGGACAAGCCTCGCCACTACTTCATAACTCCCTTGACCCCTCTTACCTTAAGAGGGGAAGGTTTGGAAAAACTTACCTCTGACCTCCCCTCAAGGGAGACGGGAATTTTGAGAGTGGAGTTTAATAGAATCCGGGGTCCCGATACTCCCCGAAAACATCTCTCCAGACATCGCAGATTTCCTGCTCGGTAGCGTATTCCCTCACTGCCTCTATCACATAGGGCATCAAGTTCTTGTCCGTCCTGGAAGCAGTGCGAAGGTCTTTCAAAATTTGAGCCACCTTGCGATTATCCCTCTCCTTCTTCACTTTCTGCAACCTGGCATTCTGCCTCTCTTCGACCGCTTCATCTATTCTCAATGTCTCGGGAGGAGCCTTCTCTTCAACAACATATTTGTTTACCCCCACCACGATCTTCTCTTTTTTGTCTATTTGCTGCTGGTAATGATAGGCAGCATCAGCAATTTCCATTTGAGGAAAACCTTTGTCAATAGCAACAAGGATGCCTCCCATATCGTCTATCTTATTAATGTATTCCCAGGCCTTTTCCTCCATCAGTTTGGTCAAAGCCTCTATAAAATAGGAGCCGGCCAGCGGGTCTATGGTATTGGTGACGCCTATTTCATCGGCGAGGATTTGCTGGGTGCGCAGGGCAATGGTGGCCGCAAATTCAGAGGGCAAAGCTAAGGTCTCATCCAGAGCATTGGTATGCAGAGACTGTGTCCCACCCAGGACTGCCGCCAGGGCCTGCGTAGTAGTCCTTACAATATTATTGTAGGGCTGCTGGGCGGTCAGAGAACAACCGGCAGTTTGAGTATGGAACCTCATCCACCAGGAGCGCGGATTCTTGGCCTTGAACCTGTCCTTCATAATATGAGCCCACATCCTTCTGGCCGCCCTGAACTTGGCAACCTCTTCAAAGAAATCGAGATGAGAATTGAAGAAGAAGGAAAGACGAGGGGCAAAGGAATCAACATCCATCTTCTTTCTTTCGATGACATCCTGGACATAGGCTATCCCGTCAGCCAGGGTGAAAGCCAATTCCTGAATGGCGGTGGAGCCTGCCTCCCTAATATGATAGCCGCTGATGCTCATAGTATTCCACAGGGGAACATGCTGGGTGCCGAACTCGACGGTGTCGCTTATCAGCCTGATTGACGGCTCGGGCGGGAGCATAAATGTCTTCTGGGCAATAAATTCTTTGAGCATATCGTTTTGAATTGTGCCCCCGATCTTGTCCCAACTCACTCCCGCTTTTTCGGCGACAACCAGATACATCGCCCAGAGTATGGAGGCAGGGGGATTAATAGTCATGGAAGTAGTGACGCTGTCCAGGGGAATCCCATGAGTCAGAATTTCGAAATCTCTCAAGGTATCAATGGCCACGCCACATTTCCCACATTCG
>Ga0315274_10013877_pt1 | contig 11455 bp, 6 predicted proteins | sample YL17G02_20_MG_FD_203700 | JGI IMG/M metagenome (GOLD analysis project Ga0315274, IMG submission 203700) | Sediment microbial communities from Yellowstone Lake, YNP, Wyoming, USA - YL17G02_20 | ecosystem: Environmental > Aquatic > Freshwater > Lake > Sediment | place: USA: Wyoming | collected...
ATGACCTTGATGGGTAGGTCAACCACCCGTGATTTTGTCTCGGTCTGCTGCCGGCGAACGGCCTGGGGAGGCGATGGCGCTTGCGCTGGGAAAGGGGATGGCCTAAGATAAACCCCCTGACCGGCGTCTATCTCAAACGAAGGAGAACAACTATGAGGAGAGGATCCCTTCTGACGTGCCTGAGTGTTGCGGGGCTCGCACTCCTTTCCGGCGGCGAGCTGTGCGCCGGCCAACGGCAGCCGCCCGACCTGACCCAAGGCGGCAAGAGCGACGGCACGCACGACTGGACGCTCGGGCCGACGGGCGCGCGGGGCTGGATCTTCGGCTGGGGCCTGGAGACGACCGACGCCCGGCAGGTTCTCATCACCAAGGTCGAGAAGGGATCCCCCGCCGACGGCAAGCTCGAGGTGGACGACGTGATCCTGGGCGTGAACGGCAGCCGTTTCGACCGCGACGCGCGGAAGGCATTCGGCGATGCGATCACGGAAGCGGAGAAGACAGAGAACAAGGGCATCCTCCGGCTCATCCGCTGGCGCCAGGGCAAGGAGGATGGGGCCGCGCTCCGGCTCAAGGCGCTGGGCGCTTACACCGACACCGCGCCGTATGACTGCCCCAAGTCGCTGGCGATCCTCGAGGACGGCCATCGCTACCTGGCCGAGCATGGGCTCGGCGACGGCTTCGTGGCACCGATCAACGCTCTGGCCGTGCTCGCCACGGGCAAGCCGGAACTCCTCGACAAGGTGAAGGCTCTCGCGCACAAGCTAGGCCCACCGACTCTGAAGCTAGACATGTCCGACGGCATGTGCGTCTGGGACTGGGGCTACACCAACCTGTTCCTGTGCGAGTACTACCTGGCCACGGGGGACAAGTATGTCCTCCCGGCCATCAAGGAGTTCTCCACGATGACTGCCAAGGGGCAGAGCGCCGTGGGCACGTGGGGCCACGGCCTCTCCTTGCCGTCGTATGAAGGCAGGCTCGGCGGCTACGGCGCCATCAACCAGGCAGGGCTGGGCTGCTGGCTCTCTATGGTGCTCGCGCAGAAGTGCGGGATTGACGATCCCGCGGTGAACAAGGCGGTGGCCAAGTCGAGCGCGTTCTTCGCATTCTACGTCAACAAGGGCAGCATCCCGTACGGCGACCATCCTCCCTGGTGGGACACGCACGACAACAACGGGAAGAACTCCATGGTCGCCGTGGCATTCGACATCCTGGGCAATGCGATAGCGATGCGCTTCTTCGCCAGAATGGCTACCGCGTCGTACGACGACCGCGAGTTCGGCCACACGGGCAACTACTTCAGCTACCTGTGGGGGCCGCTGGGCGTGGCGCGCGCCGGCCCTGAAGCCGTCGCCGCGTATCTCAAGGAGCAGCGCTGGTTCTACGATCTCGCCCGGCGCTGGGACGGCGGCTTCACCTACCAGGGCGGGGCCGGCGAGCACGATTCCTACACGAACTGGGACATGACCGGCGTCTTCGTGCTGGCCTACGCCCTGCCGCTCCAGAAGCTTCACATCACGGGCAAGGGCGTCAGCAAGGCCAATCGGCTCGCGGGCAGGGAACTGAGCTCGGTCATCGAGGACGGCCGAGGCTTCAGCTACCACCACATGAGAGACTGCTACGACGGCAAGAGCCAGGAGGAACTCCTCAAGGGCCTGAGCAGTTGGTCACCCGTGGTGCGGTATCGTGCCGCGAGCGCGCTGGCCAAGACACAGGGCGACGTCGTCCCCAAACTGGTCACCATGCTGGCCAGCGACGACCTGAACACGCGCCTTGGAGCATGCCAGGCGTTGGAGTACATGGGCGACCGCGCGGTTCCCGCGGTGGACGATCTGATCAAGCTGCTCTCGGACCGCGACGCGTGGCTCCAGATCAGAGCCGCATACGCGCTCGCGGGCATCGGCAAGCCGGCCCGCAAGGCCGTCCCGGCCTTGCTCAAGCTCGCGCTGGCCGAGGACAAGAGCGATCCCCGGCAGATGAGGCCCCGCTATCTGTGCCTGGCGCTGTTCATCGGCGGGCACATTGATAACGCGCCCCGGCGCGGCCTGCTCGCCGATTCGCTCGACGGCGTGGACCGCGACCTGCTCTGGCCCGCCGTCAAGCGGATGCTGACGCTGGATGACGGCCTGGCCCGCTCCCAACTGACCTCCCTCTACGGCAAGCTCACCGCGGAGGAGCTCGATCCGCTGTGGCCGGACATCGTCCGAGCCGTGGAGAGGCCGGCTCCCAGCGGCGAGATGTTCGCCGACGGCATCCGCGTGGGGGGCTTGCAGCTTCTGGCCAAGCATCGGATCAAGGAAGGCATGCGGGTCGCCATCGCGTACGCAAGGAACCAGAACCAGTGGGCCAGCCAGGACCGAATGTGGGAGATCATGAAGGCGCTGAAGAGCTACGGCGCCGCCGCGAAGGAAATGCTCCCCGAGCTGAAGGAGTTGGCGGCCTACTGCAAGACCGAGAAAGGCTTCCCGCCCGACTGCCGGAAGAAGAAGACCGCCGCCGTCGAAGACGCCATCAAGGCCATCGAAGAAGCCAGAGACCAACCACAGTTGCGCAGCATTGCTCCCACGCCGAGACCCAGACGGGAGCTGCGGGAGCCATAGGCCGGGCGGCGAGCGAGCATGAGCGAAGGGCCTCGGATGACGCGACCTCTCATTGCCCTGCTTCTTCTCGTCGTCGCCCCCATGGCCCGCGCCGCCGATTCCCTGCCGCCGCTGAAGGACGGCCGCGCGCCGCAGAGCCTCGACGAGCTGTGGAAGGGCTATGACCCGCGCGCCGAGCCCCTGGAGGCCACGGTCGTGCGCGAGTGGCAGGAGGACGGCGTCACGCTCCGCTACGTGGTCTTCACCGTCGGCACGTTCAAGGGCAGGAGGTCACGCATCGCCGCCTTCTACGGCTTCCCCAAGGCCGAGGCCAAGCTGCCCGCGCTCCTGCACCTCCACGGCGGCGGACAGCGCGCGTTTGCCGACGAGGCGAAGTTCGCGGCGCACAACGGCTACGTCGGACTCTCGATCAACTGGGGGGCGAACCCGCTCGACGGCGGGAAGGAGGGCGACCCGAATACCGACTGGGGCGCGGTGGACCCTACGCAGACCGGCCACAACTCGCATTACGCGTCGCTCGGACCCGACGGCAAGACCCTCGACGGCGTCGAATCGCCCCGCAACAACAACTGGTTCCTCCTCGTCCTCGCGGCGCGGCGGGCATTGACGTTCCTCGAGCAGCAGCCTGAGGTGGACGCGGCGCGGCTGGGCGTCTACGGCCACTCGATGGGCGGCAAGCTCACGACGAGCCTGTCGGGCATTGACCCGCGCGTGAAGGTCGCCGCGCCGTCGTGCGGCGGCTCGGGCTCGGCCCCCGACGAACTGCTGGCCGTCGCCGGCTCGGGCCTCCGCGGCAGCGCAGGGCCGCTACACCTGGCGACGATTGACGACCGCGCTTACATCCCCCGCATCACTTGCCCGATCCTCCAGCTCGCGCCGACGAACGACTTCAACTGCGCTCTCGACAGCCTCTACGCCAACTGGGCGCATCTCGGCACCCGTGATGTAGCGACACGCGGCTCGCGTGTCGCCGGGAAGAGCTTGGCACGCGAGCCGCGTACCCTACGAGAGGTGCGCTTCAGCATCAGCCCCCACCTGAACCACCGCCACCTCGAAGCCCACGAGGCCTGCCGCATCCTGTGGTTCGAGCAATGGCTCAAGGGGCGCTTCGCGTTCCCCGCGACGCCCGACTTCGCCGTGACCCTCGATGCAGCGGACGGCGTGCCCCGCGCGGCCGTGACGCCCGACGCCTCGAAGCCTGTCGAGCGGGTGGATATCTACTACTCGGTGGACCCGCACGTCCTCACGCGCTTCTGGCGCGACGCGCGGGCCGAGCGGCAGGGCGAGCGATGGGTCGCCGCGTGCCCGATTCTGAACATGGACCAGCCGCTCTTCGTCCTGGCGAATGTCACCTACAAGCTCGACCTCGCGATCAGGCGGCCTCGCACGGGCCAACCCTATGAGCCGTTCTTCGCCATCAGCTCGCGCCTGGCCACGTTCGCGCCCGAGGCGCTGGCCAAGGCCGGCGTGAAGGCGACCGACAAACCTTCGCTCCTCATTGAGGACTTTGCCCGCGACTGGCACGACTGGTATCGCCTCGAATGGCTCAACCCCGTCCACTGGCAGGCCGTGACGCGCAAGCTCAAGGACCCCAAGTGGCGCGGCCCCGACGGCGCGCGGCTCCTCCTCGACGTCCGCTCGCCGAAGGACAACCAGCTCATCTTCGTCTTCAGCTTCAACGACTGGGGCGCATTCCCCGGCGAGCCGAACGGCACCTTCGCCGCCGTCAAGCCCGTCAAGGCATCCGGCGACTGGCAGACGCTCTCGGTATCCTTGGACGACCTCGTGCCCGCCGAGAAACCTGGTCGCGGAGAGCCCTGGCGCCCGACAAGCTGGCGCACCGTCACCGAGCTTGGCCTTCGCAGCCGCGTGACCCTGTTCCGCAACGCCGACGCACCCGAGCTAGTCGAGAAGAAATGGGAAGGCCCACGCGAATTCCGCAACCTGCGCTGGGAAGTCCCCCGTCAACTGACCGCCGCCATCATTCCTGTGTCATGCCGAGCGAGGTCGAGGCATCTCTCCCGTCCGGCGCCAGAACCAGGGGAGATCCATCGACTACGCTTCGCTCCGCTCGGGATGACGGGGCTTAGCGGGTGCCCCCAGTGCCCCTTGCCGCAGGAAAGTGCAAAGCGCAGAGGGGTCAGGTCTTGATTAGTGATTAGGCGACGCCTTATCATGTCGCTAATCACTAATCAAGACCTGACCCCTTGACCTCCGAAGATCGGCTCGATCGCGCGCACGACGGAGCACAGGGGATTTCAGACTTCAGATTGCCGATTTCCGATTGAGCCGGAACGACACCTGCCGAGGGACAGACGCTTTCGCCGGCTGGCTCCTCGTTCTCACGAATCTGCAATGTGCGATCTGCAATCCGCAATCTCGAGCTCGCGGTTGGCCCGGCGCAGAAGGTCCGCCTTCTGCGAACTATAGGCCGCCTCGACCAGCAACTCGAGGATCCCGATGGCACGGTCAGCCAATCGCTGCCCGAAGATGAACCGCTGGCTCTTCGGGAAGTTATCTATCCGCTCCAGAAGCCACTTCACGACCTCATACCACTTGACCAACACGATCGGTGGCTTCGCGGGCCCTGCCATCCAAACCACCCAAATTCCAAAAGTGGGGTATGCACCTGACTCCAGTAGCGACCCGTGGCATGAGGCCGAAGGGCAGAAGGCGGTCATCCCGAGCCCGTTCGGCTGCGCCGAACGGTGCCGAGGGATCTCTCCGAGAGTGTTCGAGGGCGGCTGGCCCGCGGACCCCGCTTGCGCACCGTCACCGGACCTCCGAGAAGAGAGATCCCTCGACTTCGCGGACGCTCCGCTCGGGATGACCCTCTTGAGCGCGTGCAGAGAAAAGACACCCGATGTCGTTTTCTCGTTCCAGGAGGCACAGAACGCCGCAAGACATGCTGCCTCAGCATGTTATGGCCAGATGGTCATCTTTGAAGGCAAAAAAGACAGCGGGTGTCTTTTCGGCGTGCAAGTCGCAGCTCGCATCTGTACTACTATGCCTCAGAATGTTGCTTTTCTGAGCACATTTTCGGGTGTGTCGGTTCGCAACTCGTTTGGTGCTTGGGATTTGCGTGTTCGAATTCCCTTCGGATTCCGGGTTTGGTTGAGGCCGAGGGCGGAACGCCCGAGGCCCCGCCGGGTGCATCTGTGTCAATCTGTGGATGGCTTCTTCGCCATGCTGGACGTGAGGGAGTTGCGGATTTCGGGGGAGGTGGGAAGAGATTTTCTGCGCATATTTTCGGGCATTGTCCGCCCAGGCTGCGCGGGCCGGGAGCGCCCTGGGCATTCAAAGAATGCCAACCCCCCTGTTGCGCGCGTGGCATTCTTTGGGTCCGGGGGCCAAGATGCCACCGGATCGCCGTTTCGCCAAAGAATGCCAGCCCAACGGCTGGCATTTCTTGGCGCCCCCACGTGCCCAACCGTGCCATCCGACTGGAATCGTGGTTGACAATGCCTATTCTCGGAGGGCATTGGCGTTGCATCATGGGGGGAGATGCGATTGGGGCGCACGCGGAAAAGGGGACAGGTACGTTTTGCCTGAAAGGCCCGAAGGGGGCTTCGCCCAAAACGTACCTGTCCCCTTTTCCGCGCTCAAGGCAAGCGGCGGAAGTCGCCGTCGCGGATGACGCGGCCGGCCGCGTCGAAGTGTTGCACCAGGGCCATGGCGTAGCGTCGGGTGGTGCCGAGCATCTGGCGGAAGTCGCTGACGGTGATCTGCCGGTGCTTTCGCAGGTGGCTCTCGAGCTGCCGCCAAGCTTCCTCGACCGCCTGGGGGTGGAACCCGCAGACCTCGCCGTCCACCAGCTCGCCGCTCTTGAGGAGTGCCTCGTGGACCGAGGCAATCGCCGCGGGGGGGAAGGGGAGGGTGCGCTGGAGGTCGAGGAGGGTCGGGGGCGAGAAGGGCTGCGCGAGGCAGGCCTCCAGGACGGCCTTGCGGATGGCGGCCTGACGCTCGTCGAGCTCGACGCGGTGGCTGGCCAGAGCGTACGTGTTGTCAACGCGGCGGACGCGGCCCGCCGCGGCAAGCTGCTCTATGATGGCGGAAAGCACGTCTTCCGCCAGGCGGCGTTCGGGGTCCACCCTGGCGCTGAGGGCGGTGACGGTGAGGCCGGTGGCCAGGAGTGGCTTCTCCTTGTGGCAAGCGGCCAATGCCTCGAGGACGCGGGATGCGATGGCGTCGAAGAGCGCGGGGTCGTAGAGCCAGGCGTCGGCGCCGGTGGGGACGAGCCGGACGGCAGGCTCGCGGCTGGCCTCGACGTCGGAGCGGCTCTCGCCGAGCAAGGGGCACAGGACGGTGAGCCGGACGGGCGCATTGGCCTTGTAGAGTTCGTGGGTGATGGCGGCGGGGAGGCCATCCTCAGCGATGTGTTCGAGGGCGATTGCCGCCTCGGTGCGCTGGCGGCGGTGCTTGAGGGGATGGGCGTCGAAGACCTGGCCGCCGCCCAGGGTGGCCTCGCCGCCGACGGTTCGCAGGATGAAGCGGTCGCCGCGGCGTGCGACCACCTGGCCTGCGAGGCGGAGCTGCGCCCAGCCCTCTTCGCCGGGCTCCAGCCGCGCGCGGTCGAGGAGGGCCAGCCGGGCGCGCACCTCGCTCGTGCCGAGGTGAAAGCTGAGCGAGGTGCCGTGCTCGAGAGGACGGGCTTGGCTGAGGTCGAGGACGATGCGGCCGTCGATCATGGACGCGGGGAGGAAGCCGCCGCGAGTGCAGATGACGTCGCCGCGGGCGAGCTCGTCGTGCTTGACGCCGGAGAGGTTGAGGGCCGCGCGCTGGCCGGCGAAGGCCGCTTCGACGGGGGTGTTGTGCCATTGGAGGCCACGGACTCTGGCGGTCAGCCCCCGCGGAAGGATGTCCACCTCGTCGCCGACGCGCAGGGAGCCGCTGACGACGGTGCCCGTGACGACGGTGCCGTAGCCGGCCATGGCGAACGAGCGGTCTATGGGGACGCGGGCGAGGGAGCCTCCGCTTCGCTCCGGGACTCGGGCGGCGACTTCGGCGATGACGCGCCGCAGAGCGTCGAGGCCCTGGCCCGTGACGCTGGAGACGGGGACGATGGCGGCCTCGGCGAGGAAGCTGCCGGCGACGGTGTCGCGGACTTCCTCGGCGACGAGCTCGGCCATCTCCTTGTCCACGAGGTCAACCTTGGTGAGCGCGATGAGGCCGTCGCGAAGGCCGAGGAGCTTGAGGATGGCCAGGTGCTCGCGGGTCTGGGGCATCACCGAGTCGTCGGCGGCGACGACGAGGATGGCGAAGTCAATGCCCGTAGCGCCGGCGACCATCGTGCGGACGAAGCGTTCGTGGCCGGGCACATCCACCAGGCCAATGCGGGTGCCGTCGGGGAGGTCGAGGTAGGCGTAGCCGAGCTCGATGGAGATGCCGCGGCGCTTCTCCTCGGGGAGGCGGTCGGTGTCGATGCCCGTGAGGGCTTTGACGAGGGCGGTCTTGCCGTGGTCAATGTGGCCGGCGGTGCCGGCGACGAGGTGCTTCATTGGATTGCCGATTTCCGATTTCCGATTTCCGATTGCGTCGGGCGGGTCAGGCGTTCGGTACAGGCCACGATGTCGGCGGCGTCGGTGGGGAGGAGGGTTCGGAGGTCGAGGCCGAAGCGGCCTTTTCGGAAGCGGCCGAAGATGGGCGGCTCGTTGGCGCGGAACGCCGCGTCGAGAGCGTCGGTCGCGAGGCCGGGGGCCTCGAGCCAGAGGACCACGGTCGGGATTGTCTCGCCGGGGAGAGAGCCGCCGCCGACGGAGCTTTCGTCGTGCTCGGCGCTCGTCGCCCACGCTGGGGCGACGCGGCGAATGGCGTCGGCGAGGGACTGGGCGTCGGCCTCGAGCTCCGCGACGGGCCGGCGGATGAGGCGCATCGTCACGGTATCGGGGCCGGCCGGGTCGAGGTGGGCTCGGAGGGTCGCCTCCAGGCCGGCGAGGGTGAGCTTGCCGACGCGAACCGCCCGCTTGAGGGGATGGCGGCTGAGCCGTTCGATGAGGGAGCGCCGCCCGACGATGCCGCCGCCCTGTGGGCCGCCGAGGAGCTTGTCGGTGCTGAACGTCACGACGTCGGCCCCGTCCGCGACGGCCTGCCGGACGACGGGTTCCGAGGCGAAGACGGGCTGCGGCGCGGGGAGGAGGAGGCCCGAGCCGGCGTCGAAGATGAGGATGCAGCCGGTGCGTCGGGCGAGCGCCGCGAGGGGCTCGAGGGGGACTTCGCTGGTGAAGCCGAGGACGCGGAAGTTGCTGGGGTGGATCTTGAGGATGGCGGCGGTGCCGTCGGTGAGGGCGGCCTCGTAGTCGCTCAGGCGGGTGTGGTTGGTGGTGCCGACCTCGACCATGGTGGCGCCGCTGCACGCGATGATCTCGGGGAGGCGGAACGAGCCGCCGATCTCGACCAGCTCGCCCCGCGAACAGACCACGCGCTGGCCGGCGGCGAGCGCCGTGAGGGTGAGGACGACGGCGGCCGCGTTGTTGTTGACGACGGTGGCGGCCTCCGCGCCCGCGAGGCGCGCCAGGAGGGCGGCAACGTGGGCTTCCCGCTTCGAGCGCTCGCCGGACGCCACATCCACCTCGAGGTTGCAGTAGCCCCCGGCCACGCCGAGGATGGCCTCGCAGACGGCGGGGCCGAGGGGGGAGCGGCCGAGGTTGGTGTGGATGATCACCCCGGTGGCGTTGACGGTTCGCCGAAGGGACGGCGGGCGCTCGGGTTGAAGGCTCTGAGCGACGCGGTCGGCCACGGCTGCGGCGTTCTCGGCCGTAGAAGCCGCGAGGGCACTCGCGGCGGCCCGCTCTTCGCGCAACCGAGCTATGGCTTCTCGAACGCACTGGACGACGACCTCACGCGGCAGCCTCTCGAGAAGTCCTTGAACCGCGGGTTGCTCCAGGACCGCTTCGACGGAAGGGATCGCGAGGACGTTCATCCGGTCGGCCTCTCGCCGTGGCTGGGGATTGGCGGCTGACGCAAGGTATTGTAGCCGAGGTCCCGGGCGGGGTCAAGCCCACGGCAGAGTTTGTGGCGGGTACCTCTTGACTTACCACCGGTGGGCGCAGTATAATCCATGACGTGGGGCCCTCTGCCGCAGAGGCCGCGGCAGGGGGCATTACCTCGCGCATGCGAACTGTGGCCCGTCGGCGTCGGTCCTAATGCAGGAGGTGCGCTGCGATGAAGAGGCGACTGTGGCTCCTGGTGGGGGCTTTGGGAGTGACCGTGTTGGGCCTCTGTTCGCCGGCCCAGGCGGTCGAAGGCGTTGACAGGTCCGGCGACAGGAACCGCAACTGGGACAGGAAGCCCAGCTACTATTACGTCCTGATGGTCAAGGGCGCCAGTGGCGACATCAGTTTCGAGACCGTGAGCAACATGGATTACCGGGACAAGATGAAGGGTTACGAAGAAGAGCTCGCCCAAGCCAGGAAAGACTGGGCGAAGGCCAAGAGGGACGCCGAGGCGAAGAAGGACAAGTACGACGCCAAGCCGCCCGTCGGGCCCGTCGCACAGAAGATCGGCCAGGCGTTCAAGAAAGAGGAGGACGCCAAGAAGTTCGCGGACAAGAAGAAGGAAGAATACGACAAGGCCATGGAGAAGAAGCAGGCCAAGGAGGGGAATGGAAAGGAAGAGCCCGTCAAGAAGGAGGAGAAGAAGAAGGAGGGAGCCTGAGGCCGCCGGCGCCTCGCTGTAAGGATCAGGCCGCCTGGGAGGGCGCCGCCTCTTCAGACGAATCCACGCCCGCGGGCGGGCGAGCCGCCCACGGGCGTCTTCGTTTCCATGGCCTAGCGCTTGGGGGTCGCCAGGTCGTAGCTGAGCATGGGCGGCTGGAAGTAGCCCATTGCGGCAACGGCCACGTCCATGCGGTAGAGCGGGTCCTGCATCAGGCAGGGCCGGCGGTCGGTGGCGGGGAGGGTTGTGGTGTAGATCCGCAACTCGCCAGGGACGCTGGTGAGGATCTCCTCGCGCCAGTCGCCGAAGACGTCGGCGATTGCCGCGACCGAACCCTCGATCTTCGGCTCGTGGGCGCCGCCGCCGTAGTCCGTCCAGTGCTCCTTCCGGAGCATCTCGCGCTGCGGGTCGGCGTCCCAGTAGGCCACGAGAGGCCCGAAGCCGAGCATCTCCTCGCTGATCACGTTGCCCGCGGCGGAGCGCAGCCGTGCCCAGGCGGGCCTCTTGCGCTCGTCGGTGTCCGCGCTGTAGCACTCGCTGCCGGGATGCCGCGGATCAATGTCGCTGCACATGCCGTGGCCGTGGACGTGCCGGGTGGGGCCTTCGTGCCCCCAGAGGACGCGGCCCGTGGCCGCGTCCACGAGGCACATGCCATTGCCCTTCTGCTGGCGCGCCTCAATGCCGTAGTAGATCTCGAGCCCGGGCCGGTCGGGGGCGATGTCCCCGACGTAGAAGTGGTCGGGGTGGCCGAGGCCGGTGGACCAGAGGCTGGTGCCGTTGTCGTCGAGGACGGCGGAGCCGATGAGGACCTCGTCGCGGCCGTCGGCGTCCACGTCGGCGGCGTGCATCCAGTGGGCGCCCTGGCCCCAGTAGCGGCGGGGTTCCTTGCGGTTGTCCCATCGCCAGAGCTCGCGGAGCTTGTTGTCCCGGAATTCGTAGGCGACGACGGTGATGACGTTGTAGGTGCCGCGCTCGACGATGAGGCAGGGGGTCTTGCCGTCGAGGTAGGCCACGCCGAGCTGGTTGCGGGAGGCGTAATTGTAGGCGTTCGGCCCCTTGAAGGCGTCGCGGGGCGGCCAGTCCGCGCGAGCGCGGGGCTTGCCGGTCGGGCCGTCGAGGATGGTCAGGTGCTCGGGGCCGGACTGCACGCGCCCCTCGGCGTCGCGGGGATCGCCCTCGCCCGTCTTGACGGCGACCTCGGCCTT
>Ga0315274_10013878_pt1 | contig 11455 bp, 6 predicted proteins | sample YL17G02_20_MG_FD_203700 | JGI IMG/M metagenome (GOLD analysis project Ga0315274, IMG submission 203700) | Sediment microbial communities from Yellowstone Lake, YNP, Wyoming, USA - YL17G02_20 | ecosystem: Environmental > Aquatic > Freshwater > Lake > Sediment | place: USA: Wyoming | collected...
CCACCTTTTCGTTGCGCTTGAGGAATCCCACTACCGCGTAGGTGACGGGAGTGAACAGGGCTTCGGTGCCGCACTTGAAAACGTAGTTGAAGACGATCATCAGCATCAGGTCGTGCGCCGGGATCGTGCCGCCGAAGGCAATGGTGCAGAAGATCAAGGTGTCCACGCCTTCACCCACCAGCGTCGAACCGATGGTGCGCATCCACAGAAAGCGGCCGCGGGTGAAGATTTTCATTTTCGCCAGCACGAACGAGTTCGAGAACTCGCCCGCCAGATAGGCGATGAAACTGGCCAGAACGATGCGCGGCACCACGCCCAGAATGGCGGCGAAAGCGTCCTGATTGGGCCAGACCCGGGCGGGAGGCAGAGCCGTAACCACGGTGAAAGTCAGGACCGCCAGCGCGTTGCAGAGAAATCCCAGCCAGATGATGCGCCGCGAGCGCGTGTAGCCGTAGACTTCGGTGAGAATGTCTCCGAAAATGTAGCTCAGCGGAAAGAGCAGCGTGCCGCCGTCGAAGGGAAAGCCGAAGAGTTCCACCAGCTTGGTGGCCGTGATATTCGAGATGAGCAGAACGGCCACGAACAGACCCGCGATGAGGTCATAGTAGCGCAGGTGGGACGGAAGCCGGGATGGGGAGGTGACGGGAGGCATGGTCTGCCCGCGGGAATTCTGTTCGAAGCCGTTGCGCCGGAATGTGTAATGTTACGACGAAAAGGGCAATAATTCAAGTCCCATGAAGCCGCTTTCCGCACAAGATTCAGTCCAAACCATTATTCAGCAGGCCGCCGAGTCAGGTCTGGACCGGATCGGCTTTGCTCCAGCTTCCCCGCCGCCCCGCGAGAGGTTTTTCCGGCAGTGGCTGGCGGAGGGCCGGGCCGGAACCATGACCTACCTGAACCGCACGGTCGAGCGGCGCACGGATCCGCAGAAGGTGCTCAGAGGCGTCCGTACGGTCATTGTGGCAGGCGAATCGTATTTCACGGAGAAGCTGCCGCCGGACGTGCACTCTGACCCTTCGCGCGGAGTGATCGCGGCTTATGCGTGGGGCGCGGACTATCATGAGATTCTCCTCGGCAAACTGAGGAGGCTCGCGCGGCGGATCGAAGAACTCTGTCCCGGCGCGGCAAGCATTTGCTATGTGGATACCGGGCCGGTCTTGGAGCGCGACTTTGCCGAACAGGCCGGGCTGGGGTTTGTGGGCAAGAATACACTGCTCATTGCGCCGCGCATGGGTTCGATGCTGTTTTTGGGTGAGATTTTCACGACCGCCGAGTTGCCTGCATCCCCGACTGTGCGCATGCCGTCGTGCGGCTCGTGTACGCGCTGTCTGGCGGCTTGTCCCACGGGCGCACTGATCTCACCTTATGTGCTCGATGCCCGGCTTTGCATCTCCTATCTCACCATCGAGTACAAGGGAATCATTCCGCGCGAGCTGCGCAGCCGCATGGGCAATCACGTTTTCGGCTGCGATGATTGTCAGGACTGCTGCCCGTGGAATGGTCGCTTCGCCACGGTGACACGAGAGCCGGCTTATCATGGTGACATAGAGCGAAAGGCCCCGCCGCTCTCCGAGCTGGCGGGGCTGACTGAGGAAGGATTTCGCGCGCGCTTCGTGGGATCGGCCGTGCTGCGTGCGGGTTGGGCCGTTTTCCTCCGCAATGTCGCGATTGCTTTGGGGAACTGGCAAAACGAAGCCGCAACAGAGTCTCTGCGGCGGCTGGCTGGAGCGTCCAGTTCTCTGGTCCGTCTGCACACGGCTTGGGCGCTGGGGCAAACACCGGGCAGAAAAGCACGCAGGCTCTTAGAGGCAATGGCGGCACATGATTCGGACTCGTCGGTGCGGGAGGAAGCGGCCGGGGCGTTACAGCAGAAGGAGGGTTGAGTTTTTTTGCCAGTTTCCCCGATTCCGGCCGGGTTGCGACCAACACCCCGGAGGGTGTTGGCTAGTCCCGGCTCGGCGAGTATGGCTGGTCGCTGCGAACAAGAAGCCCTGCACATCGGTGCAGGGCTTGCTCTTTTCGGAAGCGGTTAGCGGGCGGAAGCTATCGGCCCTTGGAGGTAATTTCCCTTTCACCAGCCTCAACTTGCTTCTCGACCCGCGCGCTTTTGTCTCGATCCTCGAGATTGCAGGCGGAGGTCATTCAAGTGGACACGCCGAAGCGCGGCAGAACGAACTTCATCAGCACGAACCACCCGATCAGCACAAGGATCCAGGCGTAATCGCTCATTCGTCTCTTCCTAAAGCCTGCCTTCATTCTCTACCGCAGTAACTGCCTAAGGAACGCTTGCCTCTTGAAGCCAGTTCCCGCCCTCGCATTATCGTGCCAGAAGCGAGGCAAAACCACAGCCCCGCCGTCGCGCCCCCACTGACAACCCTTGTCGGTCGTTAATGTATTGTATTATAACGATTAAACTAAGTAGGCGACGCACTCTTAGCAGTACGGAATGGTTTGCCTTCCAGCCTTAGGATTGCTACCTTTACGTGTCCGGCTCCCACCTGTCGGTCACTTCGAACAGAATCCCCAACCCATTTTCCCCCGGCTCAGTTTCATGCACAGACGAATCATTCTGCTTGCCCTGCTGTGTTGCGCCGTTTCCGCGCTGCCGGCACAGCCTGTTTCACCCGCCGCGCAGAGTCCGTATGCGGACCTCATCGCCGCCGCGGGCGACGCGAAGGACTACGAAGGGCACAACACACTGCTCGTGTTCGACTCCACGTGGGTGAACGTGGACACCACGGGTCTTTCGCACAAGCGCATGCACACGCTCACCAAAGTGCTCACACCCAAGGGCATCGCCGAGCTGCGCGCCGCGCGCTTTGACTACGATCCGGCTTCCAACAAAGTGGACGTTTCCCGGGTGCGCGTGCACCGCCGGAGCGGCGCCATCGAAGACCTCGATCTCGGCAAACTTCGAGACCTGCCGCAGCCGACTCACATGATCTACTGGGGCGCGCGCATGAAAGTGCTGGCCGTACCGCCGCTCGAGGTGGGAGACGCGCTCGAAGTTGAATACGCGCTCACCGGTTTCGCCATTGCTTATCTGGCCTCCGACGGCGAGGAGGAACGCTACATTCCTCCCATGCGCGGCACGTACTACGACGTCATCATGTTCGGCAGCAGCGTGCTTGAGCAGCCCACGCCGCCCATCAAGTTGAAGTCGTACACCGTTGTCATGCCCGCCACCATGCCGGCGCAATTCGAGACCTACAACGGCGAAGTCATGGCCGCCACGCTCTTTCAGGACGGCAAGTTGGTGTATCATTTCTGGAAAGAGAATGTTCCGGCCTACGAGGAAGAGTTGCGCTCGCCGGGACCCGCGGACTTCGTGCCCAAGGTGGTCTTCACCAACGTCAAGAGCTGGGCCGAAAAATCGCGCTGGTTCTACAATGTGAACGAAACGGCGCAAGTGTTCTCGTGGAACGAGGACATCAAGCGGGAAGTGGATCGCATCACCGCCGGCTGCCGCACAGACAGTTGCAAGTTTTACGCGCTGCTGCACTGGGTGGCGCAGGGCATCCGCTACAGCGGCATCAGCATGGGCGAGGGTGAAGGCTATACGCTCCATCCCGGCATCATGACGTTCAACGACCGCGCGGGAGTGTGCAAGGACATCGCGGGCATGTTAGTGACCATGCTGCGCGCGGCGGGATTCACCACCTATCCGGTGATGACCATGGCCGGAGCGCGCGTGGAGCGCATCCCCGCCGATCAGTTCAATCACTGCGTGGTGGCGGTGCCCCGGCCCGACGGATCATTTCTCATGCTGGATCCCACCTGGTCGCCGTTTAACACGGAACTCTGGAGTCACGCTGAGTCCGAGCAGAACATCGTGGTCGGTTCGCCTCGGGGTGAGGATTTGAGCCGGATTGACAAGTTTACCGCTGATGAAAACGATTTCTCTCTCACCATGCGTTCGCGGCTGGATGAGCAGGGCAATTTGAGCGGCACGGTGATTCTCGAAGGGAAGTCCTACGGCGACGCCCGCGTGCGCCGCGAGTTCAGCGACAACGGGATGGATCGCTGGGAACAAATCGTTCGCAAGCGACTGAGCAGCGCGGATCCCGCGGCCGAGCTGGTGAAGGTAAGCTACGGCGACATCTGGGATTTCTACCATCCGTTTACGGTGACCATCGAGTTCCGGGTTCCGGGTTATGCGCGCGTTATCGGCAAGCGCATGGACTACGTGCCCTTCTCGTCCAAGTTCCTGTGGGCGGGCGGCCCGCAGCACAATCTGCCGACGGGATTGACCGAAGAGCGCACGCAGCCGGTGTTCACCTACAATCCGCGGCAGATCACCCTGCGCGAGACGGTGCAGCTTCCGCCCGGATTCGGCTTGCTCAAACTGGCTGATGACCGCGACCTCGGCGGCGACCTCACGCATTTGAAGAGCGCATGGAAAAAGAGCGGCTCCACCGTCGAGCTGAGTCAGGTGTGGAGGATGCGCGACCGCTGGATCGCCGTCAAGGACTATGCGGAAGTCTGGAAAGTCTATTCGGCGCTGAAGAAAACGGACGATCTGGCGGTGGTGTTCGAGAAAGGAGGTGCGCGATGAAAGCTCTTCTTCGAATGCTGGCGCTGCTCGTTTGCGCCTCTTTTGCCTGTGCCGAATTCGACGGCCTGCCCGATGACGTGAAAGCCAAGTTGAGCGCGGTGCAGAAATACCCGCGCGCCTCGAGCATTCTGCTGTGGGCGCGCGAGAGTTACACTCTCAACGGCGATGGCTCACAGGTGTACGAATCGCACACCTTCCAGTGGATTCCCGACGAGGCCGCCCGCGACAACTACGGCGATCCGCATGTGGCCTACGTGGAAGGACGGCAAACGCTTGACATTCTGACGGCGCGGACGTACACGCGCGACGGTCGTAAAATTGACTCCACACCGCACAACGCGTTCAATGCCATCGTGCCCGAAGGCGGTCTGGACAAAGCTCCCGACTACTCGGACTTCCGGCAGATGGTGATCACGCTGTTGGGCTTGGAGAACGGCTGCGTGTCCGAGCTCCGTTACCGTTTAACCACCACCCGGCCGCTGTTGCCGTGGATCGAGGGACGCGTCTATTTCCGCGAAACGTATCCTGTCGTCTCCCGCGAACTGATCGTCACCGTTCCACCGGGTGCGGTGCTGAATTACCGCGGTGACCGCGGCGCTCCCGATCCGGTCATTGACGCGGGAACCTACACGTGGCGGATGGGCGAGCAGCCGGGCTATCTGGCCGAGGACTTGCAGGGCCATCGGGTGCTGCTGCCCAATGTCGCGTTCGCGAGCGCGGCGGATTGGCCGCAGGTTACGGGCGAACTTCGCTCGCGGCTCGAAGCGGCCCTGACTGGTGAGATGGAGGTGCCGACGTCGCTCCACGATGAACTCCTCAAAGCCACCTCTGACGAGACGCGGCTCGATGCCATCAAGACGTGGGTGCGCGAGAGGTTCAATCGCCTCGAGTTTGAGCACCCCGATTTTGCCCTGACGCTTCGGCCGGTGCCGCAGGTGCTGCAGAGCGGCTACGGCAATTCGCTGGAATTGGCCGCGCTGGTTTCCAAGCTGGCCGGCACGACGGGTGTGAACGCACAGGTGGCGGCGTGGTTCCTGCCGGATGCGCCTGTGCCGTCCTTTCACACGTTTCACGGCGCCCTCTTGAGCGTGAAGGTGGACGGCCTGCGTTTCTTCTGCGATCCACTCGAGCCGCGCGCGGAGTTCCCTCAGGTGCAATTGCTCGGCAGCACGATTCTGGATTTGGATCGTGGCGCGGTGCAACCCGAGGAGTTCCGCTGCCGCGCGCGGTCTCCCTATGTGGATCTGACGATTGCTCTGGAGGACTTGAGCGCCGACACGCTACGCGGACACGGAACGTTCGGCGCCTCGGGCGAGTGGGGAATGTACGAGAAGATGCGGGAGACGGGCCCGGCGAAGTATTTGGCCGAGATCGTGCATCTGTCCGGTTTGACGATTGATGAGGCGATGCTCAAGACTCTGGAACCCTCGCGCATCACGGCCAGCGTGGTGATCGAGTTTGCGTTTCACGCCGCGACCCTGGACACGGTGGACGGCCGCCGCATTCTGCCGCTGGCTCTTCTCGACTTCAAACCTTACGCAGGCGGCGCGCCACTGAACCTGATGCAGCGCGAGTTTGCACAATGGATTCCTCTGCCCGGTGAAATCACGCTGCAGGTGGAGGCTCCGCTTCCCGCCAACTGGCGGATGGAGCGCGGGCCCGCCGCCGGATCGCCGATGTGGGACTGGAGCCAAGGGGTGACGCGCTGCGAAGTGAGCGAGAACCGTCTGATTTTCGAGCGCACGTTGAAGCTGGCGCGCGAGTGGATCGCTCCCGACGGATGGAAGGGCTTCCGCGCATGGATGCTCGACGCCGACACACGCCCGGTGAACGCGGTGGTGTTTGAGACGCCGTAGTCACACACTCGAGCCGGACATTTCAGAATCTCGATCACATTCATTTCCCAACTTGACGAGGCGTCTTCATGCCCGATGATGAAATGAGAGATGCGAAAACCGTAGAAGAACGGGATCGCGAATGGCTGGAGACTGTCTTCCGGGGAGACAGCGAGCCGCAGTTGACCGTCCGCGCGATTATCGCGGGCATGCTGTTCGGCGGATTGATGTCGCTCTCCAATCTCTACGTCGGTCTGAAATCCGGCTGGGGTCTGGGAGTAGACATTGCGGCCGTGATCGTGATTTTCGCGGTGTTCAAGGCGTTGCGCGGCATCGGAGTTGTGCGGCGCGACTTCGGCATGATGGAAAACACGATCATGATGACCGTGGCCGTGGCGGCGAGTTGGATTTCGTCGGCCGGTCTGGTGTCGGCCGTGCCCGCGCTCACCATGCTGACCGGATACGAGTTCATCTGGTGGCAGCTCACGATATTCATCGGAGTGATTCTGTATCTTGGCTTGTTTATGGCCATTCCCTTCAAGCGGCAGATGATTCAGGTGGACAAGCTGCGCTTCCCGGCGGTCATTCCCACCGGCGAAACGCTCAAGGCCATGTACTCCCACGGCGGCGAAGCCATGAAGAAGGCGAAGGCGCTGGGAACGGCGGGCGGTCTGGGCATCTTGATCGCCGGTTTGCGCGACGGCTTTGGATTCATTCCCGGCTTGGTGAACTTGCCGCTCTCCATCGGCCGCATCGGACTCGGCAAGCTGACGCTCTCTATGGAGCCCAGTTTGATCTTCATCGGCATCGGCGCGCTGTTCGGGATCAAGGTGGGGCTCTCGATGCTGTTCGGCTTCGTGCTCAACTATGGAGTGTTGGCGCCGAATCTCATCCATGCCAAGATCATCAAGCATCCGCTGCCGCAGGTTCGCGCCGCCGCCGTGGCGCAGATGCCGCTGGCGGTGGAATCCGGCACCACCTTTACCGTGGTTCTGGAACAAGCCACCAAGGCACCGGAACTGCGGCACGGCAGCCGTGTGGACACGCTAAGCTACACGTGGACGCAGCCGGTGCTCTACGGCAGCACGGAGTATTTGATCCGCGACATCAACGCGCCTATCCTGCTGGACGGCTCGCCCAATCCGTTTCATGGCGTGATCGGCGTACGCGACACGACAGACAAAGCCGTCGGCGGGCGCGTGCTTTTCGTCGAGGCGGGCAAGAACAACACGTGGGAAGCGGTTGTCACGGTGGCCGAGAATCAGCCCGAGAAGATCGTGGCCGCGATGGGATTCAAGCCGGGCGCGTCGCGCACGCAAGTGGTCGGCGGTTTCCGGAACATCAGCGCCTGGTCGCTCTGGCCCGGCGCGACCATTTTGGTCGTAGGCGGTCTTCTCGCTCTCGCCTTTCAGTGGCGGACTCTGGGCCGCACTTTCGGCAGTATCTTCCGCAGCTTCAGCACCGGCAAGAACAAATCAGCGGCCGGAGTGCTGGATCACATCGAGATTCCGATGACCTGGTTTATCGCCGGTTTCGTGGTTTTCGGTCTGATGGCCGCGCTGGTCTTGATGTGGATGTTCTCCATCCACTGGTACATGGGCCTGATCGCGGTCGTGTTGACGTTCTTCCTGGCCGCGGTGGCCACGCGCGCGGCGGCGGAGATCGGCATCAATCCCATCGGCCCGATGGGCAAGGTCACGCAGTTGACCTACGGTGTGATTGCTCCCGGGGACGTTCCCGCCAACCTGATGACGGCCGGTGTCACGGCCGGCGCATCGGCCAGTTGCGCGGACACCATTTCCAATCTTAAGGTCGGGCACATGGTGGGCGCGCATCCGCGCAAGCAGTTCATCGCGCAACTTTTCGGCGTATTAGCGGGCGCGTTTCTGGCGGTGCCGGCCTATTTTATTCTCGTCCCCGATGCCAACGCGCTGGGCGGTGCGCAGTTTCCCGCGCCGTCGGCCCTGGTGTGGATGGGTGTGGCCAAGGTGCTGTCGCAAGGTTTGAGCACTCTTCCGCCCAGCGCGGTGCTGGCCATGATCATCGCCTTCATTTTCGGCACGATCATCGTAGTCGTGGATAGAGTGTTTCCCAAGCTCAAGCCCTACACTCCTTCGCCGGCGGCTCTGGGCATCGCTTTCACGATTCCCGCTTACACCAGCTTTGCCATGTTTCTCGGCGCGGTGATCGTTTGGATTCTGGAGAAGAAGGCGGCCAAGTGGAACGACATGTACACCGTTCCCATTGCGTCCGGATGCATCGCCGGCGAGAGCATCATGGGCGTGCTGCTGGCCGGGCTGATGGCGGCGGGAGTACTGCACTAAGCACAGGACATCAGCTTATCGAGTGAAGGCGGGCGGATCCGATGGGTCCGCCCGCGCCGTCTTAACCGTTTGCTCACATTTGCCAACTTCAGCAAATTCACCTGCGAAGTCGTTCAAACACGGTGCCACTTGCGTTTTCCGTTTGGCGGTAGTAGATTTGCTTTTCGAGTTAGTCTCATTTTTCGCCGGGAGCGGTCATGAACAAGGCCACCATTCTGATCGTGGATGATGAAGAGGATATTCTTGAGCTCCTCCGCTACAATCTCACGAAGGAAGGGTATCGCGTGGTCTGCGCCGAGAGCGGCGAGAAGGCGCTGGCCGAAATCCGCCGGCAGCCGCCCGACGTGGTGATTCTTGACTTGATGCTGCCGGGAGTGGACGGCTTGGACGTGTGCCGCGAAGTGAAGGCCGGCGCCGACACGGCCGGCATACCGATCATCATGCTCACGGCGCGCACCGAAGAGGCCGACGTGGTCGCCGGACTGGAGATCGGAGCGGACGATTACATCACCAAGCCGTTCAGTCCGCGGGTGGTTTCGGCGCGCGTCAAGTCCGTGCTGCGGCGGCGGCGCACGGCGCTCTCCGAGGGCAGCGCGCTGCATTACGGTGATCTGCTCATTCTGCCCGATCAACATGCGGTGCGCGTGGCGGGACAAGCGGTGGATCTCACCGCCACCGAGTTCCGCATTTTGAACGCGCTCGCGCGGCGGCCGGGCTGGGTGCTGTCGCGCGAACAGATTGTGGATGCCGCGCGCGGCACCGATGCGGCGGTCACGGGGCGGTCGGTGGACGTGCATATTGTTTCCTTGCGACGCAAGCTCGGAACGTGCGGCGAGTGCATTGAGACCATTCGCGGCGTGGGCTATCGCTTTCATGAACCGGACCATGCGTAGACGACGATTGCAGTGGAAGCTGTTCGCAGCGATGCTGCTGCCGGTGCTCGCGGCACTGGCGGTGATCGGAGCTTATGTCTCCGAAACAGCGCACAGGCTTTACTTCGAACGCTCCGTTGCCGACCTGGAGGTTCGCACAGGGCTGATCGAGAAGCTGCTTCCCGACTCGTTGCCCTCCGCTCCATCGGATGAGCTGACGCGCTATGTTCGGGAGCTGGCACGCAGCTCGCATGCACGCATCACAGTGATGAACACCGCCGGCCGCGTGACCGCCGACAGTCAGGAGCCGCACGGATCACAGAGCGTGCCTTACACACCCGAGGTTTCCGAGGCGTTGCGCGGGCGGACGGGCACTGCGCGGCGATACAGCGCGACGTCGCGCACTGAACTGCTGTACGTCGCCGTTCCCCTCTATCGTCACGGCAGCCTGACTGGTGTATTGCGCGCGGCGCTGCCGGTGGCTGACATCCGGCAGAGTCTCCGCCGCGTGGATGTGCGGATCATCGCGGGCGGAGTGCTTATCGCTCTCGCTGCGGCCATCCTTGCGTTTTTTTACGCGCGCCGCATGAGCCGTCCGCTGACGGAAATGACACGCGCCGCCGGACGACTTGCGACCGGCGACTTGGCAGTTCGACTCGACGTTCCGAACACGGCGGAGCTGGCGGGTCTGGCGGACACTTTGAATCGGATGGCCGGGGAGTTGGACGCCAGAATCCGCACCGTGACGCAGCAGCGCAACGAGCAGCAGGCGATTCTGGCGAGCCTGCGCGAGGGGGTGATCGCGCTCGATAACAGCGAGCGCGTGCTGTTCGTGAATCGCGCGGCGGCTTCGCTCCTTGCGCTCGATCCCCAGCGGGCGAGCGGCCGTCTGCTGCAAGAGGTCTGCCGGGTCAGCGAGTTGCATCACTTTGCGCGCGGCATTGTGCAGGGTCCGCCTTCACCGTCAGAGAGCGAACTGCATCTGACGTCGCCGGCAGTTGTTCTTCAGGTGCGGGGGACGGAGCTTTGCGATGCGGCGGGGATGCGCATCGGTGTGCTCTTGGTGCTTCACGACGTGACGCACGTCCGCCGGCTGGAAAACCTGCGACGCGATTTCGTGGCCAACGTGTCGCACGAACTGAAGACTCCCATCACCTCCATTCAGGGCTTCATCGAGACTCTGCGCGAGAACCCGCAGGCGCCGCCGGAGACGATGCGGGAGTTCCTTGAACGCATTGCGCGCAACGCCGAGCGGTTGAACGTGATCGTCGAGGATTTGCTGACGCTGTCGCGCATCGAACGCGAAGATGAGCTCGGCCTGATTCAGCGCGCGCCGCACGATCTCAAATCCATCGCTGAGGCGGCCGTCACCGCCCTCAGCGAAAAGGCGCGGGAACGCGAAATCTCCATCCGGCTTTCGAGCGGGGACGCGGTGGCCGCCGTCAATCCCACTCTCTTGGAGCAAGCCATCGTCAATCTGCTCGACAACGCCGTGAAGTACAGCGATCCCGGCGGCGTGGTGAACGTGGACATCGTTCAGAGCGGCGATGAAGCGGCGGTGCATGTGCGGGATCAGGGCTGCGGCATCACTCCCGAGCATCTGCCGCGTCTCTTCGAACGATTCTATCGCGTGGACATGGCCCGCTCGCGCAAGCTGGGCGGCACGGGTCTGGGTCTCGCCATTGTCAAGCACATCGCTCAAGCCCACGGCGGCCGCGTAGCCGTGGAAAGTACTCCCGGCCGGGGCAGCACGTTTTCGATCTTCCTCCCTCTCCCCTCCTCCATTTCCTCCTGACTCTGATCGCTCGCTTTTCCCCGCTCGCCTCCCCATTTCCGATTCTTAACCTCTCTCTAACGCAGCGCTCATGT
>Ga0315274_10013879_pt1 | contig 11454 bp, 20 predicted proteins | sample YL17G02_20_MG_FD_203700 | JGI IMG/M metagenome (GOLD analysis project Ga0315274, IMG submission 203700) | Sediment microbial communities from Yellowstone Lake, YNP, Wyoming, USA - YL17G02_20 | ecosystem: Environmental > Aquatic > Freshwater > Lake > Sediment | place: USA: Wyoming | collected...
CGTCTCAGCTATGTCTATGGAATCAAAGTAAAGATCGGCGGACGGGTCAAGGGGCCTGAGCTGGCCAGGCTCGTCGCCCTGGACCGCAAGCCACTTATCCCCAGGCGACGGCCGACCGGCATGCGCCTCCTCTCCCCCGACTTTGGCCGCGGCTCTGGGGGGCCCATCTAATGCCCCCCCTCGTCGAGAAGGCCGTTTGGCTCGAGAGCCTGGAGCGCGTCCACAACGTTATCAAGGTCCTGGACCAACTCTACGGCCCCGACATGTGGATCGGCGGTGTGCTCTTTGCCGATGTCCGGGGCGGCTTTCTCCTGGTCGTCACCCTCGACCCCGACACCTACATCGCCCTCGGCACCCCTTGGGAGAACCTCTTTCCGCCTAACCACCTGCGGTCTATCACCCTGGAGGAGGCCTGTTGGGACTGGCGACGCTATCGCGCCTGGCTCGCTGGGAACATCTGCACCAGCCTCCGGGGGCTGAAGCTCCTACCGTCACCCAACGGCGCCGTGCGGGAGGACGTCCCATCCCTTGCCGCGGTCCGCGCCGAGCGGGATCCCGTCGGGGGCCTGCCCTAATGTTGACGACGGCCGTCATTTCTACCATCGCCGCCCTAGCCGTCTTCGCCTCGGTGCTTGCTCTGTATGCCTGGTGGCGGCTAGGGCAAATGGCGGACCAGGTCTACCGCCTGGGCTGGGACATCGACGCCCTTGCCGGCGCCCTCAGCAGAGGTGAAGGCTATGAAGCGCCTGAACGTCCTAATAACTAACTGGCGCGCTGTCAACGACGTCGGCGCGGTGGCGTGGTTTGCCAACGCCCTCGGCGCGGCCGTCTGGATCAAGGCCTACGACGGCGCCCGCTGGCTCGACCTGGGCGAGCCCTTCTGTGTGATCGCCCACAAGCTCCAACAGTACGGTGTAGACGTCGGCGCCTGGGGCTACCACTACGGCGGCCTGGGCGAGGAGAATCTCCTCCTGGAGTGCTACTTCTACCGCGGGGATCTCGAGGGCTACGAGGGTCCGCGCGCCGGCCTCCTCATCGACGCCGAGATCGAGTTTGAACGCTCAGGTGGCCTGGCTAACGCCCGTCGCCAGGTCGACCGCATCAAGGCCTCCCCCATCCCCGTGCCCATCTACTACACGTCCTTCGCCTTCCCTCGGCTCCATTCAGCCTTCCCCTACGCCGTCTTCAACGAGCTGTCAGGTGGCCACGTGCCCCAGGTCTACTACAACCACCACGGCTGGGCCTGCCCTGCCGACTCGGTAATCATAAGTCTCCAGCAGCATCATGCCAGCGGTATCCGGTTGGCCGGGGTCATGCTGCCTATCTACGACGCCGGCCCGGAGTCCGGCTGGCGTCCCACCCCCGACGACTTCCACCAGGCCGCCTTTGCCGCCGCCGCATCGAACGTCCCCTCTCTCTGGACCTGGACCTGGGAGCAGCACACCTGGGCGGACAAGGTGGCCCTCTGGCATCACCAGCTCCTCGTCGGGGCCGTTAAGGTGCAATGAGCCGCTAGCAGCAAGTTTGTCCGGAGGGAGAGGCCCGTTGGGCATGGCTAGCAGGGGTTTCACGACGCACGCTCGGTGCCCAACGGGCCTCCTTTGCACCCCCGATGTTCAGAGACGCGCCGCAGGATGGGGCAAGTGGTGGGAAGTAATCCTGCCTGCGGTCGACGCTCACCCCCAACGTAGGACAGACAGCGGGTCTCTCTAAGTACCGGCCTAGTCTCTCCCCGCACCTACGCAACCCACGTGAGCGTTGTATGGGCCACTGCGGGGGACGCCTGGCGTGGGTGGGGTTGGGCAAGGCCCAGGGGGATCGCGGGCGTGGCCCAGAAGCCTCAGGGGCTGCGTAGTAGCAAAAATGCGCGCGCGCCGCAGCGAAATTCGCTGTGGTAGACTTGAGCCATGGACTGGCTAGACCCACCCTTTCAGTTCTTCCACCCCCATCCGGGCATGCCGTTCGACCTGCCCGTCGTCCGCTACGAGGTGGGCCTGGCCATGCGCCCCATCGAGGATCCACCTTACGAGCGGGTCCTGCCCACCATTCGCTTTCACGTGCCCGGCCCGGTAGGCTGGGGCCTCCAGCCCTACATCGACTTCAGCAACCGCATCCTCATGCAGCGGGTCCTCGCCACCTACGATGATCTGATCGACCGGGTCCGACGCCAGGTGCCCTTCTCCGACCTCGGGCAGATGGAGAGGCTCTCCCCTAAGAGCTCCGAGGCGCTCACGCTTCGCCTGACCCGGCATGGGACCGGGCTAGCGACGATCTACGACGTCGAGGTTGTGGGGAAGTAGGGAATGGTCGAGGAGTACGCTCTCAGTCTCGTCTTGGGCCGGCTGGGCCCCGCTGGCCCCATCATCCGGGACCTGCTGAGGCAACTGGGCGAGAAGGACGCTGAGATCGCCGCCCTCAAGGCAGAGAACCAGCACCTCCGGCTCGAGGTCCAGGCCCGCCGCACCATGAAGGCCCGGTCGCCGGCCGTCTGGCGCTTCCGGGTCCTGTCCTGGGAGCTCGGCGAGCAGCTCATCTACCCTGTGGAGTTCCCCCAGGGCAAGGTTGTGCCCAACCTCAGGATCCACATCCCTCTGGACGACCCCTCAGAGGGCGCCCCCTACTGGGACATCACCAGCAAGAAGGTGATCGCCACCCTCCTGCCCATCCTCCCCAGCATCGCCCGGACCAACACCTACGTGGAGATCCGCAAGGACGGGGAGGGCCGCAGCTCGTCCTACTCCGTGTCTGTTCAGCCGGCCTAGCCGCCGGCGCCCCGGCCGGCCGCCGCACCCTCCGTCTCTCTGTCGAACGAAAGGGCCAGCAGTTCGAAGGCGTGGGGGGGGTGATCTGTTTTCCTGGAGAAAGCCGAACCGACGCCAGAGTGAGCGTTGCCCGAAATTGTCGGCCGCCACTCTCGTTAGCGGCTTAGGGTTGCTGTCCGGTTTGCTCCGCCAGCGCCGCGACCATCCCGGCATGTACTGGCCGACGGCGACGGTCGGGGTACATCGCCCAGAATTCGTCTATCCACGCCGGCTCTCGGAACACGTAGCGGAAGCCCAGTCGCCGGCACAGGACCTCCGCAACGGGGTCACTCTGGGCCGTGACGAGCTCCCCTACCAGGGGGCGGCCCAGGTAGGGCTGGAGGTCCGGCGTCGCTGGCAGCAGGAGCAGGTACTCCTGGAGCCGGCCCACCTTCTCCGTCGCCCTGAACATCGTCGCCTCGATCACCACCAGCTCCGTCGGCCTCACCACCAGCGCGTCCACCCGCCGGTTGACGTTGCGGGCCAGGCGCCGCTCGGCGTCGTCCTCAAACGTCACCCCCACCATCTCCGGGTCGCTCCCGACCCGAAACTGGGTCCACCACTGGCAGCCGGCGTATTGCTCAGCCAGGTATTCCATGAGGAGCCGAGTCTCCGCCAGCATGTTGCGTCGCTTCTGTGCCATAGCTAACCCTCCGCGGCGGCCGCGGCGGCCGCACCGCCTTTCAGCCCTCTTGACAGCCCTAGAACATTCGTCCCATTATAGCACTGCGAAGTGTCGTCGGGCCCCTGCGCCTCCTGGGACTTGCCGGTCTATGCCAGCCGTCGAGTCCCCCAGGGGCCCGGCAGTACGAAAGGAGACAGCTATGGACTTCCAGACCGCCGATGCCATCCGCCAGGGCATCCTCCAGGGCAACGACCCCGTGGCCGCCGCCGTCAAGCTCGGGGAGCTCCTGGTCTCCGACTCCGAGTTCTACGCCGCCCTCCACGGCCGCGAGATCGCCCCCGGCATCCACATCCAGAACCCTGGCCCCGACCCGGCCCGCACCGCCGAGAAGCTCATCCGCCGCGCCCAGTCCGCCGGCGCCGACTACGTTGCGGGCATGCAGGCCCCCAAGCGCGACCCCGTCCAGGCCGCCGTCCGCGCCAAGGGCAAGTACGCGGACAGGGTCCAGGAGGCCATCCGCAACAACTCCTACGAGCGCGGCGTCCGCAACCAGAACTACGCCGAGGCCGTCCAGATCGCTACCAGCGACGGCGGCTCGGCCTACACCGCCGGCGTCGCCAAGCGCGCCGCCAAGATCCAGCGCGTCCACGCCGACCTCATGCCCCGCCTCGGTGCCGTCTCCCAGGCCATCCAGGCCATGCCCCAGGACACCGAGGGCCAGCGCGAGGCCCGCCTTCTGGCCGCGCGTCGCGCCATGATCGCCGTCGGCAAGAGCCGCAAGGGCATCAGCGGCAGCATAGGAGGGGGTGTCTAATGACCCTTCCTGAGGGCAAGACAATCTGCGCCAAGTGCGAGGAGACCGTCCGCAGCGACCGGGTCAATGCTGACGGCGTCTGCGTCAATTGCCTCGCCCTGGCGATTCGGCTGAAGCCGCAAGAGAAGGAGGCGGAGTGATGGGCTGGGAACGCCGAATACTACTTGACCAAGAGACCCAGGCCTCCGACGCCGCCACTCGCCGCATCGCCCTGCCCCGCACCGGCCTCCTCTCCGGCCTCCTGGTCCGTATCCGCATCACCAACGGCTCCACCGCCGGCGAAGAGGCCATCATGGAGGCCATCGACCGCATAGAGGTCGTCGCCGACGGCTCCAACTACCTCTTCTCCCTCGAGGGCACCGAGCTCTTCCGCTGGGCCCAGTTCATCCTCGGCCGCCTGCCCGCCCAGATTCGTAACGAGGCCCTCTCCACCGTCCAGGAGCTCACCCTCCCCGTCCTCTTTGGCCGCTTCCTTGGCGACCCTGAGTTCTCCCTCGACCTCAGCCAGTACCGGGACGTCGAGCTCCGCATCCAGTACTCGCCCACCATCGCCGTCACCTCTTTCGCCACCGGCACCACCCAGCTCCACATCCCCATGTGGATCTCCGACGACGTCAGCCCGCCCGGCCCTCGCCGCGGCTGGCTCCGCACCACCCAGGTCTACGCCTTCGTCTCTGCCGCCGCCGGCGAGACCATCGTCGAGCTGGCCCGCGCCTACCCCTACTGGGACCTGATGGTCTACTGCCGCGAGGCCGGCATCGCCGACGGCGTCGACATCACCATCGCCGAGCTCCGCGCCAACGACCGCCGCCTCATACCCTTCACCGGTCGCTGGGACGACATCCAGGCCCAGAACGAGGTCGACTTCCTCAAGGACAACGAGGTCCAGGTCACCGCCCTCCGGGCCAACGCCGCCGTCATCAACGCGTTCACCGGCCGCATCCTGGACGCCAGGGTGAAGGAACGGTTCACCTACATCGCCGCCACCGACTTCCCGATGTTCACCATCGCCTCCGCCGCCGGCGACCAGATCACCCTTGCCGGCCAGCTCGTCGAGGGCTCCGGCACCTATGCCGCCGTCGCCCTGGACACCACCCGCCGCACCCTGGACGTCACCGCCAAGGGCCTGGGCGTGGGCAACGCCATCCTCCTCCCCTTCGCCACCCTTCACGGCAACCCCGACTTCGTCCTGCCCGCGCCCTCCTACAGCCGCCTCCAGCTCGCCCTGACCAACGGCGGCGCCGATGGTGCCGTCCGCGTCTCCACCCGTGAGCTGGTGGGCGCCTAAACTTGAGATGAGGGAGGCCGGCTGGCCCGCCGGTCGGCCGGCCTCCCCAGGACGTTCACCATGCCGGACCAGCAGCCCGCCGCCTGGCAGCGCATCGCCGCCGACACCTTCGTCACCCGCGGCCCCATCAACCTCTGGGGCCTCATCCTGACCGACGACGCCGTCGGCGCCGCCGACGTCACCCTCTACGAGGGCGCCAACACCGACGGCCGCCGCTTGTTCACCCTACGCACCGTCCAGAACCAATCGAACCCCTGTTTCTTCCCTGTCCCCATCCTCCTGGAGGACGGCCTCTATGTGGACGTAGGCACCAACGTGCTGGAGGCCTTCATCCTCTATCAGCACGTCCAGGAGTAACCCCGTGGCCGGGCCAATCGGCTATAAGGGCTACACCGTCGGCGCCGAGCAGGAGCCCGGTCCCCGCGGGATCTCCGTGCTCATCCCGTTTGAGGAGGGTGTCCCTCTCTTCACGCTGGACCTCTCGCGGATCATCCCCGGCTCTGCCGTCTACACCGGCCGCGTCACTGTCCCCATAGCCGGCTCCCGCGTCCAGCTCCCCGACCTCCCCTGCCGCTCGGCCACCATCCGCGCCCTGTCAACCAACGCCGGCGACATCTACTTCGGCAACGAGCTGGTGGACTCCGGCCGGGGCTTCCCTCTCGCCGCCGGCGACTGCCTCGACCTCGCCATCGACAACCTCCGCCGCCTCTACATCGACGCCGCCAACAACGGCGATGGCATCGCCTATCTAGTGGTGAATTAGCCATGGTGGGGACGCCCCTGGTCCAGAGTCGCCCCGCCGGTGGCGCCGCGACTCCCTTCACCTGCTCCGACCTGGGCCTCTGTAGCATTGCCGACCTCGGATTCCGAGCTCACTATCTGCTCACCGCCCTCGCCGCCGACGACCACGCCCAGTACGCCCTCCTGGCCGGCCGGGCCGGCGGCCAGGCCGTCATCGGCGACACCGCCAGCGGCGGCCACCTCACGCTGCAGTCGACGGCCCACGCCACGCGCGGCTACATCCGCGCCCAGGACGACGTTCAGCTCCTGTCCGGTTACCTACGCGACAGCGCCGGCAACGCCCGCATCCAGCTCGCCGAGTCCGGCACCAACGTCGCCATCACGGGCGTCACTACGATCGCGGGCAACACCGGGATCACGGGCAACACCGCGATCACGGGCACCCTCTCAGCCTCCATCAGAGGCTCCTTCGGCCCCAGCCCAGGCAGCTGGGGCTTTGCTAGAGCTGGCGGCAGCAACACAGCCGACACCTACGCCGCAGGTGTCTTCTCCCTTCCAACTGGCGCAAAGACAGCCGGCACCCAGCTAACCATCGGCGTCTATGGTGGTGCCACCGGTGCCGGCACACCCGCCAACATGGCCGTCTACGGCCTCCATTTCACGGCCACCTACGGCAGCGCCAACCCATGCACCAGGGTCGCCGGCGTCTACGTCCAGACCCTCAGCAACGCCGGTGGCGCCGCCACCCTCACAGAATCCGCTGGCCTCTACATCGAAGCCGCCGCCTGGACTGGCAGCACCCCAGGCATCTCCCGCGGCCTCTACATTTGCGATCAGGGCGGCTCCGGCGTCAACACCGCCTACGGCCTCCAAATCAACAACCAGACCGCCGCCACCGCCTACCTCCTCGAAATCGGCTCGGCGCCCTACCTCCGACTCGTCGGCGGCCCAGCCCCCGCCGCCAACTGCACCCACCTCTGGCTCGCCGAGGGAGTGACCCCCACGCTACGCAACGTCCAGTGGAAGCTATACTCAGCGCTCGTAGCAGGCGACCGCGTCTGCGTTCTCGTGTAAAGGAGACGCCATGCCCATCAGCCATCAGAACATCATCACCGCCCTCTCGCTCATGACGGCGCTCGCCCAGCGCCACGACGCCATCCACCAGCTCGCCAACCAGCTCTCCATGCCCCACATCTGGCGCTCACCCGACGGCTCGCTCTCCGTGCCCATCCCGCCCGACGAACTGGCCCAGCTCGAAGCCTTCATCTCCACCTACCTCGACGAATGCACCGTCCTCCACGCCACCCTACGCGCCATGCTCACCAAGCCGTGATAGACTGCACAGCAGGAGGCAGCAACATGGACGAGCTCGCCAAGGCAAGAGCCATCGTCGCCCAGCACGACGAACTCGCCGCCGCGCCCTAACGTCATTCTGAGCGGAGCGAAGAATCCCCCATGCTCTATGAGTTTGACGTCGCCAGCCCCGCCAACACGCCGGCCAGCAGCCCGACGGAGGTAGTCGCCCGTCTCAACAAGGGCCTCGTGACCCAGGTCCAGGTCCAGATACCCTCCGGCTGCATTGGCCTGACCGGCGCCCAGGTCTGGCGGGGCAACTCCCAGATCTGGCCCTCCAACCCCGGCGGCTACTTCAAGGGCGATGGCCTCGTCCTCACCTGGGATGAGGACTACACCCTCGCCGATGAGCCCCTCTCCCTCAAGCTCCGCGTCTGGAACACCGACGACACCTATGCCCACTCAGTCACCTTCCGCTTCGCCCTTCTCTCCCTCGCCCAGGCCGAGGAGGCCCGCGCCGGCCCCAGCCTCCTCAAACGCCTGGCCGACGCCATCCTGGGGAGGTCCTGACATGCCACGCATCATCGGCAACCCCCACGGCTGGCCCGATTACACCTGGCCCATGGTCTGGGTCCTCCAGGACGCCGAGCTCTGGCCCATCGAGCAGTGGGTCGCCCACCAGGGCCAGGAGAAGCTCTGGTTCGTCGAGGTGGCTGTTGGCGGCGGCGCAAGCCAGGTTGTCAACGTCTACACCGTCCCCGCCGGCAAGAAGCTCTACGTGACCCGCTGCTGGTGTAGTCAGGAGCAACTCACTCACTTCGTCTTTGGCTACGACAGCCCCATGACATACTGGTTCAGAGGCACGGTCGGCCAATATGTCCCCCTACTCCTCCCCTTCGCCCCTCCTGCCACCCTGACCGCCGGCCACATCTTGGCGATAGGCTTCCTCAACCTCGGAGTGCCAGCCATGACCGCCAGGGCCACCATCTGCGCCTTCGAGCTCGATGTGTAGGAGGTGCCCATGCCCAAGGAGCTGAAAGCATCCGACCTCTACCGCCAGGGTCGCTTCAACGTCGCCAACATCACCACCGAGCCCGACGGGACCACCACCATCACCTGCGACGGCGTTCAGGCCCCAGGGCCCTACACCTTCCGCGCCAAGGCCTTCCTGACGAAGGACGAGGAGCTCCTCGACGACCCCCAGGTGGAGGTCGAGCCGTAGGGGCGGTCGGCTGACCGCCCTGCCGGGCCCGCCACCATGTCCATCGAAGACGCCGCCCGCGCCGCCGTCGTCCTCTGGAGCCAGCCCGACGCCATCATCATGGTGGCCATCGCCGGCGCCGAGTCCGGCTGGCGCAACGACGCGCCCAGCGGGAGCGACGTCTGGGGCATGCCCGGCGAGCAGCCCTCCTGGCGGCCCTACTCCTGCAACCAGGTCTACTCCTGGGGCCTCTGGCAGATCTTCATGCCTATGCACTACGACAAACTCCAGGCCGCCACCGGCTCCAGCGACCCCTGCTACTGGGCCGGCTGGTTGAAAGGCCCCGCCAGCAACGCTCACATCGCCGACCAGATACTCCGCACTCAGGGCTTCACCGCCTGGTCCACCTACAACAACCTGGCCTATCGTGCCTACCTCCACGATGCTGAGGTCGCCGTCGCCGCCGCCATCGGGGAGGTCCTCCCGCCGGCCCCACCCATGCCGCCCCCGATACCGCCCTGGCCGGTCGTCCCTGTCAGCACCAGCCTCCTCTACGTCAGCCCCCTGGCGCCCCCGGCCGGGGCCCAGGGTGGCTTTAGGGATATCACGCCGGTGGAGCCCCCCAGCTCATGGTGAGCCTGTCGAACCCCTTGACTTTTCCGTCCACCTGTTCTAGTCTTGCCCCATGAAACCCCCACCCTTCTACGACATCATCGGCGCCTGCGTTACCCTTATCCTTCTCGCCGCCGTTGTCGCCTACCCCCTCTGCGGCAAAACCATCCCCCAGGAGGTCCTCACGCCTTTCTCCGTCGCCATGGGATGGGTATTCCGCAGCGCCACTGGCGCAGCCAATGACTACATGCATCGTGAAAGGAGCGACGACAATGGTCAGCCCCCTTCAGATTGAACAGATCACCTCCCGGGTTGCCGGCGCCCTCTCTACCGGCGTCCCTGGTGAGGACACTCGCGCTAGAGAGCGCAGCCTCGGCTATTCCGCTATGCTCTACGCCGTCCAGTCCCGCTGTGAGTGCGACGCCTGTCTTCTCCTGCGGGAGGCCAGCGACCTCATGCGCGTGGAGCCCAAGAGGCGGGAGCCCTCTCGTGGCCCAGATCTCAATCCTCCGGCGTAGCAGGTCCTACAGCTACCCCGTCGCCGGCCAGCCGACGGAAGAGGTGGAGGTTACCTACTCTACCCCGGCCGTCTCTCCTCGCCATGTTGGCCTTCCCCTCGAGCTCTACCGCCCTGCCACTCAGGCGGAGCTGGACGCCAACCCCCGCTACCAGATGCTCCCGGCCAACGAGCAGGCCGCGGCCGCCGAGCGAGAGGCCCTGGTGGCGGACATGAAGGCGGTGTTCCTCCCTCTCCCTGAGAGCTTCGAGTCGAAGTGAATGACGATCCTGTCCTCGACCTCTTCCCCTTCGAGGCCTTCGACCCCTGCCTGAGGGCTGGGGATATCATTCCGGCAATCCACCCGCTCTCTTTTGCCATCCGCCTCCACCTAGCCCCGTGGGAGATCCCCCCTATCGCCGGTGGCGCCCCTGGCTGGTGGGACGACGCCTGGGACTTCATTGGTGACATCTGGCGCGGCGCAGGGGACCAGTTCGAGAAGATAGGCAAGGCCATCAACGCCGTCTGGGACAGAATCTGGGGCTGGATCGGCGGCGGGGTCCGCTGGCTCTACAACCAGGTCGAAAGTTTCTCCTGGTGGGTGTGGCATCAGGTCGAGCATTGGGGCGGCGTCGCCCTCGACGCGGCAGTGAACGCGGGCCAGTGGGTCTGGCATCAGGTCGAGCATTGGGGTGGCGTCGTCCTCGATGCGGCAGTCGACGCGGGCAAGTGGGTCTGGCATCAGGTCGAGCACTGGGGCGGCGTCGTCCTCGACGCGGTAGTGGACGCGGGCCTCTGGGTCTGGCATCAGGTCGAGCACTGGGGCGGCGTCGTCCTCGACGCGACAGTCGACGCGGGCCTCTGGGTCTGGAAGCAGGTCGAGCACTGGGGCGGCCTCGCCCTCGACGCGGCTTGGGAGGCGGCCCGGTGGACCAAGGACAACGTCCTCTCCCCCATCATGGGCGCCATGCAGTCTGTCGGCGAGCTTGTCCGCGACGCCCTGGAGGCCGCCTGGAAAGCCATCTGCGAGGGCCTCGACACGATCCGTGATGCGCTCGTCGCCGCCATCAAGTGGCCCTGGGAGCACATCGCCGAGCCCTTCGCCGACGATATCAGAACTAAGATGGCCATCCCCTTCAAGCTCCTTCGTCACGAGTACTCTAGCCTGGACGAGATCCTTAACGATGCCCTCGACCCGGGTCCCGCTGCCCTCGCTGGCATCTTTGCTGGCGTCCTCCTCGTCCTGATTTTCATGGCCGCCTTCGGGTCCATCTGGAAAAGCTATGTTGACCCCTGGTTTGAGGTCGAGCTACAGGACCAGCGGGGCAAAGTCGGCCGCGAGCTCCTCACCCCCGGCGTCGTCCAGGACGCCCTCAACCGTGGCTTTATCGACCCGGCCCAAGCTGACTTCTATCTCGAAAAGGCCGGCTATGGCGATCCCGCCAAACATGCCCTCCTCGAGCTCCGTAACATCATCCCTGGCACCACCGACCTGGTCCGCATGGCCGTCCGGGAGGTCTTCAACCCCCAGCTCCGACGGGAGCTCACCCTCGACGCCGAGTTCCCTGCCCCCTTCGCCCAGT
>Ga0315274_10013880_pt1 | contig 11454 bp, 10 predicted proteins | sample YL17G02_20_MG_FD_203700 | JGI IMG/M metagenome (GOLD analysis project Ga0315274, IMG submission 203700) | Sediment microbial communities from Yellowstone Lake, YNP, Wyoming, USA - YL17G02_20 | ecosystem: Environmental > Aquatic > Freshwater > Lake > Sediment | place: USA: Wyoming | collected...
TTGCCGACCTTCGTCCTGTTGATGTCGAAGGCGGCCACGAACTCGATGTCGCGGACGTGGTAGCCGCCGAGGCTGACGTGCATGAGCCCGGGGACGAAGTCCCCCTCCTTGGCGTTCTCGTAGTAGAAGCGGCCCTGGACGAGGCTGCTGGCGCAGTTGCCGACGCCGACGATCGCGACGCGGATCTTGCCGTCCCCACGCTTCGCGCCGGCCCAGGCCTTGCCCGTGCCGTTCGTGGGGTTGTCGTTGCTGCTCACGCCGTTGCTCCCGTTCTTCTTGGCCATCGCGGTTCGTGACTCCTCGTGCTCGATCTGCTGGGTACGTTGGGGTTCGGTGATTCAGCTCGCCTGGGTTCCGGCCTCCGTGGTCGTGGCGGCCGCCGCGGCGGCCGAGCGGGCCTGGGCACGCGTGTGGAGCACGCGCTGGATGACCGTGATCGTGGCGCCGAGCGCGATGATCGCGAGGGCGCCCTCGATGACGAGGATGCCGAGGGGGATGGTCGCGCCGCCGGCGCCGGGCCCGGCGGTGGCGATCTCGGTCCCGATCAGCCCGCCCAGGACGAGGCTGCCGCACAGGATCACGAGGCGTATCTCGCGGGGCATCACTCCGACGGCGGCCATGCCCGTCCCGGCCGAGAAGCCGAGGCCCTCGGACTTGGCCCGGGCGTAGCTGACGAGGAACGCCGAGGCCATGGCCGCGGCCGCGAAGATCGGCGCATTCGCCCAGCCGCTCGCCGCGAGGCCCGCCACCAGGCCGACGTAGACGAGCGCCTCACCCCAGCGGTCGAAGACGGAGTCCATGAAGGCGCCGAGCGTGGTGACCCTGCCGGTCGCCCGGGCGAGCGTCCCGTCGAACATGTCGAAGACGCCGCCCGCGAAGACGACGATGCCGCCGGCCAGCCAGAGCTGGTTCGCGAGCAGGACGGCCCCAATGGCCGTGATCCCGAAGCCGATGAGGGTGAGCCCGTCGGGCGTGAGCCCGAGGCGGCCGAAGAAGAGGGCGATCGGTTCGCCCAGCTTCTTGACCCGGCTCCGCCGGTCGTTCGAGATGGCCACGGTCAGCTCATCCCCAGGATGGCCCGCTCGCGGGCGGCCACCTCGCCGAAGGCCTCGGGGCGCAGGGAGCAGATCGTCTCGCGGCCGGCCCGCCGGCTGACCACGAGCCCGGCCTCGCGGAGGCGGCGGAGGTGATGGCTGACGAGCGGCTGGCTGAGGCCGACGTGGTCGATGAGGTCCCCGACGCTCGCCGGGCCGTCGGCGAGGCGCCGCACGATGCGCAGCCGGTTCACGTCCGCCAACGCCTTGTGGAATATGCGGATCTCGCGGAGGTCGTCGGGCTGGTCGACGATCGAGGCGATCGTCGAGCGGAAGCGGACGGGCGAGGGGCTCAGGGGGCGGCTCCGATCGGGGTGGCGTGGCGCGGCCGCGGGCACGGCCGCGCAGCAACGTGCGTTTATATAAAGCGTCGTTTATGGTAGGTGAGGGCTCCGACGCGTGTCAAGAGGTTCCGGCGCCGTTGTCGTCGGCCGTCGTCGGCGCCGACATCCGCGGGCGCCAGGTTGTCACCGCAGACATCGCCCCGGCGTGGCTGGGCAGGGTTCCCGCCGGACCTTGGATCAGGGCTCCCCCGGTGCGCCGCCGAGGGGCTTCCCGCGCGCGCCGCGTGTCCGACGCGTCGAACGCGACGGACGGCTGGCGGACGGCGACTCCTCGTCTCCCGCGCCGGCCGCGCGGCCGCGCTTCGCCTGGGCATCGAGTACCTGCTTGAACTGCTTGGCAAGGCCGGTCCGCATCCCGGAGCGCTCGGCCGCGGCCGCGTCGTGGTCGCGCCGCCGGGCGCGCGCGGCCTCGGTGGGCGGAAGGTCGTCGGCCCGGTCGTCGGCCCGGTCGTCGGGCGGCCTGGGGGTCATCGAGGGGAGGGTGCCCCGGCCGGTCCGGCGCGTCAAGCCGGCTCGAGGAGGGGTGGCTCGAGGAGGGGCCGGAGCGCGAGGTAGTGGTTCGTATAGGCCGCCTCTGTGCTCACCTCCCGGACGACGAGCGCCGCAATCGACGGCGGGAGCTCGGGGACCTCGTCCGGGTCCTCCAGCTCCACCTCGAGGAGGACGAGGCCGGGCGGCTCGCTGAATACGTCGATCTCGAGCGTCCAGCGTCCATAGGAGATCACGTGACGCACCTTGCGGATCACCCGCCGGGCCGGGTCCGCCTCGGCGATGAGCCGGCCGTACTCCTCGGGTGAGAGGTCGGCCTCGATCTCCTCGCGAACGATCCCCGAAAGCTCGCGCTTTCGGGTCAGGACGTGGCGGGACCGGCCGTGAACCTCGATGCGCCGAACCCGCCGGACCCATGCGTCGGCCGAAAGAAGGTAGACCTGCTCGATCCGGATGGCCCCCGCGCCGAGCGCGGCCAGGTCCGCGTCGGACGGCGGGCCGTCGAGCAGGTACTTGCGTTCGATCTCGAGTCCGGCGTCGCTGCTCATGGATCTCCCTTCGCCGTGAGTATGCACCCGGGGTTCGACCCGGGGTCTCCGGATGGGAGCCGCTCCCCCCGGCCCTACACTCCGCGGATGGACCGCCGCGCTGCCCTCGTCCTCCTCGCCGTGCTGGGAACCGGCGTCTTCCTGGCCGGGCTGGAGCTGCTGATCACCGCCGTGGCCCTCCCGGCGATCATCGCCGACCTGGGCAGCTGGACCGAGCTCCGCCACGCCAGCTGGATCATCAACGCCTACCTCCTCGTCTACGTGGGGACGATGCCCCTCGCCGGCCGCCTCGCCGACCTGTGGGGCGCGCGGCGGCTCTTCCTGGGGGCGCTCGTCTGCTTCACCCTCGGCTCGCTCCTCGCGGGGATGGCCCAGACCCTCGACCAGCTGATCGCCGCCCGCGCCGTCCAGGCGGTCGGCGGCGGTGCGCTGGTGCCGGTCGCCACGGCGGCCGCGTCCCACCTCTTCGAGGGCCACGAGCGGCCCCGCGCGCTGGGGGTGATCGGCGCCCTGACGTTCCTCGGGATGGCCGCAGGACCATTCCTCGGCGCGGCCATCCTGGACGTCGTCCGGCCCGAGGCCGCGCTCGTCCGGCTGGGGATCCTCGGCGGGCCGGCGGCGGAGTTCCTGGCTCCTGCGTGGCGCTACGTCTTCTACGTCAACGTCCCGATCGGGATCGTGGCCCTGCTCTTCGGCTGGGCGGCCACCGCAGGCTGGGATACGCCGCGGGCACGGGCGCGGGTGGACGTCCTGGGCGCCCTGCTCTTCACCGTCGCCCTCGGCGCGATCCTGCTCGGCGTAACGCTCCTCGGCGAGGGGGCCGGCGGCGCGGCGGGAGCAGGCCCGGACCCGAGCCTGGTTTCCGCGAGCCTGATTGCGGTGGGCCTCGGGGCCGGGACGGCCGCGGTCGTCCTCGGTCTTCGTCGCCGGGACGCCTTCCTCGACCCACGACTGTTCGCCGACCGGGTCTTTGCCTCGGCCGCGCTGGTGAGCCTCCTGACCGGCTACGCCTTCGCCACCGCGATCGTCGGCTCGGCCGTCTTCGTGGACCGCGTGCTCTACGGCGGCCCCGACGACCAGCGGCTGGCCCTCGGGGCGCTCGCCGGGGCCACCGCCGCCGGCGCCCTCGCGTCGGGCTGGCTCGTGCGGCACTGGTCCCTGCGCGCGGTGACGGCCCTGGGCCTTGGGGCGTCGATCGCCGGCCTCCTCTGGATGGGCAGGTGGGACGCCGAGGTGACGTACCCGGTCGTGGCGGCCGCCGGCGGGCTCTTCGGGCTGGGTTTCGGCCTGACCGTGACGCCCCGCAGCACCGCCGCCGTGGAGGCTGTCGGCCGCGCCCGCTTCGGCGCGGCGTCGGCCACCGTGACCGTCGCCCGGATGATCGGCATGGCCATCGGCCTGGCCGTCCTCACGGCGTACGGCTCGACGACGATCACTCGCCTCTCGGCGCAGGTCTTCGGCTCGCCGGACGCCTACCGCGACATCGTGCCGCCTGCCCTGGCCGACCGGCCGCTGCGCGATCCCCTCGTCGTGGACGCGCTGGAGGCGTGGGCGGCGCAGGAGGCGGCCGCGACGATGGTGGGGCTCTTCTTCGTGGCCGCGGTGGTGACGACCGCGGCGGTCCCGGCGGGCCTCGCGCTCGGGGCACGGCCGCGTATGCTCCGCGACGAGGCGGCCCGCGGAGGCGCGGTCGCAGCGGGAGGTGGCGATGGCGGTGGAGCCGGGCTCGGCGACGAATCCGAGCCCACCCTCGCTCTCTGAGGTGCTCGGCGTCGAGGCGGAGACGGCGCTCCGAATCGAGCACTGGGCCGACGGCGAGCACCGGCCCCTCTCCGGGCTCGCGGCGCTCCAGCACGCGGTCGGCGAGTCGAGCGCCCGCCACTGGGTCGACCTGACCGATCCGTCGCCGGCCCTCCTCGCCGCCGTCGCCGGCGAGCTCGGCCTGCACCCCCTCATCGCCGAGGACATCCTCGAGCGCAACCAGCGACCCAAGCTGGAGCTCACCGACGGCTTCGCGCACCTCGTCGTCTTCGCGGTGGCCTGGGAGCGTGAGCTGCTGGTCGACGAGATCGACATCGTCCTGGGCCGCTCGTACCTCCTGACGGTCCATACCTCGTTCTGGGATCCGCGCGCCGCGCAGCACCTTCGGGACGGCGTGGGCCCGGTCATCGCGCGCGGGACCGACTACCTGTTGTGGGCCCTCCTGGACCACGTGGTCGACGAGTACTACCCGGTCTTCGATCGCATCGAGGACGCCCTGGATGCTCTCGAGGACCGGATCGTCAGCCGGCCGGACCGCGACACCCTGGAGCAGCTCTTCAGCCTCAAGCGCCAGCTTGTCGAGCTGCGCCACGTGAGCTCGCCGCAGCGCGAGGTCTTCAACCAGCTGACGAACCGGACACTCCCCTTCATCGACCCGGAGCACGTCGTCTACTTCCGCGACATCTACGACCACGCCGTCCATCTCTCCGACGAATACGACTCGTTCCGGGAGCTCGCGTCGGCCGCCCTCGACGTCTACCTCTCCACGATCAACAACAACCTGTCGCTGATCATGAAGCGGCTGACCGGCATCACGGTTATCCTGGCCGGGATCGGTGCCTTCGCCGGCATCTTCGGCATGAGCGAGGCCGGCGCCGCCTTCTCGCTCGGCGAGGCGCCCGGGTTCTGGATCGTCACCTTCGGCATCGTCGGGCTGGCGGTGGGGCTCGCCCTGGTGCTGCGCCGCATCCGCTGGATCTGAGCTCCGGCTACTGGCAGGCGACCGGCCTCGGGGTGGGGTGCGCGGCCTTCGGGTCCGCCGGGCTCACGCTGAGGGGCCGGGCGACGATCATCGTCTTCCCGATCGTCCCGCGCGGGCCCTCGGACGTCTGGAGCATCAGCTGCTCCTCGGTCGCCTCGAAGGCGACGTCGAGGCTGGCCTGGTTGCGCAGCACCCGGGTGATCTCGTAGAGGAAGACCAGGTTGTCGCTCGTGTAGACCTCGACGAGCATCCCCAGCATGGTCCGGTCCGCCGTCTCGAGCAGGGGCAGGAACATCCCTTTCCGAGCGTGGGCGTAGAGGTATGTCGTCCCGGGGAGGCCGGGCTGGCTCAGCTGGGGAAGGTATTCGGCGACGTCGCAGTAGGGGAAGTGGTCGGGGTCGTTGGGCGGCTTGACGACCGGGAGGTCGATCCGGAGGGCGGGCACGACGACCCGGCTCGCGAGGCGGGCGGCGATGGGGCCGGACGAGGGCGCCGGGGATGAGGGTGGGGTCAGCGTGGGGATCGGCAGGAGGCTCGGCAGCGGCGGCTCGGTGGCGCTGGCCGAAGGTGCCGGTGACGGCGCGACCGCCACCGCCTCCGGGGGGTCCTGGTAGGTGAGCAGCCCCGCCACGAGCAGCGCGACACCGGCTGCCGTCACGAGGGCGGGCAGCAGCCGGCCGCGGATCCAGGCGAGGAGCGAGCGCATCGGTGAGGGCATCCTACCAACCAGATCGGGCGACGCCGCCCGGCGGTTTGTCCGGTGCTGGGACGCGGGAGGTCCCGGTGCTGTTGCGCGGCGGGCGGACTCGCCGGACGCGCCGCCCTGCCCGGCACGCCGGACCCGGCGCGAGGACCGCGCAGCCCCGGCGGGAGTCCGCTACGCTCCGCGCCCATGCGCACCTTCATCGCGATCGCACTCGGGTTGATCGCCGGCGCCGTCGCCGCCTTCGGCCTGGCCCTCGCCGTCTACTCGCTCGTGCCCACCGCGCCCGCCCCGACCGTGCCCGCCCCGACGTCGACCCCGACGTCGACGCCGGCCGCATTGCTCCCCTCCGCGTCGCCCGTCGCCTCGCCCGCGACCACCGCGTCGCCCGTCCCGGGCGGATCCACGGAGCCCGGCCCGACGCGCAGCCCCTCCCCCTTCCCGCTCGTCGGCCGACCGGCCCCGCCCCTGAACGCGCCCGGCCTGGACGGGGCGGCGATCGACCTGGCGGCCTACAGGGGGAAGCCCGTCTGGATCGTCTTCACCGGTACCTACTGCCCACCGTGCCGCGACGAGTACCCGCTGATGAACGGCTTCGCCGTCCGCTACGCCGAGACGGGCCTGGTGGTCCTCGCCGTCCACGTCAAGGAGGACGCCGCGACCGTGAAGCCGTTTGTCGACGAGCTCAACGTGACCTTCCCCGTCGCGCTGGACGAGGACGGCAGCCGCGCCGCGACCTGGGACGCCCTCGCCCTGCCCGTCCACTACTGGATCGATGAAGCGGGGATCGTGCGGGACGCGGCGATCGGGGGGCTCGGGCCCGACCAGATGGCCCGCGGCCTGGGCTCGATCCTGCCGGGCGTGACGATCGGCGAGTAGACCGGAGACGGGCGGGCGGCGCCGGCGTCCGGAGACGGCGACGGCGCCCACGCCAGTGCCACGCCGGCCGCGCCCACGCCCGCGGGCCTAGGGCAGCGCCGCGCCGATCGCCTGTGCGGCCACGCCGACGCTGTCGAGCAAAGCGCCCGGGAAGAGCCCCAGCGTCACGGTGACGATCGCCGTGACCGCCAGCCCCAGGCGCAGCAGCGCCCCGTGAGCCACCGGGGCCGGCTCGCCCTGTGACTCGCGCATGTACATGTAGACGACGACGCGGAGGTAGTAGAAGGCGGCCGCCGCGGCGTTGAGGACCGCGATCACGGCGAGGAGCGTCAGCCAGCCGCCGCCCTGGACGGCGGCCAGGATCACGTACGCCTTGGCGAAGAAGCCGGCCGTCGGCGGGATCCCGGTGAGGGAGAGCAGGAAGAGGACCATCAGGATCCCCAGGATCGGCTCGCGACGTCCCAGGCCGGCGAACGTCTCCAGGCGGCTGGTCACGCCGGGGCGCTTCTGGAGGGCCGCGATGACGGCGAAGGCGCCGAGGTTCATGAAGGCGTAGGCGGCGCTGTAGAAGAGAAGCCCCTCCAGCCCCTCGATCTGGCCGGCAGCAAACGCCGTGAGCCCCACCAGCATGTAGCCGGTCTGGGCGATCGAGGAGTACGCCAGCATCCGCTTGACGTTGTCCTGGGTCAGGGCGACGAGGTTGCCGAGGGTCATCGTCAGGGCCGCCAGGACGAAGAAGACGATCGCCCACTCGTCGCGCAGCGGCCCCAGCGCCTCGGCGAAGACCCGCAGGATCACGGCAAACGCGCCAATCTTCGGCCCCACCGAGAGGTAACCCGTGATCGGGGTCGGCGAGCCCTGGTAGGCGTCGGGCGTCCAGTAGTGGAAGGGGACCGCCGCGATCTTGAAGGCCACGCCGGTCGTCAGGAAGGCGAGGCCCATCGCCAGGCCCGGCGAGAGCGCCGCCTGCCCCTCCACGATCCCGCCCAGGACGCCCGCCACGTCGCCGATCCGGGTCGAGCCGGTGAGGCCCCAGACGAAGGCCAGGCCGAAGAGGAAGATGGCGCTCGAGAACGAGCCGAGGAGGAAGTACTTGATCGCGCCCTCCGTGGAGAGCGCGTCGCGCTTGTGGTAGCCGGCCAGGAGGTAGCCCGGAATCACCATCAGCTCCAGGCCGAGGAAGAGGACCAGGAGGTCGGCGGAGGCCGCGATGAGCATCGCCCCCGCGAGGGCGAAGACGAGGAGCGCGGCGAACTCGGGAACCGGCAGCCCGCGCGCCGCCAGGTAGTCCGGTCCGAAGAGGATCGTGAGAGCGACGATGGCGAGGAACAGGAGGTCGAGAAACGTCGTCAGCGCATCGACGCGGTACGAGCCGCCGAATGCGGTCCCCGGGGTGGTGCCGACGACGGCGACGAGGGCCGCGACAATCCCGAGGCCCAGCAGGCTGATGCCGACCGCGACGGTGGCGTTTCCGGGCGCGACGATGTCGGCGACGATGATGGCGGCCGCGACGAGGATGACGACGACGAGCGGGGCGATGACGGTGAGGTCGGCAAGGGACATCGGCGGGGCTCCCGTCAGTGCCCGATCGCCGTCGCGAGCGACGGATCCACGGCGGCAAGGACCGCCGTCACCGACCCGGCGACGAGCTCGAGGAGGAGACCCGGGAAGAGGCCCAGGATCACGGTCAGCGCGCCGAGCGGGGCGAGGGTCAGGATCTCCACCGGCCGCATGTCGGTCAGGTGGTGCCCGAGCCCCCGCAGGAAGTCCGAGAGGGGCCCGAAGAGGACCCGCTGCTGCATCCAGAGGAGGTAGGCGGCGGCGAAGATCATGACGAAGACGATCACCGCGGCCGTCCCCGGGCTGAAGGCGAAGGTGCCCTGGAAGACCAGGAACTCGCCGACGAACCCGGCCAGGCCCGGGAGGCCGACCGAGGCGAAGACGAAGAAGCCCAGGGCCGCCGAATAGACCGGCAGCGGACCGCCCAGGCCGCCCATCTTCGCGATCGCCCGGTCGTGCGTGCGCTCGTAGATCACGCCCACCAGGAGGAAGAGGGCGCCGGTGATCAGCCCGTGGTTGACCATCTGCAGGATCGCACCCTGCATCCCCTGCTCCTGGAAGATGAAGATCCCCAGCGTCACGAAGCCCATGTGACTGACCGAGCTGTAGGCGACCAGCTTCTTGAGGTCCGGCTGGACGAGGGCGACGATCGCGCCGTAGATGATCGCGATGACCGACAGCAGGATGATCAGCGGCGCGAACGCATGCGCCCCTTCCGGGAAGAGCGGCAGGGCGAAGCGGATGAAGCCGTAGGCACCGAGCTTGAGGAGCACCCCGGCGAGGATCACGGACCCGGCCGTGGGCGCCTCCACGTGCGCGTCGGGCAGCCACGTGTGGAACGGGAACATGGGGACCTTGATCGCGAACGCCAGCGCGAACGCGGCGAAGGCGAAGAGCTGGAAGGTCCGGTCGAAGCCGTGGCCGGCCAGGCTCTGGAGGTCGAAGGCGCCGTCCCAGCTCCCGGTCGCCGCCTGGTAGGTGAACGCCGTGGCCAGGATCGCCACCAGCATCAGGAGCGACCCGACCAGGGTGTAGAGGACGAACTTGATCGTGGCATAGATGCGGTTCGCCCCGCCCCAGATCCCGATGATCAGGTACATCGGGACGAGCACGACCTCCCAGAAGATGTAGAAGAGGAAGAGGTCCAGCGAGACGAAGACGCCCAGCATCCCGACCTCGAGGACCAGGAAGGAGATCATGTACTCCTTCACCCGCTCCTTGATCGGCGAGAAGCTGGCCAGGATGGAGATCCAGGTGAGCGTCGTGGTGAGGACGACCATGGCCACCGAGAGGCCGTCGACGCCGACCTTGTACTGGATGCCGAAGAGGGGGATCCAGTCGAGCGTCTCCACGTACTGGAAGGACATGCCGGGGCCCGTCTCGCGGCCCGGCAGGTAGCCGAGGAGCAGCCACAGGCTCACCACCCAGGTGGCCAGCGAGAAGAGGATCGCGGCGCCCCGGATGGCCCCCACGTTGCGCCGCGGGATCAGCGCGATGACCAGCGCCCCGACGAGCGGCAGGAAGGTGATGACGCTGAGGATGGGGAAGTCGCCGACGTTCATCGTCGTCCTCCCTACCTGGCCGCGATGGCGAGGTACGCGCCGGCCATCACGATCAGCCCGATCGCGATGCCCAGCGCGTAGTTCTGGACGCGCCCGGTCTGCACGCGGCGGAGGCCGCGGCCGGCGTCGACGGTGAGGCGGCCCACCCCGTTCACGGTCCCGTCGACGACGGTCCGGTCGAACCACCACATCGCGTCGGCGACGCGGCCGCCGATCACGATGAAGAGGAGGTGGTTGAGGTCGTCGAACCACCACTTGTTCAGCGTGGCCCGGTAGAGGAAGCGGGTTGCGCCGTTGGCGTCGGTGAGGGACTCCACCCGGGACCGGCTCCCGGCCCGCCGGAAGGCACCGAACAGCCAGATCGCGACGACGAGCCCGAGGGTCGCCGCCGCGACGCTGAGGATGATCAGGACGCCGTCGATGCCGGCCAGCTGGAAGGGCTGCTTGTCGGGATGGAGCAGCTCCTCCGACTCCGCGAAGACCGGCTCGAGCCACTGCGTGATCCGCGAGTCCCCGAGCGGGAGGCCCAGGAAGAGCCCGATGAGGGCCGACGGGATGGCGAGCAGGACCAGGGGCACGGTCATCGTCCAGGTGGACTCGCGGATCCTGTCCCAGATGCTCCGGGCGTGCGCCGAGGGCTCGCCGTAGAACGTCTTGGCCATCAGCCGCCACATGTAGAAGGCGGTCATCACGGCGACGACGAGGCCGATCAACCACACCCACCCGAAGGCGAACTTGAAGCTCTCCGCGAGGATCTCGTCCTTGCTGAAGAAGCCGGCCAGTGGCGGGATCCCGGCGATGGCCAGGGCGCCCACGAACATCGTCCAGTGGGTGATCGGGATCTTCCGCCACAGGCCGCCCATGTTGTTCATGTCCTGCTCCTCGTGCACGGCGTGGATCACGCTGCCCGAGCCCAGGAAGAGGAGGCCCTTGAAGAAGCCGTGGGCCATGAGGTGGAAGATCGCGGCCGTGAAGGCGCCCACCCCGAGCGCGGCGAACATGTAGCCGAGCTGCGAGACGGTCGAGTAGGCCAGGACGCGCTTGATGTCGGTCTGGGTGAAGGCGATCGAGGCCGCCAGGATCGCGGTGAAGATCCCGATCGCAGCGACGATCACCATGACGTTCGGGGCGAGGGCGAAGATCGGGTTCGCCCGGGCCACGAGATAGACGCCGGCGTTGACCATCGTCGCCGCGTGGATGAGGGCGGAGACCGGCGTGGGGCCCTCCATCGCGTCGGGCAGCCAGACGTGGAGCGGGAACTGGGCGCTCTTGCCCACCGCGCCACAGAAGACGAGGAGGGCGATCGCGGCGATCGTCGTCGAGTCGAGCTTCGCGATCAGCTCGAACGACTCGCGGATGTTGAGCGTGCCCGTGCTGACCCAGATGAGCATGATCCCGAGGGCGAAGCCGACGTCGCCGACGCGGTTGACGATGAACGCCTTCTTGGCCGCGAGCGCGGCCGAGCGCTTCGGGTACCAGAACCCGATGAGGAGGTACGAGCTGAGCCCCACCAGCTCCCAGGCGGCGAAGAC
>Ga0315274_10013881_pt1 | contig 11452 bp, 21 predicted proteins | sample YL17G02_20_MG_FD_203700 | JGI IMG/M metagenome (GOLD analysis project Ga0315274, IMG submission 203700) | Sediment microbial communities from Yellowstone Lake, YNP, Wyoming, USA - YL17G02_20 | ecosystem: Environmental > Aquatic > Freshwater > Lake > Sediment | place: USA: Wyoming | collected...
CGTCGAAGAATGACTCCAGCTTGGGGCTCGGCCAGACGGGCACCCACAGCTGCGGCTGTTCGTTGTCGGTGGCCCAGCAGAGCAGCAGGATTTCAGTGCTCGCGTCTTCCGCGTATCTGTGCGTGCCGTCGGACAGCAGGTCGACCCTAGAGAAGCTCTCTATATCCACATGGGTAGTATGTCTATCCGACACGGTGGTGCCCCCGGTGACGACTGAACTGGCGCAATTTCCTGTATCGCGCCACCTCCCGCTATGAATCGCGCCACATCCTCGGCCAGCGCGCCACTCAACTCATTCTTTGGCCTCTTGTCCGCTACGACTTCCTCCCGCGAGGACCTCCTTCCCAGCAGCAGAAACTTCTGGTGTCCTGCGCGCGATATTTCTCTTGGCTTCATCTAGGTCACCCTCCGGGTAAAAAGTTTTCACGTATGCCCAAACCAGTAGATCGACGACAACCTTCATCATGCTCGCCACTTCCCATTGATGACGTTGATCAGCGTGCGCTTGCTGTTGGCGTAGAGAAGGCCGTGCGACTGCAGCCATGACGAGGGACCCTTGTTGTACTCCAGCCGCAGGTATGACGACGTGCCGACGCGCTGGTGCCCTTCCTCAATCGCTGGGCTGTGCCCGTGCCCCGTAGTCGTACGCACGCCGAGCCGGCTGAGGTTCTTCACGGATCCGCGCGCACCGTTCGGGCCGCGGTCCCCGTGCATGTTCACTTCGACGCCGCCGAGCAGGACGCTCTGGTCCATGTGCAGCGCTTCGACGTGCTCCCCGCCCCACTCCTTGACCCAGTGCGCGAACGGGTCGATGGTCGTGTGCCCGGCTGGGCTCATCTCCGTACCTTCGAGCATGGCCAGCGCTGTGCGCAGGTAGAACAGCGCGTTGTCCGCGTCCGCCTTCCAGTCAGCCGACATGATCCAGCGGGACAGGAACGCGTCGTGGTTCGACGGCACGATCAGCGTACGGCGCCCCTTCGTCACCTCGCTGGCCCACTTGACAGTCTCGTACACCTCATTCGATACGTTATGGTACTCAACGGTGCGCTTCGCGTACTCTGCAAACGGGTTGCCGACGTGGTGCGGGTTGCGTGCCATGCCGTCCAGCAGGTCGTGAAACACGATCGCACCCGGATTGGTGGCTTCGACGATGCCTCCCTTCCCAAACGTAGCTTCCACCACAGCGGGGTCTACCGTGCGGTAGTGCAGGTCGCCTAGCACCAGGCCAGCTGCCGGCGGCGCGTTGCCGCTCATTCCATTCGGGAAGTATTCACGATCCAGGTCGATGAAAGACCCATCGTTGCACGCAGTGATCTGGCGCAGGTGGAAGGTCTTGCCGACGGTCTCGACGACGGCGGCGCCGAAGGTGTGGTGGAACTCGCCGAGCTTGCCGGCCTTGCTGTCGGTGTAGTTGCGCTTGGTGATGGCGCCGGTCGTCGTGAGGATCTTCGGGAACTTGCTCTGCGGCGCGGCAACAGTCTTCAGCTGCACCTTGGTGTGGCCCAGGATGCACGACTCACCGTGCGTGATTCCCTCGAAACCCTCGAGAGGCGTGACCGCAGTCGGGCGCGTCTTGATGTCGCCCAGCAGCACGATGTTGTCGTTCAGCTTCTTGCGCTGGTTGTACAGGTACGGGGTGATCGAATCCGCCCAGAACTCTTCATCGGCCTGACTCGCCGTCCAGATTGACGTCGGGTTCTTGTATCGGATCGGGATCACAATCAGCTCGGCGTCGCGCTCTTTGCAGTAGCACAACAGCGCCTGTAGGAATCCCTCGTGCACGGGCGTCGCGTTCTGCGCGGCCGTGACTACGAATGTTTTGTGGTCGAGCGTGCGCTTGAACTGCGTGGCACGCTGGGTCTTACTCTTTCGACTGGTTTTGCGTGATGCGTCGGTGGTTGAATAGCAATACTTTCCAACCCCGCCCTCTTTAACTACGCACTGCCACCGCTGCTTCCCGGCGGGGGACTTCGGCCCCAACAACATGTGCCTTCCACACTTCGGACACTTGGGCCTTTTATTCATTGGGATCTTAGCTGCCGGCATAGGTACTCCTGACGATTAGAAAGAGGGGCGGTGTAGGTCCCGCCCCAGAGCTTCACAGTTACGGATCTAGAACGGGATGTCGTCGCCAGCGTCAGCCTGGCCAGACAGGTCCTCGAAGTCGATCGCATCTGCGTCAGGCCGCGAGCTGAACGCATCACCATCAGCACGGAATTGCACCGCGATCAGGTTACAGTTCACGCGTCGGCCATGGGTGTTGTCCTGCGTCCACAGGCTTACCCACGCGTCGACAAAACAGCCAGCGTACGGAACGCCACTGTCACCCTCACTCACCGGGATTCCCTTTGCATTCACGACCTTCGGACGCTCCGACTCGGACGTGACCAGTGAGAACTTCCCTTCCCAGCCGTCATACGGCTTCTTCGGTTCAGCAAGACCAGCTTCCTTTGCTGCTGCTACGGCAGCTGCATACTGCTCTTCGGTGCGCTGTTGTTCCCAGGCACGGCTCTTCAGGTCCTTCGCACCCTTGGGCCACTGTTCCTTCTCGATAGCAGCACTCGCTGCCTTGATGGCGGCGATCTGCGGAACATGCTCAGGGTTCTTCGGGTCCAGAATGAACGTGGCTTTGAACTTAGCTTTGCCCGGATCTGTCTCGTTCTGCGGCAGCTTTGCTTTGAACAGCGCCGGGAAGGACAGTCGGACATTTTTTACGCGGAACATCTCTGAAGTAGGCATCTATCAATCTCCAATCACACAGTTACAGTTACGGTTTGGTGTCGCGGGCCGCTTGTTTCGAGGCGGCCAGTCTCGTTACCCTTTCTTACGGGGTTCGGTTATTGCTGGGACTTGCTCGGGAACGTGAGCCGCTGCTCGTGAGCAGAAGCAACACATGTCTCCCGACCAATCTCCTCCCGAACGGTCGGGGCACTGCAATACAAATTCCATCCTAACTCAGTATTGCCCTGAGCAAAAGCACTTTGTGCAAGCGTCATGAACTTACAGTCCTGGTCGGTGACCGGAAATCCGATGCCACCACCACCACCAACGACGCTTCCAGTGATACCGATAAACGAACGGCACGCTGCTGTCGTGTTGCCAATCACCGTAGCCGACGTGTTGGCTGCCGGGGAATGGTCACGCGCTTCGTTGTTGTTTACCGTCACGTCCTGTGAATTGCCGTTGTTGTCGGCTGACTGGCTCTGCCCCTGGTCGCTGCGCGAGTTCGTCGCTTGGTGCTGACCCTGCAGCTGACCCTGCAGCTGGCCTTGATCCTGGTCCTGCTTGGACGACGATCGTGCGTTGCCACCTTCCGAGTACGACCGTGAGCTGGCGTCGCCGCCTTCGCCGATGCCCACGCCGATGGACGTCGTCTTCACGTCGACATCAGTGCGTACGTCGGTCCGGTTGCTGGCATTCGCTGCCGCCAACGCGCTCGCATCTGCATCGGCCGACACGTTCGACGGGGTCGTCGTCGTTGTCGTCGGGCAGTTGCCCTGGCACGTTGCAGTCGCATGCGCGGGGACCGCGATCCAGCTGAACAACGCGATCACTGCTACCATCAAAAATCTACTCGACATTTTCCACTCCTCACTCAAGTTTAGGTTAGGTCACTGAACACGATTCCTGACGCGCTTTCGTTCGTCAGGTCCGTGAACTCTATGTCCGCGATTATGGAAGGTCGCGGGTCGGAGCCAGGCACAAGTGTCGGCGCACCGTCTGACCAGACGACGTGCCCACCCTTCTTGCCGGGATCCTGCAACAGTGGGTGCTTTTTTCCCAGTTTCTTCTCTGCCTCCGCCGGCGAGATCAGCACGCGCGGCTTGTAGCGCTGGTCGGCCTTCAGGCCAAGACGTATCAGTGCCTTCTCGGCCACCGTCTTGTCATCCCAGCTGCGTCCACGACGGCCGCTCACGAGCTTGTAGTCGCCGACTTTTTGGCGTGACTGCACCAGCTCCATGGCCTTGTCTTCGAGGTCGCTGAAGAACGCTTTGATCTCGACTGCATGCGGAAGCAGTTCGGCAATCTCCATCGGGTCCATCAGGATACGGTCCTTCTGGATGTCGAACTGTTCGAAGTCCACCAGATTCAGCACGCGTGCGGCCCTGGCTTTGCACGTGGTGCGCGCTCTGCACCACCGGCAGTGTTCCCCAGCCTTGACCCTTGGCCGGTCTCCTAGGGCCTCCAAAGCGGCCGGGCGCACGACTTCCTCGGCCCACTTAAGCAGGTCGGTTGTCGAAATCGCAAATTCAACTACGTTACCGATCCGCGGCTGATGAATGACCAGGATGTACCGATCGATGTCGTACAGGTGTGCGTATTCCTCGTGCACACCGAGCGCGTACATCTTCAGCTGGGTGTTCTCGAGCGCGTCCACCGGGAGGCCCTTGCCGAACTTCAGATCGGTGATGCGGCAGGTGCCGGTACCGTCTGCTTCGGTCCAGATCCGGATGTCGTCGGCCGTGCCGAACCCGTCTTTCACCCACTGTGAATAGTGCACGCGCACCTCGAAGAACGCCTGCCCTGGCCGATCGATCGGCGGGTACGCGTTGACGTTGTCGAGGAACTCGTTGATGTAGTAGACCATGTCCTCTGTCACCTCGAACGACCACATCTCGTCGTCGCCGGAGCGCTTCGGGAACTCGATCTTCTGGCCCAGCCACTTGTCGGCGGTAGTGTTCTCGTTGCGGGCCCACTCCGACAGCATGTGCGCAGCAGTACCCTCGGCGGCGTACACCGACTCAGTGTCGGGCATGCCGACCTGCAGCTTCACGGCTGCCGGGCAGTTCACCCAGATTGAAGCCGCGCTCGGGCCGAGCGGGCTGTGGTCCAGCAGGTCCAGGTTCGCGTTGTTGTCGGGTTGCACGCCGACGTCGTACTCAGTTGTCAAGATCGTTAGTCTCCAGTTTTTCAAACACAAGTCCGTCCAGATCGTCCTGAATATCCGCCATCGTTTCCTCGTCGATGCCATCGAGCACGCCGGCGCGTTGGCCGAAGTCGGCGAGCACCGCCTCACTTATCTCTTTCGCCAATTCAAGATTCGACTTCTTCACTAGACTACCCCCGTGATATCAAATTCGTCGTCGTCCTCAACAACCGGCGGCGGCGCCCCAAACCCTCCGAATGCCCTTGCGTACGCTGTCACGTAGTCGAACGTGTCCTCCACCATCTCGGCCTCGCCGCGCTCGATCTGCCGCTGCGTCACGCGCAGGTAGTTGTTCTCCCTCTCGACGGGGCGGTACACGTCCGGGTTGTTCCCGATCTTCTCGACGTCCACGGTCTTGCCGTTTAGCCGGGCCGGGTATCCCATCTTCCCTCCCTCCACGATCTTGATCTTCACTGGGCCGCCTTCAGCAACAGCCACGAGCCCAGCTGAAGTATCACGCTGACTATCAGAAGGACCCCGGCCATCCGTAGCCACGACTCCAGCAGCGAACGTCTGCACAACAGGTCGAGTAGCCAATCTACGAAACGGTTCATGGTCTGCAGTCCCGCACCGAGCTGACCCCGATGCCTTCGTTGAAATTGCTGTTGACGGTGTACACGACGGTCGTGAACGACACCGCTTTCCAAACTGTCTTTACCCACTGCTGGGCCTCGATGTTCTCGAGCCACACTGAAACGCCTGCATGTAACGCGGCCGTGCCGAAACCCCAGGCGAGTGCACCCCCTTGTGAGGGATGCTCGCCGATTAGCTGCGACGTGATCGAATTGACCTCGCTGTAGCATTCCGGGTGCTTCGCGATCTGGACCGTCTGTGCGACGTCGAACGCGTGAGCTGTCTGCCAGACGTACTCGTCTGTTGGCATCTCAGCGCACCCGGTGAGCATCAGCACGGCCGCGAACATGCAGTTTTTCATAGCTCTGTTGCCACCTCCGCGGCTTTGATAGCTGCATCACACGCAGCGATCAGCTTCTTGAAGTTCTTCGCCGGCACCTTGCCGATCGTCTTCGCCTCGCCGATCTTGTCGAGCAACTCCAATGCCTTCTCACGCGACACGCTGTTCTGCAGCGCTACCAGGCGCGAGCGGACCTGCTCACGGTCAGCCTCTTCGCTGCTGGCGGGCGCTGCTGCTGCTGCCGCTACAGGCTCAGCTTGCGGCTCCGCTGTCGTCTCGGCCGGGGCGGCAGGCGTGGAAGCCGTCGTCTCCGGGGAGGCTGCCGCAGGCGCCGCATCGACGGCCTCCAGTGACGGCTTTGCCTTCCGCTTGGCTGCCGGTGCGGCGGCTGACGGCGCGCTCGCGTGCTCGCTGTACGCTCTCGCCAAAACTAGCACTGCTGCCGTCAGCTCCTCGATCTTCACTTCTAAACTCATTCGCCTTCTCCTCGTTGAATAAAAACTCGTACGCACTATTAACCCAGAACTCCTCGCCGGCTACGCTCTTCGCGACGATGTCTTGAGTCTCGTCGTCGACCAGGATGAACTGTTCTTCAGGCACCGCGCTGAACGCGATGCAACCAAGCTGTTGCCGGGCCCACGCGGCGATCGGCAGGTAGACGGATCGCTCGACCTTACGAAGCACGATCCAGCTCCACGACGTCAACCGCCTTGACGGGGTTCACGTCTATGATGGCCTCGAACACACGGTACTTGCCGTTGTGTGCGAAGGCGCGATCACGCGCGTTGGTGACGGCCGCCTCGCGGTCGTCGAACTTGCCGGTGAGCGGGAACGTCTCCGCTACCACACCTTCGTCGTTGATCCGCGCCACGAGAAACTTCATCGCGCCATCTCACGCTGCGAGTGGGTCGGGTTCATGCCCATCTCTTCGCGTAAGTCCCACAAGTGGGCACGCGCGGTGGCGACTGTCGAACGGTACGGGTGCGCGTTCAACGCGCCCAGGACCTCGATTCGAGCCATAGCGAGGCGCGCGTCCACAAGCGTCCGATTCGCCGTGTTACTTGCCTCAGCACGATCCGCGTCGGTGTATTCCGCGTAGTATGTGGGATCGTTGCAGGTGTCCTTCTTGAGTGCTGCATCGATGGCGAGCACGCGGACGTTGTTGTAGTCGTCGACGAGTAACTCATTCGCTTCAATCCGGTGTTGCTTGTTGGCTAGGTCAAAACTCATTTCCATCCTCCTCGTTGTGAAATTTATAAGGGCCTTGAACAGAGACCTTGGTAGGCATGCTCTCACCCCTTCGCCAACTCACTTGCCACCAGTGGTTGGACCTGGTCAGGAGACACCCCTTAAGCGGGGTGCCCGGCTAGTCGATCCAATACTCCCATTCCGCCGGGTATCCCGTCTTCCGGCGAGTTACTGTTTGCAGCCAGCACGTGATCCACTGGTTGGCGCTCCAGTCGAATACGGTGACCGGGTACCACGCAAACCACTTGTGCGTGTAATACTCGCGGTCGCCTCTGCGCACCAGCACACGCTCTGCTCCCTTCTGCCGGTCCGCGCGGATGACCGCCAACGGATGCTTGTAGCCGCGGTACCTGATCAGCGACAACAGCTTACGCCGGTGGATCAGAACCAGGCCGACGATAACGCCGAGGACAAACGCCCCTTTGTCGAAATATTCCATTACATCCCCTCCCCAACATTCTTGGTGTAGAAGTCTGCGCACGCTTTGCCCAAGGGGGCGAAGTCGGTCGTAGTGCTCACGTACTCCTTGCCCTTCACGATAGCCGCCTTGATCTCGTCGTCTGACGGGTCCAGGTGAGCCACCCGGCCAGCGAACCAGTTGGCGCGACGCTCCATGCGCCCAGCCATGTCGGTGTCGCCCTGCTTCTCCGATTCCAGCTGCGCCGAGTGATACGACGTTGCGCACAGTGCCAGGAAGAAGAGCGCGCTGGGCCGCACGTCAGCCGATTTATACTCGGCTGTCACCCCGGCCGGCGCCGGCGCGGAGGCCGGAGCCGGGGCCTGGATGGTTATGCAACCACCCAGTGCCAGGGACAGAGCGAGTGCTATTCGCTTCACGCTGCCTCCTTGTTGAGGAACAGGGCTTTGGCCACTTCGAGCGCGGTCTCCTTCCGCTGTGCACCCTGACCGAACCAGGCTGACGCCAGGCGCGAGCCCTGGTCCTTCGAGCGCTGGTGGTGGTCGACGTACTCAGTGACCGCGTTGACGAGACCCCAGGCCGTGCCGTTGGCCGACTTGAGATCCGCACCCTTGCCGCGGCCGAGGAGCGCAAGCACCTTGCCGGCCGGCTGCGAAATCTCGATCTTGCCATCCTTCTGGCGGAACGCGTCCGGTATCACGCGGGTGATGAACTCGACGATCTGCTCGTTCGTCGGGAAGATCTCCGCGAGGCCGCTCGCAGCGTCGACGAATCGGCTGATGTCGTCCTCGCCTTCGATCAGCTTCGCAGCGACGGCCGCCACGTCGAGCTTCGACGAGTGGTTCACCGACACGTATCCGTACTTCGAGCCCGAGATCGCGATCTGCAACGTGTTGTCGCAGACGACGCGAGTCGTGACGTACTGGAACCGGGATGCCTGGGTGCCGTCATACGTGGTCGAGGCGAGCACGTACACGTCAACGAGGTCCTGTCCCTGGATGCGGAACGACTTCTCGACCTTCGACAAGGTCCAGATCGTCTTGCCGCCGCGCAGTACGCCGGCCGTGTCCATCTTCGCACCGACCGCGTCGATCACTTGACGCTGGAAGTCGAACAGCTCGATTGGCTGAACGATCGCGTACTCGTGGCCGACAGTAGAGAGGTACGCACCCGTGTCCAGGCGAATCAGGGCCTTGCGGTCCGGGACCTGAACGGGACGACCTTTGCCTTCGGTCGTCGGGATTCCTGCGTAGAACAGATTGCGACCAGCTACAATGTAGTCGGCGCCGGCCTTTGCGGGCCACTGTTCAACCGGGACGTCCGCGCCAACGCGATTGCCGTAACCGTGCCACGCGGACTCGGTGTGCTCTGCGAGGGCGATTGCTGCGAAGCCTTTCGAGAAGTCAAGTAAGTGAGCCATGTTCTATCTCCTGGGTTAAGTTGAGTCGGTCCTGCCGACGGGGAGCAGATTATTCGATGGGGGTTGCGCTGTCAACACTTTTCGTCTACATTCTTTTCACCCCAGGAGGGACACATGAAAAAGCACCCAGCAGGATGGAGCCCGCGCGTCGGCGACGTGGTCCAGATATCGTTCAGAGACCACACAGAAGTCAATGGTGAGAACCAGGGACTCCTGGACTTCTCTGTGTTCGGCCGGCTGGCGCACATCGACAAGCACTCCTACACGGTCCATTCATGGGCGTATACCGGGGAGCCCCCTGAAGGTGAGGGGTGGGTACACAACATCACAGGTTTCTCGATCGCACGGTCGGCGATCGTGGATATTTTCAAACTCATACGACCACGGAGGAAGACAGAATGAAGGGTATGTACGGTATCGCTCAGGACAGTGAAACTGGGCAACGGTTCGGCACGGTTCTCGTGAAGCAGGATAAGGGCGAGCGAATCGTCGTTGCGTTCCTGAACCCACAGGGCAAGTTCAACATTGTACGAATCGTACCAATCAGCGCGACGGGCGACTGGTTGTTCTTCGAGTCGGCCGATGAGCTGAACGCGTTCCTGAACGCGGAGAGGGATCAGCAGGAAGCACAGGCAGCACGCTCCACGGCTGAGCCGATCGTCGGCGAGCTGGTGGATTTTCCTGAACCGCTGGCCTGAAATGTTCTACTTGAAGCTACGATCGCTCAGCAATGGGCGCATCGTCCAGACCTTGGGGCCGTTCGCGTCATACGACGCGGCGGCTGCCAAGGAGGACTCGATGAACATCAATGAGCAACATTTTACCGCTGAGATCTTCGAGGCGGAGGAGGAAGACCTTGACCAATAAAATCCCACACGATTTAGCGATTGACCTGGTAGACGAGGCAAGCGCCGCTATCGATGTTCTCTGCAGCGTTCAGCACCAGATATGCCTGGATGCCGGGTGGCACGACAAGCCGAGAGAAGACGGCACGCTGATCGCGCTCATGCACGGTGAGCTGTCCGAGATGATGGAGGCGGTACGACGCGGCCCGATGCCCGACGACCACTGCCCCGAGTTCACCAACGAGGAAGTTGAGGCGGCAGACGTTCTGCTCCGCCTGTTCGACTACTGCGGGCGCAAGGGGCTGCGACTAGGCGGCGCGCTGCACGCGAAGTTTGCGTACAACCTCATTCGAGAAGACCACAAGGCCGACAAACGAGCACTGCCGGGAGGCAAGAAATTTTGAAGACAATCTACTTAGCAGGGCCGATCACGGGCCTTACGTTTCAGCAGGCGTCGCACGGGTGGCGGCAGGATGTAGAGGCATGGCTATTCAAAAGGGGCCTGCTTGATAAGGTACAGCTACTCAGCCCTCTTCGCGGCAAAGAGTACCTGGCCGATCAGGGAGTGCTCGCCAAACAGTACCTGAACCTGCACCCACTCTCGAGCCCGCAGGGCATCGTGCGTCGGGACTACAACGACGTGATCACGTGCGACGCGGTGCTGGCCAACTTCTTCGGCGCCACAAAGGTGTCGTTGGGGACAGCATGGGAGATGGGCGTGGCCTACGCGCACCAGAAGCCGGTCGTGGCAATCATTGAGGAGAACTCGTGCCACGATCATCCATTCATCACGCAAACCGCGTCGTACACGTTCGAATACATGGGCGACTCCGCTCTGGAAGCGTTGATGCTCTTGATAGGGGTTAGATAATGACCGCGCACACAGAGACAAAGAACGCAACGCTGAACATCCGCATCGAGCCGAAGTTGCTCAAACAGCTGCGGGCCGAGGCCAAGAAGCAGGGGCTGCCGCATGCCGAGCTGGTCCGTCTGCTGATTCGTAACGAGGTTCGGCGCATTGCTAAGTTTGAACGGGGGCACATCTGATGTACGGCGGACCGAGGTCTGACAAAACATTCTTCCACGTCAAGCCGGCGCTCGCGACGGCCTCCTGGGCCAGGGGCGACACAAGCAAGAGACTGCGCAGGGAATACAGGGAGATGAAGCGCCGGAGCCTTAGCTACATACGCTCACCACACCAACTGCCCGAGTAAGAGGCGCACAACTTGACACGCAAACTATGGATTGCCGTCGGCAAGAATAGACAGTCTTCGTTTATCGAGCACCACGAGGCATCGTGGGACCAGCTGTCCAAGCGGCTGACCACGTTCAAGCGGACACCGGAGACCTACGCCGAGTACATGGCGGCGTCGAAGGACTTCCAGCTCGCGACGAAGGACGTCGGCAGCTTCGTTGGCGGCAAGTTCTCGGGCGACACGCGACGCAAGGACGAGCTTGAGTTACGCTCGGTACTGTGCCTGGACATGGACCACGTGCCGGTGGCCGCGGTCGGCGCGATCGGCATCACCTACAGCGACGTCGCTCACGTATGTCACAGCACGCATAAGCACAGCCCCGAACACCCACGCTTGCGTCTCGTGTTCCCGCTGTCGCGTGATGTGACCATCCACGAGTACGAGCCGCTCGCCCGTGAGGTAGCCAGCTGGTTCGGCATGGACGC
>Ga0315274_10013882_pt1 | contig 11452 bp, 9 predicted proteins | sample YL17G02_20_MG_FD_203700 | JGI IMG/M metagenome (GOLD analysis project Ga0315274, IMG submission 203700) | Sediment microbial communities from Yellowstone Lake, YNP, Wyoming, USA - YL17G02_20 | ecosystem: Environmental > Aquatic > Freshwater > Lake > Sediment | place: USA: Wyoming | collected...
CTGTTCAACAGCGCCGGCTCGCCGTGGTGGCTCACGGGTGTGCTGGTGGACGGCATGTATCTTGCCACCGCCTGGGTCGTGAGCGTGATGTTGCCCCCGATGGCGATCTTCTTCCCCCTGTTCACGCTGCTGGAGGATTTCGGGTACCTGCCGCGCGTGGCGTTCAATCTCGACCGTTTGTTCAAGACCTCCGGTGCCCACGGCAAACAGGCCATGACAACCATGATGGGTTTTGGCTGCAACGCCGCCGGCGTGGTGGCCACCCGTATCATCGACAGCCCGCGCGAGCGTTTGCTGGCGATCCTCACGAACAACTTCGCCCTCTGCAACGGCCGCTGGCCGACGCAGTTTCTGATTGCCACCGTGTTTATCGGCACGCTTGCCCCTGCGCACCTCGCCGGCCTCGTGTCCGCCGCCGCCGTGACGGGGGTGGCAATGCTGGGCGTCCTGATGACGCTGCTGGTGGGATGGTGCCTGTCGCGCACCGTGCTCAGAGGCGAGGTCAGCACCTTCAGCCTGGAGCTGCCGCCCTATCGCCCACCGCGGATCTGGCTGACGCTCTACACCTCGCTGATCGACCGCACGCTCTTCGTGCTGTGGCGGGCAGTGATGTTCGCCTTGCCGGCGGGCGCGGTGATCTGGCTGAGCGCCAACATCCAGATCGGCAACGAAAGCCTGGCCAGCCACTTCATCCGGTTTGCCGACCCGCTGGGACTGCTCCTCGGGCTCAATGGCGTCGTCCTGCTCGCCTACATCATTGCCATCCCGGCCAACGAAATCGTGGTGCCCACCATCCTGATGCTGACCGTGATGGTGACCGGTGCGCACGGCGTCGGGGAAGGCGCGGGCGTCATGTTCGAACTCGATTCTGAGAATGCCGTCCGCCAACTGCTCACGGCCGGCGGGTGGACGTTGCTGACAGCGGTGAACCTGATGCTCTTCAGCCTGCTGCACAACCCGTGCAGCACGACGATCTACACGATCTACAAGGAAACCGGCAGTGCCAAATGGACCACGGTAGCCGCGCTCTTGCCGCTGGCCATCGGCTTCGCCGTCACCTTCTCCGTCGCCACCGCTTGGCGGATGCTGAACTGAACGGCCCAGACGCCAAAGCCATCGCTCGCGGGGTTGCTGCCCGGCCGTTACTCGCCCGCAGCTCCGGTATTCTCCGGGGCCTTCTCGAACGATTGGAGCGCGAGGTAGCTGGGACCGAACCGTTTGATGTTGTCGAGCTGCTTGTCGAAGTGGTCGAAATGCCGCTCCTCGTCGCTCACCAGGGATTCAAAAACCTGCTTGGAAACCGCATCGGCGTTCTGGGCGCATTGGATGGCGGCCTGATTGTAGCTGGTCACTCCCGCCTGCTCCATCTCGGCTGCCTGGGCGAGAATCTTCTGGGCGTCGGTGATCTTCTCGACCGGCCCGGCAGGGGCCATCTCGACCTCACCTTTGAGGAAGAGGATGCGTTCGGCCAGACGCTCGACATGGCCCATCTCCTCGATGGCAATCCGCTTGAGGAGCAGGGACAGCGGACCAAAACCCTGATCGTCGAGGTGGAAGTGCCAGTACAGGTATTGGTGGACCGCCTGCAGTTCGTCGGCCACGCCCTGGTTCAACAGTTGGATGCTCGTTTGCTTGTTCATAGTATGCTCTTTGCCGGCCCAGTTGTATTCCGGGCGTTCCCCGAGTTCAAGCTTCCCTCCTCAGCAAACAGCGTCCAGCAGGCCGGGCGCACTTCCCGGCCGAGCAAACGGGCACCGGTCAACGAAGACCCGAGCCCGCCCGGCAGGCAGCGCCCGGACGGATCGCCGGGCAGCGGAAGAAGCGGCCAAGCCAGCGCGAAATCCGAACCATCCACCGCGCCGAGATGCCGAGGCGGTTGCGCCGGCGGAGAGAGGCGCCGTGAGCCTGGAGTTGCTCGACCAGCTTCGTCCGCCCGAACATGGCTGCGAACATGATGGGTGTCATGCCGACGCCGTTGTCCGCGTCGATGTCCGCGCCGTGTTGTAGCAGGAGGGCAGCGATCTCCTGGTAGCCCTTGAAGGCCACGCCGCCCAGTGGCGTCTGTCCGTGGTCGTTGCGGCGGTCCACGTCGGCACCGTGCCCCAACAACATGCGAGTGGTCTGGGCGTGACCGTGGTAGCTGGCCAACAGCAGGAGCGTATTACCCCGGTCGTCCGCCAGATTCAGGGGCAGGCCGTGACGCAGCATCGCCTCCAGCGTTTCCGTATCGCCCTGCCGCGCGAAGTCGAGCGCCATCCGCTGGAGTTCCGCGTAACGGTTCTCTTCGGCTTCAGTGATGATGGTTTGCATCGCCTGATATTGCAGCTCGGGCTTCAGCCCGCTGCTCCATTCTTCACGCCCAGCGCCTTGGCCACGCCTTGCGCATAGCGCGGGTCGGCTTGGTGGAAGTGGCTAAGCTGGCGTTGCACGATCTCCTCCGGCACGCCGGCCATGGCGGCGGCGACATTCTTGAACAGCCGCTGCTGCTGTTCCGCCGTCATCAACCGGAACAGGTTCCCCGGCTGCGTGTAGTCGTCGTTGCCCTCGCGGTGGCTGTAGCGGTCCGCATCTCCGGAGACCTTCAGAGGCGGCTCCGCGAAACGCGGGTCCTGCGTCGGCCCACCGAAGCTGTTCGGTTCGTAGTAGGCGTCCGTGCCTTTGGGCGCGTCGAAACGCATCGGGCCGTCGGCGTGATACGTTCGGACAGGCACTTTGGGGCGGTTGACCGGCAGCATCTCGTAATGCGTGCCCACGCGGTAGCGGTGGGCGTCTGCGTAGGAGAAAATGCGCGCCTGGAGCATCTTGTCGGGCGAGAAGCCGATGCCGGGCACGATGTTCGACGGGCTGAAGGCCGATTGCTCAACCTCGGCAAAATAGTTCTCCGGGTTGCGATTCAATTCCAGCACGCCGACGTCAATCAGCGGGTAATCCTTGTGCGGCCAGACCTTCGTAAGGTCGAACGGATTCCAGCGATAGGTCTCGGCGTCCTTCTCCGGCATGATCTGCACGCAGAACCGCCACTTGGGAAAGTCGCCGCGCTCGATGGCCTCAAACAAATCGCGCTGCGAGCTCTCACGGTCTTTGGCGACCACCGCCTCCGCTTCTTCGTTGGTCATGTGTTGAATGCCCTGCAGCGTCTTGAAGTGGAACTTGACCCAGAAGCGCTCGTTCTGCGAGTTGATGAAACTGTAGGTGTGACTCCCATAGCCGTTGATGTGCCGCAGACTCCTGGGCAGACCACGGTCGGACATGAGGATCGTGACCTGATGCAGGCTTTCCGGCGAGAGCGACCAGAAATCCCACGCGGCCGTGTTGCTGCGGAGGTTGGACTTCGGATGCCGCTTCTGCGTGTGGATGAAGTCGGGAAACTTGTAGGGATCGCGAATGAAGAAGACGGGCGTGTTGTTGCCGACCATGTCCCAGTTGCCCTCGTCGGTGTAGAACTTGATCGCGAAGCCGCGCACATCGCGCTCGGCGTCCGCCGCGCCGCGCTCGCCCGCCACGGTCGAGAAGCGTAGCAACGCCTCGGTCTTCGTGCCTTTCTTGAGCACGGCGGCCTTGGAGTATTTCGTGATGTCGTGGGTAATGGTCAAGGTGCCGTAAGCGGCCGTGCCCTTGGCGTGCACCGTGCGCTCGGGAATGCGTTCGCGGTTCTGGTGCGCGAGCTTCTCGAGGAGTTGGTAGTCCTGCATCAACAGCGGGCCGCGCGGGCCGGCCGTGATCGAGTTCTGGTTGTCGGCGACGGGGTTCCCGGCCGTGGTGGTGATCGTGGGAGTGGGCTTTGACATAGTGTGTCGCTTTCTTGATAGACTCTGCGCCGCCCGTGGCAAGCGTTGAAATACTTGTTTCCTTGATTCAGCATAGGCGGAGCCTATGGAAATGCAACAGCTTCGCGACGTGGTGGCCGTGGCGCGGGCCGGAAGCTTCTCCCGCGCCGCCGAGCAATGCCATGTCGCGCAACCCTCGCTGAGCCAGCAGATCCTCAAGCTCGAGGACGAACTCGGCGAGCGGCTCTTTGACCGCTTGAAACGCGAAATCAAGCCGACCCCGCACGGCGAGGCCTTCCTGCGCCGTGCCCGGCGCATTCTGGAAGAGGTCGAGGCCGCCAAACGTGAGGCAACCGACGCGCAGGCTTTGCTGCGTGGATCCGTCCGGGTCGGCGTGCTGCCGACCATCGCGCCTTACCTGCTGCCCGACGTGCTGGCGGAGTTCACCGGGACATTCCCGGACGTGGACATCATCGTTCAGGAGGACACCACGGCGCGGTTGCTCGAACAGGCGTTGGCCTGCGAGATTGACTTCGCGCTGGTCAGTCTGCCGATTCGCGACCCCCGACTGGAAGCGCGGGAGTTGTTCACCGAGGAACTGCTGCTGGCGCTGCCCCCCGGCCACCCATTGACGCGCAGGCGTTCCGTGAGCCCGGCGGAATTGGAGGGGGAACGTCTCATCGTGATGAAGGAGGGCCACTGCTTGGGGGACCAGGTGCTGTGGTTCTGCGATCGGCGCCACGTGAAGGCCAGCATCAGCTTTCGCAGCGCACAGTTGGAGACGATTCAATCGCTCGTCCGGGCCGGGCTCGGCATTTCCCTCATCCCGCAGATGGCCGCGCAGTCCAACCGCGGCGATCTCCCCGAATACCGCTCGCTGGCGGCACCAAAGCCGGTTCGCAGAATCGCCGCGGTCTGGCCCAGGCATCGCCCGCCCGGGCGGGCCGCGAATGAATTCCTGAAGACGACCGCGGCGTGCGTCGCGCGTTCCCACCGTTAACTGAATCCTCTATCGGCTTGCCGATGGACGACCGCCTCTTATTCGATCCCGGTTGTGGGGGCAAGGAGAATCGCTGACTCCCCCTCTTTCGCCCTGCGCGCCCTGTGAAGCCCTGGTCAATCCAAACACCAGGACATGCGCTGCGCGAAGTCCCGTTGGAAATCCGGCCGCCAGCGGCTCACGGTTTCGCGGGGATCGAAACCGTCGCCCGCTGGCAGATCCCGATACCAACCCTCGGGGGATCGTTCATACCGGCCGCCCCAGCCGGGTTTGGTGGGGTCACGGGGGTCATTGCCGCCCAACGGCAGGAAGAAGAACCACGACGGAGTATCCCCTTCCTTGAGGCAACCGTGGGGATTGGGCGCCGTCCACGTCTTCACCGGATAGAGCGCGCCGAGGGGACCTTTCGAGCGGACATGCTGCTCGATCCATTCGCGACTCGTCAGGGACTCATCGCCGGTGAGATACATCCCGCGGTAGGTGGCTTCGCGCCGGTCATGCCCGGGCAGGGGCTTCGCCAGAAGATAGAACATTCCCGGGAACTCGCCGTGCATCCAGTCCGCGATGCCGTCCTGGTCACCGATGTCATAAACGCGGAACTTGTGCACGAACCGCCCGAAACCCGCAGCGCCGCGGTCATGCTTGACCCGCCATAGCGCCTGGGCCAGGTCCGTCTGGCCACCCCAAATGGCAACGTTGAGCGGGCGCTCGGTGGCGCCGGCGTCAATGCGCTCGATCAGCCAGCGTGAACCTTCGGTGTCGTGGCCGTCGCCGATGTGCTCGCGACCGCGTTGCGGATTGCCGGACTTGATCCGGGCGCGGAGTTGATCGGCGGTCGGCCAATGGGTCGCGTGTTTGGCGAGGTTGGGGCGCACCTGTCCGTAGGCCTCCACGATCTGGCCGATGAGATCCGGCCGGGTGACAGCCTCCTTCAACTCACCGGGGGTGCCGGCGGCGCTGGCGATCAGCCCTTCAATCTCAAACTCGTTGGCATAGACCATCAGGCGGATCAACGATTGTTGATCGTCGGGATCGCCTCCGATGTCGGTGAGGACAGCCAGGCGCGGCCGCTCTCCGGCGACGAGGGGCAAGGCGGTGGACAGCAGCAAGCCAAAGGCGGCGAGGGCGGACCTCCAAAGAGCGGACGCAAACCGGGGCGGTGAAGCCAGGCCCGCACCACGAAGTGCACGAAGGCCACGAAGAAGAGGTCGAGTTCGCCCTTCGTGATCTTCGTGCCCTTCGTGGTGATTCCTATGCCGGTTCATCGAGAGGTCAGCTTTCCGGCCGGACCGATGTAGCGGCGCGCGATCACGACATTGTCGAAGAAGACCACATTGGTCGGGTTCTTGGTCCAGCGGTCAGTGATGTAACTCTCGAGGGTCAAGGCATTGGCCTTGAGTTGGTCGGTCTTGCGCCAGTTGAGGCCCTTCCAGTGACCCAGCAGCGCGCCGTCGATCCAGAACGCCTGCTCGCCGTCGGGCTGACCTGGGGTGTTCTGCTTGAGCATGAACTCGACGCAGATCCACCGGTCGCGCGGAATGACCGGAGCGTCCGGCACGGCGAACGAGTTGCCCCAATATTTCCCGTCACGCGACTGCTCCATCTCGTGCCAGTAGCTGTAGAAGTTCCAGCGGCCGGGCGGCGGATTCCGACCCCAATCGCCCCACGGTTCGATGGCGGTCGAGAAACGCTCGTCGCCCTCCGGCTTCAGGCCAGCCCCTCCGAAACCGCTCCATTTCTCACCGCCACGCAGGCCGCGATTCGCGCGCAGGGTCACGAAGTGGTGCACGTAGTCGCAGGTCGGATCGAACTTCGTATAGAAGCGGATGAACACGCGGTCCGCGGGCTCGAACCATTTCGTGAGGCCGCCGCCGGTGTCGTGCCCAAGGTGCGCCTCGACCCGCAGACAGCGCCGGCCGAGCTCCGGTGCGCCGGGATCGACGAAACTGAGCACCTGGCCATCCTTGTTACCGGTTTCATCCCAACGCTCGCCGAGTTTGCCCGCCTCGAAGGCGTCGGCAAAGATCACATCCGGTTGCGTCGCGAGATTGGCATCCGCCACGAATGCGGCCGCGAGGCCACGGACTTCCGGCAGTTCCTTCTTCGTCGCGAGATTCGTGGGAGCAGTCGAGTCGGCGGCGCGGGCGCCCATCGTGAGCGAGAGGGCGGTGGCGAGTAACAGAAACACGTGTCGCATGGCGAAACAATTACCCTGCATCCGGCTGCTCGGCAACGGTGCAGTGCCCCTGCTTCCGCCGGCCCGCCGGAGATGGACGAGGACACTGGTCGCGGCTGGCCGGCCTCGACTGTGCGTGGGCCGTTCAGGCCCACGCCCGAGTCTGTCTGTAAAAACGGATGGGGCTTAAACTCGATCCGTGCAGCGAACAGCAAACCGACCAGGACCAGCATTTAGTTCGGCTTGCTTTAGTTCGCCCTTGGGACGATAAGGCGGGCAGCACTGCCACCACGAGCCGCTGACTCGCTTCGGTTCAGCCAACGACCCGCGCGCAGAGATCCGGTTTGGACTGGAGCGACGGGCAACAACTAAACCTTAGCTATATGAAGACGCGATCCTCGAAACTCGTTCGATTCCTTTCCCTGCTGTGCTGGGCCCTTTGGGCGGTAGGGCCACGGGCCTCCGCCCAGACGCCGCTGGTGCTCGACCTTCAACTGTATGCGGGGCTGAGCATCACGGGTGCGGTGGGCACGGTGTACTCGATGGAATACGTCACAGACCTTGGCCCAACGAACAACGCGAGCGCCTGGCGGTGTCTGGAGTTTCTGCAACTGCCCGCCAGCCCGTATCTCTGGGCCGACAAGTCTGCGCCCGCCACGGGCCGGCGGTTTTACCGGGCGGTGGAGTTTCCGGCTCCCACGAACCTGGTGTTCATCCCGCCGGGGACGTTCCGGATGGGCAGCCCGCCGGACGAAGTGGACCGCATGGACTGGGAGGGTCCGCAGACGGCGGTGACGATCAGCCGGGGGTTTTGGATGGGGAAGTATGAGGTGACGCAAGGGGAGTATCTGGCGGTGATGGGCAGCAATCCGAGCTATTTCAGCGCAAACAACGGATTTGCAGAGGGTCTGAGCCGTCCGGTGGAGACGGTGACTTGGTACGATGCCACGAACTACTGCGCAACGCTCACGCAGCGGGAACGGGGGGCGGGGCGGATAGCGACGAACTGCGTGTATCGGCTGCCGACGGAGGCGGAATGGGAGTATGCGTGTCGGGGGTGGACCTCGACGCGGTTCAGCTATGGGGATGACCCGGGTTACAGCAACCTCGCGAACTACGCGTGGTATTACGACAACAGCGGAGGAACGACGCATCCGGTGGGGGTGAAGTTGCCTAACCCTTGGGGATTGTACGACATGCACGGGAATGTCTGGGAGTGGTGCCAGGGCTGGTGGTCGGACAGCCTTCCCGGCGGGATTGCCGTTGACCCGCAGGGGCCTCCTTCGGGCTCGTCCCGCGTGGTCCGCGGCGGCGGTTGGGGCTTCGACGCCTGGTACTGCCGGTCTGCGGACCGCAGCATCGGCAACCCGGGCGACGCGTACTTCCTCATCGGTTTCCGGGTGGTGCTGGCTCCAGGTCAGCCGTGAGCTGGGCGGTAGGCGGAGCTGCTCGGAGCAGGTTGGCGGAGCGAGGGACGAGCGGAGCCGTGCCTGCGGAGCGGCCGCGTAGCCGGGACTTGGTTTGGTGCGTGCGAGTGTGAAAAGAAGAAGGCCCCGCGCGGCGGTCGCGAAGTTTTCCGAAAACCGGCCACCCGCCAATCTGAATGCAACTGAAGCTTTTTGTTCTGCCGATTAAGAATCTCGGGGTTGCGGAGGCCGAGATGAACGCGTTTCTGCGCGGGCACCGGGTGCTGGCGGTGAAGAAGGAATTCGTGCCGGATGGGGAAAACTTTCTCTGGACCTTCTGCGTGGAGTATTTGGACGGTGCCAGCCCGATGGGCGGTAAGCCACCCAAGGTGGACTACAAAGAGGTGCTCAAGCCGGAGGAATTCGAGGTGTTCAGCCGCCTGCGGGACTGGCGTAAGAGCGTGGCGGAGAAGGAAGGCGTGCCTGACAGCTACGCCTGCCGCCAAGGCAAGGGGCAACTGGCGGCGGTTCGGCGGGCCGAGTCCTACGCCCGGCGATACGGCCGGTTGCTGAAGATGGGTGACTTCGTGGTGTGGGGGGAGGGCGGTGCCGACCTCCGCGGCGTGTGGCGGGAGGTGGAAGCCTTCCTCGCGGCGGAGTTGCGTCTGGCCTTGAAGCCAAACGTCGGCCTGAACCGGACGGCCTTCGGCATGGATTTTCTCGGCTATCGCGTCTTTCCGCGTGAGCTGCGGCTGGCCCGGCGGAGCAAGCTGCGGTTTGCCCGCAAGTTCCGCCGGTATGAATGCGAGTGGGTGGCCGGGCGGTGGACGGAGCGGCAGTTGCAGCAGCGGATGCAGGCGCTGGTGGCCGGTTACCTCCCCGCCTATCGGGCAACCCGAGTTGATCCCATGGCGGCATTGCGATGATATGAAAAAGGGGACATACCTGTTGGCGGCGGTGGTAATGGCGATCGCGATGTTAGCGTTCCACCTCCGCCAGGTTCAACCAGAACCACCGGCGGGTGATCCTTCGCGGTCTCCCGCAAACCGCAACGATCCGGGATTGTCCCAGTTGCCTGCGGATGTGGAACCCACTCTCAATGTTGAGTTCGGCACCGGCGGTGGGCGGCCCCTGAAAATGCACTTGTTACGCCCCAAGGTGCGGACGGCCGATCCGCTGCCCGTCGTCGTTTTTATCGGGGGCTTGCATTATGGCAACGTGCTTTCCCTGGCCCGCCTGGCGCAACGCGGTTATGGCTGTGCGACCATTGACTTCCGCATGGGCGAGCCGGCGGTTTTCCCCGCCTCCCTTGAAGACTGCAAATGCGCGATTCGTTTTCTGCGAGCCAAGGCCAAGGAATACCATCTGAATCCCGACCGCATTGGCATTTGGGGCCCTTCGGCGGGCGGTCATTTGGCGGCGCTGATCGGGACCACCAGCGACCTCCGGGAATTTGAAGGCCAAGGTGGCTGGCCGGATTTCTCCAGTCGGGTCCAGGCCGTCGTCGATTGGTTTGGATTATCCGGTTATCTAAAAAATGTTCCCGCGGCGGACCCGGTGAACTATGTCACCTCGGATGATCCGCCCTTTCTTATCATGCATGGGGATAAGGACCCGCTGGTGCCGCTCCGATACAGCGAACGGCTGACCGCAACGCTGAAGAAGGCCGGAGTCGAAGTGACCTTCCATATAGTCCAGGGCGCCGGGCACGGCGGTCCCGCCTTTAACACGCGAGAACACCAGGAACTGGTCGATGGGTTTTGGGACCGGCACCTCAAAAAATAAGCAGGGGGCTGAACTGGGGCTTGCTCCCGCTCTCCTCGCACCACGCCGGTTTCATGGATGACCCGATGACACGGGATGAGATAAGCGATGGCCCAGGTAACGGATCAGGGCGGCAATGCGTTCAAAGTCGTTCACTCGTCCAGTGTAACCGGATCGTCGCCTGAACCCACCCGATTCTTGCTGCGATGTTTCCTACGGTTCCGCCCGCTCACGGTTCCGCGCCGACGTCACCAGCGCCGCGGGCGCGGAGGGCCGTTCGGTTTCAATGCGCCAGCCGCTCCATTGGAGCTTGCGACCGAGATCATCGAGGAACGAGTAAGCGACGGGTGTGACCACCAGCGTCAGCAGAAGACACAGTGCCTGTCCGCCGATGACCACCACGGCGACTGCCCGCCGTTCGGCCGCGCCGGGCCCCGTTCCCAGCGCGAGCGGTAACATCCCGGCGATCAGCGTCATGGTCGTCATCAGAATCGGCCGCAGCCGCTCGCGGTTGCCCTGCAGGATGGCCGCCGCGCGATCGAGGCCGGCCGCCCGCAACTTGTTCATGTGATCGATCTGGAGAATGGCGTTCTTCTTCACGACGCCAAACAAGACCAGCAAGCCCAGCGCGGAGTACAGGTTGATGGTCTGGCCGGCCGCCAGCAGCGAAACAAAGGCGAATGGAATCGACAGGGGGAGTGACAGCAGGATCGTGAATGGATGAACCAGGCTCTCGAACTGCGAAGCCAGGATGATGTACATCAGGACCACGGACAGGGAAAAGGCCCAGAGAAACTCCCGGAACGTGGTTTCCATCTCGCGCGCCCGGCCCGAAATCCGGGTCGAGTAGCCCGTCGGCAAACCGATCTTCGCCACCTCGGCGCGCAGGGCCGCGATGCGGTCCGCCTGGGCGAACCCGGGCGCCACCGACGCGCGCAGGCTCACCTGGCGCTGCCGGTCGAGCCGCTCAATGCGGGACGGGCTTTGGGTGGGGAGCAGTTGCACCACGTTGTCCAGCCGCACCAACCCGCCGCCCTGCCGCGGCACGTAGAGGTGGGCGATAGCGGCGGGATCGTTGCGATCACCCTCCTTGAGCCGCACCGCAACGTCGTAGTCCTCGTTCATGCTCTCGTCGCGGAAGCGGGTGACCCGGGTGTCGCCGCCGACCATGATGCGCAAGGCGCTGGCAATGTCCTCGGTGTCCACGCCCAGGCTGGCGGCCCGGTCGCGATCGATCTGCACCCGCAGCTCCGGCTTATCCAGCTTCAGGGTGGTGTCGGCATCCAGCAGACCCAAGTCGGGCGCTTTTTCGCGCAACTGCTCCGCGTAGCGCGAGAGC
>Ga0315274_10013883_pt1 | contig 11451 bp, 8 predicted proteins | sample YL17G02_20_MG_FD_203700 | JGI IMG/M metagenome (GOLD analysis project Ga0315274, IMG submission 203700) | Sediment microbial communities from Yellowstone Lake, YNP, Wyoming, USA - YL17G02_20 | ecosystem: Environmental > Aquatic > Freshwater > Lake > Sediment | place: USA: Wyoming | collected...
AGCAGACGATCAAGGTGAGCCGCAAGGACAAGTTTGCGTTCGGCGTCTGGTGCGTGATGAACCGCGGGCGGGACCCGTTCGGTCCCGAGACGCGGCCCGCCTTAAGCGGCCTGGAGGCCGTCCGCGGTCTGGGCGAGCGCGAGGTGTACGGCTTCGAGTACCACGACGACGACCTCTGGCCGATTGGGGCGAGCGCGGCCAAGAAGCGCACCATCGTCCAGCAGGCGAAGAAGATCATGCGCGCGACGGGCATCCGGTGCACCGCCGCCACGACCAACCTCTTCAGCCACCCGGTGTTCAAGGACGGGGCCTTTACGAGCCACGACCCGCGCGTCCGCGCCTATGCCGTCCAGAAGGCGATGGCGAACATCGACGCGGCGGCGGAACTCGGGGCCGGCGTCTATATCTTCTGGGGCGGGCGCGAAGGCACCGACGTGGACATCGCGAAGGACCCCGTCGAGGCCCTCAAGCGGTTCCGCGAGTGCATGAACTTCCTCTCCGAATACGTCCTGGAGCAGGGGTACCGGATGGTCTTCTCCATCGAGCCGAAGCCGAACGAGCCCCGGAGCGACACGTACCTCGCGACGGCCGGCCACGCCCTGGCGTTCATCGCGACGCTTGCGCATCCGGAGATGGTGGGCGTGAACCCCGAGTGGGCGCACATCAAGATGGCGGGCCTGAATCCGCTGCACGAGTTCGCCCAGTGCCTCGAAGCGGGAAAACTCGTGGACATTCACCTCAACGCCCAGAAACCGCTCCGATACGACCAGGACATGAGTTTCGGCGCGGACAATCCGAAGGAGGCGCTCCTGGTCGTCAGGTTGCTCTCCGACTACGGATACGCCGGCACGAAGACCTTCGATGCGCATCCGTACCGGACGGAGGCGGACCCGTGGGACTTCGTCGAGCGGTGCATGCGGGCGTACAAGGCCTTCGAGGCGAAGGTGGACGAGGTGAACGCCGACGTGCAACTCTGCGCGATGCTCGAGGAACTGCACAACGCGCCGGGCGCCGAGTATAACGAGTTGCTCGGCGCTTATTCCTCGAAGGCCGCTGACCGGCTGCGCAAAGCGAAGTTGGACCCCGACGCACTGGCCAAGCGCCCGCTCCTCTACGAGCGGATCGACCAGCGCCTGACGGAAATCCTCCTCGGCGTGGCGTGAACGGCGCCCCGGCACCCCGGCGCAAGCGGCGCCCGGCGTGTATTCACGCCGGGCTAAATAAAACCACGGATGGCGCGCGCCGCATCCTTTATTTAGCCCCCCGTGAATACACGGGGGGCGCCGTCGCGCGGCGCCGCGCCCTCGGCCGACGCGATCGCCGCGGCCGCGAGTGCAATTGCCGCCGTCTCCACACGAAGCACCGACCGCCCGAGCCTAACCGCAACGGCCCCCGCGGCGCGGAGCGTCGCGCGCTCGGCGTCCGTCAGGCCGCCTTCGGGGCCCACGACGATAAGAATGTCCTCCCCCTTGCGTCGGCGTGCGAGCGCTTCGAGGATGGGCACGGCCTCGGGAGCCGTGTCGCCGACGAGGACGAGCGCCCCCGCGGCCCGCGCGAGAAGATCGCCGAGCGGGGCGGCGTCCTCGATGGCCGGGAGCCAGTTGACCTGGGCCTGCTTGGCCGCGGCCGCGCAGTGGCCGAGCCACCGCTCGCGCTTGGCGGCGGAGAGAGGTTCCTTTCCGGCGACGCTCCGCTCGAAAACGGTGGGCCGAAGCGACGCCACGCCGAGTTCCGTCGCCTTCTCGACGAGCCAGTCGGCCCGGCTGCCTTTCGGGACGGCAAAGGCGAGGTGGACGAGCCCCGGCGCGCCGGGGGCGGGCCGGCTCTCGGTCCACGCCCGTTCGACGGCGACGGTGACGCGGCGGCGTGCGGCGTCGGCGATGCGTCCCTCGGCACATTGGCCGCGGCCGTCGAACAGTTCCACCGCCGCTCCGGCGCGGAGGCGAAGGACGTGCAGCGCGTGATGGGCCTCGGCGGGGGGCAACTCGGCGCGGCTGGGCGCCTCGGCCGGAAGGTCCGGCACGAAGAAGCGGGGGCGTTTTTCGGTCTCGACCATGGCGTCGTCCTAAAGGTGGAGGCGGATTATACTGCCCCGCGCGCAGGCGTGCCCGTAGAATGTCGCGAACGGGGGGGCGAGGGAGGACGACGATGGCCGACCGTCTTCGGCCAACTCTTCCGCCGGCACCTGCTTCCCGAAATTACACACAATACTTGACGCGGGTGCGGCAACATTTTCTGGCACTTGGCGAAGGCGCGAAACCCGCCCAGGCGGGTGGCACGGCCGGTCCCTTCGGCGTTCCTCAGGGCAGGCTTGTCCGGCCGTGCGTCCCGGCGCGCCTGTCCCATTGGGGCCGGCGCACGGCGGGGCAAGGCCCGCCGTGCCACACACAGTCGCGGCGTAGCGCGGGGCACAAGGCCCCGCGCTACAAAGACCTGATGTTTGCCAGAAAATCTTGCCACACCCTGACGCTACCCGCCGGGGTTTCGGGCTTGACACCCTCCCCGGCCTCTTCTATACTGCGGGTCTTGTGCCGGGGCCGGCGGGACCGCCTGGTTGGTCCGCCGCCCCTTTCAGCCCCCGGCGGGCCTGCTCTTTGGGGGTGCGGTCCGGGTCGCCGCAGGCGACTCGACGTGGCGAGCGGGGCCATGGGGCGGAAGTCGAAAGCGACGCGATGAACACGAAAACGCAATTCCTCAAGCCGGAGCAGGTGGACCGGACGTGGTGGGTCGTGGACGCGACGGACCAGGTGCTGGGCCGGCTGGCGGCGAAGATCGCGCCGATCCTGATGGGCAAACACCGCCCGTCCTACACGCCGAACCAGGACACCGGCGATTACGTCGTCGTCATCCATGCCGAGAAAATCCGCCTGACGGGCTCCAAGGCCCGCCAGAAGGAGTACGACTGGTACACGTACTATCCGGGCGGGCACAAGACGGTGTCGTTCGAGAGGATGATGGAGAAGCATCCGACGCAGCCGGTGGAACTGGCGGTTCGGCGGATGATGCCGAAGGGCCGCCTCGGCCGGCAGATGTTCGCCAAACTGAAGGTCTATGCGGGGCCGGAGCATCCGCACCAGGCCCAGCAGCCTCAGGAACTCAAACTGTAGGAGCGCAAGACCGTGTCGCAGGCGCCAACGGAAATCACGAAGGCCAACCCGATCTGGGGCGTCGGTCGGCGTAAGACGGCCGTCGCCCGCGTCCGGCTCTTACCGGGCGAAGGGCAACTCGTCATCAACGGCCGATCGGTGGACGAGTACTTCAAGGAAGAGAAGGACCGGCGGAGCGTTCTGAGCCCGCTGGTGGCGACGAAGCAGACGCAAGGCTACGACATCTCGGTGAACGTCAAGGGCGGCGGGCCGACGGGCCAGGCCGATGCGGTGAAACTCGGCATCGCGCGGGCCCTGAGGCAGGCGGATGCGAGCCTCGAGCCGATCCTTCGGGCCGGCCAGTTCCTGACGCGCGACCCGCGGATGGTGGAACGCAAGAAATACGGCCAATCGGGCGCCCGCAAGCGGTTCCAGTTCTCGAAACGTTGACGGCGGCTTGAATCGGAACGGAAGCGCGAGCGGCTCCCGGCGGGCCGCTCGCGGTTTTTTATAATTCCCTCTCCCCTCGCGGGAGAGGGCAGGGTGAGGGGGAAAGAGAGTCGCCGTACGGCATTCACCCTCACCCCATCCCTCTCCCATCAAGGGAGAGGGAGAATAGGAAGGCGCCTCGCGGTGTGTTGCGCGTGACAGGGAGGCGGGGCGAACTTACAATAGTCCCTGAGCGCCAAACGAACGGGAGAATGCCATGACACGCGTCGGGATCATCGGAGCGAGCGGGTATGCGGCGGGGGACCTCCTGCGGCTCTTGCTGGGGCATCCGGAGGCGGAACTCGTCGCCCTCTCGGACCTGCCCGACAAGTGCGGGCCGCTCGCGAAAATCTTCCCCCAGTTCGCCGGACGGATCGACCTGGAGGTTCTGCCGACGGACCCCAAACGCCTCGCGGGCGGGTGCGACGTCGTCTTTCTCGCCCTGCCGCACTGCGTCAGCCTCCAGTACGTTCCGCCGCTGCTGAAGGCGGGCCTGCGGGTGATCGACTTTTCGGCCGACTATCGTCTGAAGACGCCGGGCCTTTACGAGAAGGTGTACGGTCACGCGGCGGACGAGGCGAACCTGAAACACGCGGTTTACGGCATGCCGGAACTGTACCGCGAGGAGATTCGCAAAGCGAGGCTGATCGCGAACCCCGGCTGCTATCCGACGAGCGCGATCCTGGGCCTCGCGCCGCTGGTGCGGCAGGGCCTCGTGGCGCCGAACTCGATCATCGTGGACTCCAAGAGCGGCGTCTCGGGCGCCGGGCGGACGCCGAAATTGCTGACGCATTACCCGGAGTGCAACGAGTCGCTCCAGGCGTACGCGATCGGAACGCACCGGCACCAGCCGGAGATCGCCGAGCAACTCTCGCTCATCGGCAAGACGAGCGTGGACGTGCTTTTCGTGCCGCACCTCGCGCCGATGGACCGTGGCATCGAGTCAACGATTTACGCGCGTCTGTTGTCCGAGATCGCGCCGAAGGACCTGGCCGAGATGTACCACGACGCGTACGACGACGAGCCTTTCGTCGTCGTCCGCTCCGAGCCGCCCGCCACGAAGCACGTCGCGGGGACGAACTACGTCCACATTTACCCGACGGCGGTCGGCGGCCGGGCCGTCATCAGCGCCGTCGTGGACAACCTGACGAAGGGGGCGGCCGGCCAGGCCCTTCAGAACATGAACCTGATGTTCGGGCACGAGGAAAAGGCGGGGCTGAAATGAGCGTGGCGAAGAAGACCCGGGTGGATGCAAAGATCGGGGTGACGTCGGCGAAGGGGTTCCGCGCGGGGGCCGCGACCTGCGGCATCAAGGCGAGCGGAAAGCCCGACCTGGCGGTCCTCGTGTGCGACGTCTCGGCCAGCGCCGCCGCCGTCTTCACCACCAACCAGGTGACCGGCGCGCCGGTCCAGGTGAGCCGGGCGCACCTGGCGAAGCGGCAGACGATGCGCGGGGTGGTGGCCTCCAGCGGAAACTCGAACGTCTGCACGGGCGCGCGCGGCCTGGCCGACGCCGAGGAGATGACGGGCCTCGTGGCGCGCGAGATCGGCTGCCCGTCGGAGGCGGTCCTGGTGGCATCGACCGGCGTGATCGGTCGCTTTCTGCCGATGGAGAAGGTCCGGGCGGGAATCCCGAAGGCGCTGGCGGCGTTGTCGGCCGGCCCGAAGGCCGACGCGGCCTTCGCGCGGGCGATCCTGACGACCGACACGCACCCGAAACAGGCCGGGACGCGGGTCCGCATCGCCGGGCGAACGGTGACGATCGGCGGAGCGGCGAAAGGGGTCGGGATGATCGCGCCGCACATGGCGACGACGCTGGCGTTTCTGGCGACGGACGCGGCGGTCGAACCGGCGGTCCTGCGGGCGATGCTCGTCCGGGCCGCCGGGGCGACCTTCAACTGCCTCACGGTGGACGGCCACATGTCCACGAGCGACACGATGGTGCTCCTGGCGAGCGGGCTGGCGATGAAGGGCGCGGGGCCGATCGCGGAAGGGCCGGCCGAGGCGACGGCATTCGAGGCGGCCCTTACGGCGGTGTGCGCGACCCTCGCGCACCAGATTGCGGCCGACGCGGAGGGCGGAACGAAGGTGATTGACATCCGCGTGACGGGGGCGGCGAGCGAGGCGGAAGCGCGGCGAGCGGCCCGGGCGATCGCCGACAGCCCGCTCGTCAAGTGCGCGTTTTTCGGCGAAGACCCGAACTGGGGGCGGATCGTCTCGGCGGCCGGCGCCGCGGGCATTTCGAGCACGGGCGATTCGATGCGCCTCGTGCTGGGCGACGTGCTGATCTTCGAGCGGGGAACGCCCGTCGGGGCGAACCGGAAGGCCCTCGGAAAAGTGATGAAGGCCCGCGAGATCGCCGTCCACCTCGACCTCGGGGCAGGCCGGGGCGAATCGCGGTGCCTGACGTGCGACCTGTCGTACGATTACGTCAAGATCAACGCCGAGTATACGACCTAACCATGTCCGAAACCGCCCGGGTTTATCGCGCTCGCTGGGTCATTTCGAATCGGGCGGGGACCATCGAGGACGGGGCCGTCGTGTGTGCCGACGGTCGGGTCGCGCGCGTGGGTCGGTGGTCGCGGGTGCAAGAGCACGTCGGCGCGAGTGACGCGATCGAGGATTTCGGCGACTCGGCCATCCTCCCCGGATTCGTGAACGGGCACACGCACCTGTCGCTGTCGGACATGGGGGGGCGGCTCCGGCCGACGAAGCACTTCGCGGCATGGATCGGCCGGCTGGCGGCGCGGCGTCTGGCGCGGACGCAAGGGGCGATTCGCCGGGCCGTCCGCCGGGGGGCCGAGGAAAGCCTTGCGGCCGGGACCGTGGCGGGGGCGGACGTGACGACGGAGCCGGCGTTCGACGACGCGCTGGCCGGCGGCGCGGCGCGCTGGCGGGTCTTCGGCGAGGTGCTGCGCTTCGGCGAGGCCGGCCGGAAGTTCACGGAGGAACGGATCGCGGACCTGGAGGCCCTGAAGGCGCAAACGGGCCTGGAGGTGGGCCTGGCGCCGCACGCGCCGTACACGCTCGGCATCGAGGATTTTATGCGGGCTCGCCGGGAGGCGGACGCGCGGGGCTGGCCCGTTTCGGCCCACCTGCACGAGACGCTGGACGAGATTGAGTTTACGCGCCGCGGCCAAGGGGACCTTCACAAGTGGCTCTCGCTCGCGCGGTTCCTGCCGAAGGACCTGGCGCCGCTCGGGAAGCGTCCGATTGCGGCGCTGGCGGAGGCGGGATTTTTCAAGGGCCCGGTCCTCGTGGCGCACGGGAACTATCTGACGGACGAAGAGATCTGGATTCTTGCGCGGAGCGGTTCGGGCGTCGCCTATTGCCCGAGGAGCCACGCGTTCTTCGGGCACGCGGACCATCCGTGGCGGCGGCTGCTGGCGGCGGGGGCGAACGTGTGCCTGGGGACGGACAGCCTGGCGTCGAGCCCGAGCCTTTCGATCCTGGACGAGATGCGGTACGTCGCGGCGCGGGAGGCGAACGCGGAGCCGCGGCTGCTTCTGGAGATGGCGACGGTGCGCGGGGCGCGGGCGCTGGGGTTCGCCGACGATCTGGGGGATCTGGCCGAGGGACTGCGGGCGGATTTCTGCGTGGTCGGCCCCGTCGCGCCGGGGAAGGAACCCCTGGCGGCGATCCTCGCGGGGGAAGGAAACATCTTAAGAGTCGTCCTCGGCGGGCAGGCCCGGCCGGGCATTTGCCCGCAATAAACCGTTGAGGATGGGCGTTTGGCTGCATAAGGGGGGTTTTTGCGCGCTGATGGCCCCGGCCGGAACGACTGTTGCGGCCGAGGCCGGCGGGTGGTAGATTGGTCCCTCACACCCCGGAATGGAAGACCGGAACGATGGTTTCAGCCCCGAGACATCTGGTGCTCGTTATCCTGGTGGCGGCGGTCGCCGGGGGATGCGCGAAGTGGTACACGGCGGATGCGGACCGCGAAGTGTACGGCATCGTGGCGAAGAAATACGAGCGGGCGCTCGACGAGGAGCGGCCTTTCACCATCGAGCCGGACCGCGAGGTGCAGGCACGCCTTGAAGGGGCGCCCAATGACGCGGGGGGCATCTCGAAGGTGCCGACGGACCTGGAGGGAGCGGAACTGCCGCCGCCCCTTCCCGAACAGGGGCCGAACACAATCGTGCTGACGGCGGCCGACGCGCTGCGACTGGCGGTCCGCGCGAGCCGCGAGTACCAGAGCCAGAAGGAGGACGTGTACCTGGCGGCGCTGGCGCTGACGTTCGAGCGGTACCTTTTCCGTCCGCACCCGTTAGCGACGGGCACGGTGAACCTGAACAACGATACGGGCGCTCACGACCGGACGTACGACGGGAGCGCGGACGTGGGGATTTCGCAGCAGTTGGCGGACGGGGCGATGATCGTAGGGGACCTGGGATTCACGGCCCTGAAGTTTCTGAACAAGGATCTTGCGAACACGCTGGACTCGACGTTTACGTGGACGCTGAACCAGCCGCTCTGGCGCGGCGCCGGACGGAAGGTGGTGCAGGAGAACCTGGTGCAGTCGGAGCGGAACGGACTGTACGCGGTGCGGACGTTTGCGCGGTACGAGCAGACGTTCGCCGTAAGCGTGGCGTCGCAGTACCTGGGGGTTCTGGAGCAGCGCGAAATCGTGCAAAACGAATGGCGGAACTACCGGAGCCTGATCCAGGGCCGCGAACGGGCGGAATGGCTGGCGAAAGCGGAGCGGCTGCCGGAGTTCCAGGTGGACCAGGCGCGGCAGGACGAACTGCGGGCGCGGGACCAGTGGATCCGTGCGCGGCAGGCGTATGAGAACGGGCTGGACGCCTTCAAGATCGTGCTGGGGGTTCCGGTGGGGACGGCGGTGGCGCTGGACCCGAAGGAACTCGACCGTCTGGCGTCCGAGGGCCTGAAACCGGTCGAGGTGGTGGCGCCGGAGGCAATCGCGACGGCGCTGGCGACGCGGCTGGACCTGGCGAACGCGCGGGACGGCGTCGAGGACGCGGGGCGGAAGATCGTGGTGGCGGAAGACGGTCTGAAGGGCGACGTGGACCTGGTGGCGAGCCTCGGCTACGCGTCGGACCCGCTGCGGAGTCCGCAGTCGGCGCGCCTGGCGTTCCACAAGGGCGAGTACTCCATCGGTTTCGACATCGACATGCCGGTGGACCGGCTCCAGGAGCGCAACGCACTGCGCGAAACGCAAATCACGCGGGAACGGGCGGAGCGGACGCACAGTCGGCTGCGGGACACGGTGGTGCTGGACGTGCGTCAGGCGTGCCGGAAACTGGACCAATCGCGGCAGAGTTACGATATTCAGAAACGGAGCGTCACGCTGGCCGAACGCCGCGTGGAGTCCACGGACCTGCTGCTCCAGGCCGGCCGCGCCGACCAGCGCGACATCCTGGAGTCGCAGCGGGCGCTCGTCGAGGCGCAGAACGCGCTGGCGCGGGCCCTGGTGGACCACACGGTGGCGGGCCTGGAGTTTCAGCGCGACGTGGGAACCCTGGTCGTCGATACCGAGGGACAGATCCATGGCTGGAGCCTCACACCTGGCGGCCCTTAAGTCGGCCGTGAGCGGAAAAAAGCGGACGCGGATCCTTTGGATCGGCGGCGGCGGGGCGGCGCTGGCGGTGCTGGTCGGGCTGAGCGTCTGGGCCGTGGGGAGCGGCGAGTCGGCGACAGGGGCCGGCAGCGGGGAGACGACGCGCGCCGCCCGCGACCGGTTCATCGTCACCATCGCCGAGAGCGGCGAGGTGGACGCCAAGGAGTCGAAGGACATCAAGTGCGAGATCGAGGGTTCGAGCACCATCCTGTGGATCATCGAAGAGGGCACGATGGTTCAGGAAGGCCAGAAACTCTTGGAATTCGACCCGACGGACGTCCAGGACCGACTGACGAACCGGCTGAGCGTGTGGCGGGGAGCGAAGGCGGCTTACGAACAGGCCCAGCAGCAGTACGAGATCCAGCAGAGCACGAACGAGAGCCTGCTGTCGCAGGCGGCGTTGAAGGTCAAGTTCGCGGCTCTGGATCTGAAGAAGTACCTTGGTGCAGCGGTGGCGGACCGGCTGGTGTCGGAGGGGGAGGCGGCGGACTTCGGGGCGATGGCCGAGGACGCGGCCCTCGGGGGCGAAGCGCTCCAGAAAAAGCGGGGCCTCGCCAGCGCGATCGACCTGGCGAACGAGGAACTGTCGCGTGCGGCGAGCAAGGTCGAGTGGACTCGGAAACTGAAGGACAAAGGGTACGTCACCGGAAGCGAACTGGAGGCGGACGAACTGGCACACCACCGGACGGAGGTGGCGCTGGAGCAGGCGCGGACGGCGCTGGAATTGTTCCTGGCGTACGAGTTTCCGAAGATGGCGGAACAGGCGTACACGGATTGGCTGGAGGCGAAGCGGGAACTCGAGCGCGTGCAGGCGCGGACGGCGAGCGAACTGGAGAGCGCGCAGTCAAACCGCGACGCGAAGAAAGACACGTTCGAGCAGGAGGAGCGGCTGCTGGCGAAGGCGCGCGAGCAGGTCGAAAAGGCGGTCATCCTCGCCCCGCAGCCGGGGATGGTGACTTACTACACCGGGTCCGACCGGCATGACACCGTTACCATCGAGGCGGGGGCGAAGGCGTGGTACCAGCAGACGCTGATCAAACTGCCGAACCTGGCCGAGATGGTCGTTCAGGTGAAACTGCACGAGTCGGTCGTCAAACAGGTGGCGGACGGAGCGCCGGCCTACGCGACGATCGACGCCTATCCGGACAAGCGATTGAAGGGACGCGTGACGAAGATAGCGGTAATGCCGGACCGGACGGCATGGTGGATGCCGGCAGGGGCGAAAAGTTATGCGACCCAGATCACGCTCGACGAGGCCCCGAAGGGACTGAAGCCCGGGATGAGCGCGCAGGTGGAGGTCCTGGTGGACAATCGGCCGGACGTCCTCCAGGTGCCCGTCTCGAGCATTTACGTGGATAAGGGGTACCAGGTGGCGTACGTGAAGACGCCGAGCGGACCGGAGGTTCGGCGGGTGGACCTGGGCCTGTCGAACGACCGGAACGTGGAGATCCTGTCGGGCCTCGAGGCAGGCGAGACGGTGTACCTGTACAAGCCGACGGGGGCGCCGGAACTGTCGGCGCCGGCGAAGAAAGAGGAGGCGCCCGGGCTGGCGGTGACGCCGGAGGTGTCGCAGCCGGGCGAGGCGGCCAAGGCGGGCCCGTCGGCCTCGCCGGCCCCCGAGGCGGGCAGCCGGACGGAGGCGCGGGCGGAGGAGAGGGCGCCCGAGAAAACCGGCGAAGGCGAGGGGCAAGAGAGTCGAAAATCCAGGACGGCGGATTCGAAAGAGAAGCGACTCCCGGCTGGCATGACGCCGGAAAAGGTGGAGGCGATGCGCAAGCGGTTGGAATCGGCGACGCCGGAGGAACGCGAGAAGATGATGCGTGCGATGCGCGAACGGATGGAGAAGGAGGCGGGCGCGGCCGCGCCGGCCGTGGAGAACCGCAGCGAGCCATGAGCCTGGCGGAATTGATCGACCTCGAGAAGAGTTACCGGATGGGCGCCGACCTGGTGGTGGAGGCGCTGCGGGGGGTGACCCTGCGGATCGAGGAGGGCGAGTATCTGGCGATCATGGGGGCGTCGGGGTCCGGCAAGTCAACCTTGCTGAACCTGCTGGGGTGCCTGGACCGGCCGACGAGCGGGCGGTACCTGCTGGGCGGCGAGGACGTGTCGCAACTGTCGGACGGGGAGTTGAGCGAGGTGCGCGGTCGGCGGATCGGATTCGTGTTCCAATCGTTCAACCTGATCCCGCAACTTTCGGCCCTCGACAACATCGAGGTGCCGCTCTTCTACCAGGGCATGCATCGGCGGGACCGTCGGCAGCGGGCGACGGCGCTGGCGGAACAGGTGGGCCTGGGCCAG
>Ga0315274_10013891_pt1 | contig 11450 bp, 10 predicted proteins | sample YL17G02_20_MG_FD_203700 | JGI IMG/M metagenome (GOLD analysis project Ga0315274, IMG submission 203700) | Sediment microbial communities from Yellowstone Lake, YNP, Wyoming, USA - YL17G02_20 | ecosystem: Environmental > Aquatic > Freshwater > Lake > Sediment | place: USA: Wyoming | collected...
ATTCGTCTTTGGCGGAAGAAGAAGATAAAATCACTATGGATAATGGTGAAGAATTTTCTAGACCAGTAGAAGAAAACATCTATGAATTAGAATTAGATGATGAAGACGGTATGTTTAGCGGAAGTAAAAAACGCAAGTTTGAATTTGATGAAGAGGATTTTTCTAAGGAAGAAAATTATTCTGCAATGATGGAAGCTAAAGGTTTCAAAGCTAAAGGAACTGGAATGGGCAACGCTTCAAAATATCGAATGAGTAAAAAACCAAATATGGATGGTGGATTTAAAACTGTTAAAAAAACAGTTAACAAAACTATGGGTACTGGTAAACCAAAATTCGAATATAAAGAGGGTGAAAATTTAAAGGGAGAATTTAATGTAAAACCTCCTATGATGAAAAAAATGGAAACAAAAGAAGCTTCAAGAACTTATGGTAATGGTTCAAAATCTGGAAGAGGATTAAGAAAAGGTATTACACCTAATCGAAATCTTACGTTGGAAAATAAAAGAGAACTTGAATTACTAAGAGGTAAAAACGATGAGTACAGAAAAGCACTTGATTTGTTTAGAACTAAATTAAATGAAGTTGCAATATTTAACTCAAACCTTGCTTACGCTACTAGATTGTTTACCGAACATTCAACAACTAAACAAGAAAAGATTAATATTCTTAGAAGATTTGACAACGTTGAAACTTTAAAAGAATCTAAAGGTCTTTACAGAACACTTAAGTCAGAGTTGGACACACCAAAAGCTAGTGAAACTACAATTGCAGAATCGGTTCAAAGAAGAGTAGAATTTACTCCATCTACTGGATCTGCTGCGAATTTGATTGAATCAAAAACGTATGAAAATCCACAGTTTTTACGAATGAAAGACTTAATGACTAAAATAAAATAAACTTTTTTAAAAGTCAAGTATATTTATAATATACATAAATAAAAAATAAAACAAAAAAACCAATAAAAATGGGAGCATTATTAGAATCAGGTCTTGTTGGTAACATTGGGTTAAAACACCTTAAAGTTATTAAAGAAGACACAATTAACAAATGGGATAGATTAGGATTCCTAGAAGGTCTTAAAGGACATTTAAAAGAGAACGTTGCGCAGTTATATGAAAACCAAGCGTCTCACTTAATTAACGAGGCAACATCTGAAGGATCAAATGGTGCATTTGAAACAGTTGTATTTCCAATTGTTAGAAGAGTATTCTCTAAATTATTAGCTAACGATATTGTATCAGTACAAGCAATGAACTTACCTATCGGTAAATTGTTCTTCTTTGTACCTAAAATTCAAGGTTATTCAAGTGGTTACGATAATGGAACATCAGGTGTTCATTATCCACCAGTTGGTTCTCCAGAAGCAGTTAACTCTGGTCAAAACAGTCCAGGACAAGGTTATGACTCTGGATTTCCTTATGCAAAAAATCTTTATGATTTATTCTACGAAGGTGCAGAACCAGGATTAGATCCAGGTGGATTATTTGACTATTCAAAAGGTCGTTGGTCAGCTATTACAGCTCCAGCTACAGTTGTTGTTTGGACTGGTAGTTCTTTAGTTGATGCAACAGGAACATTAGTTGATGCTTATGTTGGTAACACAAGAAAAGTTCTTATCAAACTTTGTGGTTGGAGTAATATCCCTGGTGCTGGAAAATTAATCGGACCAGACGGAAACGAAATCGATACAGAATCTTTTCTTTCTGACCTTAAAATTATTCCAAATACTGGTTTAGGGTTTTCAGCTTCTAACGTTTGTCCACTTCCTACTGCAGCTCAACCACTTTTATTTAGAGTTGTTACTCAAAAATATGGTAAAGGAATTGTTCAGTATGGTGAAACAAATCAAACTACTTTCCCAACCACTGGAAATGGTGGTTCATTCTATGACATCTGTAACGCAAATGGATGTATTATTCTTGAAGTTGATCTTTCTTGTCCAGCTTGTGCTACTTGTGGTGATACATCATTAGACGGATATACAGGTTCTACTTTATCTGCAATTACTTCTGGTACATCATTTACTGCTGTATGGAGAAGATATGAAGAATTGGAGTTTGAAGAAAAAATCGGTGAGGTTTCTTTTGACCTTGAGTCTGTAACAGTTTCTGTAACTGAAAGAAAATTAAGAGCACAATGGTCTCCAGAGCTTGCTCAAGACGTTGCTGCATTCCATAATATCGATGCTGAAGCAGAATTGACAGCTTTATTGTCTGAACAAGTTGCTGCTGAAATCGACCGTGAAATCCTTAGAGACCTTAGAAAAGGTGCTGCTTGGAATTTACGTTGGGATTACAACGGATGGAGAAGATTAAGTTTAACAACTTCTTACACTCAAAAAGATTGGAACCAAACTTTGATTACTGCAATCAACCAATTGTCTGCACAAATTCACAAATCAACTTTGAGAGGTGGTGCTAACTGGATTGTTGTATCTTCTGAGGTTTCTGCAATCTTTGATGACTTAGAATACTTCCACGTATCTAACGCGTCTCCTGAGCAAGACCAATACAACATGGGTATTGAAAGAGTTGGTACTTTAGCTGGTCGTTACCAAGTGTATAGAGATCCTTACTTCCCGCCAAACACAATTTTGATTGGTCACAAAGGAACATCTTTATTAGACACAGGTTACATCTATGCACCGTATGTACCTCTACAATTAACACCTACAATGTATAATCCGTTCAACTTTACACCGATCAAAGGTATAATGACGAGATACGCGAAAAAGATGGTAAATAATCGTTTTTATGCGAGAATTACTGTTGATGGAGTTCGTACATTTGATTTAAGAGAATTGAGATAATCAACCCCCTTAATGAATAACCCCAAAGGAGACAAGAAATTGTCTCCTTTTTTTATGTTATAAAAAAAATATTAGTGGGTTAAAAATAAATGGATTATAATTTTACTTTTTAATGTTTTATCGTATATTTATATAAAATAAATAACAATGAAAACTAAATTAACACCCGAAGATGTTGTAAGTATTATTGAGTTATATCAAACCAAAATACCAAGTACACACAAGTTAGGGGTAAAATTTAAGGTAGGACATAAAAAAATTAGTCAGATATTGAAAGAAAACAATATAGTGATTAATAAAAAAGGTGGTCAAACCCAAGATGGTAATAGTCATAATATTGAATCTACTAAAAGTAAAAAGTACACACCATTAGGAACGCAAGAATTAGTCGCTCAATGTAAAAAAACTAATGTCATATTAAAAGACCCAAATAATTTATCTGGTAAATTAACAAAACATATAATTGATTTATATGGCGATGTTTGGATTCCGTCAAACACTTACCAAAGAAAAAAGTATGAACACCAGAATGGTAAAAAGTGGTTTGAGGAGTATTTCAACATAATTGAGATTGATAAACAACCAAATAGATCTTGTAAATTATGTGGATGGGAAACAACAGATATTAGTAACAAAACCGGGTGTTTTGAAAATCATATAAGTAATTTTCACAACCAAACATTAACCGAATATCTAACAACATTTCCTAATGATATTATTTACCACTCAAGTTATGTGAATAATGTGGAGACCTCAAAATTTTTATCTAAAGATGAAAATTATGTTATATGTAAGATGTGTGGTGAAAAAATGAAAAGTATTACAAACACACATTTAAAGAATAAACATAATACAACAACATTAGAATATAAATTAAAATACCCAAATGAAAAAATAGTATCAACAACAATATCTAAAAAATTAAGTGAATTGGTTAAAAACACCAATATTAATATGACACCAACTTGGACATCAAAAGGTGAAATGGAAATAAAAGAGTTTATTGAGAGTCTTGGGTTTATTGTTAATAAAGGTAAAAACCGTAAATTATTAGAAGGAAAAGAAATTGATTTAATTATTGAGGGATCAAATATATGTATTGAATATAATGGGTTGTATTACCACACAGAAAAAATGGGTAAAACAAGTACATATCATTTGAATAAAACTATTGATTGTAACCAAATTGGGTATAAATTATATCACATTTATGAGGATGAGTGGAAGACCAATGAAACATTGGTTAAATCAAAATTAAAACATTTATTAAAAGTTAATGATGGGATTAGAATTGGTGGTAGAAATGTTACAATTAAAAAAATTAATACTGAAGATAAATCACATTTTTTAAAAAATAACCATATTCAGGGTACTGATAAAACAAAAATAGCGTATGGTGCATACCATAACGATGTACTGGTTGGGGTTATGACATTCAACGGGAAACGTAATATGACTAAAAATTCTGATGGTGAATTTGAGTTAAGTAGATATGCTACAAAACAAAATTATATGGTTATGGGATTGGCATCAAAAATGTTAAAACGATTTATCAATGATTATAACCCAAAAACAATTATCAGTTTTGCTGATAGAAGATGGACAATAGATGGGGATAATAATTTATATACTAACTTGGGGTTTTCTTTAGTATCAATAACAAAACCAACATATTATTATTATAACTCAAAAATTAGTAGATATAAACGTTTCCATAAATTTGGATTTGGTAAAAACAATCTTAAAAAAAGGTTTCCTAATTTGGATTACACTAAAACGGAAAAAGAATTAACTGAAGAGTTGGGTTATGACCGTATATGGGATTGTGGGTTATTTAAATACCAATTAAATATATAAATAATAATTTAAAATGGGTGTTCGTTCAAGTGAGTTACATAACGATTGACAATAAATAAAATTATATGTATTTATTATTAAAATCAATTATTTATGAAAAATTTACTGTTATCTTTTTTTATCCTGTTAACAAGTTTTTTTGTTAACTCTCAAGTAAGTTCTTACACCTTTGGGTCATCTACAGGAACATATACACCAATAACAGGTGGAGCCAACTATGATAATTTTACAAGTTGGTCAAACACAAACTTTTTAGATGATAATAACTCAACGGCTTTAGAATCAATTGGATTTAATTTTATTTACAATGGGACAACATATACCCAATTTGCAGTTAACACCAATGGTTTTATAACATTAGGCGCGTTACCAACTAATAGTTACAACCCACTATCAACAGGTACGTCAAATAATGTAATTTCAGCAATGGGTAACGATTTAATAGGTCGTGGTTCATTATTAGCAAATAGAACTTCTGGTAGTGCCGTAATCACAATAACCGGTGGTGATATATCTTTAATATCGGTTGGTGACAAAGTAAGTGGTACGGGTATTCCTGCGGGCGCTACGGTATTATCTAAAACAGCAACAACTGTCACTATTTCGGCAAACGCATCAAGTAATGGCACAGGGTTTCATTTTAGATTTAGTAGATCAGGATTTGGTGTTAGATTTCAAACAATAGGTACCGCACCTAATAGAACATTAGTTGTTCAGTGGACAGGTTGGCAAAGATATACCACATCAGGAGCGCTTGGTGAATTGTATAACTTTCAAATAAGATTAAACGAAACAACTAACACAATAAATATTATTTATAACATACAAGGTCCAACAAGTGCTACCGCAACAACTTTTCAAATTGGTTTAAGAGGAAGTGCAAACACCAATTTTAATAACAGAACAACCACAACAAATTGGTCATCAACAACCGCAGGGACATTAAATACTTCAACTGTAACACTTTCAAGCACGGTTAAACCAGCATCTGGCTTGGCCTATACTTGGACACCCCCATCTTGTGTTGCACCATCATCATTGTTAGTAACTTACACATCCCCAACATCAGCTAATTTATCCTGGTCAGCATCACCGTCATTACCAACAAATGGATATGAATGGGAAATAAGAACTTCTGGATTAGGGGGTAGTGGAGCAACCGGATTAACGGCTAGTGGTAGTGTTGGTGCAGGAGTTACATCGGCTTCAACCTCATCATTAACTCAAAATACGACCTATATATTATATGTTAGAAGTAATTGTGGGGGAACGTATAGTTCCTGGAATGCGTCCGTAAGCTCAACTTCTCCAACACCTCCACCAGCAAATGATTATTGTTCTGGGGTAGTGGATGTTCCTTGTGGTACCAGCTCATTAGCCGGTACAACGGTGGGAACAATAGTTGAGACAGCACCATTTTCATTATCATCTAATTATGGTGTTTGGTATACATTTGCAGGTGACGGACAATCAACAACAATTACATCAACAACAACATTTGATCACAGTTTATTATTTATGTCTGGATCTTGTAGTGGATTAAGTTATATAACTAATATTGATAATTCAATATCAACTGAAACATATACATTTACTACAACAGTAGGAGTTCAGTATTATATTTATATTGCTCATTACTTAACTAGTAGTACCTCAACTGGTACATTTACAATATCTAGAACTTGTACCGCACCCCCAACACCACCAATTAACGATAACCCATCTGGGGCTATCACATTAACGATAGGTAACACCGTTACATATGTAACATATACTAATGTAAATGCCACTAACACAACTACTGAATTAACGCCAAGTTGTGCTGCATATGTTGGAGAAGATGTTTGGTTTAAAGTTACATTGCCACAATATGTAACATCATTAGATTTTGATACACAAACCGGTGTGATAACTGATGGTGGTATGGCAATTTATAGAGGAACTCTCGGATCATTAGTAGAAATACAATGTGACGACGATAGTTCTCCAAACGGAGCAATGTCGTTTATATCAAGAACCGATTTTACTGAATATGAAACAATTTATATTAGAATATGGGAATATAATGGTGGGACAACCGGTACATTTGGTATTTCAGTTACATCACCACAACCATTACCAGTTGAGATGTTGTATTTTGAGGGTGTTGGGTATGAAACAACAAATCTTTTAAAATGGGCAACATCAAGTGAATATAACTCTAATTACTTTTTAATACAAAGAAGTATTGATGGTTATGAATGGAGAAGTGTTGGTCAAAAAGAATCTGCGGGTAATTCAAACGAACTGATTGAATATTCATATGTTGATCAATTTTCAAACAACTCGGTGGTGTACTACAGATTACAACAATATGATTTTGATGGTCAATACAAGACTTACGGACCTATAGTTATAACAAACTATCAGACAGATAAAAAGATTGTAAAATACGTTAATTTATTAGGTCAAGAGGTTGGTTCAGATTCAAAAGGCGTTATTATTGAAATATATGATGATGGTACAATGAGAAAAATTATACGATGATAAAAAGTTTTGATTTTATTAGAAGGTTGTTTGTTATAGTACTTGCTATACTACAACCTTTTATTATTTATTTTTACTGTGGGGAACTAGATTCAGTATCCCAAGCCTGGGAAACGGAGTTACAATTTTTATTTATATTAACAAATGCCCTTGTGAGTTATTTTTTTTTTGAGTTAGATGAGTGGAAAATACCGTCAATGTTTTTACTATTATTAACTGCATTTTCAGTTCCCAGTCATTTTTTGTTACATAACCTATTTGCAATACTTTTTTTTCTTTCTTGTTTGATTCCACTATACCTTACAAAAAGATTAAAATACTATTTTTATATCTATTTAATATCAATTTTTTTCTGGATATTTAATGGGTTTTTTTGGATGGAGACTTGGGGAATAATAACATTATGTGCTTATCACCTACATATTATGCTATACAAAGTACATTTACTGTCTAGACATAGTTCTAATAGCCTTTGATACGACTTCAGTTTCACCAATTGTAAACGCACCCTTTCTATGGGCTGATTTTATGGCTTCAACTAGATAATATATGGAGTGGTCTTTATCCATAGTAGTAAGGATAATATCCAAATGTTCTTCAGTTTTTAAGTCTATAGAACCAAATAAAGTACCAAATAGTTTATTTTCGTTTTCCATATATTATGATATTTATTATAGTAATGATAATTAAGGATTTAATAAAGAAAATATTAAAAGAAGCAACTGGAGATTCAACTGGTGGTAGAGGTTCATACGTGGCTCCATTACAACCAGGAATGCGTGATTTTGATAAACCAAAATTAGCCCCATTTACAGATTCAGTATCAAACTATAAAAGTCCTTTAGTTGCCTATGATAGTTATGATCACGATTGGGATTTAAGAAGTAATCAAATCCGAGAACTCGAAAAAGTTGCAAGAAAAATATCAAATTTTATAAAGAAACACCCAGGGTCAACAAATAGTGATGAAGATGGTAATGTTTTAAATAGAACACCAAGTGGTAAAGAAAACTCAAAAAAATTAGAAATTGTACCGGTAAAACACCAAAAAAAGAAACTAAAAATTAACGAAATAACCACAACAACAACTGCTGGTGAATATTCTGGTCCGCAAGAGCTTGGAATGAGAAAATGGAAAAAATCAGAACTTGGGGCTTTTGATATTGAAAGCGATAGTCCGGCAAATAATACTTTTAAAAAAAGAACAACAAAAAAAAATGTTTATAAAGTTGTTGGAGGTTGGGAACCACAAAATGGAGACTTTGAAGTCCCAACATACGATGTTGATGGTGAACACGAATCACAATTATCAAAAGGACAACTAACAAATGACCCTATTGAATGGTATAGACCTTTAAAAAGAAAACCAGTAACAAAAAAAGATATTCTTAAAAGACAAAAAATGAACGAAGATTTAGCCGTTTGGTTTGGTGAAAAGAAAAAACCAAAAGGTTCTTCACAACCAAAAGGTCCTTGGGTTGATATATGTAGAAAAGTTGATGGTAAACACCCACCTTGTGGTAGATCAGATGCCAGTGAAGGTTCTTACCCAAAATGTAGAGCTGCTGGTGTTGCTGGTAAAATGTCAGACTCCGAAAAAAGAAATGCTTGTCAACAAAAAAGAAAAGCCGAAAAAAATGACCCACAATCTGGTAAAGGACAAAAACCAGTTATGGTATCACATAAGAAAAAAACAAATGAAAATATGAAACAAAAAATTATTATACTTACAGAAAACGATATAACAAGAATCGTTAGAAGAGTTTTAAAAGAAAGTAATGATCCAATAATTATACCAGCAGGACAAAAAATATCCCTAAATTGTTACAACGTGATTAACGGAGACCAAAAATCAATTCAAGGTTCTATAATACCGGGAGAAACAATGAATGCAAATTGGGGTAAAAGAGTTAGAATAGAAGACCCAACATTACCTCCTGGGTCTGGAAGATATATTGAAACCACACTTGATGCGGAAGAGTTTATTCACGAATTTTATGTTGAGTCCAAATCTGGTTTAGCGGGGTCAACATCACCATTCGATGTTGCGACATATGGGATTTATATTGAACCTGTTATGGGTGAATTAGCTAAATCGTTATCAAAATATGGTATTATTGAGGGGGATAAAATTTTAACACATATGACTTCTGGAGCAATAAAAAACACTCCAGAAGGTAAAATTGTTGATGATAGTAGACGATATTATTGTAAAATTGTTGGTGTGTCAAAAGAGTTTAAGGCTTCTTTAGATGCTGAAGGTGTCAAATAAAATTATTTAACAACAATTATCAAAGTATCGTTTGAGAATTTAATGTCTTTGTAGAAGAAATTTTCTGCAAACCATTTTTTCTTTTCTTCAGACCAATTCTCGTCAATAAATTTGGCGTCAGCTGCCTGATTTTTTCTCACAGAACTCATTGTATATTGGTAATTGTTTTTTGTGTGATTAACAAAATTTTTATTATCGTAAACAACAGAGTTTGTTTTACAACTAACAACAAACAAACCTAAAAACAAAACTAAAACTAAATTTTTCATATTATATAAATTATTTATTAAAACTATTTGAAATTCTATCTAACACATTATGTAACGAATTTTTAATCTGAGAGTTGATTGTTTCTTCGTATTTTAATCTTCTTTTTTCTGTTTCTAAATCATAGATATATGTAACTCTTTCCCAATCTCTACCAGTTAATTTAACACTGTAGTGATAAATGTGATTTGTTAAATCTATTCGACCATAGTCCATTGTTATAAAAAGGTCCATTTCTTTGTTTTCAATATACCTTTTATTGGACATTGGTGCAATCATAAATTTGGTCGATGGGTGTTTTATCATTTGTAAACAAATTTGAAAACAAGTCTTCTCATATGACGATACTTCTTCTTCATATGTTTTAAACATTTTACCTCGTTTACTCAATAAATAAAATCTGAGTTTTAATTTTCTAAAAAATCTAATTATTCTTTTTGTCATATCTTTATTTTAATAATACAAAGATACAGAAAAAATAATTACAACACCAAACTATTTTGATATTTTTTTAACAATAAACTCCAGAACAATGTTTTTTACCATCAAGTCCAGGTTTTTTTCCTTGGCAAACCTGAATTCCGTAGCCATTTGAATATGCGCTGGGGTAAACATCATACTTAGCTTTAGCCGCAGCTTTTCCTCTGGCACATAGTTTTGTTCCGGTTTTCTTTCTTCCTTCTGACATAACCATATCCTTATCATCAATATTCATAGACATTTCCATACCATCCTTTTTTGATTCGTTCATAATAAAATCAAATACTTGATCCATATTATTTTTTGCTTCGGCTATATGGTCTTGAGCCCAATCGTGACCATTTTCCAAAATAGACTCAACCATTTCTTCATCTAAATCAAGTAATAAATCACATTGTCTTCTCATTTGTTCTAAGTTAGAAAAAAACATATATCTTCCAGACCTATGTTCCTCTTCTTCTCTTAAAATTTTTTTTATAATTCTGTCTAAATTTCTCATATTCTTATCCGTTTAATCCGTTAGGTCCTCCTAAAACTATCATATTTAATTGTGTTACTTCAGTTCCATAACCATCAGTCCATACTGGGTGTGGTGGCGTTACCGCCGTTGATCCAGTAAATTCACAATCTGGAACACAAATAAAGTTTTCTGTATTCGCACTTCTTGGCAGATCTTCTCCACACTCGTCACAAATTAAAAAGGGTCCTGAAACGTATGAATAATTTGTTTCACCTGATTCGCTTAACCCTTCAAAAGTAGCACAAAATGGTGTTTCAGAAGTAAATTGTATTTCATAAGTAAGACCTGTAGTGGGTGATCCAAATTGATCACAAAAATTAAATGCTTCTATATTAATTTCATTTTCTGTACCACATTGTATAAATTTAAAATTTAAAGATTCTACATTATCATTTAAACACTCACAACAATCTGTATATGTAGCATCATAATTTGAACCTAGAGTTACAGGGCTCTCTGTTTCTGACATAACAGTACCACAAAACGGATCTTCAACAACAATAAACCTTATTATCTCTCCCTCTATTAACGTTGTTGCTGCAGAAATAATGTATTCATTATTAGTTAAACATTGATTTATAATATAATTTGGCATAATATTTTATTTATAAATATATTAATTATCCGTTTAATCCGTTAGGTCCTCCTAAAACTATCATATTTAATTGTGTTACTTCAGTTCCATAACCATCAGTCCATACTGGGTGTGGTGGCGTTAC
>Ga0315274_10013892_pt1 | contig 11448 bp, 9 predicted proteins | sample YL17G02_20_MG_FD_203700 | JGI IMG/M metagenome (GOLD analysis project Ga0315274, IMG submission 203700) | Sediment microbial communities from Yellowstone Lake, YNP, Wyoming, USA - YL17G02_20 | ecosystem: Environmental > Aquatic > Freshwater > Lake > Sediment | place: USA: Wyoming | collected...
GTTTCGACGCCTAGGGTCGGGAACAGAATCCTGCTGGTCGGGATCAACAAGTACCCCGGAGCCCCGCTCGCTGGCTGCGTCAACGACGTCACGGACATGGCGAACTACCTGGTCGACGTGAGGAAGCTGGACGCGAGGGACATCTGCATCCTGACCGACGAGAGGGCTGGAACGGATGCCATCCTGGAGCAGTTGACTTGGCTGGCCGAGACGCCATCCGGGAAGATGGCCTACTTCCATTACAGCGGTCATGGGGCGCAGGTTCCTGGCCATGGCGAGGAAGACGGGATGAGCGAGGTGATCTGCCCGGTCAATTTCGACTGGTCCCCGGCGCGGATGATCACGGACAAGGACTTCGTCAGCATCTTCGAGCACATGAGCCCTGGAGTCATCTTCAACTGGGCGTCCGACTCCTGCCACAGCGGCGACCTCAGCAGGGAGCTCCGCAAGGACGGCACGAAGGTTACCCCAAGGAGGATGCCGGCCCCGCACGACATCGCCTGGCACATCGAGAGGAACAGGGGAAGGGTCAGGACGCTTCGGGAGACGCTGGCGAGGACGATCCTCAACGTCGGGTACGTCTCCGGGTGCCAGGCCGACCAGACGAGCGCCGACGCGTTCATCGACGGCAGGCCATGCGGGGCGTTCACGCACTTCTACCTGAAGCACCTGAAGTCGGAGCCGGAGACGACGCCGTTGAACAAGCTCGGGGAGCTCGTGTCCGGGGACTTGGCGGCCAACGACTACGAGCAGCGGCCGTCGGTCGAGGGAGCCAGGGCCAAGATGCCGTTCCTAAAATAGCCAGTCCAATGGCTTTTCTTCTTCGTATGTCTCGTTCACGATGGGATGCTTCAGCAGCGTGTCGCCAAGCGGGCTGCCCATTTGCTGGTTTAGCTTCATGACGGCGATCCTCAGGGAAGAAATCTCCCTTAGGATCACGTCGTCGTGCAACAACGGAGCCTCGGTTTCGGGCAACTTCCCCACGACTGGCAGGATGAGCCTCTTCTTGTCGAATCCGTACCCGTCCTCGTCCATGTACCATGTTTGCTCGGTATCTGGATGAAGCGCCATGCAAATCCTTCCCTTGGCATATGGCCACGTGACGCTGGCGAACATGCCATTCTTGACCAGCCAGACCGGGCAATGCTGAACGAGCCTCCTGACCCATCGGCCGGGAGGCTCGTTCATGACGTCCATGTGGTCCTGGTATTGCATTCCGGCTATCGCTTGCCGTAGCTGGCGACGGTGGCCTTGAAGTCGCCCATCCAGTCCCACTCGTCACGGATGAACTGGCGGAACTCGACCTCGGTCAGGGTTATCTCCGTTTCGCTGGTCATTTCGAGCATCTCGATGTTGGTGTCGTATTGCTCCTCGTGGTTCTGTGGTACGCCAAGCCTGATGTGGAAGTCGTTATTGTCGAACTTGTGGGACCTTGCCCTCTCGATCATTGACTCCAGCTTGCTTTCCAGTGCCTTCCAGTACTCTGTCATGGCTAGGTCGTACTCCGCCACGTGCTTGGACTTGTTCGTCCTGAGCTTCTCGAGCACCTTGTCCTTGGGGAACGACAGTTGGTTCTGCATGGTCTTCTCCTTACGATGAGAACTCGATTGCCAGACGGACGTCCTCGTCCGTTCTTGGGTACCGCTGCTCCAGAATCTTTTGGTTTCTCTCGCCGACTTGCTTGAACTCGGGGCATTGGCTTATCGTGGCATGTCCCGAGTGCCAGATGGGGAACTCCGTCTTCCAGCGGTCCATCTCCTTCGGTACCTGTACGGTCTTGTACCCGGCGGCCTGCGCCCTGAAGCAGAAGTCCGTGTCCTCCCCGCAACCCGGGTTGAATGTCTCGTCCAGGAGGCCAAGCCTGATCATCTTGGCCCGGTCGACCATGACTAGGAAGAAGACGAGGAAGAACTTGTCCTTTGACCAGCGGTCCTTCATGGCCCCCGTGACGGCGACGGACGGGTCCGAGAATGGGGCTTCGAGCGCCCTGACCCAGTCATGGTGCCTCCACCAGTCAAGGACCACGAGGTCGTCGTTCATCAGGATGGCCTTCTCGCCATGGGCGGCCATGACGCCGACGTTGATGGCCTTCGTGTACCCAAGCGGCTCCGGGGAGACGACGAGCCTGAATGGCTTGCCAAGCGCCGTAACGAGGTCGATGGTCCCGGATGGGGCTCCGTTGGCGACGACGACGACCTCCATGTCGGCCAAGTCGGTATTTCTATTGATTGCCTCAAGGCATCCAGTCGGGTCGTGCTTGTACGTCGGGATGATGATGGACGTCTTCATTTCACCAGCCATTCCGTGACGGCGGACATCTCCTTGCTGGACTTCTGCTTTCCTGGCTCCTGCTCGTCCAGGATGACGAACCACCCGTCGGTCGACTTCCCGACGACCAATGCCGCCGGCTTCATCCCCGGAGGGGAGGTCTTCGACAGGCCAAGCGAGGCCTGGAACCCGACTCCGACCTTTCGGATGGTCGACAGCATGACGCTCCACGTCCGGGAGAGATCGGAGAACGACCCTTGGAACGCGAGGCCCTTCTCGTCGTCGTATATCTGGATGCGGTCGTCAACCTGTCGGACGAACCTCAGGCCGAACGCTTCCAGCGGCGGCTGTAGGCACATGGCGTCGACGAGGGCTCCTGGGCGCTTGCTGAACTTCTGGATGCGCGGGAGCATGGACGTGGCCGAGCGCATGACTATCAAGTGCGTGAACTTGCTTTGGTCGTCCTTGGCCACCATTTCAAGCTTGGCCTTGACCGGTCCGTCCGTGACGACCTTGCCCTCCTTGGACTCCTCGGCCAAGGCCAGGGGCTTCAGCTCCATGTGGTTCCTGGCGTAGCAGTTCGGGCAGTCGAAAGACATCTTCGAGGCCTTTGACACGTCTAGGTTCATGATGGTATACGAGTGGCAGTCATTGCAGCGTACCTCGAAGATTTCTCTGGACATTTCAGGCAACCCTTTCCCTTAGGAAGTCGGAGACCCCCTGTTCGTCCTCGACCGACGGAGTCTCGAGGACGGTCACGTTGGACAGCTTCTGCATCGCGAACTCGTCGTGGCGGACGAGCAGCAGGCGCATGATCACGGCGTCAGTCGAGGGGAGCCCGCCGATCTTTGGCTGGATGCAAAGGGAGCGGAACTTGAAGAACTTCCCGTCCTTCCTTGGGTGCAGGACCTCGACCATGGAGTGGCCGGGCTTGATCTTGTACCTCAGTCCAGACTTGCCCTGCTCGACGACGAATCCACGCCTCAGGTACATGCGGTACCGTTCCTCTCCTACTAGGCTCAGGAGGAGCTTCCTGGCCCGTCCTTCCTCCTCGTTCGCCGGTCGCCCAAGGCAATGGGCTGCGACATGCGGACCCATGCTGGTCCTGATCTTCAGCCTCAGGACTTCCCTCTTGACTTTCTTCGGGTCGTAGGCAGACAAGTCGGAACTGTAGCAGCCGCCTAGTTTGTGGATGAACTGGAATGTATCGGACGAGTAAGTCGAGCCTGCGTAGGCGTTGTTTATGGCGCCAATGTACGACGAGTAGTTTGTTGGCGTTGCGGTGGCGATGGAGGAAACATAACTGATGGTAACGTAGTTTCCGCCATTGGTGGTATGTCCTATGGTATTGTATTCGTAGGAATCGGAACAGGCTGTCCCGCAGCCACCCGACGACGTTATGGTAGAGCTGGAGGTGGAGAGGTACGAGTATGTCATCTTATCCTCCAACGGCGGGGCAGATCATGATGATCTCCTCCGCTTCGGGATCGAATCTCTTTACCGAAGCCCCGCCAGGAAGCATGGCCTTGTATCCCTTGGCGACGAGCTTATCGAACGCCTCCTGCGCTTCCTTCACCATCTCCGGGAACCGCTTGTCCCATACGACATGGTCGTCCCCTCCGATCCCATGCCCCGTTATCTCCTTGGAGATTTCAGGGGTACACAGGAAGCGGAGCTTCCCCAACTTTTCCGTGCCTTGTAGGGAATGATCGGATGTAGCCTGCATGGGTTTTCCCCTTTCGAGGCCATCATGCTATTCCCCGGTGCTTTGTTGTCAAGGACGTTCTTCAGGATTTATGTTTGCGGGGCTTTTGGCTTAGGATGATCGACTCTGCCTTGGCCCGGCGACTTGCCTCGTCCTCGTACGCCTTGTGGATGACCTTCTCGTCGGTAGGCATTTTGCCCAGTTCTTTCAGTATCCTCTCGGCGTCCTTGCGCCACTTCCCTCCCCTGGCGCACCGTGCTACGGACAGGATGCCCATCCAGTCATGTTTCCGCCCCAGCATCCTTTTGACAAACTGCTCTGCCGTGTCTTCCATTGGTCCTCCTACGACGGCATGATGGCTACGATGGCCCTTGTCGTCAAGCCAGTCTTCTCGAACCTGATCCTGCTCGGGATCGATGCCAGCATCCTGTCATTGTGCGAGACGATGAATACTTGGTTGAAGAAGCCCTTGAGCCTGTTCAGAACCCTGATGAACGCCTCCGCGTTGGACTCGTCCATGGCGTCGGTGGCCTCGTCAAGGACGAGGACCTTGAGCCCCTTCCCGCTTCGTTGAGCCTGCATGACGGAGAAGGCGACCCGGACGAGGTTCTTGAGGAGCTTGCGCTCGCCTCCGCTGTAGCCCGATATCTCCCTCTCGCCCATTCCGTCGTCGACGAGGATGTCGATGTGCTCGTGGACGGTCCCTGACTTCGTTTCCTTCTGCGACACGACTTGGATGGCCCACTTGTTGTCGAATTCCTGCATGATGTCGTTCAGGAGTCCTTGGAAGTGAGGGACCGCGGACTCGAAGATCATCTGGGGTATTCCGTCCCTTCCGAAGGCCTTTGCCAGGACGAGGTGGTCCGCCTCGACCTTCTCCTCGGCCTGGACCTCCTCTTGGAGGGCTTTCAGCTCGGTCCTCATCAGGGAGAACGACTCGATGAGTTGCTTGCTCTTCCCAACCTCCACTAGGATGCCGTCGATCCTGGACGCCAGCTTCCTGTCCAGGGAGTCCAGGTTGTCGATCTGCTTGACGCAGTCCTCCAGCTCGGCCGACGTGTCCTTGGGCAGCGATGCCACCTCGGCCGCCATCTTTTCGTCTATGCCCTTGACCTCGGACCTCAGCCTCTCGAGTTGTCCCTCCAGCTTGGCGATCATCTCCTTGGCGGACGACGCCTTCTCGAACTCTGCGTAAACCTTGTCCTTGTCCTTGAGCGCGTCGTCCAGCTTGAGTATCCCGTCCTTGAGCTCGTCGCTGGGATTGCTTCGTTCGGCGACGGCCTGCAACGAGACGGCTTTCTCCACGGCCTTCCTGATCTCCTCCTTGTCGTCCGGGGCGAAGTCCTTGGACTCCGTCATCGAAGCCTCCACGGACTCCAGCTTCTCCTTGACTAGCTGGAGGAACTTGCCAAATTCCTCTCGCAAGGTCTCGGTCTTGGAGGATATTTCCGAGGTTTCTCGCTTCAGGTCGGGGATTGACTTGCGGCTCTCCATCCCATTCTTCGCGAGCGGGCAGTCCAGGCATTCCTTGACGTCTGGGAATCCAGCAAGCAGTCCAGCCCCCTTCTCGGCATGCTCCAAGTCCTTCTTCTTCAGGTTCAGGCATGACTCGGCCTCTGCGAATATAGCCCTTCGCTCGGTCTCAACCTTGGACGCCTTCCAGCGCATGACGGCGAGCTTGTCCTTGAATTCCTGGACGTACTTGTCGTACTTGCCGGCGAGGGCGGCCCTCATCTTCTCCGCGTTCAGTAGTTCAAGGCTCGCTGCGGACAAGTCGTTGGCATGCTGGACCGCCTGGGCGGACAACGTGGCCTTGAGCTCGTCCCTCTTCTTGAGCGCCTCGTCCATGTCGGCCTTCTGCTGCTTGACCTTGTCCAATGCTGCCTCTCCAAGGCTAGCCATCTTGGACTTGATCTCCTTGCCGCTTTCGATGACCTTGGCCCTGCTGGCCTTTAGCCCCTCGATCTCCTGCTGCTTTAGGCCTCGCTTGGTCGATATCACGTCCAGGACGGCTTTGGCCTCGGAGAACGTCTTCCTGCGTGACGCAAGGTCAACCTGGGTGCCTCTGTCCTGGATCAATGCCTCTTCGAGCTCGGACAACTTGTCCTTCTCTGGACCCTCTGCCGACAGGCTCTGCTCAAGAGCCTTGTCCCTCTCCTTCTTTGCCTCCATTGACAGGCTCGTCGAGTCGGCGATCTTCTTTGCCGTGGCGGCCAGGAACAGGAACTTCTCGGTTCCAAGTAGTTTTGCAAACAATGCCTTGCGCTCCGCAGGCTTGAGGTCGATGATGTTGCCGGCCTCATTCTGCGAGGAGAATATCCCGGACATGACCAAGTCTTGGTTTCCGACGACACGCTCGCAATAGTGGAACACGTCATCTGATCCAGGCCCGGCTTCGGGCTTGCCAGTGTCCTGATTGACGATGATTGCCTTTTGCGCGGCGAATTTGGTCGTAGTTTTGACGTCCCTCCTGACCCGAAGCTTCTTGCCGGACGATATGAAGTCAAGTTCGAAAGCCGCCGAGTCCTTGCCCCTCGTCGCCAGCATGTCTAACTTCGGCCTGCTTGGGCATTCGCCGTACAGGGAGAATACGATGGCCTCCATGGCCGACGTCTTCCCAGAGCCGTTTGGCCCCTCGACGGCGCAGAGGCCGTTCAGGCCGGCCAAGTCAATCTCCGTCTTCTCGTGGCAGGCGACATTCTCGAGCATGATCCGCTCGATGCGCTCAAGTGAGCCGATGGAGTCGGATGGCATCTTGGACTTTTTGGTGAGTTCCTCGGCGATCATGGAGAGAGACTTGGCGTCAATGCCCTGCTTGGCTGCCTTGGCCCATGCCTCAAGCAGCTTCTCCAAGGAGTCGTCGGCCTCGACTAGGTTCTCGGCTTGCTGCCTTGGCTCGACCTGCTTCGGAACCCTCTCGAACACGACGTTTTGGGGGAGTCCGTCAGGCTTCTCGTCTCCCCTGTACTTGACGTAGTCGCTGTCTCGCCACGTCTTCTTGTCCATTGAGTATACGGTGAAGTATTTTGGCGAAGCTCGATTCTCGATCATCTTGTCGATGAGGATGTTGCGTCCCTCGTACTCGACGTACCTGCAACCGACGAAGTTGCCCTCCTCCTTATGGGAGTTCTGGCAGAGCGTCCCAAGATAACCGTCGTTTTCCCTTGGAGATCCAGGAAGCCTCTGGTGGATGTGAACGTGTCCCAGGGCGTACATGTCGGCTCCAAGGCTGACGATCTGAGCAGGCGTAAGCGAGAATCCTCCATCGGGCAGTGTCATTCCGTGCCCAATGGCGCACCCCTCGACCTCGACGTGCCCAAGGACGATGGTCAGCTTGCCCCGTTGCTTGGCCTCCGAGATGGCCTTCTTTCCTTGCTCGAGGGAGTTGTACAGCTTTGCCTTGACGTCGGCCAAGGCCTCGTCTCGGCTCAGACCCCCCAAGACGGCGGAGCAGATCAGGTTAGCCTTGTTGATCCAAGGCAGGACGAAAACGAGCAAGTCGTCGAACATCTCGATTGCCTGAGTCTGCCTGATGACCTTGATCCAGTCGTATTTGTCGATGGGCGCCAAGGCGTCCTTGTCCAAGGGGCTCCCTTGGTCGTGGTTCCCTATGGATACGACCAGCTTCGGCGCCTTTTCAAGCTTCCTGAACGGGGCCATGAAGGCGTCGTAGACGGTTCCCGTGGACGCCTCCCTGCCATAAACGTTCGAGTGATGGAACACGTCGCCGGCCTGGAAGATGACCGGGACACCCTTGCTGGCAGCGGCCTCGACTAGCCTCGTCCAGGCTCCGGAAACGTCGGCAAGGTTCTTGGCCTTGAAATGCAAGTCCCCGACCAGCATTATCGCCCTGCTCACGGTTATTTCCTCCAGAGTTAATAACAACTAACTCGTTGCTTTATAATAGATTGTTGACATCACGAAGTCAAGACAGTATCGTAAGCATCTGGAGGAACATTACAGTCAACGACCCCCGCCTGAAGGCGGGGGCTTGTCACTCAAGCATCTGGCGACATTGGGCTGGTTGACAGGCAGCCGACCGTCGCTGGCATGCCAGCGACGGCAAGTTCAAAAGAGAGGCCATGCATGCGTCCTAAACTGTTTCTCAGAACTTGGTTGAGTGCCTTGCGGACTCTGGTCTCTCTTCGCAAGCTTCGGACATGCGTCCGCTGCTTGGGTTTTGCGTCCCGACAGCTTGACCGGGACAACTCCGTACCCAAGATGTCAAAGAACATCCCTCTGGAGGCATCATACGAGGGTTGTCCCTCGAGTATGCCTCCAATTCATCCCCTGCCTGAAGGCAGGGGTCTCCTTGGAGGAACATCCTCATGAAAACTCTAGTCCTGCTAGTCGGGTCCCAAGGATCCGGGAAGACGTTCTACTGCGAGAAGAGCCTGAAGGGGTACTTCCGGGTTTCCCAAGACGACCAGGGCCGCAAGGAGCACCTGTTGGTCTTCAACGAGGCCATCGAGAGGGGCGAGCCATTGGTCGTCGTGGACCGCATCAACGCGGAGAGGGTCCAAAGGGGTAGGTACCTCGTCCCGGCCAAGCGGGCCGGGTACAGGACGAAGATCGTCTGGCTGACCACCGAGAAGGACGAGTGCCTGAAGCGGTGCCTGGCGAGGAGGAACCACCCGACCCTTGCGACGGACGACGCGGACAAGGCCATCAACATGTACTTCTCCAGGCTACAGGCACCGTCTCGACGGGAAGCTGACGAGATGGAGGTCATCGGCCCCGCCCCATACTACGTCAAGGCAAAGGACATTCGGGAGGAGATAGGATCAAGGCACTACGTCGTCGTCGGGGACATCCATGGGTGCCTTGACGAGCTGAAGGAACTCCTTGAGATGGTGAAGTTCGACGAGGCGGAGGACGTCCTCGTGTCGGTGGGAGACCAAGTTGATCGTGGGCCAAAGGTAAAGGAGACGATTGACTTCCTTCATGCCCTGCCACGCTTCTACTCCGTCATGGGAAACCACGAGGAGAAGATGCTCAGGCTCTTCAGGGGAACCCCCGTCAAGGTCGCCCATGGCCTACAGGTGACGATTGACTCGTTCGGGGGCAAGGTTCCGGACCATGTGGCGGACTGGGTTCGCTCCTGGCCACTCATCCTACAGGTCCCGGATGGGTACGTGGTCCACGGCGGGTTCGACCCGCTGATGGGCCCGGCGGAGCAAAACAAGGCCGACTGCATCTACATGCGGTACTTCGGAGGGGAGAACTACTTCGACTCCTTGGGCGGGACCATGTGGTACAAGCTCTGGCCATCGGACGCCCCGAAGGTATTCTTCGGCCACGACCCGCACCCGGACGGGCCGAACTACAACAACATCTGCCACCTCGACGGGGGCTGCGTGTTCGGGGGGTACCTGAAGGCATGGTCCTCCAGGGACAAGATCGTCTATTACGTCAATGCCAAGGAGAAGTACTCGACGCACGAGATGGAGGCGGCCCTGTCCAACCCCAACGAGGAGGTCAAGCGTCGGGAGGTTCTTCTCAACGCTGGCCTCCTTCGGGGTGACAGGACCGACGACGGCGAGTTGTCCGTCTATACATATTCAGATGAGTGCGTATTTAGCCGTGCATGGGATGAAATTACTCTTAATTCCCGTGGGCACGTATTCAACATGAAGACGGGTGAGTGTGTGGCTAGGAGTATGAAAAAATTCTTCAATCTTGGTGAGAACATGGACGTGATGTTCGACAAGCTTCCATGGGACAAGCCGTACGAGGTCTATGAGAAATTGGACGGATGGTTGATCAACATTCTTAGACACAAGGGAAAGTTTTTGGCATCTTCTCGGGGCTCGTTCCACTCCGAAGGAGCCCAATGGGCTTCCTCGTTCATCCAGACGAAAGACCTGTCCTTCCTTCCGGACGAAGTTACATTGGTATGCGAACTTATTTCTCCGGACTACAAGATCATCCTCGACTACAAGGGCGAGAGGACGCTCTATGTCCTCGCCGCCTTCAACCGCCACACGAGCGAAGAATACCCTCGCTCCAAGGTCGAGGAATGGGCCAAGCTCGCTGACCTTCCCATCGTCACCAAGCACGACAGCCTCAAGATCGAGGACTGCCTGAAGATCGCAAAGGAGATGGAAGGCAGGGAGGGATTCGTCATCCGCTTCGCCGACGGCAGGCGGGTGAAGGTAAAGACGGACTGGTACTGCCACATCGCCAAGATCATGTCCAACATGACCCCCATCTCCCTGTGGGAGTGCATGAAGGACGGCAAGGTTCCAGGCGAGCGCATGAGGGAGATACCGGAGGAGCTCCGGCCCCTGGCGGAGCAGTACAAGGACAAGATAGAGGGACAGTTCTCCAAGCTCAAGGACGACGTCATCGGGCGCCTCAAGCCACTCCTGGAAAAGTACAAGGACAGCGGGGACAGGAAGTCGTTTGCCATGGAGGTCGCAGACATGCCGCACCTCACGAAGCGATGCTCCTTCCTGCTGCTGGACAAGAAGTCCATCGACCAGGTGATAATGAACGAGATTTACCCGAAGGCGAACAACTGGGTTGACACGTCAGGGTCGTAGGACGTCGACCTTGGCCACCGTGCGCTTCTTCTTCTGTACCTTGGTGATTGCGTCCCTCGTTACGACGAACGAAAGGGCGTCCTTGTCGTCCTCGTGTCCTACGACGACGCTGGTCCCAGGCGACGCTTCTACTTCTCCGGATAAGACCTTGTCTCCAAGAGGGTCCTCGACGTACTGCTCCACGGCCCTGCGGAGCGGCCTGGCTCCGTATTCCTTGCTGTAGCCCTTCTCCAGAATGAACGTCTTGGCATTGTCCGTCACGGACACGACCACGCCCTTCTCCAAAATCCTGGCCGACAGCTTGGCGACTTCCATCTCGACGATCCGACAGAGCTCTTCCTTGGACAAGTGGTTGAAGAACACGAGGTCGTCTATCCGGTTGATGAACTCCGGCCTGAATGTATGCTCCACGTCCTGCTTGATCTTGGCCTTGATGTTGTCCCGGTCGAGCTCGTCCTTCTTCCCGAAGCCCATTCCACCTTGGTCCTTGATCGACGAGGCGCCGACATTCGAGGTCATGAAGATGATGGCGTTCTTGAAGTCGACAGTCCTCCCGATGCCGTCCGTGAGTCGTCCTTCCTCCATGAGCTGCAACAATGCGTTGAATATGTCATGGTGCGCCTTCTCGATCTCGTCGAAGAGGATGACGCAGTACGGGTGCTTTCGTACCTTCTCGGTTAGTTGTCCGCCCTCCTCGTATCCGATGTATCCAGGAGGGGCTCCGATGAGCTTCGACACGGCGTGTTGCTCCATGTACTCCGACATGTCGAACTGGAAAAAGCTGCCCTTTTCCCCGAAGATGAACTTGGCGACGCACTTCGCCAGGAGCGTCTTGCCGACGCCCGTTGGGCCCAGGAACAGCATCGTGGCAACTGGCCTGTTTGGGTCCTTGAACCCGGCCTTCGACCTCCTGATGGCCGGGTTCAAGGA
>Ga0315274_10013893_pt1 | contig 11447 bp, 10 predicted proteins | sample YL17G02_20_MG_FD_203700 | JGI IMG/M metagenome (GOLD analysis project Ga0315274, IMG submission 203700) | Sediment microbial communities from Yellowstone Lake, YNP, Wyoming, USA - YL17G02_20 | ecosystem: Environmental > Aquatic > Freshwater > Lake > Sediment | place: USA: Wyoming | collected...
ATATATTTGTGGACGGATCGGACGATCCTCCGCGCCGATTCACGGCACTGGGTGATCCTGTCACGGTCAAGATTTAGTTTTCTATATGCCATTTAACACACGCTCTCACCGGGTGTCGGGCCGAATTCTATCCCCTGCGCCAGCGGAAGATCTTTTCCGTAGTTGATCGTAACGGTCTGGCGCCGCATGTACGCCTTCCACGAGTCGGACCCCGCCTCGCGGCCGCCGCCGGTCGCCTTTTCTCCCCCGAAGGCCCCGCCGATCTCCGCGCCGGAAGTCCCGATGTTGACGTTTGCGATTCCGCAATCGCTTCCGGCCGCACTCAAGAAGAGCTCCTCCGACTGCATATTCTGCGTGAATATAGCAGAAGAGAGCCCCTGTGGCACGTCATTATGTATCGCAATCGCCTCTTCGACACTTTTGACAGTGAAGAGATAAAGTATCGGTGCGAAGGTTTCTTCCTTCACAATTGCCATCTTGGGGTGAGCCTTCACGATCGTAGGCGTCACATAGCAGCCGCTTTCGTATTTGGCTCCTTCAAGGACGGTTCCTCCGCAGAGGATCTCGCCGCCTTCTTTTTTGACGACTTTGAGCGCGTGCATCATGGCCTCAACCGCATCTTTGTCGATCAAGGGGCCCATCAGCGTCTTCGAATCCAGCGGATCGCCGACGCAGACCTGCTTATATGAAGCAACGAGCTGGTCGGTCAGTTTCGGCGCAACACTCTCCTGCATGATGAGACGCCTTGTCGTCGTGCAACGCTGTCCGGCGGTTCCGACGGCGCCAAAGAGTATCCCGCGCGTCGCAAGATCTATGTTTGCGTCATTCATGACAATTATTGCGTTGTTTCCGCCAAGTTCTAAAAGCGAACGGCCCAAACGCTTGCCGACAACTTCGCCGATGCGCTGACCCATCCTGCATGAACCGGTTGCTGAAATGAGAGGCAGCCTCGGGTCCGCGATCATTTTTTCGCCCACACTCTTCGAGGATCCGATGCAGAGGCTGAAGACGCCCTCGAGCCCGTGCGCCTTCATCACCTCATTTGCGATGTTCTGAACGGCGACAGCCGTCAAGGGGGTCTTGGAAGAGGGCTTCCAGATCATCGTGTCGCCGCAGACCGCGGCGATCATCGCGTTCCAGGACCAAACCGCAACAGGGAAGTTGAACGCGGTCACGATTCCAATCGGCCCCAGCGGATGCCACTGCTCGATCATTCTGTGTGAGGGCCTTTCGGAAGCAATCGTCAGACCGTAGAGCTGGCGGGAGAGGCCGACGGAATAGTCCGCCATGTCGATCATCTCCTGGACCTCGCCTTCGCCCTCGGCCAAAATCTTTCCCATTTCAAGCGTCACTAACCTGCCCAGGAGTTTTTTCTTTTCGCGAAGTTTTTGCCCGATCTCGCGCACGATCTCGCCGCGTTTGGGCGCGGGCATCAGGCGCCATGATTTGAAGGCGGTTTGAGCCTTCTCCACGATGAATTCATAGTCGGCTTCGGATGCGGTCCTCACGCGCGCGATTTCTTTTCCGTCTATCGGCGAATAAGAAACAAGCTCCGGCCCCTTTGTCTTATCGATCCAATAACCGTAGCTCACGCCGGAGTTGACCTCATTGATCCCTAGTTCCATCACAAAGTCATGCATACAGCCTCCTCAGTTAATTGTTTCTGTCTTCTCCGTAAATTTAATTCCATGCTGCTCAAGTTCGTCCAACACGGGTTCATATATTTCAGCTAAAACCGGAATGTGCACGCCGGTCACACTGATCCTGTTTTGCAAAATCATCCTCGTTCCGATCGCGGCCGGCAGGCCGACAGTTCTCGACATTGCGCTGTCGCCGTCCGGTATGCCGTAATCTACAAGCGTCGAAGTGATTTTTTCCTTCTTTTTCGCATATTCTCCGATGAATTCGTGGCGGAGGACGATCATGTCCCTTTCGCCCTTTTCGTATTGAAGCTTTTCAAGAAGGACGGCCACCAAAAGATCTAGCGCGGAGCCTTCTTTCAATGAAGGAGTCTTTTCTTCAAACAATCCCAGCCAACCGATCCTTCCGATGACATCAGATGTGGTTTCGAGTTTAAGATGTTTTGCGAGCTCCGCTTTCACGTCGGCACCTTTGCTTGCTATCAATTGGGCGATAAACTTTTTGTAAGTCAGTTTGCTGAAATCATATTTCTTCGCGTCATCCAAAAATCCCATGTCAGCAATCTTCTTCCACGTCTTACACCAGCCCGGATTCCGAAGCGTGCCGCGGAACATCGTCGAGATACCTTTAAGGCCGTAGATGTCTATGTAGCCCAGAGAATCGCGGTTGGGATAGGCCTCGAAGTCGCCCAGACCATCGACGGGTAATTTCCAATAATGATCGAAGAGATCCTTTCCGGGGATTTCAATGATCTTTCCATCTTTGAGATATTTTGCATTGTTCCTGCCGGCGAGGACAACACCGCGCGGGCTCCACGAAAATTTGTATCCGAACGGATTTGTATTCGCTTCAGGTGCGGGAAGACCCCCGCAGTATGAGTAGAAGCTCGTGACCTTTCCGCCGCTTCCCTGGACGTTGTGGATAATCCTCATTGCAGACATGTGGTCGATGCCCGGATCGAGGCCGATCTCGTTCAATATGCAGATGCCGGCCTTCTTTGCTGCACCGTCTAGGGCGCGCATCGCATCGCTGACATATGAGGTCGTCACCATGTGCTTTTTGTATTCGATGCACACATTGGCGACAGTCACATGATGCGTATATGGGACCAAACTCACGGCAAGATCGCACTTTGGAATCAAAGTGGAAAGGGCCTTTGCGTCGGTGACGTCCAGGCCCAGCGCTTCGCTCCTTGGATGGTTGCCGACAAGTTCTTTTGCCTTTTGGACCGTCCTGCTTGCGACGGTCACTTTGAAATCATTCTGGTCCATGAGGTATTGGACCAAAGGCTTTGCAACGAGGCCCGCCCCCAACACGAGTACATTTTTGGTCATATTCAGACTCCTTTTCCACCGCAGAGACGCAGAGTTCGCAGAGAAAAAATAAATATTTGGTTTGACTCTGCGTTCTCTGCGTCTCCGCGGTTAATTATTTTAAAAATTTAGACAAATACTCGTAATCCGGAGTCAGTTTTCCGCGATACACAATAACCGCCTTTTTTATTTCCGGCGGCAATTCCAGTTTTTCAAATTCGGCCGCGAAGTCCGCCATCGCTATCGACGGCACAAACCTCTTCAAAACGTGGGAAAAATCGTTTGAAGATTCCTTGGGAAGCTCGCAAGGCAGGTTGTCGACTGCAAGAACCACCGGCCCGCGCCCTGCGAATCCTTCAGTTACCTTACCCGTCATCGGGTCATAGACGAATACCGGTTCTGCGGGATTTGTCACCTTGACCGTGAATTCGATGCCCCCTTCGACATCGCACGAAATATCTCCCACCACGCGAAGGCGCGGCTTTTTTTGCGTTTCAAAAAGCTGCTTCAATTCATCTTTTGACAGAAGGCGCGGATATCTCTTGTCCCAGTAGATGCAATTTACAAGGATCGAGATGTAAGGGACGTAATTGAAGAATTTCGATTTGTATTTTTCAGGATAATTATAAAAGTCATGTAGTTCGAATTTCGAAAGCTCCGAAACGGGCTCAACCGTATGTTCTTCATGGAAGACAACCTTGTATATCGTCTTTTTTGAGGCCCTTTTCTTTTCGAAGATTTCGGGGAGCTCGGATGGGAGGATCTCCGTGGTCGGCAGGTAAGTTAAAATCTTTTGCGCGCCGCGAGAGACATTTCCGTAGCCCGTAATGCCTATAACCAGCGGCACGAGCAACGGATCCAGCCCCTTGGTTTCTATTATTTCTCCGGCGTTGGAGATCGACTCCTCCGCCGCGTCCAGATCGTCATATCTATACGCCTGAAGTATCCCGCCAAACGGGTTTTTTATCTTTTCCAGCTCAAGCCTTTGCCCGAAAACCCACAGCGTATCTATCATGCCGGCAAGGCCCGCATGCTCTCCGAAAAATATGAGGCGCCTGTTGTGTTCATCGACGACCCTTTCGTAATCGATGAGCGTTGAGCCCGCCTCCATAATCTTTTTAAGCATCGGCATGTTGTGCTCTTGCCCCTTGATTGTGTGGGAAAAGAAGACGTAGGTTTTATTAGGCATTATAAAATGCAGCGGGAGCTCTTTGATTGCGAAGATGAGCCCGCACTTTGAAAGGTCTTCCTGGGCGTGCGCGCCCGCCTCTACATACTCATTTTCTTTGAAGACGCGGATGGGGGAGGGCTGGACGACAAACGTGAGCCCCTCGTTTTTGATGAGCGCGGAAACGTCGTGAGGCGTCAAGGGCGCCCTGCGCTCCCATTCATTTTTGTCTTCACGGCGGATGCCGATGTGGGTTTTGGACATATTACTTCTTTTTCTCTTCGCCTACGCGGTAGGCCTCAAGTCCGGTTATATCCGCGCCTATGATAAGCGTGTGCATATCATGTGTGCCTTCATATGTGTAAACGCTTTCGATGTTCATCATGTGGCGCATGATCGGGTAGTCATCCACGATACCGGCTGCGCCCAGCATTTCGCGCGCGATGTGCGTGCACTCGCGTGCGACCCAGACGTTGTTTCTCTTCGCCATTGAAACCTGTTGGTGTCTCATCTTTTCGGCATCTTTAAGGCGGCCCAGCTGCAATGACAAGAGCTGGCCTTTTGTGATTTCGGTCAACATCCACACCAGCTTTTGCTGCTGGATCTGGTAGCGCGCGATCGGATTGCCGAACTGCAGACGCTCACCCGCGTATTTGAGCGCCGTTTCGTAGCAATTCATCGCGGCACCCAGGGCGCCCCACGAGATTCCGTAGCGTGCCTGATTGAGGCATCCCAGCGGACACGCAAGGCCCTTGGCGCCGGGCAGAAAATGTTTTTCATGGTCGACTTCCACATCGTCGAATATCAGTTCGGAGGTGACGGAGGCGCGGAGCGACCACTTGCCCTTTGTTTCGGGAGCGGTATAGCCTTTCATTCCCTTTTCAACCAGATATCCTCTGATGACATTGTCATCGTCTTTGGCCCAGACGACCGCTACATCGGCGATGGTTCCGTTCGTGATCCACATCTTTCTGCCGTTGATGACCCACTTGTTACCTTTCTTGCGGGCGCGCGTGAGCATGCTGCCCGGATCGGAGCCGTGATCGGGCTCGGTCAGCCCGAAGCAGCCGATCTTTTCCGCCTTGGCAAGTTTAGGAAGCCAATATTTTTTCTGCTCCTCCGAACCCCAGCGCCAGATCGGATACATGACAAGGCTTCCCTGGACGGAGCACATGGAACGGACACCGGAATCGCCGCGCTCCAGTTCCTGAAGGGCTAGGCCGTAGGCGACATTGCCCAGTCCCGCGCAACCGTATTCCTGTGGAAGATTCGCACCGAAATAACCAAGCTCCGCCATTTTCGGGATGAGCTGCTTTGGGAATTCCGCCTTGCGGTGATATTCGGTGATAATGGGAATCACTTCGTTGTCCACAAAATCGCGCGTTGCGTTCTGGATCATCAGTTCTTCTTCGGAGAACAGATCGCTTAGCATGTAATAATCTATGCAATTCAACTTGCCCATATTTCCTCCTATTTTATTGTCGCGGCAATTTTTGCGGCTGATTCATACGCCCGCATGTTCTCTTCGCGTATTTTGTCCTTCGGTATCGCTTCAATAACCGCTTTGTACGCTTCAGGCGGCATGACCTTCGCTATATTGATCAAAAGCCCTATCGCTGCGGCCATGATGTTTGCCTTGGAGAGGCCAAGCGTTCTGTCCTGTGTGTCTATCTCGTAGACCCTTGCCTTCGTTTCAAGCGGGACGTCTTTTGTTTTGATGACTATGTCTTTTTCAGTCAGGCCGGCCAAGGTTTTTTTGACGACCCGCAGCCCGTCTGCGGAAACGATGAGCATGGCGTCCGGCTCGTCTATTCCGGCGTAATGGATCTCGTGCGGAGAAAGTTTTATCTCCGAAACGGAGTGGCCGGTCTGGACAGTGACCGGATAATCGTCCTGCTGCGTTGCATAGAGCCCGCAGTTAAGCCCCGCGCGCGCGAAATTCGTTGCGGCGGAAACGATCTTCATGCCGGCGCTTCCCGCCAGGACCACGGAGTAGTAGCCTTCTTTGATGTCGGATTTGAATTTTGCCTCTGTTCCCTTGGGAGGTTTCGGCGATTGTTTTTCTTGCGGCCACGCCATCCTCAAACCCTTTGAGTACTCCGTGGGCTTTTCGTCCTTCAAGATGCCCTGCTTCATGCCGCTGTCTTCGATCATCTTTTCCATGTCTGACTTTTTAAACTCGTTGAGCGGCATGTAATAGGCGGTGCAAAGTTCAAGGACGTCTACGAAGGCAAAGCCGTCATGTTTGAAGGCCTCTACCAACGTATCGGTCAAATCTTTATCGAATGCCGTTTTTCTGGCGACGAAGGTCGCGTTTGATGCAAGAGCCAGGTTGCAAAGATCGAACGGACGCTCGATGTTCCCTTCAGGTGTCGTGTGCGTCTTTCCAAGATTCGGCGTTGTTACGCTGTGCTCGCCGCCTGTCATTCCGAAATTGAAGTTGTTAAAGCAGATTACTTTGATTCCTATATTTCGGCGCGCTGCATTTATTAAGTGGTGCCCGCCGATTCCGCAACCGCCGTCACCCACCAAAACGAACACCTGGAGCTCCGGATTGGCAAGTTTCACACCGCACGCGTATGTGAATGAACGCCCGTGGAGGCCGTGGAACGTGTGAACGTCGAAATATTTGTCGGCCAGACCCACGCAGCCGATGTCCGACACGAGAACGGTGCGCTTGGGGTCGGCGCCGACTTTACCCAGCGCGTCGTTTACGGCATCGAGAATCGTGCCGTGCGTGCAGCCCGGGCAAAACGGATACGGTTTTCTGTCAGGGTTTACATACTTCATAATTTATTTGCCACAGAGACGCAGAGAAATACAAAAATTAAATTTTAGTTTTTCTCCGTGTCTCTGTGCCTCTGTGGCTAAATTTTCTCTTTTATCTCTTCCGGTGATATCAATTTTCCATCCACCCTGTTAATCGGCACGACCCGCTTATCGGGAAAGAGCCGCTCGATTTCCAAAACGTACTGGCCCAAATTCAGCTCGGGAACGATTATTTTCTTGTGATTGCCCACATATCTTTTGAGCGATTTTAGAGGCAGTGGCCACAATGATTTCACGACAATTAAAGAAACCTTGCTGCCGCCTTTCCTCACTTCATTTACAACATCGCGGGAGGCGCGGCCCATCGATCCGTATGCAACGATAACCGTTTCCGCAGTGTCGTCCAAATCCGTATCCACGCGCTCGATCTCGTCCATGTGCTTCATGATCTTTTCGTTCAGATGCAAAAGGGCGGGGCCGGCGATATCGGGGTCCTTTGAGAGCATGCCGGCTTTGTTGTGCGTGGACGTGTTGATGCGAGTCAAAATATCTCCGCCGACCGGCGCGAACGGCGGAACCTCGTCCAGTTTGTCGTAATTATAAGGAAGGAAATTTTTCTCATCTTTTGCGTATGTGCGCTCTGCAAGAGGGGGTTTTTTATATTTCGAAATGTTTGCAGTCGAGCGGTTCATCACGAGATCTTTGCACGTGGACAAAACAACAGGCGTCCTGAATCTCTCCGCAAGGTTGAAGGCATCAATAGTCAGTTCGTATGCCTCCTCAACCGTTGTGGGCGACAAAACAATCATCGGATAACCGCCGGATGTCACCCAGCGGATGAACTGGATATCACCTTCGGCATTCGTTGTAGCGCCGCCGGTGGCGGGTCCCATGCGCTGGACGTTGACGATGACCATCGGAAGCTCTGCCATCTGCGCAAAGCCTATGTTCTCGGAATAAAGGGAGATGCCCGGGCCGCTCGTCGCCGTCATGGGCTTCATGCCGACTGACGAAGCCCCGATGCAGAAACCGATCGATGCGATTTCGTCCTCGCCCTGAATCACGACACCCCTTGCCTTGGGCATCGAGCGCACGAGCGCCAACAAGATTCCCGTTGCAGGCGTGATGGGATAGCCCGCAAAAAAATTGCAGCCGGCATCGATCGCCGCCCTTGCAATTACCTCCGCCCCTGTGACAAATTCCAGCATGATTACAATAGGTTAGATGTTTTTAAAATCCCCTTAAATTGGCTCTTTCTTAAATCAAAACTGACATGATAAAGCAAGGGGGAAAAGGAGTATATAATGAAGGGAATAGTTGTCAGATGCGTGGAAGGTCAGGCGGAGCTCAATAGGGCATTTAAAATACGCGAAACCGTGTTCATCAATGAACAAAAGGTGTCCCGTGAAGAGGAGATGGACGAGTTTGACGAAACGGCCACTCACGTCATCGCCTATTATAATGATGAGGTTGCCGGCTGTGCGCGCATAAGATTTCTGGGAAACAGATCGAAGCTGGAGCGAATTGCGGTTCTTCCGAAATTCCGCAAAAGGGGGGTCGGTAAAAAGATTGTTGAATTCTTGGTGGATTATTCAAAGAAAAAGTGCGCTACCGAAGCAATCATGAACGCACAGATCTATGCAAACGATTTTTACGTGAAGTGCGGTTTCAAACCCCGCGGCGAAGAATTTATGGAGGCCGGCATCAGACATGTTGAGATGTATATGAAGCTGTGATGCCTCTTCTCATATTAATATTGCCTGATAAATTTGATTTTGCGGGCGGCGAATCTATTCGGGAATGTTTGTCAAGACGTGCAGGATGCCGTCGCGGACAAATATTACATTATTTATAGCCATAATCAGGCCGCCTTCAGGCAGGTAACAGCGCTCCTCCGTGTCAGTCGTAAGATTCATTAATGAGAAAAGGCTGATATTCTTATCGTAATAGATGCGGGCTATGATCGAGCGATGCGGCCCTACTATTTCATAGCCGTCCTCGGGAATCTCATTTGGGGGCACTATCTCTTCGGTGTATGTATGGTCGTTCAGTGGCCATCCGCCGGGATTCACACTGAATGAGGGACACCAGTTTATCTCATCGGCCTCTTGTTTGGCAGCCCACTTGCCGACATATTGATTTATGGCCCAGATCACCGCAACTCCTTTCCGACCGTGTAGGCCTCTGCAAGATGGCCTCCGAGAGATTTATACTCGCGTGCCGTTCCCAAGACATAAAGAAATGGTTTTATCTTTTCCGCGTCAGGTTTTCCGCCCGACATGCACTTCTCGGAGACATGGACGGCTTCTATTGAGCCGATCACAAATGCGTGGGTGCCCAGCGTCAAAATGTGCGCCACCTTGCATTCTATATTCACTGGGCACTGCTCTATCATCGGCGCCGTCTCTAACTTCCCATAGAAAACCGCGAATTTGCACACATCCACTTTATCCACTTTTTCGCCGGAGAAGATGCCGCAGTAATCCGTTTCCTTTATATGGTCCGTTGAAGGGACGTTGAGTGAGAAGGTCATGTTCTGCTTGATTCCCTTGTATGTGTAGCGGTGAGGCCGTATTGCCACAGCTATCATCAAAGGATCCGCGTTGGCGACACCGTGCCATGCGACCGTCATGAAGTTGGGCTTGTCGTTCACATTCGTTCCGACCATCGTGACCGGCATCGCCGGTATCGCATATGGAAACACGTTGAGATCTAAAGAGATTTTTGACATAGGTGCAGCCCCCTTCTTAATTTGAAGATTTATAACCCAAGAAAATAAAATAAAGCAAATGCATTAATTTGGATTGAAAAAGTGGAGCGGCAAGATTATGTATCAGGAAAATATAGGAGGGTATTATGGATTACCAGAAATTTATTGATGAGCAGGTGGACGTAATAAAGAAGGAGGTCGGGGACGGGACCGCTATCAACGCGCTGTCCGGTGGCGTTGATTCGTCTGTTTTGACGGTCTTGGCGCATCGCGCGCTCGGAGGCAAGCTCAAGACATATTTTGTGGACAATTCACTTATGCGCGAGGGCGAGCCGCAATCGGTTGTGAAGACGTTTGCCGATCTGAAAATCCCCGTCCTGCTTGTTGACAGCCGCAGGGAATTTCTTGATGCCCTGAAAGGGCTGACAGATCCCGAAGAGAAACGCCACGCAATCACAAATACATTTTACAAGAATGTGTTCGGACGCCTTGTGAAGGAGACGGGCGCCAGGACCTTGCTGCATGGAACAATTCTGACCGATATTGAAGAGACGGTCGCCGGCATCAAGCGCCAGCATAATATACTCGAACAGATCGGGATTAATACGGAGAAGGAATACGGCTACCGCGTGCTCGAACCGCTGAAAACCTTGCGCAAGGACGGCGTGCGTGAAGTTGCAAAGAAGCTGGGCCTGCCCGAAAAGATATGGGACCGCATTCCGTTCCCGGGGCCGGCGCTTGCCGCGCGGATTGTCGGCGAAGTTACGGAGGAAAAATTAAATATCGTGCGGCGCGCGACCGCAATTGTGGAAAATGAACTTTCAGGCACAAAGGCGTTTCAGTATCTCGCGGTCCTTTTGTCCGACAAGGCAACCGGAATAAGAAACAATAGGCGTGAATTCGGCAATATAATTGTTGTCCGCTGCATTGAGAGCAAAGACGCAAGGGAAGCAAGGGCAACAGAGCTGCCGTGGAAAAAACTTAACAGAATCTGTAATGCGATTGTGGATATTCCGGGAGTCAATCGCTGTTTATATGATCTGACACCCAAGCCGCCTGCTACGGTTGAGTATGTTTGAGAAAATGCTCCTCCGCGGGCGGGCGCATATTGTAATTTGAGCTCATAACCCGCCCGTATGCGCCGGCGTTTCCTATGAGAAGGATGTCGCCTTCTCTGGGAGTGACGATATGGCGCTCATGGCCCAAAATATCGCCAGATTCGCAGATGGGGCCCACGATGTTTGCAAGATGCGTCGCCTCATCATCGAGGCGTGAGAGATTTACGATTTCATGGTAGGAGCCGTAGAGTGCGGGCCTGATTAAAGTATTCATGCCCGTATCCACGCCCACGTAATTGTAATCCCTTTTCTGCTTGAGCTGCGTGACACACGCCAAAATCACTCCGGCTTCGGCAATCAGAAATCTGCCCGGCTCGATCCAGAGCTTGTATTTCGAATGGGAGTCTTTGAATTTTTTCAGATTGTCTTGGACGGCGGCGATGTCTAAGCCCCTATGGCTTGCCGTCTCCGGGACGCCAAGGCCCCCGCCGGCGTCGATGATCTTCACGTCGGGGAAGCGCCGTGCAATCGACGCAAGGAAGAGGGCGGTATCGCTCCATGTATCCGCCGTCAGAATATTGCTTCCGACGTGGGCATGGAGCCCTATCACCCTTGTGCCGTTTTTCTTCAGGATGCCGGCGATTTCGTCCAGTTGCGACGCGATGATGCCGAATTTCGATTTGGACCCCGCGGTGCGCACATATTTGTGGTGGCCCTCGCCGTGCTCCGGATCTATCCTCAAAAAGATCTCGTGGTTTTTAAAAACCCCGGGCCATTGCGTGATGGGA
>Ga0315274_10013895_pt1 | contig 11446 bp, 10 predicted proteins | sample YL17G02_20_MG_FD_203700 | JGI IMG/M metagenome (GOLD analysis project Ga0315274, IMG submission 203700) | Sediment microbial communities from Yellowstone Lake, YNP, Wyoming, USA - YL17G02_20 | ecosystem: Environmental > Aquatic > Freshwater > Lake > Sediment | place: USA: Wyoming | collected...
GGTTCGCCCCACCGCCCAGATGAGCTTCGTAGGGGTGAACCTTGTGTTCGCCCTTCGACGGAGAGGTATCTGACATGGATCTGAACAAGCTCACTGAGAAGGCGCGCGAGGCGCTGGTCGCGGCGCAGGACCTGGCCCGCGAGCGGGCGCACTCGCAGATCGACGTCGAGCACATGCTGGCCGCCATGCTCGACCAGCCGGACGGCGTCGTGCCGCAGGTGTTGGAAAAGGCCGGCGTCAACCCGACGGCCGTGCGCGCCGATGTCCAGACGCGCCTGGGGCGGATGTCCAACGTCTACGGCCAGACGCAGGTGCACATGTCTCGGTCGCTGGACGCGGTGCTGCAGGGCGCCCAGCAAGAGGCGCAGGCCATGCGCGACGAGTACGTCAGCAGCGAGCATCTGCTGCTGGCCATGACCGCTGAAGGCAACGGCCCAGTAGCCGAGCTGCTGCGCCAGCACGGCGTCACACGCGACAGCGTCCTCAGGGCGCTCACCCAGGTGCGCGGCAGCCAGCGCGTGACCGACCCCAACCCGGAGGGTAAATACCAGGCGCTCGAGCGCTACGGCCGTGACCTGACCGCCATGGCCGCCCAGGGCAAGCTCGATCCGGTGATCGGCCGCGACGAGGAGATCCGCCGCGTGACGCAGATACTCCTACGTCGCACCAAGAACAACCCGGTGCTCGTCGGCGAGCCCGGCGTCGGCAAGACGGCCATCGTCGAGGGTTTGGCCATCCGCATCGCCAACGGCGACGTGCCCGAAGGCCTGAAGAGCAGGCGCATCGTAGCTTTGGACATGGGCTCCCTCGTGGCCGGAGCCAAGTATCGCGGCGAGTTCGAGGAGCGCCTGAAGGCTGTGTTGAAGGAAGTGACGCAGTCACACGGCAACATCCTCCTTTTCGTCGACGAGCTGCACACTGTCGTCGGGGCCGGCGCGGCCGAGGGAGCCGTGGACGCCGGTAACATGCTCAAGCCAATGCTGGCGCGCGGCGAGCTGCACATGATCGGCGCCACGACTCTGGACGAGTACCGCCAGCGCATCGAGAAAGACGCCGCACTCGAGCGGCGCTTCCAGCCGGTGACGGTCGGCGAGCCGACGGTCGAGGATACGATCAGCATCCTGCGCGGCCTGAAGGAGCGCTACGAGCTGCATCACGGCGTGCGTATCGCCGACACGGCGATCGTCGCTGCGGCCGTGCTGTCGCATCGCTACATCAGCGACCGCTTCCTGCCCGACAAGGCCATAGACCTTGTGGACGAGTCGGCGGCGCGCCTACGCATGGAGATCGACTCTATGCCTGCCGAGCTGGATGAGATCGAACGGCGCATCATGCAGTTGCAGATCGAGCAGCAGGCGCTGAAGAAAGAGGATCACCCGGCCTCCCGCGAGCGGCTGGCCCGGCTCGAAGAGGAGCTTGCCAGTCTCAAGGAGCGGCGCGACGAGATGCACTACGCCTGGCACCGGGAGAAGGAAGCCATCCAGGCTATCCGCGACATCCGCGACCGCATCGAGCAGGTGCGCCTCGGCATGGAGAAGGCCGAGCGCGCCGGTGACTTGGAGACGGCGGCGCGACTGCGCTACGGTGATCTGATCCAACTGCAGCACACCCTCGAGCAGCGAGAGGCGAGGCTCGAGGAGCTTCAGAAGGACGGCGGCTTCCTCAAGGAGGAGGTCAGCGACGACGATATCGCCGAGGTCGTGGGTAAATGGACGGGCATCCCGGTCAGCCGGCTGCTCGAAGGCGAGGTGCAGAAGCTCCTGCGCATGGAGGCGCGGCTGCGCGAGCGCGTCGTCGGCCAGGACCAGGCGATCGAGGGTGTCTCCAACGCCGTGCGCCGGGCGCGCGCCGGGCTGCAGGATCCCAACCGGCCGATCGGCAGCTTCATCTTCCTCGGGCCCACGGGAGTGGGCAAGACCGAGCTGGCGCGGGCGCTCGCCGAATTCCTCTTCGACGATGAGCAGAACATGCTCCGGATCGACATGAGCGAGTATCAGGAGCGCCACACGGTGTCGCGGCTGATCGGCGCCCCACCCGGTTACGTCGGCTACGAGGAGGGCGGGCAGCTTACCGAGGCCGTGCGCCGCAAGCCCTACTCGGTCGTCCTCTTCGACGAGATTGAGAAAGCACACCCAGAGGTCTTCAACGTGCTCCTGCAGGTGCTGGACGACGGCCGGCTGACGGATGGCCACGGGCGCACGGTGGACTTCCGCAACACGGTCATCATCATGACCTCGAACATCGGCAGCCAGTGGATCCACGAGCTTGGCGGCCGCGATGACGAAGAGATGCGCCGGCGCGTGATGGAGGCTCTGCGGACCAGTTTCCGGCCTGAGTTCCTCAACCGCGTCGATGAGGTGGTCATATTCAACTCGCTGCAGCGCCCGCAGTTGATGCAGATCGTCAAGATCCAGATCGGGCGGCTGCGCAAGTTGCTCGCCGACCGCAAGTTGGATATCGAGCTGACCGACGCGGCGCTGGCGTACCTCGCCGAAGTGGGCTACGACCCCGCTTTCGGGGCGCGGCCACTCAAGAGAGCGATCCAGCGCGAGTTGGCGGACAAGCTGGCACTGAGATTACTCGAGGGCGAGTTCAGGGATGGTGACACCGTCCTGGTGGACAGCGGGCCGGGAGGCCTGGCATTCAGCAGGCAGGACACGGTCGTCGCCAAGTAGCCCGATTCCAGGGAAGGGGCGGCGTCACACTGGAGGTCCTGATTCGGGGACTTTGGGAGGAGAGGGGAGATCGCTGCCTCCTCCTCCGCGGTGGACTAAAGCATAGCGGTCGGATTGCCAATACATGCATAGCCGCGTGCTTAGCTATATCATGCAGGCGCTACTGACATAACATAGGATAGGTTTCCCGGGGGCGAATTGGCTGAGATGATGCGGTTCGATCGTTTTGATGAGAGCGCCCAAGACGCGGCGATGCGCGCCCTGGAGGTGCTGCAGCGCTATGGGCACACGCAGTTAGACACGGAGCACGTCTTCCTCGCTCTACTGGAGCAGCCTGAAGGGGCGGTTCCCGACCTACTAGAGGACTTGAAGGTTGACGTCCACGCCATGACGGAAAGGGTGGAGCAGGTCCTGTCTTCCACTCCCTCCGCCGGGCGGCCCTACACCATAAACCCGGGCATCGGGCAGGTGTTCATTACCCCGAGGCTCAAGTTCCTAATGGATCACTCGACCGCCGAGGCCAAGCGCCTTGGCGAGGAGTACGTTTCGGCGGCGCACCTCTTCCTGGCGCTGCTCAAAGAGCGCAACACCCCCACCTCGCGCGTACTCGCCGACTTCGGCATCAGCACCACGCGTGTGGATGACGCTCTACGGGGGCGTAGTAAGGATGAGGCTCAACCTCAGGCGCCAGAAAAGGTTCGCCTGCGCACGCTCGAGAAGTTCGGCCGTGACCTGACCAAGATGGCTGTCGAGGGCAAGCTGGACCCGGTTATTGGGCGTGACGAAGAGATTCTGCGCGTGATGCAGGTGCTCATCCGGCGCAGTAAGAACAACCCGGTGCTCATTGGCGATGCCGGCGTCGGCAAGACGGCCATCGTCGAGGGTCTGGCGCAGATGATCACCTCTGGCGACGTGCCCGACTTGCTTGGTGGCAAGCGGCTTATCAGCCTCGACCTCGGCGCGATGGTCGCCGGCACCCGCTTCCGCGGCGAGTTTGAGGAGCGACTGAAATCGGCGCTTGAGGAGATGGAGAAGGCGCACGGCGAGATCATCCTCTTCATCGACGAACTGCACACGGTCGTCGGCGCGGGCGCGGCCGAGGGAGCCATCGACGCCAGCAACATGCTCAAGCCCGCTTTGGCGCGCGGCGATCTCCGCTGCATTGGCGCCACGACGCTGAACGAGTATCGCCAGCACATCGAGAAGGACGCGGCCTTGGAGCGCCGCTTCGCGCCCGTCTTCGTCGAGGAGCCGTCGGTGGAGGAGACCATCGAGATGCTACACGGCCTGCGCCAGCGCTATGAGACGCATCACCGGGTGACGATCACTGACGAGGCGCTGACGGCCGCGGCCAAGCTCTCGCATCGCTACGTGCAGGACAGGCACTTGCCGGACAAGGCCATCGACCTCATGGATGAAGCGTCCTCGCGCGTGCGCATCGCCATCTTCAGCATGCCGGCTGACCTGAAGGCCATGAAACAGGAGCTTGCCTCCCTGGCTGCTGACGAAGAAGCCGCTTGGGCGGCTCGTCAGTACGAGCAGGCGGCCGAGTGCCGGGCCGAGCGCCTGAAGCGGCAGGAAGGCTTCGACAGCAGGTACGCTGAGTGGCTGAAGGAGCAAAACCTCGACGAGACTGTGACCGAGCAGGACATCGCCCACGTCGTCGCCTCCTGGACCGGCATTCCGGTGGCCACTATGTTGGAGACGGAGGCTCTGCGGCTGCTCAAGATGGAGGAGCACCTGCACCAGCGCATCGTGGGGCAGAAGCAGGCGGTCGAGATGGTTGCCGACGCTATGCGCCGTGCTCGCTCCGGGCTGAAGGATCCACGCCGTCCCATAGGCAGCTTCATCTTCATCGGCCCTTCGGGTGTGGGTAAGACAGAGTTGGCGCGGGCGCTGGCCGAGTTCATGTTCGACAGCCCGGATGCCCTGGTGCGCGTGGACATGAGCGAATACCAGGAACGGCACACGGTAGCTCGACTCATCGGGGCGCCGCCCGGGTACGTCGGCTACGAAGAGGGTGGGCAGCTTACGGAGGCAGTGCGCCGACGGCCTTACCGGGTCATCCTCTTTGACGAGATCGAGAAGGCTCACCCAGACGTCTGGAACTCGCTGCTGCAGATCCTGGACGATGGACGGCTGACCGATGGCCACGGCCGCTCGGTGGACTTCCGCAACACCGTCATCATCATGACCTCCAACGTGGGCACGGACTACTTACGCAGTGCCAGCGCCAAGCTCGGCTTCCAGACTCACGGTGAGGGAGAGGACGAGCAGGAGCGCGAGCCGCGGTCGCAGGAGCTTGAGAACAACCTGAAGCGCACTTTCAGGCCCGAGTTCCTTAACCGTATCGACGCGATCGTCGTCTTCCACCGGCTGACGCGCCAGGAAGTGCGCGAGATCGTCGACCTGCAGATGGGCGAGATTCAGTCACGTCTGGCCGAGCAAGACGTGAAGGTAGTGCTGACGGATGAGGCCAAGGAGTGGTTGGCCGAGCGAGGCTACGACCCGCAATTCGGCGCCCGCCCGCTGCGCCGCTCTCTGCAACGCTTCGTGGAGAGCCCGCTGAGCGTCAAGCTTCTCCGCGGCGAGGTGAAGCCGGGCGACGAGGTGTCTGTGGGGATCGGCGAGGAAGGTCTGAGCTTCAGCGTCGCCGCTCGCGAGAGCGCCGAAGTGCGCGAGCCGGCGGAAGTATCCGCCTAGAGCCACAGCAGGTGATTCCCAACAGGGGACGGGAGATACCTCCCGTCCCCTGTTGCATGAGTGCAGAAGACTGAGTTGGCAGCCTAGTGCCGCGGCGTCCCTCGTCTCGTCAGTTCCTCGATGTCAAGCGTCCCTCGGAAGCGCTCGGTGATCTCCGGGTCACCGGTGACCAGTGTGGCACCTAGCTCCTGGGCAGCGGCGACAGCGAACGTATCCGCGTATGAGATTGGATGCGTTGCCTTGAGCCGAGCAGCGGCTAGTACTCGCTCCTCCGATACCTCCAGACAGATGATAGGCAGTCGTCTGGCCGACTCCAGGGTTGCCTCCGCCTGCGGCTGGCCGGTGCGTCTCGACAAGGTGTGGTAGACCTCACCCAGGTTGATCAGCGAGAGATAGAGGTAGGCATCGCCTGCTCGCGCCTGACGAAGCAACTCCCTAACGCGGAATCTAGCCGGCTCTTCGCTCTGCAGGTAGGCAAGGAGTGCCCAAGTGTCAAAGACGAAGCAGGCCTTGTTCATCTCGCTCTACCTCGCGGCGATGCTCCTCCTCCAGATCAGAGAGCAAATCGTATCCCGCCAGCATACCGCATAGTGCGTCAATCGGATCGGGCTCTGGCTCCTCCACCGGCTGCAAGACGATGGCTCCGTTCTCGACTCGGACACTGAGCCTGCTCTTGGGCCCCAGCCGCAGGGCGTGCCTCACTTCCTTAGGTATGACAACCTGTCCCTTCGACGACATCGTCGTTAGCACCACATTCCTCCTGTCTTACCTGGCAGCTAGCAGGGTAAGACACAGCAGCAGCAACCGCAAGCTTTTGACGTTACCACAGCTCGCGGATCTCCCAGCCTTCGACGCGGCCGGCCAGCGCCTTCTCGACGGCCTGGCGGTCCTCCCACTTGAAGCGCAGGCACATGCCACACTCGCTGCTGATGCTGCGCGGCACGGGCATGAGTCGCACCTTGAACCCGGCCTTGTGCAGCACTTCCTCGGCGACGAGGGCGTGCTCCGTGCTTGGCAGGAGCACCACGCCGAAGCTAGGCATCGCTACATCCTCACCACTCTACCCGCGCCCAAGAGCATCTCGGCCAGCGTGTACATGTTGGAGATGGTGCCGACCGCTACTTCGCTCTTGAGGTGGTAGTAGTCGAGGCAGGTGCCACAGAGGAGGACTTGCACGCCCCGGTCGGCCAGGGCCTGCAAGTCCTCGACGACGGGCGAGCCGGTGGCGGCCAGGCGCACGCCGGAGTTCATGCAGACGATGGCCTCCGGTAGCGGTTCCACCTCCTGCAGAGTGTGCAGAAACGAGCGCATAAGCACCCTCCCGAGCGCCTCGTCTCCTTGGCCAACGGCATCCGAAGCAAGGAAGACGACGATCGCGCCGCCGGCCGGCGTCATGTGCGCTGGCCTCTCGGCGGGCGCGGCCACCGCTTCTCCCGGCCGAGCAAGTGAGATGTAGGCGCCGTCGGATCGCTCCTCGATCTGCACCTCCCAGCCGGCCGCGCGCGCCATGCGGCTGACGTTGGCCAGTGACACGTCGTCATCAACAACGACCAAGCAGGGGTGCCCGGCCTGCATAGCGCGGCGCGCCAGGATCACAGGCCGCGGGCAGGCCATCCCTCGGGCGTCAACCGTCTCCATTTCTTGCGTGCCCCTCCGAGCTGCTAGCCGCGCGCGATCTCGGCGATGGCGCGGCAGACTGCCTCCACATCCTCCGGTGTGCTGAAATAGCCTAGTCCCAGTCGCACGGTGCCCTGGGGGAAGGTGCCGATGGAGCGGTGCGCGCTGGGGGCGCAGTGTAGCCCCACGCGCGCCAAGACGCCGTACTCTTCGTCCAGCCGGAAGGCGACCTCGGCGCCATCCATGCCCTCGATGTTGAAGGAGAGCACCGCCACTTGCGCCGGCGGGTCAAGCGGCCCGTAGAGACGCAGGCGAGGCAGGCGCAGGAGAGGTTCGGTGAGCATGGCCATCAGCCTCTGCTCCTGGTGGCACACCCGCGTCAGTGTCTCGCCGCGGAGGTACCGCAAGGCGGCGAGGAGCCCAGCGATTCCAACGGAGTTGAGCGTGCCGGCCTCGTAGCGGTCCGGCAAGAAGTCTGGCTGTGCCTCTTCGTCCGAGCGGCTACCGGTGCCGCCGTAAATGAGCGGGCGCAGCCGCTCTGTGTCCACGTTGGGACCGAGGCAGAGCCCGCCGGTGCCCGTGGGTCCTAACAGCGCTTTGTGCCCAGTGAAGGCTACCATATCGAGGCCGAGGCCGACCATGTCAATTGGCAATACCCCGGCCGTCTGCGCCACGTCCACCAGCACCGGGATACCGCGGCACCTGCACATGGCCGCGGCTTCGAGCAGCGGCAGCACCGCCCCGGTGACGTTGCTAGCGTGCGTCATGACGAAGAGCGACGCGCCCTCAGCGAGCGCTTCGCCCAGGGCGCCCAGGGGCAGCCGGCCATCGTCGTCGGACGGCACCTGGCGAACGCGCACGCCGCGCTCGCGCTCAAGGGCGCGTAGTGGGCGCATGACCGCGTTATGCTCCATGCTGGTGGTGACCACGCGCTCGCCCGTGCGCAGCCAACCCCAGAGAACGAGGTTGAGCGCCTGGGTGACATTGGCGGTGAAGATGACTCGCAGCGGATCCTCGAGGTTGAAGAGCTCGGCGACAGCCTGACGCGCCGCCAGCACGCGACGGCTACTGGCCAGAGCCAGCCTGTGGCTGCCGCGGCCCGGGTTGGCCAGCCCCTGGTGCAATAGCTCGGCCATCGCCTCAGACACGCCTGGTGCCTTCGGCCATGAGGTGGAGGCATTATCCATGTAGATCAGGTGGCTGGGCCGCTCAGCCATCACGCGCCTCGCGCTTCTTTACGCAAACCTTACGCTTCCACAACGCTACGTTTACTGACGCCCCGGCCATTTCCGGCGTATGGTGTAGCCACGGTTAACCCTTCCACTCCTTCTGTTCGAGGGCGGGGGCGCTGAAGCGAAGGCAGCGGCCCCGTTCTCCCTTTTAAGGAGCAGGCGGCCGGCACACCATAGGCTGCCCCTGGCGAGACCCGCAAGGGCCGGAAAGCAAGAACCGCGGCCACCTGGGCCGCGGGCGCTAGCTCCTGTACGATTGTGCAAGAAAGGCCCCACCGTGCCGTGCGGGGGTGCGTTCTGAACCTGCTTACGCAGGTGGGCTCCTCACTGTTCCCCCAGACTCACTCGTTGAGCGAGAGCTGCGGGAGCAAAATGTTGGATCCCATTATCGTTACTGTTGGCTCAGAACCAACAGCCCCAGCATCACGCACACAGCAGAGCCGTTCATAGGCTAGCACAATCCAAGTGCGGCTGCAAGTCATTCTCGCGGCTTCGTACGTGTGCCGACTCCGGCAGGCAGCGCAGTGCCTCCTCCAACGGCCCCAAATGGAAGGTGCGCTGGAGGGCAACCATTTCCCCTACGGGCGCATCCAGTTGATAGACGCGCCAGAACAACTCGGGCGCGCAGGAGAAGGCCGCCAGGTAGGGGGCGCGCGCCCCGTTGCTGCTCTTGAGATACAGGCGCACCATATCCATGTCTTCTTGCAGCTCAGCGGCCTGCTCCGGGGGGATGCCGTCGTTCCCCGAGAGCTGGGGCGTGAGGGCAGCCTCTAGCCGCTGCAGGGCTGTGCCGCGCCTCTCCGGCGTGCTCAAGTCCAGGTAGACGGAGAGGGCAATATGCTCACCGGCACCGAAGCCTCGCAGCAACGACAACTCACTCCGTTCGACCACCAACACCTCCGATCAAGCCAAACGGGCCACCCGTGGGGAATGGCCCGTCTAATGACCGATCGGCCCGTTGCCGCGGAGCCAACGTTGGCTCCTGCTGGGCGCCGCGATCTCAGGCGATCAGCACTGACGAACACCACTGTCCCCAGTCGCACCGGCACGTCTTCGTGCCAGCCGCAATATAGCCGATAGCGATCGCTGTGTCAACGACGCGAGTTATGTCGTGATAGGAGCGCGTCACGCGAGCCCGCGCCATCGCGGCCGGTTAGGCCGCCTGCTGTTTCTCTTCCCTCTTGCGCAGGAACTCGACCACCTCGGTGCGTGCCTTCTCGAAACGCTTCAGCAGAGCAGCGTCCGTCAGCTTGGCGGAGTTGATCGCTCGGCGAGCGCAGGAGGCGCATCCGAGCGAGGCCTTGTAGGAGCCAAGGTCGCACTTCATGCATTCAGAGAGCCGTACCATCATCAGGCAGAACGCCAGCTTGTCCTCATGGGTGTCCGGCAGCGCCATCACGTCCGCTACCAGACGCTGCCATTCGGGGCCGCGCAGGTTCGCCACAGCAGGTATGGCCTTGCAGGGAAACAGTATCTCGCTGTGGAGAGTCATCCGAACTCCTCTAGGGCTAGGCAGCCAGCCCTCTCGGCTGCCGCTTGCGACGCGGGTGGCTTAAACCTAAGCGCCACCGGCCAGCGGCGGCGCTCAATAAGTCATCCTACCACAGCCTACCTAGATTGTCAACAGCCTGTAGCAATAACCGTACATAACCGTATGACAATACTCTCAGTTGCTTGCTTATCATATCCCCTACCTTGCCTTCTCGTGCCCGGAGAAGGCGAAATAGTAGATGCTGGAGGAGGCAGCGAGTACCGCGGCGGCGACGATGAGGAGCGGCGTGTAGCCGAAACGCACGATGACCTGGCCAGCGGCGAAGGCAGTGATCGCCCAGGTAGCGTTCCAGGCTACGCTGCGGTAAGCCACCGTGCGCGCCTGCCGCCTCACCGGGATCACCTCGGCCAGGAAAGCGCCGTCCAACGGCCAGCCGGCCATCTCGGTGACGTTGCGCAGCAGAAAGGCGACGGTGCCCAGGAGCACGCTCGGCCGCAGAGCGAGAAGCGCGAGCAGCGGCGCCCCGGCGAAGCGGATCGCGACCATGGTGCGCACCTTGCCGACGCGCTCGGCGACGCCGGAAGCGCCGACGGTGGCTACCGCCGCCAACACCGAGCCGGCCGAGAAGATGACGCTGATCGACGCGGCCTCGAGCCCTAGAACGCGGCTGAAGTAGACGTTGGCGAAGGGGCCGATCGACGCAGCGGCCAGGGCGAAGAGGCAGGTCACGAGGATGAAGACGCGGACGTCACGCCGACTCCTGGAGGCGGCCCGGCTCGTTTGCATGCTGCCGCCGGGCTCGGAGGGACTGCTGCCGCCATAGTCCGTGCACTCCGTGGCCATAATGATGGGCACGGCCGCTGCCAGGCCGACCACCGCGCCTACCACTAGACTGGCACGGTAGGCCTCCACCGATGTGGCGCTGCTCAGCCCCAGCAGCAAAACGAAAAGGGCGGGCAGTTGGCCGCCCAGCAGGTTGCCGATGGTGCCGGCGACGGAAATGGCTGCCGAGTTGGAGGCGAAGACGAGCGTTCGCTCGGAGCGCGTGGTGTTGTTCACCAGATAGGGCGTGTAGGGCACGATGCGCAGGGCGAAGCCGACGCCCGTCACGAAGTTGAGCGCAGCGAGCAGCGGCGGCTGCGTCGCCAAGCACTGCCCGATTGACCCCAAGCCCATGACCAGGCTCCCCGCTATCAGCAGGCGACGGCAGCCGAAGCGCTCGGAGAGGGCCCCGGCCGGGTAGGCGCCGAGGGCAACGGCACCCATCTGCACGAATGAGAGTAGCCCGATGAAGTCTTCGTTGTAGCCGAGCTTCACCAGGTAGAGGTTGTAAAGGAGGATGAAGACACCAGAGATGCCGACGTTGGAGAGGAAGATCATCCAGAGGAAAAGCCGCGCATTACGGCTGATCCCCGCTCCCCGCTGGCGGAGCCGGGCGAAAGCGCCCCATGTCATCGACGGAATGCACCTCAGAGGGTCGCGGGCCATCAGCCCGCGCCGCGGGTGAGCCCCCGCCAGTATACGCTCGCCTCAGGCGCGGGCAAACGGCCGCGGATTCCCGACGGATCGAGCGGATTCGCGTGCTCATCGCTCGTCTTTGGACTCGGTTCCGTTTCGTGTTGGTGCGTTATGTAGAGGGGTTTGACAGGATTGGGTCGCTGGGACAGGCTGAAGGTTGAGAGACCGGATCAGGAGTCCCGAGCGACCCATGAACATTATCGAGCGAG
>Ga0315274_10013896_pt1 | contig 11445 bp, 10 predicted proteins | sample YL17G02_20_MG_FD_203700 | JGI IMG/M metagenome (GOLD analysis project Ga0315274, IMG submission 203700) | Sediment microbial communities from Yellowstone Lake, YNP, Wyoming, USA - YL17G02_20 | ecosystem: Environmental > Aquatic > Freshwater > Lake > Sediment | place: USA: Wyoming | collected...
CGACGTGAAGGAGGGCGAGGAGGTGACGGTGGAAGGCTATCAGGTGCAGGGGATGCCTATGCACTCGCAGGACGACGGCGATATCGACGTGTTCGTCACGAAGGCCACATTCCGCGGCAAGGAGTTCGACCTGTCCGGATATCGAGGCGAGATGGCGAGGGGCGGGCGAGGTCAGATGATGCGCGGCGGGGGCATGTGGGGAGGCGGAGGCCGCGGGTACCGCCTCTAGGCTCCACGGGATTCCACGGGGAAGGGTCAGCCGCTCTGCTGGCCCTTCGCCTTGAAAGGTCGTATTCTTGGCTCGAATGAAGCGTATTCCCCGCGACAGCGCGTTCCTGGCCACGGTCATCCTCCTCCTTTTCGTCGGCGTGGCCTCGCTTTCCTTTCTCCTGTTCGCCGGCGAATCCCGAAGGGCGCGCCTCCTTACGGAATACGAAGCAGACCGTGCCGCCTCGGCCCTCCTGGATGCGTTCCGATCAGGCGGCGAGGTGGACCCCTCCGGCTTCGATGCACGGATCCTTGGATTCGGGATCTACCCCTCTTCCGGCGCTGCGGCTGTCAGGTCCGGCGATGCGCCCGAGGTGCTCGCGGCCTCGACCTATCAGGCGCGGTTCACCTACGACGCGCGTCGAAAGACCCTCGCGCTCGTCACGCCGCTCGGGATGGGGGGCGCAGGCATGGAGGGAATGATGGGACCGCGGACAGGCAGGGGAGCGCGGGGCAGGGCCGCGGGTGCTGCCGGCGGGGCAGTGTACCTGTCGATGGATATCGCTGACTACTACGCGGATATGCTGCTGTACCGGGCAGCCTCGATCCTCGCGCCGATTTTCGCGGCGGGCCTGACGGCGCTTTTCCTCGTGCTTTCCGCCGGCAACCGCCGCTACCGCCGGCGCGCGGAGGAGCGGGAAAACCTGGCGCGCCTCGGCGAGATCGCCCGGACGCTTGCGCACGAGATCAGGAACCCGTTGAGCGCGATGAGGATTCAGACCGGCCTGCTCCGCAGGGACCTGCCGGGCGGGAAGAGCAGGGAGCTCGATGTCATGGAGGAGGAGATCGAACGGCTCACGCTCCTTTCCCGCCGCGTCGGCGATTTCCTGAAAAATCCCGCCGGGGCGCCCGAGCCCCTCGACGTGGCGCGGTTCGTGCGGGATCTGGCGGGCAGGCTTCCCTGGCCCGTAGACCTCGGAGAGTGCGCGAACCCCGCCGAGCCGGTCCTCGTGAGCTTCGACAGGGATCTCCTTCGGTCGGTGATCGAGAACCTCGCGCGGAACGCGCGGGAGAGCTACGCCGAGACGGGAGGCGCGACCGGCAAAAGGGTGGAGATCTGCCTTTCGGTCGATGACTCGCGGGTCACCTTCTCCGTGCGGGACAGGGGCCGCGGGATCCCCCCCGAGCTGGCGGAGAAGGTGTTCGACCCGTTCTTCACCGACAAGCTGCACGGCTCCGGTGTCGGCCTTTCCCTCTCGCGGAGGTTCGTGGAAGCTGCGGGAGGCAGCCTCGTCCTGGTTCCGCGCGAGGGAGGCGGCACCGAGGCGCGGGTGGTCCTTCCGAGGGCGGGGAAATGAGGATCCTGGTCGCCGACGACGAGAAGAATATCCGCGATTCCATCGCGCGGTACCTCGCGGCGGAGGGCATGACCGCGGCCGTCGCGAGCGACGGCGCTGAGGCGCGCGCGCTGCTGGAGGCGGAAGCCTTCGACGGCCTGGTCCTCGACCTGCGGATGCCAGGGATGGACGGCCTGGCCGTGCTCGAGTGGCTGAGGCAGGAGGGGCCGCCGGTCCCCGCGATCGTCGTTTCGGCCTACGGCGACGTGCGGGATGCGGTCCAGGCCATGAAACTGGGCGCCCGCGACTACCTTGTGAAGCCCTTCGACCCGGAAGAGCTGGTCCTGCGGCTGCGCAGGATGCTTTCCGAGAACGCCCTCGCGAGCCAGGCCGAAGCGGGGAGGAGGGTCGTGGCAGCCGGCTCCCTGATGGGCGAGGGAGAAAAGATGAGAATCGTCCGCACCCTCGTGGAGAGGGCGGCTCCGACTCAGTCCACGATCCTCATCACCGGCGAAAGCGGAACGGGGAAGGAGGTGGTCGCCCGGCAGATCCACTCCCTCTCGGCGAACCCTGAGGGCCCGTTCGTCGCGATCAATCTCGGCGGGATTCCCGACTCGCTTCTGGAAAGCGAGCTCTTCGGCTACGAGAAGGGCGCGTTCACCGGCGCGGCAGAGAGGAAGAGGGGCATGCTCGAGCTGGCGTCCTCGGGTACCCTGTTCCTCGACGAGATCGGCGAGATGCCCATGCACCTGCAGGTGAAGCTCCTGCGCGTGCTGCAGGAGAGGAAGGTCCAGAGGCTCGGAGGCACGCAGCCGATCCCGATCAACGCGCGAATCGTCGCGGCAACCAACCGCGACCTCGAGTCGTCTCTCCGGGAGGGGAAGTTCCGTGAGGACCTTTACTATCGACTGAACGTCATTCGCATCGAGGTTCCTCCCCTGCGCGAGAGGCGCGAGGACATCCCGAGGTTCGCGGGGTACTTCGTCGAGAAGCTGAACCGGGAGCTGGGGAGGAAGGTCCGGGGGCTGGACCCCGATGCCCTCGCACGGCTCCAGGCGTATTCGTTTCCCGGCAATGTGCGCGAGCTCGAGAACAGGATCGAGCGCGCGTACATCATGTGCTCCTCGGACCTCATCACGGCGCGGGACCTCGGGGAGCCGTTCACCCGGTCGCTGCGGACCCCGAAGGCGGGACGGTTGAAAGACCAGGAACGGGAGCTGATCGCGCGCACGCTGGCGAAGCACGGCGGGAACCGCACCAGGACAGCCGCGGAGCTGGGGATCAGCAGGCGGACGCTCCTGAACAAGCTGAAGGAAGCCGGTCCGCCATTATAGTCTCCTGGCTGCTCACGGTTCCAGGATGTACAGCTCCATGTGCGAGAGCGTTTTTCGGTCCGCCCGCGAGAAGCCTGCCTCGCGCGCGAGTGCACGCGCGGCATCGGGTTCCAGCCGGTGAGCGAGCGTCGGTCCATGCTCCTCCTCGAGGCACGGCCACTCGAGAACGGTGACCCGCTTCCGCGCCACCCGCCTCGCCTCTTTCAGCGTGCCCCGGGGGTCGTCCGTCTCGTGCAGGCGCGCCTTCTTGATCATCTCGCGGCTGATGTCGATGCCTGCCGCTTCCATGCCTTTCGCCGCGAAGGCCTCTGCGAAGACGCCGGTGCCGGTCCCCACATCCAGGACGCTCGAGAGCACGGCACCCGCGAGGCTCTCCGCGACAACACGGTCGACCTCGAGCCGGGCTCGCCTCTCGGCGGAGCGCAGAAAATCCATGTCGCCGTGGAAGCGCCGCATCGTCACGAGTACAGCGCCCGGCTTTTGCGGGTCATCTCCACGTTCTCGATGAAGTCCGTGCTGTCGACGAACTGGTCCACCGCGCCGATGCGCATCGGAAGCCCGCGGAGCTGCTCGTCGCTGATGGCGGCGAAGAGGGCGTGCGCGAACCTTTCCCCGCGGATGACCTTGTAGGGCCGGGAGAAGAAATCGCGCACCGACGTGTCCATCGGCCCCGTGAGCCCGAGTGAGTTGTGAGCGCGCGCGGCGATCCCGTAGAGAGCCGCCAGGTGATCTTCGACGACGGCATAGTTTTCGGCCTCGAGGGCGCCCTCCACGTGGTCCTCCGCGGCCGGAGCGCAGCTGAGCTTTCGGAACGCGGTGCCCAGCCATTTTTCGTACGGCGCGTACCTCCGCTCCTGCAGGAAGCACAGCCGCATGAAATCGCGGACGATCCTGCCCGCCGTGATCCTCATGCCCACCCGGTCGCCGGCTTCCTCGCAGCGGCCGGGGAACGCCTCCTGCTGGAAGATCTTCAGCCACTGGCATGCCATCCGGTAGAGCCACACGTCGCGGGGATGGTACGCGAGCTTCCGCCTGCACGCCTCCAGCTCGCCTCGGGGGTCGTGGAACACCTCCCCCGAGGTCAGCTCGAGGAGCCGCTGCTCGGGGAAGCTCAGCCAGTCCGCGACCGCAAGCTCGGCCGTGACGTCCGCGCCGATGGAGCGGCGGAAGTATTCCCGGATGCCGGTGATCTCGATGAGGTGGCGGACCGGGCGCTCGTCGCGGGGAAGGGGGACCCGGGTGCCGCCGTCCAGGGGGTCCGGCTCCGCGAACCCGACCGCATACCCCCGGAACACGGCCGGCAGCCTCTTCTCCAGCGCATCGTTCAACGCTGCACCGAGGCTTTCCGCGGAGCTTTCCGGGAGGAAGACCTGGAACCGGGGGCCCCAGTTATGATCCGCCGAGCGCGGCGAATCGCAGCCGAGCACCTCAGACCCGGACCCGATGAGCGCGGCGGAGTAGCCGTCCGCCGGCACGACGCTCTCGATGATCGCCCGCGCGGCTTCCTGGTAGAAGAGCCGTCCGAGCGTCAGGCCGGGAATGAACCGGGGCGCGCTCATTCAGCCAGGGGAAACTCGAGCGTCGCGAAGTAGTCGTCGATCGTCTCGGCGCGCCGGATCTTCTCCACCGCGCCGTCAGCCTTCAGGAGCAGCTCCGCGGAGCGCAGCTTTCCATTGTAATTGAACCCCATCGCGTGCCCGTGGGCGCCGGTGTCGTGGATGACGACCACGTCGCCGACCTCGATCTTCGGCAGCTTCCTGTCGATCGCGAACTTGTCGTTGTTCTCGCACAGCGACCCGGTGACGTCGTAGGTATGGTCGAGGGGGCTCTCCTCCCTGCCCATGACCGTAATGTGGTGGTAGGCGCCGTAGAATGCGGGCCGCATCAGGTTGGCCATGCTCGCATCCAGCCCCACGTACTCCTTGTAGGTGCTCTTGAGATGCAGGACCCGGCTCACCAGGTGCCCGTACGGCCCGGTGATGGCCCTCCCGTTCTCCATGTAGATCTTCAGGGGGTGCAGGCCGCGGGCCCGCACCTTCTCCTCGTACGCCTCGCGGATCCCCCGGGAGAGCGCGGCGAGGTCGATCGCGGTCTGCTCGGGCCTGTAGGGGATCCCGATGCCGCCGCCGAGGTTCACGAACTCGAAACGGATGCCCAGCTCGCGGGAGATCTCCGCGGCCAGGTCGAAAAGCATCCGCGCGGTCTCCAGGTGGTAGTCCAGGTTCAGCTCGTTGGAGACGATCATCGCGTGCAGGCCGAAGCGCCTCACGCCCTTGTCCCTCGCCTCCCGGTAGCCCTCGAAGAGCTGCGCGCGCGTGAACCCGTACTTCGCCTCCTCCGGCTTGCCGATGATCGCGTTGCCGCCCCGGAGTGGGCCCGGATTGTACCGGAAGGAGATCAGGTCCGGCAGCCCCGCGTGCCTCTGCACGAAATCGATGTGGCTGATGTCATCCAGGTTGATGATCGCACCGAGCGTCTTCGCCTTGACGTACTCGGCCGACGGGGTGTCGTTCGAGGTGAACATGACGCGCTCGCCGGCGAGCCCGACGCGCTCGGCGAGGACGAGCTCGGGGAGCGAGCTCGCATCGGCCCCGAACCCTTCCTCCTTCATGATCCGGAGGATGTGCGGGTTGGGGCACGCCTTGACAGCGAAGAACTCCCGGAATCCTTCCGCCCACGAGAAGGCCTTCTTCAACGCGCGCGCGTTCTCCCGGATCCCCCTCTCGTCGTAGATGTGGAAGGGCGTGGGGTGCGCCGCGAGGATCTCCTCAAGCTGCGCACGCGTGAACGGGAGCCTCTTCTCGGTCATGAACCCTCCTCCGAGTCCCGAGTGTAGCCGGGGGCGGCGGGGGTGTCCATGGGGAATGCCGTCTGCTATCATGGCGCGGATCGGAGACGGAACGGAGGAAAGGAGCGCGAAGGCATGAAGGCGAATCCCACGGAGAAAGTGAAGGTCCCCGCGTCTCTCGACCTCGTGGAACGTGCGCACCTCGGCATCAACGGGCTCATCGGCACTCTCGACCCCGCGATCGACCACGAGCCGTACTTCCTCTCCTTCGTCAACTGCAGGCCCGCCTACATGGTGCACTGGAGCTCCATGGTCTCGGGGGTGCTGCCCAAGTACTTGGAAGCCCTGGCGCTCCTGCGGTGCATGACGGGGAGCACGCGCTTCGCGGACACCGAGCAGGGCATGATCCGGTCGATCGTGCGGAACTCATCGGATGACGGGCTGATCTACGACCGCGTCGACCCCCGCCGTCCCTGGAACGTCGGCGTGGGGTACGGGAAGAAGAGCTGGAACGAGGACTATGCGAACATCGCCGGCAACGGGCGCCTCGCGTGCGGGATGGACTGGTGGTACCAGCTCACCGGCGACGAGGAGTGGAAGGTGCGCATGAAGCGCACGTGCGAGCGCATGGTCGCACTCGCCGTGCGGCAGGGCGAGCTCGCCTACTACCCCAACGTGGGCTGCGGGAACGATTTCAGCTACCCGAAGGATTCCGGCTGGGTGCACACGAGGGAGCCGGAGGGGCCCCAGGAGGGCGGGGAGGGAGCAACGGCATTCTACCTCGCGCTGCCCATCCGCGGCCTCGTCCGCTGGTACAGGCGCAGCGGCGACGAGAGGATGCTCGCTCTCAGCCGGGGCCTCGCGCGCTTCGTCATGAAGCCGAAGTTCTGGGGGGGGCTCGTGGAGCTGGACCCCTCGTACGGGCCGTCGCGCGCGCACTTTTGGGGGCATTTCCACGGGACGCTCGCTGCGCTGCGCGGGATATTGGAGTACGCGCTCGCAGCGGAGGACTGGAGGGCGATGGAGTTCGTGCGCGACGGCTTCGAGTGGGCCCGGCACCACATCGACACCCGGTTCGGCCTGGACTCGGGCCTCGAGGGGTGCTGCACGGCGGACCTGACCGCGCTGGGGATCCAGCTCTCCGAGTCGGGAATCGGCGACTACTGGGACGACGTGGACCACGTCGTGCGCAACTCGCTGTGCGCGGCCCAGGCCGCAGACCCGGAGATCCTCCGGCGCATCGGAGAGGCCGGCCCGGTCAGGCCGAAGGACGCGGACTGGGGCGCGCAGGGCGACTGGCGCTACGCGCATGGCATACTGCGGAAGCCCCAGCCCGGGCAGGAGACGACCGAGGATGTCATCGACCGGACGATCGGCTGCTTCGCCTGGATGCTCAACGGCGGACGCTGGCAGAGCCCCGTGTACATGCAGTGCTGCACTGGGAACGGCGCCCAGGGCTTCTACTACGCGTGGGAGGCGATCGTGCGGGGCAGCGGGGACACAGCGACGGTCAACCTTCTTCTGAACAGGTTCTCCCCCTGGGTCGACGTGCACAGCTCCCTCCCCTTCGAGGGCAGGGTCGCGGTCACGAACAAGGCATGCCGAAGGGTCTCGCTCCGTATCCCCCGGTGGGTGCGCAGGTCCGGGCTGACGCTCTCGGTGGACAGCGCGAGAACGGAGCCTGCGTGGCTCGGTTCGCTCGTTGTGCTCGACGGCGTGCGCCCCGGCGCGCGCATCGAGGCGCGGTTCCCCCTGGAGACCGAGAAGGTCACCGCCGCGCTCCCGACGATGAACTCCCGCGTCTTCCGCGGCGCGCCGACGGTGACGGGGTATTTCCGCGGATCGACCTGCATCGGCCTCGAGCCCGCGGACGAGGCGGTCAACGGCGCCGAACCGGTGCTCTACCCGCTGTTCGAGAGGCCGGAGTTCCAGGCGCGGGTCGCGCCCCTGAAGGAGGTCGAGGCCAGGATCGTCGAGAAACCGATCGCCTGGTACTGAGCCCTGGTCACTCGATGACTCCCCCGCCTTCGAGGATGTCTCCATCGTAGAACACCGCCCACTGCCCCCTCGCGACCGCTCTCTGCGGCTCGTCGAAGCTGATGGCCGCGCGGCCCTCCCCTGCCGGCGTCACCCGCGCGGGGGCCTCGGGGGTGCGGGAGCGGATCTTCACCGACAGCCGGAGCGGCGCGGACGGCGTCTCGCGGGCAGCCCAGTTGACGTCGCGGACCGATATGTCCCGGCTGTAGAGGGTTTCCTCGGGACCGGCGACCACGGTGTTCGTCTCAGGCTCGATGCGCGTCACGTACAGGGGGGCGCTCCCTGCAACCCCGAGGCCCCGGCGCTGGCCGACGGTGAAGCCCCACACGCCGCGGTGGCTGCCCAGGCGGCGTCCCTCGCCGTCCACGACCGGTCCTTCGCTCTCGGGAAGCGCGAGGTGCGCGCGGTACCCGCCCGAGGCGAAGTCCTGGCTCTCCGGCCTGTCGTGGTTCGGCAGGCCCGCCTCGCGGGCGATCTCCCGCACGCGCGCCTTGGTCAGCTCGCCGAGCGGGAAGAGCGCCTTCCGCAGCTGTTCCTGGGAAAGCATGCAGAGGAAGTAGGACTGGTCCTTGGCAGGGTCGGAGGCCTTGCGCAGCGCGAACCTCCCCCGGTCGGGCAGCCATGCGATGCGGCAATAGTGCCCCGTCGCGAAGGAATCGAAATCGACGCCCTCCGACCGGGCGAGCCTGTCCACGAGCAGGCCGAACTTGACGCGCTGGTTGCACCTGACGCACGGGTTCGGGGTGCGCCCCGCGAGATATTCGCTGCGGGCGTACTCGATCACCAGCGCGCGGTACTCGGCCTTGAGATCGACCACCCGGTGCGCGATCCCCAGCTCCCCGCACACCCGGGAGGCCAGGTCCGCGTCCTCGGCCTCGCCCGGCCCGTAGCAGGAATCAGAGGCGCCTTCGGCGGCCGCGCCAGAGTACACCATCATCGTGACCCCGATCACGTCGCGGCCTGCGCGCTTCAGGAGCAGCGCGGCGACGGAGGAGTCGATGCCGCCGCTCATCCCCACCAACACGCGGGTGCTCATATCACGTAGCTTTCCGTCGAATCCCCGACCTCGCAGGCCTGCCGCGCGAGCGCGGCGAGGGTGATGCGCGAGAGGGAGCCTTCGATCTCGTCGCGGACGATCCTCCACACGCCCGCCACTACGACCTCCGTGGCCCTCGCGGGGCCCGCCGCGTCGTCCATTCCCGGCGCGGGGAAGATCCTTCCCTCGATCGCCTCCACCACGTCCCTCACCGTTATATCCTCGGAAGGCTTCGCCAGTGAATAGCCGCCGCGCGACCCGCGCTGCGAAGAGACGAGCCCCGCGGCCTTCAGCGGGATGATGATCTGGCCGAGGTATTTCTCCGAGATCCCCTCGCGCCGCGCCACCTCCTTTAACAGGGAGGGACCGTCCTGAGCCAGCGCCAGGGCCACCATGAGGCGCACCCCGTAGCGGCCCCGGGTCGACAGCTGGAAAGGCATGGACTCAGAGGTCCTCGAAGAGCCAGGTGGAGAGGTAGCGCTCGCCCGAGGAGGGGATGATCACCACGATCAGCTTGCCGGCATTCTCCGGGCGCTTCGCAACCTGGAGGGCGGCCCACGTCGCGGCCCCGGAGGAGATCCCGACCAGGAGCCCCTCCTCCTTCGCCATGCGGCGCGCGATCTTCCCCGCGTCCTCATCGTCGACCTTGACGATCTCGTCGATGACATCCCTGTTGAGCACCGCGGGAATGAATCCCGCCCCGATGCCCTGGATCTTATGGGGTCCCGGGATTCCCCCCGAGAGCACGGGAGACTTCGCGGGCTCCACCGCCACGGCCTTGAAGGTCTTCTTCCTCTTCTTGATGTACTCAGAGATGCCGGTGATCGTCCCGCCCGTGCCGACGCCGGCGACGACGATGTCGACCTTCCCCTCGGTGTCCTTCCAGATCTCCTCCCCGGTGGTCTTCCGATGGATTTCCGGGTTGGCGGGGTTCTCGAACTGCTGCGGGACGAAGGCGTTCGGCGTCGTTTCGGCGATCTCCTTGGCCTTGTCCACCGCGCCCTTCATGCCCTGGGCTGCGGGCGTCAGGACCAGCTCGGCGCCGAGCGCCTTGAGGATCTTCCTCCGCTCCACGCTCATGCTCTCGGGCATGGCGAGGATGCACCGGTAGCCCTTGACCGCCGCGACGAAGGCGAGCCCTATGCCCGTGTTGCCGCTGGTGGGCTCCACGATGACGCATCCCTTCTTGAGGGTCCCCCGCTTCTCCGCGTCCTCGATCATCGCGAGCCCGATCCTGTCCTTCACGCTGGACAGCGGGTTGCGGGATTCCAGCTTCACGATCACCTCGGCCTTGAGGCCTTCGGCGAGCCTGTTCAGGCGGACCAGCGGCGTGTTGCCGACGAGTTCGAGGATGCTCGACTTGATGTTCATGCGGTGTCTCCTTATGCCTTCCCGAGCGCCTGCTCGATGTCCTCCAGTATGTCCTCGACGTGCTCCAGGCCGATCGACAGGCGCACCAGCTCGGGCGTCAGGCCGCCCGCGCGCTGCTGTTCCTCGGAGAGTTGGGAGTGCGAGGTGCTGGCGGGGTGGAGCGCGAGGCTCTTCGCATCCCCCACGTTGGCCAGGTGCGACAGGAGCTTCAATGCGTCGATGAACCTCTCTCCCGCGCCCTTGCTTCCCTTGATGCCGAAGACCACCATCCCCCCGAACCCTTTCGGGAGGTATGTCTTGGCCAGGGGGTAGCTCGGGTCGTCGGGGAGTCCCGGGTACCGGACCCACTGCACCTTCGGGTGCTTCTTCAGCCACTGCGCCACGGTGAGCGCGTTTGTGCAGTGCCTTTCCATCCTCAGCGGGAGCGTCTCGAGGCCCTGGATGAACATCCACGCGTTGTCGGGCGAGATGCAGGCGCCGAGGTTGCGCAGGGGGACGGTCCTCAGCCGCAGGGCGAAGGCGATGGGAGCGAGCGCCGGGGGCAGGTCGTGGGCCCACCGCAGCCCGTGGTAGTTGGGGTCCGGCTCGTTGAAGAGGGAAAACTTCTTGTCCTTCCAGTCGAATGCGCCCGAATCGGTCACGATCCCGCCGATCGCGGTTCCGTGGCCTCCCATCCACTTGGTGAGCGAGTTGACGACGATGTCCGCGCCGCACTCGATGGTCCGCAGGAGGTACGGCGTGGTGAAGGTCGCATCGACGATGAGCGGCACCCCGTGCGCGTGCGCGATCTTCGCCACCTCCCCCACGTCGGTGAAATCCAGGGCGGGATTGCCGATCGTCTCGATGAACAGCGCCCGCGTCTTTGCCGAGATCGCTTTCTCGAAGTTTTTCGGGTCGCCCGGCTTCACGAATTTCGTGGTGATTCCCATCGTGGGCAGGATCGCGTCGAACATCGTGTACGTGCCTCCGTAGAGGTTGTTCGCGGAGACGATCTCGTCGCCTGTCTTGGCGAGGGTGATGATCGCGTAGTGGATCGCCGCGGTCCCGGACGCGAGAGCGACCGAGGCGGCGCCGCCCTCGAGGAGCGAGACGCGCTGCTCCAGCACGTCCTGCGTCGGGTTCATGATCCGGGTGTAGATGTTGCCCAGCTCTTTCAGCGCGAAGAGGTTCGCCGCTTTCTGCGTGCTTTCGAATACGTAGGAGCTGGTGCGGTAGACCGGAACGCCCCTGGAGGTGGTCGTGGGGTCCGGCTGCTGTCCACCGTGCAGGGCCAGCGTCTCGAATCTCGGCTTCTTTTCCTTGCTCATGCTCGTCTCCTTATGCGGTGTTTGGTTT
>Ga0315274_10013898_pt1 | contig 11442 bp, 13 predicted proteins | sample YL17G02_20_MG_FD_203700 | JGI IMG/M metagenome (GOLD analysis project Ga0315274, IMG submission 203700) | Sediment microbial communities from Yellowstone Lake, YNP, Wyoming, USA - YL17G02_20 | ecosystem: Environmental > Aquatic > Freshwater > Lake > Sediment | place: USA: Wyoming | collected...
GGTAGGCGCGCGGGAAGGCCGACTTGCTCAAGCCCATGGCCGCCACCTCGTAGTACAGGACCAACTGCGCCTCGCCACCTATCGCACGCGCCAGCTCTCGTTCAATCACGGCGAACACGCGGCTGTCCGCCGTCCCCGCCAGCGCGGCCGGAGCCGCTGCCGGGGAAGGCGATGGGGAAGCGGCGGCCACAGTAGAGGCCGGCCGGGCTGGCTCCGCGGCAGCAGGCGCCAGGTCCTTGCGCAGATCTTTGAGCTTCTTGACCGCCACATTGGCCGTCATGTTGACCAGGGGGACATTCACCCGCTTGGCCGTGAGAATGCACAACCCGCCAGGAGACAGGCTCTTGACCAGCAGCCGCCCTTCGGCGAAGACCATGTCGAGGTCACCAACCTTGCGCTTGCGCGCCATTTCGATGCCACCGAGCGTCTGGACCAGCGTTCGCCCAACAGCCTCAAGCGCCTGGGTCGTGAAGCCGTCCGGCATCACCCGGGCCTCGACCCTCCCGTGGCCGCCGACCACAAACGAGCCCAGCACGCCCACGGCAGCATTCACTTCTTGAAGTACCGCATCCATGCCTGACCCTCCGAGCGACACCGATCCGCTACGCGATCCCCGCGCGGCTACTCAGGAACGTTGTACCAGGGCCGCCGCTCACCCAGCCTCGCCCGCACTTGCCAGCCGAGCGACTTCGGCGCTTCCTCGACTACCTGAATCAGCCGCCGGGCGCGCGTCTCAACCCGCGTGGGCAATTCCCCCGTCAAGTGGGCAGGCGCGGCAGCGATCGCCTTCTCCAGATTCATCGTCACCGTCTTGGTCCAGCCCCAGTCCTCGGCGCACACTTCAACCACCCGCGCCGGGTCGATCGCCTCAGCCCCGGGGCCAACGTCGTGGTCGGCCAGCAGGGCCAGGATGCGCTTCTGATCCTGGGGCGTGAAGTTGACCCCCTGGAGGTGGAGGAGCAGCAAGTCGGCCAGCGGCAGGCAGACCTCGTCCAGCGGCAATCGGTCGGCCAGCTCGAGGCGGTGGTATTCCTCGAAGGCATTGAGGAAGACCTCGATCGGCAATCCAGCCTTGGGATCAACGAAACGCAGCCGCTCACTGGCGTGCAGCATGTTGAAGCGCGAGTCGGGTGTGTTTCCGCGCTCCTTCATCAGGTGCTCCACATCAGACGCCTGCCGACCTCGCGCGACGAGCTCCAGGATCTCATCCTCTTCCGTTGAAGGGAACGCCGCCGCGGATGGGCAGCGCAGCCGCACGGCCGTGTCGCCCATCACGCGCAGTAGGATCTTGTGCTCGCCGGCCGCCTGCACCAGCGCCAGCGCCACGGTCTCGCGAGGCGAGTTGGCGGTCAGGCGCGCGGGCGCCGGTGTGGCAACAGCCTCGGCCGGTGGAACGGCAGCCGGTGCCGCAGCCACGGGCGCCGGGTGGTCTTTGAGCTGTTCGTGTATCTTGCGCACCGTCAGGTTGGCGGTCATGTTGAGCAGCGCCACGTTGAGGCGCGGCACGCACACGATCCCCAGGAATCCCTCGCTGAAGGGCTTGACGACCACGCGCCCTTCCTTGAAGACCATGTCAATGTCGCCGATCTTGCGCCGGCGCGCCGTCCCCAGACCGGCGAAGGTCTGCGACATGGTGCGGGCAACGACATCTAACGTCCCGCCGTCGTAGACCGACGGCAGGGCCCGGGCCAGGATGCGGCCCTTGGTGTCTCCGATGAATGAGCCGGATACGCCGATGACGGCGTTGATCTCGCTAAGCAGGCTCTCCATTAATCCTCCGCCCCGGGCGCGCTAGCCGGCGCTCCCAGCGTGTCCTTCAGTTTTCGCGCCGCCATGTTGGCCGTCAGGTTCACCATGGCCACTTTGGCCTGTCGCGTGCACAGCACGCACAGACATCCGGCGCCCAGATGCTTCACCAGCAATTGGCCCTGTTTGAAGACCAGGTCGAACTCCGTGGCGCGCTTGCGCCGGTCGACCTCCAGACCATTGAAGGTCTGCATCAACTAGCGGCCGATGGCCGTCAGCCCTCCGTCGTCCGTGCCGGCGGGCATGGCCCGCCCGAGCAGACCCCCATCGCGGCCGCAGACCAAGGAACCGGTCACGCCCATCAGGGCGCCAATGTCACCCAGAATGGCTTGCACGCAAGTGACTCCCGGCTGAGCCTAGAGGACCCCAGCGAGTTTGGAAGCGACCAGCGCCGGCGAGGCCTTCTCCTCGAGCAGCAGCCCCACGTAGAAATCGGGCTGCTCCACGACGAGCATGGTCTCCTTGCCGATGGCGACGGTCCCCCATTCGAAGTTGCCCAGCGCCAGGCTCTGACCGACCTGCGCCGCAGCGTAGCCGACGAAGACCGCCACGGCGCCCTCCTTGTCGGGATCGCCTTCCAAGGCGTGCTCCAGCACCACGCCATCCCGCGCGGCGATCACCACGCCCATGACCCCTTCGATCGACCTCAATCCCTGCAGCCGTTCCGACATGGACCCTTCCTCCTTCGCCGAGCTCCGTCCGGCCTTCCCGCCGGCGGAACTCCCCGCAGCCTGCGGCGCATCAACCTCCGCCGTCCCCTCGTCGATCCGCCGCATTCCCTCCAACAACAGTCCGGCGTAGCTGCGCTGGATCGAGTGGGCCGGTGGCGGCTGCCCTGGTTCGACCGAAAACGAGCCGTCACCCCACGCCAGCACCTGGTACACGATCTCCTCACCGCTCTCGCCCTGCGATTCGGCATGCACGATCTGACCTTGCTCCAGATACAGCACTGCCGTCCGGCCGTCGCCGGTGCGCCGCAAGTCGATGCGCGCCGTCCGGCCTTCCTGACAGTTGTGCTGGATCAGGTCGGCCACACTCATGTCCTGCAGGCTGCCCTGCAATGCCATCCCCGCGCCTCCCTCAGAATGCCCAGGCCCGCCGGACTTCCCGAACAGCGTCGTTGGTCAGACGCCGGTACGGCTTTGAAACGTCCATCAGGACCGACAGGAGCAGGGTCCTCCCGTCGACCTCGAACGGCCGGCAGACCAGCCGTCGGCCGGTAACGTCACGAATGGCCACCTCATCCGCCGCACCCAGGTTGACATCCTCCGCCTGCCGCGCGGCGCGCTGCACCAGCGCCACGACCGCCGCCTGCTTCTCCGCATCCCAGCCGGGCGAAGGCGCCGAGGCCAGCAGCAGCCCCTCGGCGTCCGTCAGGACCGTGATCAGGAAGCCGCCCCGGGTGTTCAGTGACCGGAGCGCTTCCGTCAGATTCGCTGGACCGAAGGGCTTGTCCATGCTTGCCTACCGCCCGTCACGCGGCCGAAGCCGAGATCTCACGCCGCAGGCGCACCACGACGCGCTCCATGATGGCGCGCAATGACTCGCGCACCCCTCGCCCGTCCACTGCGACCGCCTCAAACAACGGCGCGTCGCCGTTCAGACTGAGCGTGCTCCGAAACAGGTTCACGCCGACGGCGCCCGGCAGGTCGCGCTTGTTGAGCTGAACGACGAGCGGGAATCCCTGCGAGTCGATGCCGTAGCTGGCCAGGTGCCGCCGCATGCCCAACCAGGACTCGAGGTTCTCCTCCTGGCAGTCCGGCTGCGAGTCGGCCACGAAGACCACACCATCCGCGCCGCGCAGCACCAACCTGCGGCTGGCTTCGTAACGCGCCTGACCCGGGACCGTGTACAGCTGCGCCCGCGGCGTCAGCCCTCCGATCTTACCCAGCTGCAGCTCGAGGAAGTCAAAGAACAGCGTCCGGTCCTCCGCCGTCTTGAGCGAGATCAGCTCGCTGCGCTGGCTATCGGATACATGGGCGTGGATCTGAATCAAGTTCGTGGTCTTGCCTCCCAGGGCCGGACCGTAGTAGACGACCTTGACTGTGATCTCACGCCGGGCGTAGTTGATGTACATCCTAGTCGGTCCACAGATCGTCGATGGCCTGCCCGACGAGGTCGGCGAACTCACCTCCGGGCATCACGCTGGCCATGGCCGGGACGGGGCGTCCGGGAGCCGGCCGGGTGATCTCGGCCATGCGGTGCGCCGCACCCTGCACCAGCATGCGGATCCATCCCAGCGGCACGTCGCGCGACGCCACGACCAGCAGCACCATCGACGCCCCTGCTTCGGCGATCAGCATCGAATAGCGCTCGCCCTCGCGCAGGATCATGGTGTGGGCCTCGGTTGCGTCCACCAGATCGGTGATCTGCGTGCTCGCCGCCAGGTCGGCGGCGACCAACGACGCCAGCCCGGCCGTATCGAGGTCACGCCGGCTGCCACGCGATCCGATGTAATGCCCGGTGCGGGTGGCCAGCAGGGCCAGCGCCGCCGATGACTTGGCCGCCAGCTGGACCAGCACCGCCTCCAGAGCCTTCTCCTGGAGAGGGGTCAGAACCAGCCCGCTGCCGACATCTCCGTGTTCGACCATCTTGCCCGCCTTCACCGGTTCCCCACGACGGAGGCCGGTTCAATCCTTGCCGGTGTCCTCGTCCTTGTTGGGCTGGATCAGCCCCAGCCGGGTGGCCTCGTCGTAGCTCAGCACGCGCGACGGCTTGCTGGGCGGCTCCGGCCAGTTGCGCCGCGCCACAACGGTCGCCTGTGGGTCGTAGCTCGCGCGCGTCCCGGGCTGCGTCACCGTGCCCGGACCCTCGAAATCGCCGCGCTGCGCGATCGCGGTCTCGCCCTGGAACAGGCGAATCAGGTCCTCGGAAGCTCGTTTCAGGTGGAGATAGACCGTGCCAATGCGGGGATTGCCCTGGCCGCGGTCAAAGACCATTGCCAGAATGTGCTCGAGGGCGACGGTCGCCGCATACAGGTCGAACTTCGAACCTTCATGGAAGAAGATCGACATGCCCCCCTGCTCGAGTCCGTTGGCCATTTCGGTCGCAGCGGCCATCCCGTTCGCCAGCAGGATGCCGACCACATTCGGGTTGAAGCCTTCGGCCGAGCCGGCTCGCTCGACGATATGGCCGACGACGTCGACCAGCAAGACGTCCTTTGCCCCCACCATGCGGCGGAAGGATTCGAGGTAGGTGGCGATGCTGCCGCCGTCGGGCGGACGCGTCGCGGAACCGCCAGAGCCTCCCTCGGTCACACAAACCGCCTTTCCAGCCGTTCCGGGCTTCCGGCTGACCCGGTTGGCAAATTGGGACCAATGTCCCCCTACTAATCTAACACTTAAGCTTCAGCAATCGCAAGCGAGGGACCCTACACTCTCCTTACAGGCCGGCGCGCGCTCGGCGAGTCGAACCCGAGGAGTCGTTTCACCCACCGGCGCGAGCCGCCTCCTCGGATGTGCAAGACTCCTGCCAGGCCATGATCGCCAGTCCTTCACTGGGGCGGAGAAGGCGCAAGATCTGGCGCGCCAGGCGGTCCAGGCGCCGGAAGTACGGGGTCATCTCCTCCCGCGCGGTCACACGCACGAACCCGAAGCGCACGTACATCGGGACCAGCCCCTCCCGACAGGTGAGCCACAGCGGCGGTCCGGCCCGGCGCTTCAGATGCTCGATGATCGCCCGCGCCAGGCCCCTCTCCCGCCAGCTCTTGGTGACGGCCAGTGACGCCAGCTCGCGTGTCCCATCACCGTGCGGCTTGACCTGCCCGCAGGCGACGATCCCCCCGGCCTGGTCTTCAATCACGACGAACCGGTGCCAGTCCAGCCCCATGGGATTGATGCGCACCCGGCGGATCAGGCCCCGGATAACCGGCTGGTCTGGCGCGGCGGCCCTCCGCATCCGTAGCCCGAAGCCCAGGCCACCTGCTACCGGAGCCGTCCACGCGTCCACGGGCGAGCAGTTCTCCCGCACCGGTCCGCGAGGTGGGGTTCCAGTCGAGTGCGTCATGTCACTGCGGTGAGGCCGTGAGCCTCGGCCCACGACAGGATCTCGGACGCGAGCTCGCCGGGCCGCTGGAGGGGAATATCGTGTACGGTGTCCTCCATCCACACCGCCTGAAGATCGGGAATGACCTGCCGTGCCCGCTCGACGCCTTTGTCCTTCAGCAGCAGGTGGGCTTCTTCCTCCAACCTACGCGGCTCGGGCGGCCGGGCGGAGACGACCAGCGTCGGGCAGCGGACCCGATCGAAGGCCGCATACGTTCGGAAGTCGTACAGCCCGCGCAGCAGCTGCATGTGATGCTCGCGGCTCAGCCGCGGGCGGACGGTGTCATCGGGCAGCACCTCGAAGTTGGCCAGGGTGATGTCCAGCGACTGGGGATCCGGTTGCCAGCGGCGGGAGGGATCGCTCAGCCGGTGGAGCAGGTCCGGCCGCGGCATTCCCGCCAGCGGCGGCGGGGCCAGCAGCTCGCTCACCCGCTCCCACGTCGCCCCCGGCAAGTCGTCGAGCTGCGAGATGCCTCCGTCGATCAGCACAATGCCGGAGGGCGCCGCGTCGCCACTCAGGCCGGAGGCTGCCAGGTGAAGCGCCAGCCCGGCGCCCCAGGAGTGACCCATCAGGATCGGCGCCTGCATCCCCAAGTCACGGATGGCCGAGCGCAGGTCGTCCGACACGGTGGCCCACTCGTATCCGTCATCCGGCTTATCCGAGAGTCCATGACCCCGCAGGTCCAGCGCCAACGGCGCCAGCCCGCCCTGGGCAAGCGCCGGGGCGACGCGCTCCCAGATCCGCGCATTGGAGGCCAGGCCATGCAGAAGCAGCGCCGGCCTGCCGCGTCCAGGCTCATCCCAGCGCAGGCCGTGCAGCCGCAGCCCGTTTACCACCACGACAAAAGAACGCATCTCGCTGCCCTATGGACATCTGCGGGCGTAATCCGCCCGCAGCCTACCTCTATGTGTTGGACCCGCCGCCTTCATACCGGCGCCTGGATTGCCCGGCGAAACGGCTACATGCCTGCCTCGGATAGAAGGACCTCTTCCAGGATGGCGCGCGTCCGCTGCGGGTCGGCCTTGCCGCCTGTCTGGCGCATCACCTGGCCGACGAACCAGCCGATCAGCGTCGCCTTACCCTTGCGGTACGCCTCCGCCTGCCCGGCGTTCGCCTGCACCACCTGCACAGCGATCTCCCGCAGCGCGTGCTCGTCGGAGACCTGGCCGAGTCCTTCGGCGGCGACGATCTCCGCCGGCGGCCGCCCGGTGGACTCGACCTTGGCCAGCAGCTCTTTGCCGGTGCTGGAGGTGATTCGACGTTCGTCGACCATATGGATGATCTCGGCCAGATGCTCGGGCCTGAGTCGCAGCTCACCCGCCGGGACGCCGCGCTCCCGAAGGAGCCGCAGCACGTCGTTCATCAGCCAATTCGAGACCGCCTTCGGCTCGCCGCTCCGCGCGGACACCGCCGCCTCGAAGTAGTCGGAGAGCGAGCGCTCCTCGGTCAGGATCTCGGCATCGTAGGCCGGGAGTGCATACTGCGATATGAAGCGGGCCTTGCGCTCCAAAGGCAGCTCCGGCAGCGCCTTCAGTTGTTCCGCCAGCCAGGAATCCTCTAGCCGGATGGGGAGCAGGTCCGGCTCACGGAAGTAGCGGTAGTCGGCCTCGGTTTCCTTGGAGCGCATCTTGCTCAGCGTGCCGCCGTCCTCATCCCACTCCAGCGTCCAGGCCTCGATCCGCCGTCCGGCCTCGACTTCTCTTATCTGGCGCGCGATCTCCTTCTCGATCGCCGCCCGGACGTTCTCGATCGAGTTGACGTTCTTGATCTCTGTTTTTGGGTTCAAGCCATCGAACCCGACGGGCCGGATGGATACATTGGCGTCGCAGCGCAGCTGGCCTCGCTCCATATCCCCGTCGGAGACGCCCAGCCAGCGCAGGAGCTGCCGCAGCCGGATCAGGTACTGGGCCGCCTCGTCTGCCGACCGCAGGTCCGGCGCGGTAACCATTTCGACCAGCGGCACGCCGCAGCGGTTGAAATCGATCAGCCGCCGGCCTGGCTGGTGGACGGTCTTGCCGGCATCCTCCTCGAGGTGCAGCTTGAGGATGCGCACGCTCCGCGTGGTCCCGTCCGGCATCGGAAGGTCGAAGCGGCCGCCGCGCGCCAACGGTTCGTCGTACTGTGAGATCTGGTATCCCTTGGGCAAATCCGGATAGAAGTAGTTCTTGCGGGCGAAGTAAGACAGCGGACGGATCTCGTCGACGTGCATCGCCGCCGCCAGGCGCACGGCCTTGTCGATCACCGCCTGGTTCGGCACCGGGAGCACGCCCGGCAGGCCGGTGCACACCGGGCAGATGTTGGTGTTCGGCTCGGCGCCCCACGAATCCGCCCGGCAGGCGCAGAAGATCTTGCTCTGCGTGTTGAGCTGGATGTGCGTCTCGAGGCCGATGATCGCTTCGTAATCCGTCATGCCCACCCTCGAGCTTCGCTCGTCCTCTGGCTGCCTCGGCCTCCGGCCTCGGCGGCCGTGCAGGCGATGGGCGCCGCGGCGGTCAGGACGCCGGGCGCGTCCGGCGCGCCTGCATCGCGGCTACCCAGCGGCGATCCGTACGCTGCAGGCGCGCTTTCCCCAGGTTCTCACGCACCACCCACTGCACGTCCGGGTCCCGGCTCTCCAACCATTTCTCCAACAGCGGCTTGCCGGCTTCCGGCGCAGCCGCCACGGCTACGCTCCAGCAGTATCCCAATCCCTGGCGCAGGATGCGGAAGTCGTCCGCACGGCGGTCCTGGCTCCGCGCCAGGCTGCGCGTGATCCGGTCGAGCAGGCGCAGGACGCGCCCGGCGTGCCTGGGATCGCGCAGCAGCGCCGGTTCACATAGGGCGGCCGCCGCGGCGCGCTGTTCGAGCGGGGCGCCGCGTGCCCATGGCTCCACCACCCGAAGCAGCTCGCCCATGTCGGAGGCGCCCAGCCGCTGCAGGCCCATCGCCACGGCCTCGCGCACGCGCCAGCGCGGGTCCGAGGCGGCGGCGCGCAGCACGGCACATGCCGAAGCACGTCCCTCGGCCAGCAACCGGCCGTGCCCGATCACGCCGCACACGGCGACGAACTCCCCCGGCGTGTTGGTCGGCGCCCGTATCGGATCCTGCCGCAACCACTCCCGAAACTGGCGCGCCGTCCCGGCATCGGCCGCGGCCTGTGCCAGTTCCAGGTTGCCGCGCGGCCCGGGCAGGCCGGAGTGTGCGCGCAGAAACGCCCCCCAGTCCGAGCAGGCCTGCAATTGGATGGCATACGCCTCGCGCTTGGTCACCTCATCACCTCAGCCGAGCTATCCGGCACGCCGTGTCCCGAACGTACATCCAAGACGTGCGCTCATGCTTCGGCCTTCGATCCACAGACGGCAATGCATCGAGGCGCTCGAGGCGCATCCTCAAACGACGCTTGCTACAGCCCTGCCAGCACCTTCGGGCGCACCTTGCGCCAGGCGTCCGCCTCGGTGCTGCGCTCAAACGCGCGGGCGATTCGCAGCAAGGTCGGCTCCGTGAAGTCCGGCCCCAGCAGCTGCACCCCGACCGGCATACCCTGCGCGTCGAGGCCGGCAGGAATCGACAGCCCGGGCACGCCGGCGTGGTCCGCAGGAACCGTCAGCAGGTCGGCGTACTGCATCAGGACCGAATCACCGTACACCGCATCGAGCTCGAATGCGGTCGTCGGCGTCGTGGCGGTCAGGAGTGCGTGCAGCCGATGGGCGCCTCTGGAATCGAAGGCCTGCTCGAAGTCCCGTCGGATCAAGGTTCGGACACGCAGCGCCCGCTGGTAGTAGCCCTTCTCGTATTGCTCGGCCGAAACGTACATGCCCATCAGAATGCGCAGTTTGGGCTGGACGCCAAACCCGGCGCCGCGCGACTTACGGTACAGCTGCCTGAGATCCGTCACGGGTCCTGGGAAGCGGTAGCCGTACTTGATGCCGTCGTAGCGATGCAGATTGGAGGCGGCTTCGACGCGCGAGATGACGAAGTAGGCCGGGATGCCCAGGTGCGTGTTCGGCATCGGCACGCCGTCGATGATCTCGGCGCCCTGGCGGGCCAGCTGCTCCGCCGTCTCGCGCACCGCCTTCTCGATCTCGGGCGTGATCGGCTGCGAGCGCAGCTCACCCGTCTGGGGATCGGGATAGCGCAGGCGGAAGTAGTCTGGCGACAGTCCAATGCGCAGCCCGCGCAGGTCCTGCTCAAGCCCGGCGAGATAGTCGGGCACCGGCACGGTGGCCGCCGTGGCGTCGTGCACATCCGGGCCGGCCATCACGCCCAGCATCAGGGCCGCGTCGGTGACGGTCCGGGCCACGGGACCCGGGCAGTCGAGCGACGAGGCGAAGGCGATCAGACCGTAGCGGGAGACACGCCCGTAGGTGGGTTTCATCCCCACAACGCCGCAGAACGCCGCTGGCTGGCGAATCGATCCGGCGGTATCCGTGCCCAGCGAGAGGGTCACCTCGCCGGCAGCGACGGCCGCGGCGCTTCCGCCGGACGAGCCGCCCGGCACCCGCCGAGGGTCCCAGGGGTTGCCCGGAGGCGGGCGGAAGGCGGTTGACTCGTTCGACGAACCGAACGTGAACTCGTCCAGGTTCAGCTTGCCCAGGGTAATGGCGCCGGCGGCCTCCAGCCGCGCCACCGGCGTGGCGGTGTACGGAGCGACAAAGTTCGCCAGGATGCGCGAGCCGGCCGTGGATGGGGTCCCTTCGACGCAGAAGATGTCCTTGACGCCCAACGGCACGCCGGCCAGCGGGCCTGGATCCTTCCCGGCGGCGACGGCGCGGTCGACAACCTGAGCCTGGGCACGGGCACGCGTCTCGGTCAGCGTGATGAAGGCATGCACCGCCTCGCGGTCCCCCGGCTTCAAGACGTACGCTTCGAGGCTTGGCGCCCGCCCTTCCACCGCCCGGATGCGCTCGAGGGCCGAGTCGAGCACCTGCTCAGCGCGCAGTTCGCCGGCGCGCACCTGGGCGGCGATCTCGATGGCCGGCAGGTCACACAGCGCCGTCGTCATGTGAGCTCTGTGTGAGGAATGTCGGGGACGACGAGAAAGCGCCCGTCCAGGTCCGGGGCCTGCCGCAGAATCGCATCGGCGGCATCGCTGGGTACGGCGACATCGGCCCGCGGCGCGGCGCTGATGTCCGGGGTGTACGGGACGCCGTGGCTGGTGATCCCGGCGTCATCGACCGCGATCGCCTCCAACTCATGGATGGCCTTCAGCTGGCTGTTGAGCTGTGTGCGCAGGTACTCCGCCTCGCCAGCCTCGAGTTCCAGCGCCGCAAGCTCGACCAGGTGATGGAAGATCTCGGCCGTGATGGCCTCGGCCATACCGCGCCTCGCGTGGGGGAATGCCGGAATTGTACCGAAGCCGGTGCGGCCGGTCAAAGCTCTCCCCCACGATGCCAATCCCCACTGGACGAGTGGATCCCACCGCCCTCCGCAAATGCCCTGGGCCGGGAGTGAAGGGTCATCAGCCTCGGCATGGGCAGCGAGGCGTGCTTGATCCCGTCCTATGAATTGAGTAGGGAGAGCGGGTCGCCCGCCCCCCCTCTCACACCACCGGACATGCGGGTCCGCATCCGGCGGTTCGGTGAACGTCAGGGCACCTAACGAACCTTAGCCCTC
>Ga0315274_10013901_pt1 | contig 11440 bp, 6 predicted proteins | sample YL17G02_20_MG_FD_203700 | JGI IMG/M metagenome (GOLD analysis project Ga0315274, IMG submission 203700) | Sediment microbial communities from Yellowstone Lake, YNP, Wyoming, USA - YL17G02_20 | ecosystem: Environmental > Aquatic > Freshwater > Lake > Sediment | place: USA: Wyoming | collected...
GCTCTAATTATAATTGACATTTGCATATTATTATGTAACTTAATGTTGTAAAAGCTTGTCGTTCTTACAGTTGTGGATAGCAGTTAAATCTCTATCAAAGTCATATTAAAATGGACAAAGTCGAGTAAACTAAGGAGCGTTTTAATGGATATACTAAATAGACTATGGACAGTGTGGAAAAAAGAACTTTCAGGACGTGCCGTATCACTCAGTGTTCTTTATTCAATACTTTGTCTATATCTGTTTATGTTAAGTTCTTGTGTATCTTTAACCCCGCAAATTGATAAATCGGAACTATCACTGAATCAGATGGCTAAAATAGAAGCCGATGTTCAAAAGTCGGAACCAAAAGCTGAAAACCAGACTTTCAATATACAAAACACTCTTATCAGCAACAATATTCGTGATATTTCAGCAGATGAAAACGCTGTATGGATAGCAACAGACAGCGGAGTAACTATGTTTGATCGCTCAAATAATAGCTGGAGATATTATACTAAAGAGGATGGACTTGGATCAGATAATATCAACGCAGTCGCAGTAGATGGTAATTTTGTCTGGTTTGGAACTGATGACGGGGTTAGCAGATACGATAAATCAAATAATATCTGGCGAACTTTCAAATCAAAAGATGGACTGAAAGGCAGTAAAGTCTTCTGTATAAATATTAATCAGAATTACGTGTGGTTCGGTACTGACGGAGGATTAAACAGGTATGACAAAAACCTTGATAGCTGGGCGGCACGAACAAAAAAGGACGGTTTAACCGAAGATAGAGTGAGCGCCATCAACATTACCGAAGATTATATGTGGGTCGGAACGGAACGGAGTGGAGTCAATAGATATGATAGAACTACAGATTCGTGGAATACTTACTCAAAGAAAGATGGGCTGATTGATTCTGCGATAACAGCGATTGCCGCTACCGATAAATTTATCTGGTTCGGTACCAACAAGTCTGGTATAAGCCTATATGATAGAACAAACCAGACTTTTGTCAAAAACTACACCAAAACTGATCTCCTATCCAGTAATGACATTAGAGCAACTAAAGTAGATGGAAGCCATATCTGGATCGGAACAGCTAACGGCGGTGTTCAGAGATACATAGATGCTGTTGATACGTGGGTAAAATATACTCAAAATGATGGACTATCAAGCAATAACATAACGTCCATAACAGTCTATAATAATGAAGTATGGTTTGGTACGTATGACTGCGGTGTGACTATGTATGACAAAGTTACTAATAAATGGAAACAGTTTGCAAAGTCTGATACTATACCAAGCGATGACATAAATAGCGTTGTGCTAGATTCAAAAGGTGATCTATGGATAGCGACCGCAAAGGGCGTTGCTCGATATTCAACCAGCAAAGATCAATGGTCACGATATGGCAAAGATACAGGGCTAACAACTGATTTCACCACAACTGTTGCAAGTGATGACAGTCGAGTATGGCTAGGCACCGCTCGTGGACTTGCGGCTTATGATCTGGGAACAGAGCAATGGCAATATTTTACAAAAGCAAACGGATTATCTCATGAATTCATTACATCGCTAAAAATTTCAAATGACAAAGCCTGGATAGGAACAAATACCGGACTTTGCTATCTTGACCTGAATAACAATTCGTTGGGTGTAATTAATGAGCTTAAAGATAATTTTATAATATCTCTTGCTAATAACAATAATTACTTGTGGATAGGCACAAGTAATGGTTTATGGAAGTGCAGTTTAAATGGGCAAAACCTATGCCACTACACTACTGAACAAGGATTAACGGATGATTATGTCAATACTATTCTTGAGTGGAACCAAGAAAATGTCTGGGTCGGTACTCGCAGCGGAATTTTTGTATACGATCCATCTACTGATACATTTCAGAATGTTAATGGCAATTCCATTGTTTCACCGAAAAATAATGTGCTTGTATTGACTTATGATGCTAAAAAACAAAAAATATGGGTCGGCAAATCAAATGGGCTTGCTTGTTATGATATTCAGACACAGCAATGGCAGGAATCTAATACTTCAGACAAAGATACCCTGTGCAGGCGGAGCATCAGATCAATAGCTTTGGATGAAAATAAGCTCTGGTTAGGTACATCAAGTGGGTTAGTAGAATATTCACCGGACAATGGCTGGCATGAACACAGGGCGCTTATGACTCGTGAACCATTCAGGGGAACGAGTATAGCAAACATAGAGTTTGATGGTGATTACGTGTGGTTTAGCAACTGGTCAAACTCACGTAACGGTGCGATCATCCGATTTGACCGATGCACAAATACATGGCAGACGTTTGGCAGAGAAACTATCCTGAAAGATATGAAAGCCGAATCCATGACAATGGTGGGCAGTATTGTTGTAGACAAAGATGCTGTCTGGTTCCTTACTGATTATGGATTACTAAGATATGACAAAATCAAAGACATCTGGGATCATTATACAACGAAAGATGGTCTTTCTGACAATAGCGTCAGATACCTTTCCTGTGGTGAAAATGTAGTCTGGGTGAGTTATTGGAGTACGTCACACCTTACAGGAGCCGATGTAAGTGTGTTTGACAAAAAAACTCGAAAATGGAAAACTATACCTGTTGCTAATCTGACATATCCTCGTGAAAGTGTTGAGGCTTTATGTAGTGACGGTGATGATGTGTGGATCGGCATAGGGCAATCAGGTGTGAGAAAAATTACAATTGACGGTGAACAGACAACATATACGAGGGAAAATGGCTTGGCTCAGAACGGTGTCTCGTGGATAACCGTTGATGGTGATGAGATATGGTTCGCTCACAGGTACGGCTGGACTAGCGGATCACTTACCCGCTATAATAAAGTAAAAAATACGTGGCAGAAATACTCCGAAGCGGATGTTCTTGCGGCATCTGGAGTAGATAGAATAACTGCTACGCAAAGGTATATCTGGATTATATATAATAATGGCATTCAGGCAATAACAGCTTATGATAAGAAAATGGATGAGTGGAATACAATAAAACCAAGTGGATCACACGGTGAAAATTGGGGTAGCGGGGTCGAAGATATTGCAGAAGATGGTGACTATTTATGGGTTGGTACTAACGGTAACTGGGTCAAGAGATTCCATCTGGCTTCAGGCACATGGACAACTTTTAATAGCTCTTCTGGGCTTCTTGCCAGTGACATCAACGATTATGGGCTGAAAGTTGATGAACGCTACGTCTGGATCGGAACCGACTTTGGTTTGAGTAGATACGATAAAGTCACTGAATCAATGACAAATTTCACCAAGCAAGGCACTCTTGCTAATAACAAAGTTACTGCCATTGCAGTTGATGAAAAGTACGTCTGGTGCGGAACACAAGGGGGATTATCACGGTACGATAAAAATCAGGGCATGTGGGAAACTTACAGACATGGCGGAGGCAATTTCAATGTTGATACAAGTAACTTCTCCGAAAGTGACTGGTCAAGACTTACAGAAGAACGAAGTAATAGCCTTGTAGATGACGCAATAACTGCACTTTCTGTAGACAGCAGATACCTGTGGGTCGGTTCCAGGATGGGTGCTAACAGGTACGATAAAGTCACAGACAAATGGGACAGGTTTGGAAAAGATAACGGATTGCCAAGCACTGAAATAAGCTCGATAGTTGTGGATGGTTATGATGTGTGGATGGGAACCAGCGTAGGGCTCTGCAAATTCCCACGAATGTCTGACAACCTTAACGCATGGGTAACGTTTACATCGGGTATGGAAATAAGGCAGACAGCGTTGACTAAAGAATATGCAACAACTCTTGTATCCAATGAAGTCTGGTGTGTTGATGCAGATCAGGACTACATCTGGATAGGCACAATGAGAGGTATAAGCAGATATGATAAGAAAAAGGACGTCTGGCTGACTTTCACAATAGAAGATGGATTACCTACAAATGAGATTGGCAGTGTTAAGGTGGATGGTGATATAGTCTGGTTTGGCAGTGGTGCGGGAGTTATTACTTTTGATAAACGTTCTCAGGACTGGATGACTTTCTCTATAAATAATGGATTGTCAAGTGATAAAATAACCTGCATAGCAAAGGATGGAAAATATATATGGTTTGGCACATACGATGCAGGTGTGATAAGATACGATAAAGAAAAGAAAATATGGGAATCATTCTCGAAGAAAGATGGTTTATCACACAACTGCGTCACATCAATGGCTGTTGATGACGATTACTTATGGATCGGGACACAGCATGGATTAAGCAGATACGACAAATCCAAGAATACATGGACAATCTTCACTCAGTATAGTGATTCAGAGGACGTATAGCCTTATAAGGTAGAATAATGGCATATAATCTATCTTCCACTAAATAAACCCATCCTACGTCCGTGTAACTGAAAAACTCGTATTCGTGTTTAAATTTTTAACAGTGCCTTTAAGTTTCAAGGAGGGAATCGAAATGGCTTACATTGGTTTAATGGATGATATAAAAACAATAGTGAAACTTGGCACCCCGAAAAGAGTTCCTGTGTTTGCCCTTAGCGAAGAATTTGACGTCAAATGGTATAATCGTGTAACCTATGAAGAGATAGTAACCGATGCCAATAAGCTAGCAGAATGTTCCATTGCATCAGCTTATGAGTTCGACTACGACTGGGTGTGGCTTCAGGTTGACGACTGCATAGAGTTTGAGGTTATAGGTGTAGGTTCTCGTGGTAGTGGCAATATACTTCGGGCAACGTGTGACTATCTTCCTGCTACTGAAAGCACTCTTAACTCTCTCAAAATGCCGAATCCTAAAAAAGATGGCAGGATGCCGATCCTTCTTGATGCAATAAGTAAAATACGTAAAGAGTTTGGGGATAGTACATGCGTGTGCGGTCGAACAGCGGCACCGTTTTCATCCACATCCCTGCTTTACGGCATACAAGAATCAATGATGCTGATGTTTACAGACCCCGATCTCTTTAAAAAGACTTGCGATTTCTTCGTAGAATTACAATTTATATGGGGAAAAGCACAGCTTGAAGCCGGTGCGCACGCACTCTGGGTCGGTGACTGCAACGCCATGAGCAACCTCATAAGCATTAAGCAATACAGCGAATTTGCTTTCGATCCATGTAAAGAATTGCTACAAAGATACAAAGAAGCGGGAATTTTGACGTTCCTTCATGCAAGCGAGGAAAAGATTCCTTACATAGAGAAACAGGCAACGCTTGGTACAGATGCCCTGAGCGTTGGTCCCGGTATTGATATTGCTAAAGCAAAGAAGGCAACATTTGGTAAAGTTGCACTCATAGGCAACCTTGACCCTCTGGAAGTTCTGGAAAGAGATACACCGCAAAAGGTAGCAGACGAAGCCGAAAGGATAATGAATATCGGCAAACAGGACGGCGGTTACATATTCAACACAGGTGAAATGGTTCCAAGAGATACGCCAGAAGAAAATATGCGTGCTATGATGCGATCAGCAAAAACTAACTCTACTTTGTTAAAATAAGTGGTGAAATTGGGCATAGATCATACGTAATGCCAAAATGGTCGTTCAAAGTTAGTCCTTACAACGAAAGGTATCTAAATGTCTGTAACATCAGAGGAGATTAAGTCTAAACTTCAAAGCTTTGGTTTTGGTCGTGGTAGTAAAATAATGGTACATAGCTCTCTCAGTTCATTCGGAAGGATTGAAGGCGGTGCAGAAACTGTCATCAAAGCACTTATGGAACTGGTTGGACCTGAAGGCACAATCTTAATGCCTTCATTCAATCACGGCGCGCCGTTTTCACCTTCCGGTGCTGGCATATATGATCCCAAGAAGACTCCCTGTATCAACGGGCGTATACCAGACACTTTCTGGCGCATGGAAGGCGTTTATCGAAGCCTGAACCCTACACATCCATTCGCCTCGTACGGACGTGACGCTGAACGATACACAAGGAATCATCACCTAACCTTGACTATGGGTGAAGATTCTCCATTAGGGTTGATTGCACTTGAAGGCGGGTACCAGCTCAATCTTGGAACCAAGCATCACGCTACAACAGCCAAGCACGTAGCAGAGACGATAAACAGGTCACCCTGTCTTGGTTACAGGACGGAAGCGTATCCTGTCAGATTACCCGATGGCAACTCTTCCGTTGCACAACGGAACGTGGTTGTAATGCACAGAACGTGGGGTTGGCGTGAACGAGGTTGTCCCTTAACAGATTCCGGTGAGTATATCGAGATCGAGATGGAGAAACGGAAACTCCAGAAAAAGGGATACATCGGTAAATCTCTCGTAACTTATTTTAAGATACTCAATCTTCTCAACGTTATTCTTGATATGCTGGATAACGGATATGCGGGACATCCTCCGTGTTCTGAATGTCCCATACGACCGGGTATTACAGGCGTAACCTGTGCATCCGATTGGGAAGAAAAAGGGGATGTTCGTGCATTGAAGGCACAGATAAAGGAAAAATGAATTTAGTTCTCATCTCAGAAATCTGATGATAAAGCATCAGATTTCTGAAAATATGATTATCACACCTTTTGTTATTTTGCTTCTATATTCAATCTACTCTCTTTATCCAACTGGCACAAATCTGGTTCGGCACATTAATTGCAATACTCAATAGATAACTATGTTTTACAGGTTAAAGTTTATTATTTATCATGTCCCAGGGCGACCCGATGGGTCGCCCATATTAGAAAGTCTAGTTCAGTATTACAAAAAGTGCATTTATATTCAATATGCTTATGTGAATTCCATTTGTGAAAGGAGCGATCTTTATGCAAAGGATATTAGTGTCACTCGTAATTATATGTGCCTTACTTTCCTTCGTTACACAAGCCTACTCAGATGGTATCCTTATACCGGTTCCTCCGATGCCCCGTCCTGTTGAATTACCACGAATAGCTATCAAATACCACAAGGTCAGTGTTGATATAAACAACCAGATAGCCACTACAAGCGTTGATCAGGTCTTCGTTAACGAATCACCATTTCAGTTAGAAGCGACTTACATCTTTCCTCTACCAGCAGGTGTGACGATCAGCAAGTTCATCATGTACGATGAAAGCGGTAAGCCTTTGAAAGCGGAGCTTCTAAACAGTGATCAGGCAAGACAGATATATGAGGATATAGTGAGGCAGATGAGAGATCCTGCGATCCTCGAATATTTAGGCACAGGTGCTTTCAGGGCGAGGGTATTCCCCATACTCCCATGGGGTGAGAAACGCATACAGCTTCAATATTCTGAGGTACTGCGTTACGACTCCGGCATCTGTAAATACAACTATCCACTCAATACAGAGAAATTTTCTTCCAAGCCATTGCAAGAAGTAAATGTTACTGTTGAGCTTAAATCGAATATTCCGATTAAAAGTATATGGTCTCCATCACATGAAGGAAGTATCAAGGTGGAGCAGGAAGGCAATAACTTTGCGAGAATCGTCTACGCTGATGAAAACAAACTGCCTGATAAAGATTTTCTGTTGTATTATACTGTGTCCGATGACGATGTTGGACTGAACCTTCTGACGTACAAAGAATCATCAGAAGATGGATTTTACGTGTTTATGGCATCACCTAGGCACGATATTTCTTCAGCAGAGGCGGTTAGCAAGAACGTCATATTTGTGTTCGATACATCCGGAAGCATGGCAACTGACGACAAGATCAGTCAGGCACGGAAAGCCCTTGAGTTCTGCGTCAGTAAGCTAAACAAACAGGATAACTTCAACGTGATTGACTTCAGCACAGCGGTCAGAAAGTTTAAACCAAGCCCTGTTCCCGGTGGAAACGAAGAAATAGGATCAGCTTTGAAATACATAAAGAATCTGGATGCAACCGGCGGAACTGATATAAATAGTGCCTTACTTGAAGCGATCAGACAGTTATCATTCACCGATAATCCCTTAAATATGATTATATTCCTGACTGATGGTCAACCAACAGTTGGAGTGACAGATGAGCAGAAGATCATTAAGAACATAAAATTAGCGAATAACGTAAACGCACGATTGTTCGTCTTTGGTGTTGGTTATGACGTAAACACAAGATTACTTGATGAACTGGCAACAGGCAATCATGGTATATCAACTTACGTCAGGCCAGAAGAGGATATAGAGGTTACAGTATCGGATTTCTTTGCCAAAGTCAGCACACCTGTCCTCTCTGATTTGAATCTGGATTTTGGGGCAATAAACACATTCGACAGGTATCCTCCTGAGCTACCTGACTTGTTTGCAGGTTCACAAATAAAAGAGTTCGGCAGATACCGTAACCCCGGTAAAACGACAATAAAGCTGAATGGCATGGTTGAGGGGAAGCCTGAAGTATTCACTTATCAGGCTGATTTCCCGACAAATAACACAGAAAACAAATTTATACCACAAATATGGGCGGCACGAAAGGTTGGCTATCTGATCGAGCAGGTTCGCAAGAACGGCGCCACACAGGAACTCGTTGACGAGATCAGGGATTTAAGCATAAAGTATGGTATCGTCAATGAATACGTGTCTATGCTCATACTTGAAGATCAGCCGCCTACGCCGGGCGGGTTTGAAAGACAGTTTGCTGATAACGTCGGCAAAGGTGCAGTAGATGCCAGTGTTGCAGTACAAGAAACAAAGAATGCAGAATCAGTGCAATCCGGGGATCAAGGCAGTGGTATAAAGATAGTCTTTGGAAAGACGTTTATCAGTAGAGGAAATACGTGGATTGACGCTGAATACAGAGATAAAAACCCAACTGTCGTCCTGCAATACGAAAGCGATCAGTATTTTGCTCTGCTGGTTAAGTTTCCTGATCTTGGAAAATACTTTGCACTTGGAAAGGACGTTATAGTATACTATAATAGTGAGCTTTACCACATCCAAGATCCTGCTCAAGCTACTCCTGTGGAATCGAAAGACAAGACTCAGAATTCATGGGGTGAGTTGAAAAGTCAAGGAAGTAAGATCGAAGCATACAATTTTGCTCTGGGTCAGAATTATCCCAACCCGTTCAATCCACAGACGTGGATACCTTATTCACTCGCTGAGGATTCGGTTGTTTTGATCAGGATATATGATTTAGAAGGGACAATGGTAAGAAAGCTAGATATTGGGCATAAGTCTGCTGGTAATTATGTGACTAGGGATACATCTGCTTTCTGGAACGGAAAGAACAGTGCAGGGGAAACAGTCTCCAGTGGAATCTACTTCTACGTGCTTGAGACGGAGAAATTCAAATCGGTAAAGAAAATGATGCTGAAGAGGTAAATATGGTAAATATCAGACCAATGACAGAAGATGATTTAGTCGCAGTCATGGATATTCAATTCAGTGCTTATTATCCATTCTTTCAGGAAGAGAGATTTGTTTTCGAGGACAGGTTAAGCACCTTTCCTGACGGTTGCTGGATAGCGGAAGTGGCTGGCAATCCTGCTGGATACCTGTTCTCACATCCATGCCAGCTTAACACTCCTCCGAAGCTAAATTCAGCGATAGGGAGTTTGCCAGAAGAACCTGACTGCTACTTTATCCACGACGTAGCTGTGAATCCTCGTTTCAGGGGCATGGGTATCGGTCGGAGTCTGGCAAATAAGGCAAAGCAATTGGCTGGTGAGCATAACTTCAAGGTTATGGCACTTATCTCTATTCAAAACTCAGAAAAATTCTGGAATAAGATGGATTTCAAGCGGGTGACAGAATTGACGCAAGAGATGGCAGAGAAGGTAGAATCATATAAGACAGAATCTTATCCCAATTCTTGCTTGATGACGTATTAATATACCCATCCCGTATTCCTTTGAGAAATGGTATTAGTGCCCTTCGTGTCTTAGTGTTTATCTTTTTACAGCGCCGATGATAGAGTCAAAGGATATTTAGAATGTTACTTGATTATTTTCCTAAACTTCATATAAAATGGGAGAATTTATTTCTCTCATGTCTTTTGCTTTTTACTTTTTGTCTACCTTATAGTGCATCCTCAGAAGAAGCATCTGTTATCATTGTCGGTGATATAATGTTTGGGACAAAGCTGGCTCAGTTAATGGATACAGAAGGTTCTACTGCGCCATTCGCCGGGGCGGCTCCGATTCTTAAAGGTGCTGACGTGACGTTTGGTACTTTTGAAGGTGTGATCTCGACCAGTGGGGAGCCTGAGAAAGATAAGCAAGTCGTATTACGCTCAAAGCCTTCGTCTGCAAGAGGTTTGTCTAATGCTGGATTTGACGTAGTTTCAATCGCAACCCCGCATATACTGGACTACGGTAATGAGGGGTTTCTTGACACACTGGAATATTTATCGTGGTATGGGATTAAATACGTTGGGGCAGGGAAAAATCTAAAGGAAGCCCGAAGTCCTGTGGTTCTTCCTGCAAAAGACGCAAAGGTGGGTTTTCTCACCTATTATCGTGGTAGCCAATTTGATCGACTCTTTTTTGCCAGCGAAAATAAACTCGGTCCTGCGCTCCCCATCTATGAGGAACTTGAAAGCGATATACTCAAGGCAAAGAGTGAAGCCGATATAGTCATTGTCTCGATTCACTGGGGCCCATTGGTCGAAGGAACTGCTGTGACTGACCGACAGAAACTTTATGCACAAAAAGCTATTGACTCCGGTGCTGATATTGTCATTGGTCAGAGAACAAATACGCTTCAGGGGTTTGAAATTTACAATGGGAAACCCATATTTTACAGCCTTGGGGATTTTATTTTCGGCACTTACGCAAAACAGGCACCGTTCGGGATAATACTGAGACTCGTGGTAAGCGATAAAAAACTCGCTAGAGTTGAGATTATACCAATCTCAATATCTGATGCCAAGACAGGCTCGTATTTACCAGCTATGATGGAAAAACAGCAGGCTCAAGAAGCACTTAAATCCCTAGAAAAGCTGTCTGAGGAGTTTAATACAAAGCTAGACATCAAGGACGATATTGGAATTATTAACCTTCAATGATTTTACATTTAGACATCCCAAGTATTTAGCTGGTTCGGGGTTTTATGAATCTAAGGATACTACTCACCAATACCCAATATACGTGATATTTTTAATCCGTAAATCATAAGAGTTTTAGCACCTTCAGATAATATCAGACCAACCATCATCCAAGCAAGTGTATAAAGGTGTCGTATATCTAACCAGTTTTCATGTTGACAAAGGATTTTGGCGATAGTATTATATAGACGAGAAGAATTTTCTATATACGCCAAGTGGTTTTCTCGCTAAATACCTTATGGTTTAAATGGCACGCATCAGCGTGCCGTTATGCTATTTTTGACGTAGGGACACACTGATGCGTGTCCTAAAATAAACATAGCAAACTTAGCGAGAAAGCCACAAGAAGTGGGATACAAAGTTTATTTACTGATAATTCTCAATAAAACGAAAAAGTGTTAATAAACCCTTGACAATAAACAAAAAATGAAATCTCCTTATAGGTGGTTGTCATGAAAATGCTAAATTACCTAAAAGGAGATATGTATG
>Ga0315274_10013902_pt1 | contig 11440 bp, 4 predicted proteins | sample YL17G02_20_MG_FD_203700 | JGI IMG/M metagenome (GOLD analysis project Ga0315274, IMG submission 203700) | Sediment microbial communities from Yellowstone Lake, YNP, Wyoming, USA - YL17G02_20 | ecosystem: Environmental > Aquatic > Freshwater > Lake > Sediment | place: USA: Wyoming | collected...
TCCTACCTGGTCACGATCCTGGGAATCCTGACCGCCTCGGTCGTCCTCCATCTGGCGCTGGGCACGAAGGTCATTCATCTCCTCCCGGCGGCCGGACTGGCCCTCCTTCTCGGGTTCGTCTTGACCGCGGTCGGGATGATCATCGACCTGGCCCGCCCCCTGCTCGACTGGACCAATCCCCAGAAAGCGATGAAGCAGAACCTCAATGTCCTTTTTTCGATCATGGCCGACATCATCATCATGACCATCCTCGGATTCGGGATCATCCGCGCCTTGAAGGCCGGCCTCTCCGGGACAACGCTGCTTGCCGTCCTGGCCGCGCTGCTGGCCGGGCTGTCGGTCCTGAGCCTGGCCCTCCTCTTCCGTTTCGCCGACAAACGCTACGGCGAGATCGAAATCTGAGCGGAGTTTCCGCTTGACCTGTAATCTCTAGGCGATTTTAGATATAATAGTAAAAAGGATCTTTCCGTGCCTGAAGCGGGACAGGAATGAATATTTTCGTTTTATCTTCCCTGTCGGCGGCCGCGATCATGGCCTTACTGGGCGGCTTCGTCCTGATCAAGGCGCCGCGCAACCCTCTCAACCGGGCCTATTTTTTCTTCTGCCTGGCCGTCGCCTATATCGGCTTCTTGGAATTCGAGATCCGCACGGCCGCCGATGCGGCTGAAGCCCTCCGTTGGGTCAGGGCCTCCTCGTTCTGGACTTTGGCGCCGGCCGCCTTTTTCCACTTCGCCTTCCTGTACACGCGGAGAAGGGGTGCGCGCCGGCGCGGCTGGATCGTGCCGGCTATTTATGCGATCGCCCTGGGCAGCGGCTTCCTCTATTTCGCGACCGACCTGCTCATTCGCGGCGTCCAGAAAGAATCCTGGGGATGGACGGCCTCTTCGGTCCCCAGTCCGCTGGCGTCGGTAGTGATGGCAGCCGTCAGCCTGATCGGTCTCATCCCCGTATGGCTTTGCGTCCGCCATTTCCAGCTCCTCAAGGATCCCGTCGAACGGCGGCGGGCGGGAACCGTCACTTTCGGTTACCTTGTGCCGGTCCTCTTTTTTCTCCTGACCGAAATTCTCAGTCCGCGGCTGAGGCTGAACCTGCCGGAAATAACGACCCTGGGAAGCTTCCTGGGGGCCCTCATCATCTGGTTCGGCATCTGGAGGTTCAAGCTTTTCGTCCTGTCTCCGCGGACGGCGGCCGAGGACATCGTCTCGATGATGGCCGACGCCCTCCTCCTGGTCGGGATGGACGGTTCCATCCGCCTGGCCAACCGGTCCGCCCTTCGGCTCCTGGGCTATTCGGAAAAAGAGATCGTCGGGATGCCGGTCGAAGCCTTCCTCGCCGAGGCGGATCAAAACCGCGTTCGGGGAAAGGCCTTCCTGGACATGATTAAGGCCTTCTCGGCCAGCGATCTCGAGACGACTCTGATCGCAAAAGGAAGCCGGGCCGTCCCCGTCTCGATGTCTAAATCCGTGATAACGGACTCCCAGGGCGTCCCGCAGGGAATCGTCATGGTCGTTCGCGACCTGACCGAGCGGGAAAAAAGCGAGGAGGAACTCGGCCGCTACCGCGGCCATCTCGAGGAGATGGTCGAGAAGCGCACCCTCGAGCTCGACCAGGCCAACCGGAGGCTGCAGGAAGAGATCGCGGATCGCATCCGGGCGGCCGGCGCCCTCGACAAGAGCGAAGAGCGGTTCCGGAGCCTGTTCGAGAACTTGACCATCGGTTTGTACCGAACGACCCCGGACGGCCGGATCCTCCTGGCCAACCCGACCCTGATCCGGATGCTCGGCTACGAGGCCTATGAAGATCTAGGCCGGAGGAACCTGGAGGAAGAGGGTTTTGAAGCGTCTTATCCCCGGAGCGCCTTCAAGGAGCGGATCGAAAAGGAGGGGGAAATCCGCGGCCTGGAGTCGGCCTGGAAGCGGAGGGACGGAACTACCATCTTCGTCCGGGAAAGCGCCAGGGCGATTCGAGACGCGGCCGGCAATGTCCTTTACTACGAGGGCACGGTCGAAGACATCTCGGCCCGGCGCGCCGCCCAGGAGGCGCTCCAAGCCAGCGAAAAGAAGTATCGGGAGCTCGCCGACCTCCTCCCCCAGGTCCTCTTCGAAACGGACGCCCAAGGGATCCTGACATACACCAACCGAAGCGCCTTCAGGATCTTCGGATACGACAAGGAGGATTTCGGCCGCGGCCTCAGCGTCCTGGACATGATCATCCCGGAACAGCGGTCCGCCGCCCTCGACCTGTTCCGGCAGGCGATGGGCGGCGAAGGCTTGGACAACTCGGAATTGGTCGCCCTCCGGAAAGACGGTGGCCGCTTTCCTGTCATCATTTATATTCGCCCCATCGTCAAGGACGGCCGGCCAGCCGGGCTGTCGGGGATCGCGGCCGACGTCTCGCTGGTCAAGCAGACCGAAGAAGCCCTCAAGGCTTCCCTCCGCGAAAAAGAGGTCCTTCTCCGCGAGATCCACCACCGGGTCAAGAACAACATGCAGATCATCTCCAGCCTCCTCAACCTCCAGGCCCGGGAAATCGCCGACCCGGCCGTCGTCCAGATGTTCAAGGAAAGCCAAGGCCGGATCCGCGCCATGGCCTTCGTCCACGAGAGGCTGTACCGCTCCAAGGACTTGTCCCGGGTCGGCTTGTCGGAATATATCGGGAGTCTGCTGGCCCACCTATCCCGGATTTACGTCATCAACGCCGAGCGCATCCGGTTCGAAACGGAGATCGAGGACATCGCCCTCGAAATCAGCACGGCCATCCCCTGCGGGCTCCTGATCAACGAGCTGGTCACGAATTCCCTCAAGCACGCCTTTCCCGGCGATCGGGCCGGGACGATTCGGCTCGAGATGAGGAGGCGGAGCGCCGAGGGAGGCGACCGGTTCCTGCTCCGGGTCGCCGACGACGGGGTCGGGTTCCCCCAGGGGTTGGATTTTCAGATGACCGAGAGCCTGGGGATGCAGATCATCCTGATGCTCGTCGACCAGATCGACGGCGCGATCGAACGCGAGCCCGGACTCGGGACGGCCTTCCGGATCGAGTTCGGCGAGGTCAAGTACCGGACGAAATACTGAGCCCGCCGCCGGCTGACGTCGAACGCCGAAAAGAGCTATTTTCCATTTTTCGAACACCCCTTGCCCTCCCCCCTCGATGGAATCGGTATGGGACAAAAAGGGCGCCGGGGGCGTTATTCATCATGATGAGCATATTTGCATTCCCGCGCCGTCTGTGGCAATTCTCATCCGTCAGTAAAATTGAGAAGTCGAAGAGCTTATCGGCGTTTGCTGTAAATGATCGGCTTCCAAGGGAATGAAGACCTTGATGGAGAGGCTGACATGATAATTCCCAAAAAGGTCCTGGCTATTTCGACCCTGATCATCGTCGTCGCGGTGCTCGCTTTTCTTTTCTTTTTCAACAAGACGGCGGCTAAAAACGAGGGATCCGCGCTCTCTTCGGCCGCCGCTGCCGGAGACAACCCCGCCTCGGGAGGCCCCAGTCCCCAGGACAAGGCCGAGGCGGCGCCGACCCAGGTCAAAGCCGTCCCGGTGAAGCGCGGAGATCTGGTCATCAAGCTGAAATCCCCGGGCGAAGCGTTCACGGACAGGATGATCACCGTCAAGTCCGAGGTGGGAGGCGTGGTCAAGAATCTTATCGCCTCTGAAGGCCGCCACGTCAAACAGGACGACATCCTCCTCGATCTCGAAGACCAGGAATACCGGCTGGCTGTGGAAAAAGCGGATGCGCTCCGGTTGAAATACCTCTCCGACCTTTTTCTCGAAAACACATTCACGCCGGCCGCCGCCGAAACGGATTCGGCCAAACTCGAAAAACTCAAGAACAGCGAGGCCGCCTTCCGCAAGGCCGCCGAATCCCTCGACCGGAGCCTCATTTCTCAGGACGCCTACGATAAAGTCCAGAAGGACTACGAACTGGCCTTGATCGACGCCGGCCAAAAAAGAGAGGAGATCATGGCCGCTTCCAAAGGGCTGACCCAGGCTGAGATCGACGCCAAGATCGCCAGGCTGCAGCTCGCCAAGACGATCGTCCGGGCTCCGTTCGCCGGCATCGTCACCGACATCAAGATTTCTGCGCGGGAGCACATCGACCCCGGCCGCGAGATCTGCAGCCTGGTCGATATCGGCCGGATCCGGGTCAAGGCCAAAGTCCTCGAAAGCGAGGTCGGCAAAATCAAAACGGGCCGAAACGTCGACCTCCGCTTCAGCGCCTACCCGAACCAAGTCTTTCAGGGAACGGTAGAGGCGATCGCTCCGATCATCAACGCCGAGGACAAAACCTGCGCCGTTCACATCTCGATGCGGAATCCGACCGAGGAGATCAAACCGGGCATGCACGCCGAAGTGGAAATCGCCGCGGAGATCTATCCGAACAGGCTTCTGGCGCCCCAGGCGGCGATCCTGGTTCGCGGCGGCCGCAAGCTGGTATTCGTGGTCGAGAACGGCCTGGCCAAATGGCGCTATATCACGATCGGGGTCGAAAACGAGGATTTCGCCGAGATCCTTCCCGCGGACAGGCCCGAGGAGACGGTCAAGGAAGACGACCTGGTCATCAGCGAAGGCCATTTCACGCTCGCCCATGACACCCGCGTTGTTGTCAAGGATTAGCCTCCGCTTTCCTTGCGCCAATCGCAATGAGAATTCTGGCGTTTCGACCCCCAAGCGCTGAGAGGATACTCACGTGAAAATCGCCCGCCTGGCCATTGAACGACCCGTAACGACCTTCATGTTCTACATGGCCATCGTCCTTCTCGGGTTTATTTCGCTGCGTCAGTTGAGCGTCGACCTCCTGCCCAATATCGCCTACCCGCGGCTCTCGGTCATGACCCAATATCCGGGCGTCGCTCCCGAGGAAATCGAGACCCTCGTTTCGGCGCCGCTCGAGGCGGCCGTCAGCCGCGTCCCCGGGCTGCGGCGCGTGGAGTCCGTCTCCAAGGAAGGCGTGTCGTTCCTGACCCTGGAGTTCGCCTGGGGCACCGATATGGATTTCACCATGCTCCACACCCGGGAGGCGCTCAATAACGCGCGCGAAGGCCTGCCCGAGGGCGCCGAGAACCCGGCCATCATTCCCATGGACCCCCAGAGCAAGCCGATTATGGTCCTGGCCATATCCGGCGAGGGCCGTCTTCTGGACCTGAAGGAGTTCAGCCAGGAGCTGGTCAAGCCCCGGCTGGAACAGATCGAGGGGATCGGTTCGGCGGACATCACCGGCGGGGTCGAGCGCGAAATCCGGGTGGAGCTCAACCCGCAGCTCCTGGCACTCTACGGCCTCACGGTCAACGAGGTGGCTTCCCGGATCGACGCCTTCAACCGCAACCTCCAGGGCGGAACGGTCCGCAAAGGCATGTTCGAGTACGCCATCCGCGTCGTCGGCGAATACGAGTCGCTGAAGGAAATCGGGGATATCAACCTGAAAACGACCGGGGACAAGGGCGTCGTCCGCCTCAGGGACATCGCCGCCATCAACGATTCCCTGAAAGAGCGGCAGGGCGTCACCCGCCTCGACCGGAAGGAAAGCATCGGCCTTCTCGTCCGCAAGGAAGCCGGGGCCAATACGGTCAAGGTCACGCGGCTGGCCAAGGACGTCATCGGCCAGATCGCGAAGGAAAACGCCGACATTCACATCTTCATCGTGTCCGAGCAGGCGGGCTACATCGAGTCGGTCATCAAGGCCGTCAAGGACGAGATCTTCCAGGGCGCCATCCTCGTCTTCCTGATTGTCTTCATTTTCCTCCAGGAATGGAAATCCCCCCTCATCATCAACATCGTCATTCCCATCTCGATCATCGCCACCTTCAACCTCCTCTATTTCTGCAACATCACCCTCAACATCATGTCGCTGGGCGGGCTGGCCTTGGGGGTGGGCATGCTCGACGACTGCGCGGATGTCGTCTCGGAAAACATCTTCCGCCACCGGAGCCTGGGGAAACGTCCGGCCGAAGCGGCCTATGTCGGGACCAAGGAAGTCGGCGGAGCGGTCGCGGCCACGGCCTTGACCACGATCGTGGTTTTTCTGCCGATCATCTATGTCCACGGCGTCGCCGGCCCCCTCTTCAAGGACGCGGCGCTGACCGTGACGTTTTCCCTGATCGCCTCCCTCATCTGCGCGCTGACCCTCCTTCCGATGCTCCAGGCCCGCAAGCTGAAGTGGGGCCTCGCCGATCTCGGAGCGGACGGGAGCCCGAAGGACAAATTTCTCAAGCGTCCGGAGCCTGGGAAGAAGCTTCATCCCCTGCTTCGCGGGTATAGAGGAGCCCGCCGGGTCCTTTCGAAAGCCGGGCGGGGGGTTTATCGCCTGGCGGACCTCATCGCCAGCTTCGTGACGCAATGGCTGGCCTTCGTTTTGCGCGTCCTGGCGCTCCCCTTCAAGCCCGTCATCCGGATCGTCTTCCGCGGCTTCAACTCCGTTTACGGGCCTTTTATCGTACGCTACAGGGGTTGGCTCGTCTGGAGCCTCGACCATAAAAGCAAGATCGCCGTCGCTTCGCTGGTCTTTTTCGTCGTCACCTTCGCCATCGGCGGCCTGCTGCCCCGGGAGCATATGCCGCCCATCAAGGCCACCTCGTTCGAGCTGCAGATGAAAACGCCGGTCGACTATTCCCTGGAGCAGACGGGCGATGTCGTGGCCTCCCTTGAGCAATTTCTCCGGACGGCCAAGCCGGTCCAGGTCACGTTCTCCCAGATCGGGATCGTGAGCGGCATGGAAAGCCTGGACCTGGGGGCCTCGCTCAACTCCGCCCGGGTCTACGTCAGGGTCAAGAATCCCTCGGACCTGGAGCCGACGCTGGAGGGCCTGCGCCGCCGCCTGGCCGATTTCCCCGATATCTCCTACACCGTCGCCCGCGAAGAATCGGCCCTGGCCGAATTCCTGGCGTTTTCGACGGGCGAAATCGGCCTCAAGATCCAGGGCAACGACCTCGACAAGCTGCAGGAGATTTCACGGAACCTGGTCGCCCGGCTGAAGCGGGTCAAGGGCATCGTCGACATCAGCACCAACATCGGCGAGGGAAAACCCGAGTTCCGCGTCTCCATCAAGAAAGAAGCCCTGGCCAAGTATCCGAACCTGTCCCCGAGCGTCCTGGGCGATTTTCTGGTCGGCGCCGTCAGGGGGAAAAAGGCCACCGATTTCAACGAGTTGGAGAAAAAGTACGACGTCCTGGTGCGCCTGGGGCAGGGCTCGAGGACAACCGTCGAATCCCTCCTCGACGGTCAATTCCCCCACGCCGGAACCCTCATCCCCTTGCGGGACCTGGTCACGGTCGAGCCGGCGCGCGGGCCGCGGGAGATCCGGCGCGAAAACCAACAGAGGGAAATTCTGATCACCGCCAACCTCCACCAGGCCAAGATCAGCCGGGTCGTCCCGGCCATCAACGAGCAAATCAAGCAGGTGGCCCTTCCCGAAGGGTATCAGATCGTCTACGGGGGCGAGCAGGAAGAAATGGGCAAATCCTTCAAAAGCCTTTTCCTGGCCCTAATCCTGGCCGTCATCCTGACTTACATGATCATGGCCGCCCAGTTCGAGTCGCTGCTCCATCCCTTCCTGGTCATGTTGACCCTGCCGATGGGCGCGGCCGGCGCCTTCGTCTCCCTTCTCATCGGCGGCCAGTCCCTCAACGTCATGTCCATCATCGGCATGGTCGTCCTGGTCGGCCTGGTCGTGGACGACGCCATCGTCGAAATCGATTTCATCAACCAGTTGCGGCGAAGCGGGAAGGCTCTGCGCGAATCCGTCGTCGAAGGCTGCATGACCCGGCTGAGGGCCATCCTGATGGCATCGCTGGATACGGTCTTCGGCCTGACCCCGATGGCCCTCGGCCTGGAGCGGGGGTCGGAGCTCCTCAAGCCGCTCGGGATCGTGGTGGCCGGCGGACTGCTCTTCTCCACCTTCCTGACGCTGATCCTCATCCCGGTCGCCTACGAGGCCGTGGAGGGGGTCATGGAACGCAAAGCGAAGGCCTCCCGCACGGCCCCGGAGACTGCCCGGCCTTAGCCCATGATCAAATTTTTCGTCGAGAAGCCGGTCGCCACCTCGATGCTCTACCTCTCTCTGCTCATCCTGGGCATCTACTCGTTCACCAACACGCCCCTGGAACTGGCGCCCAAGGAGGACTACCCCCAAATCGATCTCCAAACGGGCTGGCCCGGGGTCCCGCCCGAGATCATCCAGACCAAGGTCACCGCCCCGCTCGAAGAAGCCTTGTCTTCGGTCAAGGGCATCCGCAAGATCAGTTCGTCCTCCCGGATCGGGATGTCTCAGATAACGATCGAATTCGACCCGAAAACCAACATGGAATTCGCCAACCTGGCCCTGTGCGAAGAGATCGCCAAGCTGCGGCTGAAAAAAATTCTCCCCTACGGCGTGAGGCCGAACGTTCAAGCCTATGTCCCCGAGGATTTCCGGGTGCGGCCGTTCCTGAGCTATACCATATCGGGCGATTACCCGCTTCAAAAACTCCGCGAGCTGGTCAGGGACAAGATCGTGTTCGGGCTCGGCTCGGTCCGGGGCGTATCGCGAGCGGAGGTGGGCGGCGGCTCGGACGCGGAAATCCTGGTCAGCCTGGACAAAGACAAGCTGAAGACCTGCGGCATCGAACCCTACCAGGTCCTGATGGCCGTCCAGAACCGGATTCGCGTCTATCCGGCGGGAACGATCGTCCAAGGGACGCGCGAATTCCTGTTCAAAGTCAGCGACGCGATCGGCGACCTGAAAGAGATGGGGACGACCATTGTCGGCGTCAGCGGTCAAAACCCGATCCGGCTCTCCGACGTCGCCCGCATCGCGCCGACCTACGGCGAAGTCTATTCCCTGCACCGGATCAACGGCCGGCCGACGATCAGCGTGACGATCGCCAAGGAAAAGGGCGTCAACACGCTGAAGACGGCCGGCGAGGTCAAAAGCAGGCTGGCCGGCCTTCGCCGCTCGCTGCCGTCCGATCTGATCTTCAAGACGGTGGACGACGAGAGCGCCGAGATCCGCCGCAACTTGAACGACCTCGCCAAGCTGGCGGCGATCATCACCGCCGTCGTCTTCCTCATGATCTTCATCGTCCTGAGGCGCGTCGGCCCGTCGCTCCTGATCCTGTCCTCGATCGCCTTCAGCACCGTCATCACTTTCAACCTGATCTACGTCTTCAAGGTCTCGTTGAACATGCTGACCCTGGGGGCCCTGGCGCTCGGGTTCGGCATGTTCGTCGACGATTCGATCGTCGTTTTCGAGAACATTCTCCGGCACCGGGAGAAGGGAGTTGCGCCGCTCGAGGCGGCCTGGAAAGGACCCCGGGAGGTTTTCGTCGCCGTGCTGGCCTCCACCCTGACCACGATCAGCGTCTTTGTCTGCTTCCCCTATTTTCAGGGGCGGCTCAAGATTTACTACCTCCCGTTGGCCGTGGTGATTTCGTCGGCCCTGGCCGCCTCGCTCCTGGTCTCGTTTTCGCTGATTCCAGCCCTCAGCCCTCGGTTTCTTAAAAAGGTGAGGGTCGAGGCTCCCTCCATGGTCCGGAAGCGGTTCGAGAGGTTCCTGTCGGCCGTGCTTCGGCACCCCGTCCCGGTCTTGATCGTCGTTGCCGCGCTTCTCTTCGGCAGCTACAAATGGTTCCGGTCCGAGGTCACGATCGGCGAGTGGTTCCGCTGGTACTCTCAGGAACGGCTCTACGTTTACGTGGGCCTGCCGGCCGGGTCGAACATCGAACAGACCGACGCGGTCATCAAGGCCTTCGAGGACAAAGTCCTCGCCGGCCCCTATCCCAAGGAAATGAACGCCCAGGTCTCGGCCGAAAGGGCTTCTCTGGACATTCGATTCCCGACTGAAATCGAACGCTCGTTCCGGCCCTACGCGCTCAAGGAAGAGCTCATCCAGCTCGCCACCCAGTTCGCGGGCATCGACGTCTACGTTATGGGATTCGACCCCCAAGGCTACTATTCCAGCATGGGAACCGGAACCTTCTACAGCTCGCGGATCAAATTTTACGGCTACAACCTGAAAAAGCTCCGGGAGATCGCGTCCCGGCTGGAGAATCAACTTAAGCTCAACCCCCGCATCAAGGAGGTCCGGACCGTATCCAGCCGTTTCGAATATTATCGAGGAGACTCGTACGAGAACATCCTCAAGATCGATCCGGAAGCCCTGGGCAGGCACGATATCGATCCCGCCTATCTCTACGCCTATCTGAGCACGCTTCTGCGCGGAAATTTCGGGACGCCGATCAGGTTGATCATGTCCGGCAAGGACATGGCCGTCTCCGTGAAGTATCCCGAGGCCGACCGGACGGACTTGCGAAGTCTTCTCGATGCGCTGATCAGGACGCGGGGCGGCGAGTACCTTCGCCTGGGCGAGATCTCGAGTCTCGAGGAACGGCCGATCGCCGGCTCGATCGACCGCGAGAACCAGCGCTTCCAGCAGACCGTCATGTGGGAGTTCCGGGGCCCGTCCAAGGCCGAGGAGAAATACCGGAAATCCGTCTTCGCCTCGCTCCGGCTGCCCCCGGGCTTCTCGGCGACCCTGGACGAGGGTTGGCTCATGACCGGGGAGGAAAAGGGCCAGATCGCCCTGGCCATCGCTTTTTCCCTGGTTTTCATCTTCATGATCCTGGCCGCGCTCTATGAATCCTTCCTCCACCCGTTTTTCATCATGTTGGCCGTGCCGCTGGCCCTGATCGGCGTGTTCGTCGCTTTCGTCATCGCCAAGTATCCTTTCGACAGCTCGGCCTACATCGGCGTCGTTTTGCTGGGAGGGATCGTCGTCAAGAACGCCATCCTGCTCGTCGATCATATCAACCTGAAGAGGCGGCAAGGCCTGCCGTTGGCCGAGGCCGTGATCGTCGGAACCCGGGACCGCATCCGCCCGATTTTCATGACGACCAGCACCACCGTCTTCGGCATGCTGCCCATGCTGCTTCTGCAGGCGGAGTCCGGCGTCAAGCGCCAGATCTGGTCCACGCTGGCCCTGTCCACCTTGGGCGGCCTGGTCACCTCGACGATCTTCCTCCTGGTCGTGATCCCGATTTTTTATTTCTACGGCGACCGGCTGCGCGGCTGGGCCGGCAGAAAAGTCGCCGAGTTGCGGCGTCCGGATCAATAGATTATAGACCGCGGAAATTTCCTCCCGGCCCATCGCTCAGATCCATTATTCCTATCTGGACATCGCGGCCCTTTTTAGATATGAATAGACAATGCCCGCTCATGAAGAAGGCGCCGGTATCCGCCCGGAATTTTCGTCGACATGAACGAGGAGGATCCATGAGAAAGTATTTGCCCCGCCTTGTGATATTCGCCGTCCTGGCGATTATCCTTAGCACGATTTCAACCCTCGCGGCCGAGAATCGGGGCATCGAACACGGGACCCGCTACGACCGGCTGGTCATCCGCAACGTCATCGTCATCGACGGCAAGGGCACGCCGCCCCGCGGCCCGCTGGACGTCATCGTCCAAGG
>Ga0315274_10013903_pt1 | contig 11440 bp, 8 predicted proteins | sample YL17G02_20_MG_FD_203700 | JGI IMG/M metagenome (GOLD analysis project Ga0315274, IMG submission 203700) | Sediment microbial communities from Yellowstone Lake, YNP, Wyoming, USA - YL17G02_20 | ecosystem: Environmental > Aquatic > Freshwater > Lake > Sediment | place: USA: Wyoming | collected...
CTTCGAGTATCTTGGCGGCGATACGGAGGTCTTCGAGTCTCCCGTTAGTACAGCTGCCTATGTGGACCTGGTCGACTGGGACTTCGCCGACATCCCGGACGGGCTTGACATTGTCTACTCTGTAGGGGACTGCGACAACGGGTTCCAGTGTAGACGCGTCGTATTCGACGGTCTTCTCGTAGACGGCATCGGGGTCTCCGTGGATAAACCTGTATGGGGATAGACCCTTCTTCTCTAGGTAGGCGGCCGTCTGATCGTCGGGCTCGACCACCCCGTTCTTGGCCCCCATCTCGACCACCATGTTGCAGAGGGTCATCCGCTCATGTATCCCCATGGCTTTGACTGCTGGACCGTTGAACTCGACGGTCATGTATGTTGCGCCGTCGGCCCCGAACTGTCCAATGATGTAGAGGATCAGGTCCTTTGCGGCCACTGGGGGCTTCAGCTTCCCGTTGATGACTACCTTGACTGCTCGGGGGACTTTGAACCATAATCTGCCGGTCAGCATGACGGAGCCTACCTCGGTAGAGCCTATCCCGGTCGAGAAGGCGCCCACTGCCCCGTAGGTGCAGGTGTGGCTGTCACCGCCCACGATCACCTCGGCTGGCTTGACATGGTTCTCCATCATGACCTGGTGGCAGACCCCGCCTCTCCCCACGTCGTAGAAGTTGTCCAGCCCCTCTTTGAGTGCGAATTCGCGGCAGATCCGGTGCAGTTCAGCCGCGTTCTCGTCGTTGGCCGGGACAAGATGGTCCAGGATGAGGACCACCCGCTTGCTGTCCCAGACACGGGTTCCCCCCATCTGGTGGAAAGCTTCTATGGCGAGGGGAGCGGTTATGTCGTTGGCCATGACCTTATCTATTCGTGCCTCAACTATGTCGCCTGGACTGGCGTTGCCGACGCCGGATGCTTGGGCAAGTATCTTCTCGGTAATGTTCATGCGGGTGAGTCTACCTCTTGCCCACACCGGACATACCTCGGATGAACTCGCCCGCCTTCTCTAAGCGTGTGTTCTCCCATTCCTTCATGAGTTTCTCGAATAGGGGCCGGCCTTGCCTGTCCTCTCGCAGCCATTCTCGCGCGAAGGCGCCGCTTTTTACTCTCTGTGCCGCTCGCTGCATATTCCTCTTCACGCGGGAGTCGATCACCTTTGGGCCGACTGTCATGCCCCCGTACTTTGCCGTGTCCGAGACGGCTCTGAGCATACCGATGATGCCGCCTCTATAGATCTGGTCGACGATGAGCTTGACCTCGTTGCATGCCTCGAAGTAGGCCAGTTCAGGCTGATACCCATTCTCGACCAAGATGTCGAAGCCGTTCCTGATCAGCTCGATGATTCCCCCGACTAGGACAACTTGCTCGCCGATGAGATCGCTCTCAGTCTCGTCCTTGAATGTTGTCTCTAGGACGCCTGCCTTGGTAGCTCCGAGGGCCTTCGCCATCGCGAGGGCCGTGTCCTTGGCCCTGCCGGTGTGGTTCTGCTGGACGGCGAACAAGGCGGGGACTCCGAAGCCGTCTACGTAGAGCTCTCTGACGGAGGCGCCAGGTCCCTTGGGTGCGACCATGACGACGTCCACATTGTTGGGAGGTTTGATAGTCTTGTAGTGGATATTGAAGCCGTGGCTGAAGCAGAGTGTCTTGCCTTCAGTCATGTAGCGGCGGATACTCTGTCGGTAGACGGATGGTTGGACGGTGTCAGGTAGGAGCATGTGTATGATGTCGGCCGCCTTCGCGGCGTCTCGGAATGTGCGGACGTCGAAGCCATCGTTCTTTGCCCGGCTCCACGATTTTCCGTCCTCGCGGAGGCCGAGGACTATTTTGACTCCTGAGTCACGCATGCAGTTGGCTTGGGCGTTTCCTTGGCTACCGTAGCCCATGACTGCGACTGTCTTCCCTCTTAGCGCGGATGGGTCCGCGTCGTTCTCGGTGTAGACTTTGGCCATGTGTGATTCCTCATTACCAATTCAATTTCTGAATTTCATTTCTAGGCTGGTCATTCTCTAATGGCTTTTCCCCCGCGGGCTAGGGCGGTTATGCCAGTTCTGGCTATTTCCTTTAGGCCGAAGTGGCGGGTGAGTTCTATGAAGGCGTCGATCTTGTCTGAGTCCCCTGTTACCTCAATTATGAGTGAGTCCGGCGCGACGTCGATTATCTGGCCGCGGAAGATCCCCGTATACTGGATGACCTCTGTGCGGGCGTTGGAGTCCGCTGTGTGGACCTTTACGAGGGCCATCTCGCGTATGACTGCGTCGTGGGAGTCGAGTTCGTTGACCTTCACAACATCTATCAGCTTGTTCAGCTGTTTTATCACCTGCTCGATGGTCCACTCATCGCCCTTGACGGCTATTGTCATACGGGCCATGTCGCTCTGCTCGACAGCGCCGACGCTGATGCTGTCGATGTTGAAGTTGCGTCGCCTGAACATGTTCGCCACCTCGTATAGGACACCAGGCTTATTCTCGACGAGGCATGCGATCACGTGGCTCTGAACCTGAGCCTGGCCGCGAACCTGCTGCGTTGTAGCGGTCATTCCAAGATCATCTCCTTCAGTGCACTCCCTGAAGGAACCATGGGGAACACATTCTCCTCAGGCGATATCGGTACATCAATAACCGTTGTCACGTCGCTGCCTATGGCCTTGCGGACCACGCTTGAGAACTCGGCCAGCGAACCGATGCGGACGCCGTCTGCCCCATAGGCGTCGGCCAGCTTCACGAAGTCCGGCACTCCCTTGAGGTCCATTCCGCTGTAGCGCCTGTTGTAGAAGAGGCGCTGCCACTGGGCAATCATGCCTAGGACCGAGTTGTTGAGGACCACGACTATGACTGGGATGTGCTCGTTCACCGAGGTCGCCAGATCCTGCTCCGTCATAGTGAAGCTTCCGTCGCCCGCGATGTCGGCCACTGGCACGTCGGGCCGAGCCACCTTTGCGCCTAGGGCTGCTGGGAACCCGAAGCCCATTGTGCCCAGGCCTCCGCTGGTCATGTATGTTCTGGGCAGTAGGGCGGGATAGTACAGGCCTCCCCATGACTGGTTCTGTCCGACCTCAGTCGCGACTATGGCGTTTGGGGGTAGGGCTTTGCGGAGCTCGGTGAGGACGTCCTTGGGCCTCAGGTAGGGCCCCTCGATGTGGTTGTCGTTCTTGGGCTTGAACTGGTCGCGTATCTCGGTTATCCTCTTGGCCCATATTGAGTCCATGCGCTTGGCCAGCCTTTCGAGTACCTGTGCGTTGATCTGTGTCAGGGTCTTCTTGGCATCTGCGACTATTGGAAGGTCGACCTTGGCGTTCTTGCCTATCTCGGCCGAGTCCACGTCGACGTGGATGATCTTGGCGTCGGGGCAGAACTGGTCGATCTTGCCGGTGGTCCGATCTGAGAACCGGCAGCCCACGGTGAGGAGCACGTCTGCTTCGAGGATGAGCTTGTTCGCCTCGATCGTGCCGTGCATCCCGACGACTCCCAGCGAGAGCGGGTGGGTCTCTGGGAATGCTCCTTTGCCCATCAGGCTGGTCCCGACTGGCATCTGAAGGTGCTCGGCCAGGGCCAAAACCTCCGGCGATGCGCCTGAGAGTATGGCGCCTCCTCCCACAAGCATCATTGGCCTCTCCGAGTTGACAAGCATCTCGGTAGCTCTCTTCACCTGGACTGGGTGGGGGTCGATATTCGGGTTGTAGCCTCGGATGACCACCGGCACGTCGAAATCCATCTCGGCCTCATCCGTCATCACGTCTTTAGGCACGTCTATGATTACTGGTGCCGGCCTCCCGGTGGTGGCTATGTGGAAGGCCTTCTTGAAGATGTCCGGTATCTCGGCGGCGCTTCTGGCTTGGAAGGCGTACTTCGTTATCGGCGTCATGATGCCCACTATGTCCGCCTCCTGGAACCCGTCTCTACCGATCATGGGCCTCGTGACCTGGCCAGTGATGGCCACAACTGGCGACGAGTCCATATATGCGGTCGCCACGCCTGTCACCAGGTTAGTCGCCCCCGGCCCAGAGGTTGCTACGCACACGCCGGGTTTCCCGCTTGCTCGGGCGTAGCCATCCGCCATGTGGGCAGCGCATTGCTCATGGTGTACAAGTATGTGTCGGATCTCGGAGTCATAGAATACGTCGTAGAGTGGGAGGGTGGACCCACCTGGTATTCCGAAGACTTCCTTCACTCCCTGCTTCTTCAGGGATTCCTCGATGGCCTTGGCTCCATTCATCTTTTTTGTCATTGAGTCATCTCTCTCGATTGGGTTTGGTCCTGGCTTGTAGAAGGTATACAGTAGCTACTGTTCGTAGAATTCTTCTCGTCTACGGCGGGGATTGATTCTGAGGGGTCCGTGAAGCTATGGAATAAAACGATCCAGCCGGTGTCCGGCTGTGAGAACGCGATTCCTCCAGTACATCCCTGCTCCTCCAACGAATGGATTCTCAGTCCGCCCTCGACTATAAAAACTTTCTTCACCCACAATCTGTCCCGTGAGAGGCATATCAACATGAAACGAAGCCGATTCCCAGCCCTGAAGACGACATAGCAGCCTCACCAATAATATATCGCCTCAACGAATATTCATTTGACTCGTCAATGACACCCGATGAATGGCTACCGGAGAAGACGCTCGGCTTCATCGTGAACCCCGTAGCGGGCATGGGAGGGGCCGTAGGCCTGAAAGGGACGGATGGGAAGGAAACCCTCCGCCTAGCAGTGGAACTTGGCGCCAAGCCAGTCGCCCCCCTCAGGGCTGAAGCGTTTCTAAGGTCCCTCGAAGCCGTGAAAGAAGGCCTCTTCCTACTCGTGGGCGCGGCGGGGATGGGCCAAGAAGTCGCGGCGAAGCTCGGTTTTAGACACAAGGTCATCGAGGAAGAGGAGGAGAGTGGGGCAGACACGAGCCAAGAGACGGTGATGCCAGTGTCGGAGACAACTGGGGACGATACCCGGAGGACCGCGAAGGCCATCATGAAGGTCGGTGTGGATCTCTTGGTCTTCTGCGGAGGTGACGGCACGGCGCGGGATGTGTTCGACGCAGTTGGTACGCGGTTTCCGGTGCTTGGAGTACCGACGGGGGTGAAGATGCACAGCGCAGTCTTCGCCACCAACCCCACGGCGGCCGCAGTGATGGTTGCCCGTTATCTCTGGGAGGGGCTTCCCCTGAGGGAGGCTGAGGTGATGGACGTTGACGAGGAGGCTTTCCGGAGCGGGCGGCTCTCGGCGAAGCTCTACGGTTATGTGTTCGTCCCCTATGAGCCGAGGCTTGTGCAGGCCTCGAAGCTTGAGACCCCAATGACCGAGTCCGAGCTTAACAACCAGGCGGGCTTAGCCCTCTACGTGATCGAGGAAATGAGGCCGGGCATCATGTACATCATGGGTCCTGGCACGACCACTCGGACTGTTGCGGATCTCCTTGAGGAGGGGAAGACCCTGCTCGGAGTCGACTTGTTCCTGGACAAGAAGCGCGTCGCCGCAGACGTGAACGAGGCTCAGATCCTTGAGTTGACCAAGGGCCTGGAGGTGAGGATATTTGTGACACCCATCGGCGGCCAAGGCTTCATCTTCGGTAGGGGCAACCAGCAGATAAGCCCAAGGGTAATTCGCCAGATAGGCCTCGGCAATATCATCGTCATCGCGACCAGGGGCAAGCTCAGAGCCTTCAAGAGTCTCAGAGTCGACACGGGGGACCCTGAACTCGATAAACAGCTCGCTGGCTTCATCAGGGTCGTCACAGACTATAGGCAGGAACAGATGGTTAGAGTCGAGTAACAGGGCCCGAAAAAAGGGAAAGGGGGCGAAAGGGTTATGGTAGCTCGCAGAGCCACGGGTAGAGCTTCTTTAGTTTCGCGACGGCTTTTGCGACTTCTGCCTCGGGGTACTCGTAGGCCTGCAGTTTGCCGTGGAGGAAGTCGTTGTAGGCTTGCATGTCGAAGTAGCCGTGTCCGCAGAGGAGGAATAGAAGTGTCTTCTCTTCTCCGGTCTCTCTACACCTGACTGCCTCGTCTATGACTGCTTTGAGGCCGTGACTCGGCTCGGGGGCGGGTATGATGCCCTCCGTTTCTGCGAATAGCTTGGCAGCCTCGAAGACTTCGACCTGGTTGTAGGCGACGGTCTCGACTTGCTTCTCCTTGGCTAGTAGGCTGAGGGTGGGAGCCTTACCGTGGTAGCGTAGTCCGCCAGCGTGTATTGGGGGTGGTATGAAGTCGTGTCCCAGACTGTACATCTTGATTAGGGGCGTGAGCCTCGCTGTGTCGCCGTGGTCGTACATGTATTCGCCCTTGGTTATGCTCGGGCAGGCGGTAGGCTCAACGGCCACGAACCTGGTGTCCTTCGGCGCTTTCTTGGAGATCTTGTCGTAGTAGAAGGGCCAGAAGATTCCTGAGAAGCTGCTGCCGCCGCCTATGCAGCCGTAGATGGCGTCTGGATAGTCGTCGACCTTTTCGAACTGTTTTTGGGTCTCGAGGCCTATCACGGTCTGGTGTGTGAGGACGTGGCTGAAGACGCTGCCGATGGCATAGTTCGCTTCCTCATGGGTGAGGGCGTCTTCGACGGCCTCGCTTATGGCAATGCCGAGGCTGCCGGGGTTCTCAGGGTCCTCGGCTAGCATGCTTCGTCCCGCTTCTGTCATGGAGCTTGGGCTCGGATACACGTCTGCGCCCCAGAGCTCCATCATTGTCTTCCTGTAGGGCTTCTGGTCGTAGCTGACCCTGACCATGTAGACGGTCCCCTTCATTCCGAAGGCCTTGCATCCGAAGGCCAGGGCACTTCCCCACTGGCCTGCGCCGGTCTCGGTCGCAATCCGTTTGATGCCTTCCTTCATGTTGTAGTATGCTTGGGGGACGGCTGTGTTGGCTTTGTGGCTTCCTGGTGGGCTATCGCCCTCGTACTTGTAGTATATCTTGGCCGGGGTCTTCAGGGCCTTCTCGAGTCTCGTCGCCCTGATTAGGGGTGTCGGCCTCCAAATTCTGTAGATGTCTCTGACCTCTTCGGGTATGTCTATCCACCGGTCCTGGCTCATCTCTTGGCCTAGGATGGCTTTTGGGAAAATCCTGGGGACTATTCCTGGCCCGGGCTGTCTCGTATCTGGGTCTAAGATGGGGGGCAGCGGCTTGGGCAGGTCGGGGTGTATGCAGTACCATTGTTTTGGTATTTCGTCTTCTCCTAGTAGTATCCTTGTGGGTGGCATTTTTGTTACTCTCAGCTAGTTTGTGCCGATGTGGATAGACCAGCACAAATATAAGCGTTATTGTACATAAGTGTACGGCGCTATGTGGAAGAAGATAAGCCACCACTTCGAAGACTCACCATCCAAACTCAAAGTCGCCAGGCTCCTGGTCGAAACAGGCATCAGAGTAGACAAGAAAGGCCGGACATACGTCGGAGAAATCGAGATACCCGCCACCAAGATAGCCTCAGCAGCACACGTAGACAGACGCATAGTACGCGAAACGGCGAAGGCGATCTTGGACACGGAGGAGCTCAGGAACCTCTTCCTCTCTCTAAGGCCCGCTGGGCCCCTAATGAGAGACGTAGCACCTTACCTAGGCTTCGGAGTAGTCGAGATCCGTGCCCAGCCAGCCGCAATCGGAATAATCGCAAAGACAACCGCCCTCATATCCGACTCAGGCATCAGCATCAGACAAATCCTGGCCGAGGACCCGGAGATATCTCCCGACCCCAAGCTCATCGTGGTCACCGAGAAGCCCATACCCGGGGAACTCCTACACAAACTCCTCCGCATACCCACCGTGTCAAAGGTAAGCATATCCTGAGCCAAGCACGCGTTAGGTTAGCCTGCCTGAGAGAGGGATGATAATCAAATCTGCTTCACTTGACGCCTCTTCAATGCTTCTGCTCCTTCCGGCTCGGCTGTCGACGGAGCTGTGTCCAGCATCATAACCTTTATCTGTTGACCGGGAGCCTGTGGTTAGTCTATTGGACGGAGCTGTCAATGAGGGATCGCTTTATCAGGGCCGAAACCCGAAGCTGTGGAAATTACCAGAGAGCCTCATAGTCTAATGTATCCCTCTCCTGGCATCGGATATTCTGGTGCGAGGCTGGACAGAGTTCGTTTTCTAGACACAACGCTCCGCGACGGCGAACAGACCCCTGGGGCAAGCCTGACCCCCGAGAAAAAACTTCGAATCGCGAAGAGACTCGACGAATTGGGAGTCCACATAATCGAAGCCGGGTCCGCCGTTGCAAGCGAGGGCGAGGTCAAGGCAATCCAGCTCATAGCCAAGGAGAAGCTCCGAGCAGAGGTCATGAGCTTCGCGCGAGCACTCAGAACAGACATCGACGCGGTCGTCAAGAGTGAAGCCCGAAGCGTGCACCTCGTCGTACCCACCTCACCCACCCACCTAAAGTACAAGCTGAGGAAGGGCGAGGCAGAGGTCATCGAGATGGCCGTGGATACGACCCAGTACGCAAAGAACCATGGCCTCATCGTGGAACTCTCCTCTGAGGACGCGACGCGGAGCGAGATGAGGTTCCTGAAGGAAGTGTTCTCAGCAGGAATCGAGGCGGGCGCGGACAGGCTCTGCGCATGCGATACTGTAGGCGTGCTCACACCCGAGAGGTCGCGCGAGTTCTACGGTGAGCTAAGCAGGTCATTCAAGGTCCCCCTGAGTGTCCACTGCCACGACGACTTCGGCATGGCAGTAGCAAACTCCATCGCCGGCCTGCAGGCCGGGGCACTTGAGGTTCATGTAACTGTCAACGGGGTGGGAGAGCGAGCGGGGAACGCGTCCCTGGAGGAGGTTGTGATGGCTCTCTCATCCCTCTATGGAGCGGATGTATCCATCGACACGAAGCTCCTGTACGGCACTTCTCGTCTGGTGTCGCGGCTAATGGGCCTCCCACTGCAGCCCAACAAGGCGATCGTCGGCGACAACGCGTTCACCCACCTCTCAGGCATCCACGCGCACGGTGTGGCAGCGAACCCTGTGACATACGAGCCCATCCCTCCTGAGCTGGTTGGGGCAACGAGGCGGATTGCCACGGGCAAACTCTCCGGGACCAGTGGCATCAAATCCTTCTTGAAGGAGCTTGAGCTACGTCCAACAGAGGACCAGTCGAAGGAGATATTCCAGCGGGTGAAGGGCTTGGGCGACCGGGGCAAGGTTCTGACGGACGTGGACCTTTACTCGATAGCGGAGATGGTCATGGATCTGCCTCCTCTGAGGCCGGTCAAGCTCGAGGAGCTGACCGTCATGACCGGCAATAGGATTACGCCGACGGGGACTGTGAGGATACGGGTTGATGGCGACTTGGTCACCGAGGCCGCAACCGGCATCGGGCCTGTGGACGCTGCCATAAACGCTATTAGGAAAGCCATGGCTCAGGCGACAGATATAATCCTGGTCGGATACAACGTCAAGGCCATCACAGGCGGCACAGACGCCCTCGTCGAGGTTTCAGCGGTGCTACAGAGAGGCGGGACACAGGTCTCATCCACCGGTGCCCACGGCGACATCGTCATGGCCAGTGTTGAGGCCTTGCTCGGCGGAATGAACGTCCTGATGGCAAGCGCGAGCAGGAACAGGAACAACAACGGTAATGGAGGAAAGAAGAAGGAATGATGCGGAGTGACGCGATAAAGAAGGGGCTAGAGAGGGCCCCCCACAGGGCTCTTCTGAGGACGCTGGGTGTGTCCCAGGAGGACCTGGACAAGCCCTTCATAGGAATAGCCAACAGCTACAACACTATTGTGCCAGGGCATATGCACCTTGACAGAGTGGCCAAGGCTGTTGCCGATGGGATTAGGGCGGCGGGCGGCATGCCCTTCGAATTCAACACGATCGCCGTCTGCGACGGCATAGTAATGGGCCACGAGGGAATGAAGTACTCCCTCCCCTCCAGAGACATAATCGCCGATTCCGTCGAGATAATGGTCCAGGCACACCGCTTCGACGGAGTAGTCATGGTCACCAACTGCGACAAGGTAACGCCGGGCATGCTAATGGCGACGGCCCGCCTCAACGTCCCCACGATCGTCGTCACAGGTGGGCCAATGCTATCAGGCTTATATCGCGACAAGAAGCTGGGCGTAATCGCCATGTTCGAGGCGGTCGGAGAGGCCAAGGCCGGGAAGATAACCATGGACGAGTTGAAAATCTACGAGGAGCTCGCATGCCCGACGGCAGGCTCATGCAACGGGATGTTCACCGCAAACACGATGGCATGCATAACAGAGGCCTTAGGACTAATGTTGCCGGGCTCAGCGACCATACCTGCCGAAGACGCCCGTCGCATGCGAGTGGCGAGAGCATCCGGCAGCATCGCAGTCCAACTCGTGAAGAGGGAAGCCAGGCCGTCACTCATACTTACAGCAGAAGCCTTCGAGAACGCGATAATGGTAGACCTCGCGCTGGGAGGCTCGACGAACACTGTTCTCCACCTCTCGGCCATAGCCCAGGAGGCCGGCGTGCCGCTGAGCCTGGAGACCTTCGACTCACTGGCTCGACGTGTGCCGCACCTGTGCAATATGAGCCCGGGGGGACCCTACACTATGGAGGAGCTGGACAGGGCAGGCGGGATACCCGCCGTGATGAGGGAGATAAGCCCAATGCTTCACAGTGACGCCAAAACCGTCAACGGCAAGACGATTGACGAGAACATCAGGGACGCACCGATAAGGGACAGGGATATCATAAGACCCCTATCCAATCCTGTCCACAAGGAGGGCGGAATAGCCATCCTACGAGGGAACCTGGCCCCCGATGGCGCAGTTGTGAAGACCGCTGCGGTTCCATCCGGGATGAGCATCTACTCAGGCAGAGCCCGCGTCTTCGACTCGGAGGAGACTGGGATGAAGATGATCATGGACTGCAAAATAGGGAAAGGTGACGTGGTCGTCATAAGATACGAGGGCCCGAAGGGTGGACCAGGTATGAGGGAGATGCTGTCCGTCACCGGGGCAATAGCAGGCATCGGTCTCCTGAACACAGTTGCCCTAGTAACGGACGGACGATTCTCAGGAGGAAGTCAGGGTCTATGTATCGGCCACGTATCACCCGAGGCAGCCGAAGGCGGCCCAATCGCAGTCATCCAAGATGACGACACAATAGACATCAACATCCCCGAAAGAAGCCTATCCATCAGACTCCGAGACGAAGAGATCCGAAGAAGACTGGATGCATGGAGGCCACCCGTAAACAAGGAGCTCAGAGGCTATCTCCGCCGATACCAGGCCATGGTCAGTTCAGCAAACACAGGAGCCACCTTGGCCAACCACCGCTAGGCCTGATGCATCCACAACATTATGCCTGTGCTGGCTCTCCATGAGTGTGTTCCAGGCCAGTCGCAAACTCTTTTAAAGAGCTGTCAAGATTATCTGCGCCTACACGTTGGAAGGCATAGATCGAGTTGCCCCAAGAGAGCGTAGTGTACATCGACGGCAAATACTACCCCAAGAGTGAGGCGAAGGTAAGCGTCTACGACCACGGGTTCCTCTACGGCGATGG
>Ga0315274_10013907_pt1 | contig 11439 bp, 10 predicted proteins | sample YL17G02_20_MG_FD_203700 | JGI IMG/M metagenome (GOLD analysis project Ga0315274, IMG submission 203700) | Sediment microbial communities from Yellowstone Lake, YNP, Wyoming, USA - YL17G02_20 | ecosystem: Environmental > Aquatic > Freshwater > Lake > Sediment | place: USA: Wyoming | collected...
ATCCTTAGCATTATGTTGATCCAGCCAGGCTTGCAGGATTAGCAGGGTTTGCATCAGCTTTCGCAGCGGTTGAGTCTGCAGCCGGTTCGAAACAATTTCAGAATGTTCCACTGATGCGGTACCTACCAGCAGCGGTCTTCCAGGAATATGGTAGCGGATGATTTCCTGAATGATGGCGCGCAGTTTTGCTTCTGTGGTTCGATAGATCACATCCGGATAATCTTTGCGTTTCCAAAACATTTCTTTTTTCTCCGCATCATCTCTGCGGGCGTAATAGGAATAGGAATAACCCTGTTCATCTTTTTTATCCAGGGCGGTTAGATCGGATTGACCGCTGGAAGCCAGGTAATCCAGGTTGGTGGGAATGCTGGTTACAGCCAATTTATAAATCGAATAAAATTCTTCCGCTTCAGTCATCGCTGTACCAGTCATGCCAGCCAGTTTGGTATATTTTCTGAAGTAATTTTGCAAAGTGATGGTGGCGTAAGTGATGTTCTCTGGTCGAACCCGGACACCTTCTAGAGCTTCTACTGCCTGGTGCAGTCCTTCCGACCAGCGTCTTCCAGGCATTAATCGCCCGGTGAATTCATCAACTATGATCACCTGTCCGCTCTGGATAATATAGTCCTTGTTTTTCTTAAAAAGAAGTTTGGCTTTTAAAACCTGTTCCAGGTATCCAAGCAAGCGTGCCTGCTCAGGATTAAGTTCCTCAGGACGGTCCGGGTCGCGCAGAGTCACACCCAGAATTTCCTCAATGCGGGCTTCACCTGCTTCGGTCAGTGCGACATTGCGATCTTTTTCGTTGAAATCGTAGTCCCCCTCACGCAATTGCTTGACTGCCTGAGACATACGCATATACCACTGAGATTCATCTGCAGCTGGCCCGGAGATGATCAGCGGGGTGCGGGCTTCATCGATCAGGATGTTGTCTACTTCATCCACAATGGCATAGTGGTGACCGCGTTGGACACGTTCTTGAATACTGTTGGTCAGGTTATCACGCAGGTAATCAAACCCAAACTCATTATTCGTTCCGTAGATAATATCGGCTTCATAAGCTTCCTGCCGGGTGACCACTTTCAATTGGTGCTGATCTTCACGGGAGGATTTAGTTTCCAGGTCCACCAGAAAGGCATTCTTGGCATTATCGGTGCGTCCTGCCATTTGCAGAACGCCTACGCTCATGCCCAGCATAATAAAAATGGGACCCATCCAGCGCGCATCCCGCCGTGCCAGATAATCATTCACTGTTACCAGGTGCACACCATTACCTGACAGAGCATTCAGGTAAAGAGGCAACGTGGCTACCAGGGTTTTACCTTCTCCGGTGCGCATCTCAGCAATTTTGCCTTCATGCAGAACCATTCCGCCTATTAATTGCACATCGTAATGACGCAGTCCAATGCTGCGTTTACTGGCTTCGCGCACAGCGGCAAATACCTCTGGAAGAAGGTCGTCCAACGTTTCCCCTTGCTCAAGCCGCTGGCGGAATTGAACAGTTGAAGCATGCAACTGTTCATCGCTGATGCTCTCGTATTTTTCTTTTTCTAATTTGTTGATTTGCTGAATTACAGGAGAATATTTCTCCAGAATTTTTTTTATTGGGTCGCCACCCAGGGCTTGCGCTACTTTTTTGAACATTCGTGTCCCTTTCGGTGCGATTATAGCATAGCGAAAATAGTAGCATGATTAAACGAAAAGCCCCTGATTTTTACAGGGGCTTGGATGAATAAACGAGAGGAACATTAAATTTGGATGGGCTTGTTGTCAATTCCTTCGGCTGCCTCCATGAGCACTTCACTAAGGGTCGGGTGCGCATGAACATTATTGGCGACCTGTTCTGCGGTAAGTTCCATTTGCTGAGCCAGGGTCAATTCCGGAAGCAGCTCCGAGACTTCAGGTCCGATCAGGTGTGCCCCAAGGATCTCGCCATATTTGGCATCGGTAATGATCTTGGCAAATCCAGTGGTTTCTCCCAATCCCACCGCTTTGCCGTTCGCTTGGAAGGGGAACTTGCTGATTTTTAATTCATGGCCTGCTTCTTTAGACTGGCCTTCAGTCATACCAAAAGAAGCCACTTGCGGCTGGCAGTAGGTTACCCGTGGCATATTTTGGTAATTCAATGTTCGGCTTTGCTTTCCTGTCATGTTTTCTGCGCAGATTATTCCTTGGGCGGAGGCGACATGTGCTAGTAGCAATTTACCAGTTACATCACCAATTGCCCAAACACCTGAAACGTTGGTGGCCATTTTTTCATTGATTTCAATGAAACCCTTTGAATTAAGTACCACCCCTGCTTCTTCGAGGCCCAAATTGGCTGTGTTGGGGCGGAAACCAATAGCTACCAGGGCTTGTTCGGCTTCAATGGTGGTCTGTCCGCTTTCATTAGAGACTTTGATAGCCACACCATTGTCAGTCGCGGTGAGTGATTCAACTTTATGACCTGTGTAAAGCTTAATACCACGTTTGGTAAAGGCTTTCCCCAGTTCTGTGCTGACCTCTCCATCTTCCAAAGGCAGCACGTTCGGCAGCATTTCCACCAGGGAGACCTGCACCCCGTAACCACTCCATACGGTGGCAAACTCTGCTCCAATCGCTCCGGCGCCAATAATCACGGCTGTCTTGGGTAATTGGGTTTGAAGGATGGCTTCCCGGTAGCTCAGTATCCGCTTTCCGTCCACCATCCAGCCCGCAGGAATGAATGTATGGGAGCCAGATGCAATTACAATATTTTTAGTTTTCAGATTCTGCAACTTACCATCTGCCAGGGTAACGTTCACTTGGTCTTTTCCAGCTAACCTGGCGATTCCCATGACTACATCGATCTGGTTTTTCTTCATCAGATAAGCAACGCCGCGCGTTAACCGGTCGGAAACCTGGCGGCTGCGTTTCACAGCTGCGCCATAATCCAGCCGCAGGTTATCAAAACTAATCCCGAATTCAGCTGACCTTTCGCGCAGTGTGTGTGCCAGTTCAGCATTTTTTAATAATGCTTTGGATGGGATACACCCAATGTTCAAGCACACACCGCCCAGCCATTCTTTTTCCACAATCGCCGTTTTAAGGCCAAGTTGGGATGCTTTTATGGCGCAGACATATCCCCCGGGTCCAGCGCCAATGACAACGACATCATATTCACTCATAATCGCCTCTTTGTAATGTAGAGCAAAGCTATTCTCATGATTTTGTTTGCGCAGCGATTATACAATCATTTTTCCTTTCTTTATCGATTTAAAAAAAACAATAATGGGAGGTGATGCTGTGTGTTGGCATATCCCAACGTGAGAATTATCGTGTCATCAATCTTCAGCTATGGAAGAGACCGCGGCTGCTTTTGAAGCGGAAGTTATCGTTATCCTGCATTTGGTTGAAGGTGAGATGCAATTCACCCGTCTATTGGAAGAAATTCGAACAACAACACGAAGATTAAAGGCAATTGAAAATATTCTCTTACCGCGCTTGGAAGCAGAGCGAAATTACATCCGCATGGCATTGGAGGAACGTGAACGTTCTGATCATAACCGTCTGAAAATTGCCAAAATAATTCTGGAAATAAAGTAATCCACGACACAATTGAAATAAACTATCCCTTCTGCTTCAGGATGGCATCACACATTTTTGCCACCCGCACCATCGCTTGTACATCGTGTACACGGATGATATCCGCCCCTCTGGTAATGCTGATAGCGGTTGCTGCAGAAGTCCCCTCAAGGCGCTGTTCAGAGGGTAGGTTGAGTGTTGCGCCGATGAATGATTTGCGCGAAGGACCAATCAAAATGGGATAACCCATTGCTTTGATCTCATCCAGGCGATTAATTAATACCAGATTTTCTTCCACTATCTTTCCAAATCCAATCCCCGGGTCCAGGATAATATTTTCTTTGGGAACGTTCGCTTCTTGTGCAATTTGGATGCTTACTTTTAGTCCACTTTTCACACGATGGATGATATCTTTTTGGTTTTTTTTGTCTGAATCATTGGGTCCTTGCTTCAATTCACGGCCATTATGCATGATAACTACTGGCACCTTGTACTTGGTGGCAATGTGCGCCATGAATGGATCAAAGCGCAGGCCCCAGATGTCATTGATCCAATCGGCACCTGCCTGTAATGCGATTTCCGCTACCTGACTTTTATAAGTATCCACAGAAATAATCGCATCCAGATTTTCTTTGAGAATGGCAGCGAGAGCAGGTATTAACCTCTGAATTTCTTCCTCAGCGCTGACCGATTCTGCGCCAGGACGGCTACTTTCTGCTCCCAAATCAAGGATATCAACGCCCTCACTTACAAATTGCATTGCCTGCCTAAGGGAATTTTTAACTATATTTGATCCGTCCATCAATCCATCACCTGAAAAACTATCTGGTGTCAGATTGATTATGCCCATGATGAAAGTTCGTGTTCCCCAGTGGATTATTTTTTTCATTGTTCTTCAATCCTTCCATAAAGATACACTGCTTGAGTCAACTTCCTGCAATAATGCCTTGATTGTTTTGTGGTTCTGCGAATGCACCAACTTTGGTGCAATCTCCGCCAAGGGCACCAATACAAAAGCCCGTTCGGTAAGATGAGGATGCGGAATGGTGAGCTCAGGAGTATTCATCATATAGTCATCATAGAAAAGTATATCCACGTCAATCAGCCGCGGTCCAAAGCGAACAGACTTCTTGCGGCCCATTTGCTGCTCAATTTTTTTCAGGTGTAAGAGTAATTCGTTTGGTCCGAGTGTTGATTCCACAAAGATAACCAGGTTGAGAAATTTTGGTTGATCCTTCAGCCCCCAGGGTTCGGTTTCATAGATGCTGGATATCTTATTGATGGTGGCAAATTCGCTAATCTGCCTGATTGCTTCCTCCAGATTGCATTTCCGATTTCCCAGATTGCTTCCCAATCCCAAATACACATGGTGCATATCCATAAATTTCCTCACTTGGAATATAAGGTTAGCAAGTCGCTCAACAGCCCATACGCGGTTGTATCAGGACCGGGATTGCTCTCCAGAATCCCCAAACCGGGTAATGAGTCTGTCTTAAGCAGTACGAAGGAACTGGTGCCATTCACGCTGAATAAAGGTGATTGTGGGGAAACTATCTCAGGTGCAACGCTGGCAATCACCTTGCCATCTTTTCTCTCTGCCCGGCAGACGAGTTTCCACTTACGCCCCTCTTTTTTTGCGACTTGAATATCCTCCAGTTGGATGGCACGGATTCCTTTCCGTTTAACCTCATCCAGTTTAATGGAGAAGTTCATCAGGACATTTACCAGTAAAGCCACTTTGATGGCTGCATCCCAGCCATCAAGATCTCCGCTGGGATCGGTCTCGGTGATGCCGATCGAGCGGGCATAATTAACAGCATCATCCAGAGCCTCTCCTTCTTCCATCCGTTCCAACAATAAATTGGTGCAGGAATTGAGGATACCCTCAAACCCATTTAATTCAATGGTCGGCAGGGTCTTCCGAACCAGAGAAAAGATGGGAGCACCATCCATTACTGTGGCCTCAAATAAAAATTGTCTGTGTTGTTTTATAGCCAATTCAGTCAATACCTGGTAGCCATGAAGCACCGCGCCTTTATTAGCGGTGATGGCATGCATTCCAGCTTTGAGCGCAATAGAAATATGATCCAGGGCAGGCTGCCCTCTGGCATAATTTACTGGGGTGTTCTCCAGCATCACATCTGCGCCCGATTGATTAATGATTTCGGATAGACTGAGATTCGAAGGAAATTTACTTAACACTTGCAGAGACGAACCGGTTTCACTCAAGTGAAGTGCTTTTTCTAAGTCTATCCCTTCCCGGTCGATGGCAGTTCCATGCTGGCCGGTGGAGATGGCTGTAATAATGAAATTGATCTGATAATCTTTTTCTAATGCGTCTTTTTTCCCGAGCAACATTCTGGCAAATGCCTGCCCCACATTGCCAAACCCAATCAGACATAAGGGTATCGTTCTCATGTTCAAATGCTCCTGAAAGAATATCCTAATTTTACAGTGGAGGCCAGGGAATGGTACGCCTGTTTTTATCCGGAAATGGAAATGTTTTTAATTGCAGAAGGATGTTAATCCGTGTTTGAAGAGCATGAAACTCGCTTTTCGACAGCAATTGAAGCAGTTCCTTTTTTAAATTTGCATTATTGGCAAGGTCTTGCCCCAGGCGCTGTATATCGCTGAGCAGGTAATCTGGAATTTCCTGCCCGGCAAATTCCCACACCACGCTACGTAATTTGAACTCTGTATGAAAGGTGGTGCCATGATCAATCAGCCACAGATGATTGTTCTCATCCAGTAAAATATGCCCTCCTTTGCGGTCGGCATTATTCAAAATCAGATCAAACAACACGGCTGGCTTCAAGAGCTGGCGGGTTTTTTCATCAAAGGAAAAATAATGCTGATTGGGATCGTGATCAACAAACACCTGCAGTGCACCACAGCCTAAGGGTGCTTTATGCCGGTAAACAGTCGGCGGTACCAGATCCCAGCCCAGGTTCACGCTGAGGAAATAAGCAGCCACCTCGCGTTTGCATAAAGTTCCCTCTGGAAAATCCCATAAAAGCGTTTCACCTTTCTGTGGTTTATAGACAGCTTGAAATTCCAGGTCTTGATATTTAACCCGGCTCAGAAAGGTGTAATTACTGCTTTGCATGAACTGTCCGGTAACAGTCAGGTCTCCTTTTTGCAGAGCAGTAAGAATTTTCTCTTTGTGATTGGCCGGGGAGATTTGGCTCACTATCATTAAGAGGATTTAATGTTTATGACCGTTTTTTTTGGGGCAGAAGTGACCTTCGGGTTCCATCGGCTGCAGGCATTGCGGACAGATCGGCCGCCCGCGCGAAATGATTTCTTTGCTCCAGCGTGCCAGTGCCAGCCACTGAGCCCGCGTGCACCACCAGCGGGCAATCCTTTCCCCCTTTTGTTCGGGCAGGTCCAGGTTGAGCTCGCGCGCTATCAGGCATACCATATCGCGGTCCGCGTCAAAGGTCACTCCGATGTCTCCAATGCGAAAAGCCGGTTTGATCGGCGGTTGGATATGCATTGCGGATTCATCGTAGCTGCCATCCACCTCAGGCAGAGAAGGGTTATGTTTGGCAATCATCTTAAAAAATTCATCCACACCCTCCATCAGACCCTGCAGTTGAATTTTTTCGATCAACAGGGTGACCGTGCGTTCAATCTTAGTTGCCTGTAAAAAGAAGGTGCGTTCGCCAGGTTTACCGATGGCATCAACGGTAATATGGGTAACCGGACTCAGGTCATATTCGCTGAGCTCATCTGCCACCGGTTGGAATAGAGAGTTGATGATCAGGGTATCGCCTACCCAAAGCAGGGGTAGCACGACTGCCTGTTTTTCCATGAAATAGTGCAATTTTTTCTGCAGTTCCTGCGGGTTTCCGGATGTGGCGATGGTTAGCTGCCCGGCTTGCGTGCCTTCTTCAATGAGATGGTTCTCTTCTAATAAATATTTCACTCTCTTGGCTATGGCTGGGGAGGGATCAATGACAGTCGCGTCTGGTCCGGCAATTTCGCGGATAAGAGGCAACACGAAGGGATAATGGGTGCAGCCCAGTACCAGCGTATCTGCGCCAACTGCCAGCATGGGGTTAATGGCTTCTTCCAGGATTTTTCTTGTTTTTTTCCCATTTAGATGACCGGTTTCAATTTCGTGCACCAATCCCGGGCAGGTGCTTTGTAAAACCTTAACATCTTTGGCAAAGCGCTCCACAACCGACGAGAACAGCTCTCCTTGAAAGGTGGCCGGTGTGGCAAGCACGCCCACCACGCCGCTCTTGGTTTTTTTTGTGGCAGGTTTAACTGCCGGTTCCATGCCCACAAAAGGAGCCTCAGGGAATTCCTGGCGCAGGGCATGTAAGGCAGCGGCTGAAGCCGTGTTACAGGCAACCACAATCAGTTTTGCGCCTTCATTGAGCAAAAAACGAGTGATGCCTCGCGAGAAACTGCGGATCTGCTCCATCTGTCGCTGACCATAAGGTACATGCGCCTGATCAGCTATATAAAAAATGGGTTGGGCAGGAAGCAGTTCACGGATGGCATTCAAAGCCGAAATACCGCCAACGCCCGAATCAAATATTCCTATGAGGTTTTTGGGGGAACTCATGTTCTTGATTATAGTTGAAAAAAGCGCCGCCTTTTTGGGCAGCGCTTTGATTAATTTATTTGGTAAGCTTATTTGGATTTTTCTTTGGCGTCGAACTTCTGTTTGAGGCGGGCACTCTTGCCCGTCCGTTCACGCAAGTAGTACATGCGTGCGCGGCGGACTTTATTGTGGCGTTCCACAACCACCTTGTCAATGCGCGGGGAGCGCATCAGAAAAGATCGTTCCACACCGATGCCGTTGCTGGCTTGGCGGCGTACAGTGAAAGTGGAATTGACACCGTTCTTTTTCACATACATCACTGTACCTTTATATTCCTGGATGCGTTCGCGGTCGCCTTCTTTAATCTTCACGTGAACGCTGACGATGTCCCCTGGAAACAGGTCAGGGATGTTTGGGTTAACCGGAGCTACTACTGCATTTAAAATATCTTGAAAGATCATAATTTCACCTGATAAGTATTTCTAATAATTGCTCAACACGCTTGATAGCACGGAGCATGATTTTACCATAATTGCGAATTTATTTGTGACAATTTGAATGGGCAAATCAATTTCCTTTGCATTTTGGGGTATGCGTTACAAACTTCTTTTTCCCCCTTAAGCTAAATTTTCCTTTAGCCTCTTCGCAATCTCTTCCGTCACTCCCTGTACTTCCCTTAATTCCTCTGAGGATGCCTGTCTGATCTTTTCCACTGAACCGAACTTCTTGATCAATGCTTTTCTTCTGGCGGGTCCAATGCCGGCAATACTGTCCAGTTGTGAAGCCATGCCCTTTTTGCTGCGTAAATTACGGTGGGCGGTGATGGCAAAGCGGTGGGCTTCATCCCGGATGCGCTGTAATAAATATAACCCCTGCGAATTGCGCGGTAGCATCAACGGTTTTTCTTTTCCCGGCTGGAATAACGCCTCTTCTTCCTTTGCCAAACCAACCGCAGTCACCTTTTCCAGGAGGCCAAATTCTTTGAGAACCAGCACAGCTCGTCCTAGCTGCCCCTTGCCGCCATCCACTATTAACAAATCCGGCAGCAGGGAAAAAGACAGGTCAGGTTTAGCGCCGGGTTCTTTCTTCAACTCTTCTGCGGCCTGCCAGCGCTTAAAACGCCGCAGCAGTACTTCCTGCATACTGGCGAAATCATCTGCGCCTTCAACGGTTTTAATATTGAAGCGCCGGTAATGCTTCTTGGAAGGGATGCCCTGCTCGAACACCACCATGCTGCCCACCGCTGCCGTCCCCTGAATATTGGAAATATCGTAACACTCGATGCGGTTGGGCGGAAGAGGTAATCCAAGTGCTTTTTGCAGTTCTGCCAGCGCTTCGGATTGTTTATGGGTATCGGCTGCCCACTGCGTCTTCAACGCTCGGAGGGTTTCCATGGCGTTTTCGCTAGCCATCTGCACCAGTTCGCGTTGATTTCCGCGCTGTGGCACCTTGAGCTCAACCTTTTCGTCTCCCCGTTTTTGGCGCAGCCACTGTTGGATGATGTGAGCTTCTTCCACATCCTCCGGTAAGAGTAATTCTTTGGGAATAAAGGAGGCTTCATCGTAATACTGCTCGATGAATTGAGTGAGGATGGCGCTCGTCTTTTCATCGGATGTACCTTCCAAAATGAAATATTCCCGCCCGATCAGCTTGCCACTGCGGATGAAAAAGACCTGCACGCAAGCCTGCCCGTTGGAACGTGCCAGGGCGATCACGTCTGAATCCATGTCCTTGCTGGAGACCACTTTTTGTTTTTCCACCACTTTTTCAATGGCCAGAATCTGGTCGCGTATGGCAGCCGCTTTTTCATAATTCAGCGCTTTGGAACTGGTCTGCATGGCGTTTTTCAAGCGGGCGATGATGGCTTCAGTGCGCCCTTCCAAAAATTTACACAGGTCATCAATAATCTGGCGGTAACTCGCCTGGTCGATCACCCCGATGCAGGGCGCGGTACATAACTTGATGTCGTAATACAGGCAGGGGCGTGCGTCTTGTCCGGTGATGATCCGGTCGCAGGAACGGTATTGAAAAATTTTGCGAAGCAGGTCGAGGGTTTGGTGTACTGCCCATACGCTGGTGTAAGGTCCGAAATAACGCGAACCGTCTCTCTCCATTTGGCGGGTGACGGTTACTTTAGGGAAGGGATCTGCCCAATGCACCTTGATATAGGGATAGCGTTTATCATCTTTAAGGCGCACGTTGAAGTGCGGCATATGCTTCTTGATCAGGGTCATTTCCAGGATTAAGGCTTCCAGTTCGGAACTTACCACAATCCAGTCAATATCGGTGATCTCTTGTACCAACTGCGCCACCTTTTCCCGGCAATCTCCGCCGGCACGGTAATATGAGCGCACCCGGTTGCGTAAACTAATCGCCTTGCCGACATAAATGACCTTACCCTCACTGTTTTTCATAATGTAACAGCCGGGTTTTGGCGGTAGGGTATCCAGAATGCGCTGGATGGAATCAGGTGTGGAGAGCATGTGATTATTTTAGCACGTACAAAAATGACCGGGATTGCGATGATAAAATATTGCCCATTATGAACATTTATTTTTCCTGCTCCATTACTGGAGGGCGTCAGGACCAGCAGGTTTACCATGCCATTGTGGAAACTCTTCAAAAAGCCGGGCACCAGGTTCCCACCGCTCATCTTTCCCACTCCGACGTAATGGAGAAAGAGACGGTGATTTCTCCCGCAGAGGTTTATGCACGGGATGTGTGCTGGGTGAAGGAATGTGATGCGCTAATTGCTGAGGTCAGCACTCCTTCGCACGGCGTGGGTTATGAGATTGCCCTGGCGCTTTTCTTGAGCAAACCGGTATTTTGCTGTTATCAGCAGAACCGGCGGGTTTCCAAGATAATCCTGGGTAATAGCAGTCCAAATCTGATTTTGTATCCTTATCGATCGCTGGATGATTTACTTCCCAAAATTGAGGATTTCTTATTAAATGTCTGACAATGTGAGGATTGTCATTGGATGACTATGACATTCTTTACTGCCAGAAACCCATTAGCTGAGTAGAATAATGCCGGTGACATTCCGGGTTTGAAGCACCATCTTAAACTCTTTTCAATGTCTCCTCCTTTGGCGAAAGCACTCGCTGGTTTTCTCCTCCCTGCCAGCGAGCGCTTTTATTTAACCATTCTGGTTTTATGAATTAACATTTAGCGTAACCCAATATTAAACATAGCTGCATGTGCTTGTTTGCTTAGTCGAAATGCGAATGTTCCTGCCCTAGTTTTGATTAAAAAAAATCCGCTCATATTGATCTATTGAAATATTTGATTCTTTCTCATTAGGTTTCACTCTTTTTAACTGAACCGGTGGATATTTTCAATAT